>Ga0111538_10013504_pt1 | contig 10775 bp, 10 predicted proteins | sample SoiMethybrSBSTD1_FD_79669 | JGI IMG/M metagenome (GOLD analysis project Ga0111538, IMG submission 79669) | Bulk soil microbial communities from a Populus tree surrounding site in Tennessee, USA - Soil MetaG P. TD hybrid SBSTD1 (version 2)... | ecosystem: Environmental > Terrestrial > Soil >... | reverse complement strand
GGGTTGGCCGGGTTGCGGAACTGGTCGGGCATGAAGTAGCGCTTGGGATCGGAGGCGACGAGCTCCTCGGCGCGCTTCACCGCCCCGATCGCCCCCTCGGCCGCCGGCGTGAGCACGAGCTCGGCGCCGTAGGCGCGGATCACCGCGCGGCGCTCCTTGCTCATCTGCTCGGGCATGAATAGCCTGCATTTGTAGCCCTTCACCGCGCACACCCAGGCGAGCGCTATGCCGGTGTTGCCGCTGGTCGGCTCGACGATCACGGTGTCGGGCCCGATCTTGCCGGCACGCTCGGCGGCCTCGATCATCGAGACTCCGATGCGGTCCTTGACGCTCGCGCCCGGGCTGTAGAACTCGAGCTTCGCGACGATCTTCGCGCGCGAGCCCTGCGCCAGGCGGTTGATGCGTACGAGGGGCGTGTTGCCGACGAGGTCGGCGACCGAGTTTGCGATCTTCATGCGTTATCGTAGCCTGATCACGGCCTCCAGGTACTCCCCCGGCACCACCATCGTTCCGTCGGTGGCGCTGTTCAAGCGCTGGGCGAGCCCGAGCAGGTCCTCGGCGAGCGCTTCCTGCTTGCCGGCGTCGAGCGCGGCGAACGCCTTGTTCATCGGCCCGTAGTAGGTGCGGAAGGTGTCGAGCCAATGCCGGGTCGAGCGGTAGCGGAACATGTAGTTGCGGTGCGGCGTCTGCAGCGCGGCGATGCGGCTGCCGAAAAGCTCGCGCAGCCGCTCTTCCGTTCCCCAAAGCGAAGGCGGCTTCACCCCGGGGGCGGGCGGAATGTAGCGCCCGATCAGCTTGAACATTTCGCCGACGAAGCTCGCAGGGGTCCAGTTCGCGAGGCCGATCTTGCCGCCGGGCTTGCACACCCGCGCCATCTCGGCGGCGGCCCGCTCCTGGTTGGGCGTGAACATCACGCCGAAGGTCGACAGCACGACGTCGAACGAGCCGTCCCCGTATTGCAGGTTCTCGGCGTCGGCCTGCTCGAACTGGACGGCCAGCCCTTCGGCGCCGGCGCGCGCGCGCCCGCGCTCGAGGAGCGAAGGAACGTAATCGGTGGAGACGACGTCGCACCAGCGGCGGGCGGCCGCGAGCGTGGCGTTGCCATTGCCCGCGGCGACGTCGAGCACGCGCTGCCCGGCCCGCAGGTCGAGCGCCTCGCACAGTGTCTCGCCGACGATCTGCAGCGTGGTGCCGATCACCGCATAGTCGCCGGCGCCCCAGGCGGCCTGCTGTTTCGTTTTGACGAGGGAAAAATCAGTAACCGTATTCATTGTTTGCGTGGATCGTCGTTGGGGTTGATATAGGTGATGCCCCAGGGCCCCGTGCCGTGCAGCTGTACGATCACCTCGCCCTCGGTGAAGGCGTAATGGGCGGTTCCGGGCTGCATGATCATGATGTCGCCGGTACGCACCGGCTGGGCGCCGGCGCGGTTGAACTTCTCTCCCATGCCCATGTGAAAGGTTCCCGTAAGCACGGTCACGCGCTCGACCGCCGGATGCGTGTGCGGGGGAATCGCGTAGTTGGCGGGAAACTTGAGCCGTACGGTGAACGGCACCGCCTGGCTCATCGGCCCCTCGATCACCGCGATCTGTGCGCCCTTGGGGAGCGAAGGCACGTCGCTCCACTTGAGGTCGGCCGCGCCGACCGCCTGGTGCTGGCCCGCGTGCTGCGCCCAGGCCGAGGTGGCCAGAAACGCCAGCGCTACCGCACTCGCTTTCAGGGTTCCCATGTTTCCCTCCGAGGTTGTGAATAGGCAGCGCCATTGGATGACGCGCGCGACCACCCGCGGGGTGACCCAGCGGGACAAAAAGTAGGACAACGACGGGGGACAATCACACTAGAATTTCCCGCATGGAGGAGGGGCGGGCTCACGGCTTCGGCTACTGGCTGCGCCGGCGGCGCAAGGCGCTCGACCTGACCCAGGAAGCGCTGGCCGCGGCGGTGGCCTGCTCGCGCTTCGCCATCCGCAAGATCGAGGCGGATGAGCGCAGGCCCTCGCGGCGCCTTGCCGAGCGGCTGGCCGAGAAGCTCGGGATCCCGCTAGAGGAGCGCGCGGCCTTTCTGGACGCGGCACGTTCGGTCCGTGCGGCGGAATGGCTGCACGTCGATGCCGTACCGGTTCAAGAACTTGAAAAGGAAAATCCGCCCTTCGTGGGCCGGGGCGCCGAGTTCGGGCTGCTGATCGGGCTGCTCGCCCGCCTGACGGCCGGTTCGGGTCATGTCGTGCTGCTCGAGGGCGAGCCCGGCATCGGCAAGAGCCGGCTGATGCAGGAGCTCGCCCGCTATTGCGCCGCGCGCGACCTGTGCACGCTCGCCACCAACTGCTACGAGATCGAGCGCGCGATGCCATACCAGCCGGTGATCGACCTCGCCGGCAAGGCGCTCGAGCTTGCATCGAAGGAGGCGCTGCAAAAGCTTGCCCCGGTTTCGCTGGCGGAGATCGCAGCGCTGGTTCCGGCGATTGCCGAGCGCGTGGCAGTGCCGAGCCTGTCGGCCGATTTTCCGGAGGCGCGGCAGGCGCGGCTCTTCGGCGCGGTGGTCCAGCTCTTCGAGGCGCTGGCGGGCGGGCGCCAGATCGTGGTCATGATCGACGACCTGCAGTGGGCCGACGACGCGAGCGCGCAGTTCGTGCACTTCCTCGCGCGCCAGGCCGCGCGCCGCTCGATGCTCCTGGTGTGCGCCTACCGCGAAGAGCTCGAAACGCACGAGCGGCTCGCGGCGCTGGTCCAGGGCCTGAGACGCGAGCTCCATGCGAGGCACGTGCCGCTCGCCAGGCTGAAGGAAGCCGATACGGCGGCGCTGCTCGAGCGCCTCGCGCACCTGGGGCTCGGGCGACCCGGGCTCGCCGCCCGGCTGCATCGCGAAACCGAAGGCAATCCTTTCTTTCTGATGTCGATGCTGCAAGTGCTGGCCGAAGGCGGCGCCGAGCCGGGCGCGAGCGACGAGCTGCCGCTGCCCGACGCGCTGCGCGCCTCCGTGCGTGCGCGCCTCGCGCACGTGCCGGCCGAGGCACGCCCCACGCTCGACGTCGCCGCGGTGCTCGGGCGGCGCTTCGACTTCGAGACGCTCGCGGCGGTGACGCAGGAGCCCGAGGAGCGGGTGCTGCACGCCCTGGACACTCTGGTCAAGCGGCGCCTGCTGCGCGAGGAGCCGGAGGACGGCTTCTACGATTTCAGCCACGACAAGGTGCGCGAGGTCGTCTACCGCGAGATCGGCGGCGCGCGGCGCGTCACGCTGCACCGCGCGCTCGGCGAGGCGCTCGAGCGCGGCTCGCCCGGCGAGCCCGACGAGCGTCACGCGCGCCTTGCCGAGCACTACGAGCGCGGCCACGCCTGGAAAAAGGCCCTGCAGTACCTGCTGCTCGCCGCGGAGCGCTCGCGCGCGCTTTTCGCGATGCGCGACGCGCTGCACTGGCTCGACCGCGCGGTGGCGCTGGCCGAGGCGCATCCCGATGCCGCGGAGAATCCCGTCGACCTATACGCGAGGCGCGGCGACGCGCGAGCCCAGGCGGGGCAGACCGAGGGCGCGGTGGCCGACATCCGGCGGGTGATCGAGGCGACGCAGGCGCGCGGCGAGCGCGAGAAGGCGCGCGACGCCGTGATCCAGCTCGGCATGGCCTACCGGCGCGCCGACGACTACGAGCGCGCCACAGAGTGCCTTACGCAGGCGCTTGCCGAGAGCCGCGCCATGCGCGACGAGCGCCACGCCGCCGATACGCTCTACCACCTGGGCACGGTCGCCTGGAGCAACAGCCGCAACCGCGAAGCGATCGGGTTTCACGCCGAGGCAGTCGGGATCTGCGAGCGCCTCGGCCTCGCGGACCTGGTCGCGGTGCAGGCCTATCACGGGCGCGGCGAGGCGCACTACAACAATGCCGAGCCGGCGCCCGCGATCGCGTGCTACGAGCGCTCGCTGGAGCTCTCGCGCCGCATCGGCGACAAGAGCTACGAGTGCGAGAACCTGATGATGATCGGGTACGCGCTGACCGGCTACATGGGGCTGGCCGATTATCCGCGGGCGCGCGCGCACTTCGAGGCTTCGCTCGAAATCGCGCGCAAGGCCGACCTGCAGTGGCACATGGGCCCCACGCTTCTGGGCCTCGATCACCTGCGCGCCTGCGCCGGGGACTACGCCGAGGCGCTCGCCGGCATGACGCGGACGCTGCGCTGGCTCGAGAGCCTCAAGCAGATCCGCTATCAGCTCATCGCCTACGACCTGATCAGCCATCTGCTGCTCGATTCCGGCGCCGCGCAAGACGCGGCGGCGTGGTGCCGCCGCGGCCTCGAGCTTGCGCGCGGCGCGCGAATCACGTTCTGGTGCCCGCGCATCGAGGCCAACCTGGCGATCGCCCGGCTGCGCCTTGGCGAGCTCGAGGTCGGCGTCGAGCTCGAGCGCGCTGCGGACTACTGTCGCCGGAACAGCGAGCGCCACCAGCTCGCGCGCTGCCTGGCGGGACTGGCGGAGCTCGCGCTCGCGCGCGGCGATGCCGCGGCGTGCCTCGCTCATTCGGCGGAGCTCGCTTCGCTCGCCGAGCCGGCGGGCCTCGAAGAGCTCGCGGCAGAGGCGCGACGCTGGCGCGGCGAAGCGCTGCTCGCCCAGGGACAGTTGGACCAAGGAAGGCACGAGCTCAAAGGTGCCGCGAGCGCCGCGCAGAAAATCGGCCGCACACGCCTCGCCCAGGCGGCGCGCGCAGCGCTTGGGTAAACCTCGGGTAAACCTCGGTTAAACCCAAAGCTCGCTTTGCGCGCGTAAGCTATAGTACTGCATGCGCTTTTTTTGCCTCATCGCGGTCCTCGCCCTGGCGGGCTGCCAATCTGCACCGCCCGTCGGCTCCGACAATCCGCTCGTCGGGACGGCCTGGCTCGCCTGGGACATCAACGGCCGCGGGCCCGGCGACAAAACCTATGCGACGCTCGTTTTTAACCCCGGGCGCATCAGCGGATCGGGCGGCTGCAACAGGTTTTCCGGCGTGCTCGACGTGAAGGCCGAAGCGTGGCAGGCGAGCGATATCGCGCTGACCCGCATGGAGTGCGCGCCCGAGCTCATGAAGGAAGAGGCGAGCTTTATCGGGGCGCTCGAGGCCGCGCGCTCACACAAGATAGAAGGCGGCGTGCTGACACTGCTCGACGAGTCCGGCGCGGTTCGCCTTCGTCTGGTGCACCTGCCGCGGCCGCCGGCGCAATCCGGGTTTATCGGCCCGTCCTTCGTGCGCGGACTGCCGCCCGGCTGACCGCCTTCCCCGGCGAAAGCCTATTGGACGAAGGTCCAATAGCCCGACGCCGCTCCCTGCGAGAGGATCTCCCCGGGTTGTGGGACTCGCATGGGACCTGCCAACGTCAAAGTCATCCATGCGCACGAGTTCGTGCGGGCGCAGCCCGGCGGCGTGCTCGCCTGGAAACGAGCGAAGCGCTTCTCCTCGAGATCGCCAAGGCGACCGACGGCCGCGACCGGGTCGCCAAGCACCGCCACGCGTTCAGCGGCAAGACTGCGGTGGAACCCGCAAGGAGACCGTGATGAGGCAAAACCGATGGATGTTGATGAGTGGCGCGATCGCCGTGGCGCTCGCGGCGGGCGGCTGCGTGAGCAAAGGCGATTACGAGAAACTCCAGGCCGAGCGCGACGGGCTGCAGCAGAAGGTGAACGAGCTCGAGACGCAGCGCTCCGGGCTCGAGAACCAGCAGACCGCGCTGCGCTCGGAAGTCGTGACGCTGGAGAAGCAGCGGGCCACGCTCGAGGCGCAGAACCGGCAGAACAAGGCGCAGTACGACTCGCTCGCGCGCAACCTCAACGATGAGGTGCAGAAGGGCCAGGTCCAGGTGCGCCAGTACAAGGACATGCTGACGGTCGAGGTGGCGGAGCAGATTTTCTTCGACTCCGGGCGCGCGAACCTCAGCGAGTCGGGCAAGGCAGTGCTGAAGAAGGTCGGCGAGGCGCTGAAGGGCTACGAGGACAAGATCGTCCGCGTGGTCGGGCACACCGACAACGTGCCGATCGGCAAGTCGATGCAGTCGCAGTTCGCGTCGAACTGGGAGCTCTCTTCGGCGCGCGCGACCACGGTGGTGCGCTTCCTCGAGGCTGCCGGCGTGCCGCCCGATCGCCTGGCGGCGTCGGGCCGAGCCGAATTCTCGCCGGTAGCGTCGAACGACGATCCCGATGGTCGCCGCAAGAACCGGCGCATCGAGATCACGCTGATCGACAAGAGCCTGGCGCAGGAGCTGCAGACCAGTCCGAAATGAGCCGAAATGACTGAAGTTACTTGCCGCGGAAGACGGGCTTGCGCTTCTCGTTGAAGGCGCGCACGCCCTCGCGGCGGTCCTCGGTGTCGACGAGGCGGTTATAGGCCTCGATCTCGAACCGATAGCCGGTCAGCAGATCGGTCTGCAGGCCGTAGCGGATCGATTTCTTGGCCTGGCGGACCGAGAGCGGCGCGTTCTCCGCGATCGTGCCGGCGGCCGCGAGCGCGTCGGCGGGCGGATTGTCGCAGGCGTGGTTGAAGATGCCCCAGGCGACGCCTTCCTCCGCGCTGAACTGCCGGCCCGACAGGACGAGCTCCTTGGCGCGCCGCTCGCCGGCGGCGCGCGCGAGGTTCTGCGTGCCGCCGCCGCCGGGCATGATGCCCAGGCGCACCTCCGGCAGCGCGAAGCGCGCGGCGCGCGAGGCGTAGATGAAGTCGCAGCACAGCGCCATCTCGAGGCCGCCGCCGAAGGCGTGGCCGTTCACCGCGGCGATGACCGGAAGCGGAAACTCCATCAGCGCCATGAAGCCGCGCTCGAAAAGCTCGTGCTGCGCCTGCCAGTCGCCCTGCGCCATGCCGTCGCGCTCCTTGAGGTCGGCGCCGGCGCAGAAGGCGCGCTCGCCGGAGCCGGTGAGCACCACGCACCGGACCTCGCCCGGCTCGGCGGTAAGCCGGGTCCAGAGCTCGTGGAGCTCGCGTCCCATCTGCGTGTTGAGGGCGTTGAGCGCCTTGGGGCGGTTCAGGGTGACGAGCAGCACATGAGCCTGGCGCGCCTCGACGGCAAGTGTCTGGTAGTTCATGGGATGTCAACCGGTGTCAACCTGTTTGTCGCATGCATGATACGGGGCATCGGCCCTGGCAGCGAAGAGCCGGCCGAACGTGCTAAGTTTTCGCCTGTTTGGGGGACTTGACCAAGAGGAAAAGGACGATGACCAAGTCAGGAATCAAGCTTGTGGGTGCCCTCATTGCCGCGGCGCTTGCCGCGGGCGGTTGCGTCAGCAAGGGCGAGTTCGAGAAGCTGCAGGCGGACAAGAACCAGGAGATCGACGGGCTGCAGAAGCAGCGCGACGCGCTGGACCAGCAGACCAAGCAGCTCCAGTCGCAGCGCGCGGCGCTCGAAAAGCAGCAAGCCGACCTTCGCGCCGAGGTCGAGAACCTGCAGCGGCAGAAGTCGCAGCTCGAAACGGCGAACGTGCAGACCAAGTCGCAGTATGACGGCCTGATCCAGAATCTCAATGCGGAAGTGCAGAAAGGCCAGCTCCAGGTGCGCCAGTACAAGGACATGCTGACCGTCGAAGTCGCCGAGCAGCTTTTCTTCGATTCGGGCAAGGCGACGCTCAAGGACACCGGCAAGGAAGTCCTGAAGAAGGTCGGCGAGGCGCTGAAGGGCTACGACGACAAGATGGTGCGCGTCGTCGGGCATACCGACAACGTGCCGATCGCGACAGCGCAGTTTCCCTCCAACTGGGAGCTCTCGGCGGCGCGCGCCACCACCGTGGTGCGCTTCCTGCAGGCCAACGGCGTGCCGCCCGAGCGGCTGACCGCGTCGGGGCGCGGCGAATTCTCGCCGATCGCGCCGAACGACGACGCCGAAGGCCGGCGCAAGAACCGCCGCATCGAGATCACGCTTATCGACAAGAACCTGGCGCAGGAAGTCCAGGAGAAGCGCTGACGCCGGTGCCCGGACGCGAGGCCTCGGTTGCAACGCCGACGCGGCCTCGCCAGTCCGCCGCCATCCGGCGAACGCTCGAGCAGAGCGTTTATTTCCGCAACGTCGCGGCGAGGGACCTGGATCGCCTTGCGCAGCTCGCGCGCCCCAAGCGGCTGCACAACCGCGAACGGATCGAGAACGCCGGCAGCTATGACGGCCATCTGTGGGTCATCGTGAGCGGCGCGGTGCGCATCAGCACGGCGACCGATGCCGGCGATCACGTGTACGCGGTGCTGGGGCCGGGCAACTACTTCGGCCTCGCCGCGGTCGTCGGCAAAGGCGTTGGAACCCTCGACGCGGAGGCCTTCGGCGCCACGGAGGTCGCATGGATCGACGGCGCTGCGCTGATGCAATTGCTCGACGACCGGCCGCCGCTGTGGCGCCATTTCGCCGGGCTGCTGTCGCAGCGGCTCGTGGTCGCGCTCAAGCTGCTGCGCGACAACACCGTGGCCGCGCTGCGCGAGCGGCTGGTACGGCGCCTGCTGGTCCTTCACCCGGCCATCGAACCCGGCTCCGGCGAGGCGGTGCTGCCGATGACGCAGGCCGATCTCGCGCGCATGCTGGGCACGAGCCGCTCTCGCGCCAACGCGGAGCTGCGCCGCCTGGAGTCCGAAGGCCTCGTCCGCAGCGGCTACCGCGGCATCACGCTGCTCGACGTGCCGCGCCTGCGCGAGCTCGCCGGCAATGACCTGAAAAGCTTCTGACCGATTTTTTCGCCCCCGACGCCGAAATTCCCCGCATCGTAAATAATGGCGCCCATGGGGATGCCGCTCGAGCTTTTCCGCAGCTTCGATCCGCCCTATGAGGGCTTCGACAACAGCATGCTCGGGCCCGAGTTTGCCGCCGAGCTCGATCTGGTCAGCCGGCTGTGGTTCCGCTGCGGTTACCGACCGGGTATCGCCGCCTACCTCAATTTCTTCCTGCTGAAGGAATTCATCAGGACGCACGACACCAACTTCCCGCCGCGCTTCCGCACGTTGCGCAGCATGGCGGATTCCTTCTACCAGACCGATCTCTTCATCCGCGAGGTGACCGACTCCGGGGCCGTGCCGAGCGGTGGTATCTCCAGCCCCAAGGTGCGCGAGCTTCTCCGGCGCATCCAGGAGCGCCACGCCAAGGTGCGCATCCCGCCGTGGATGCAGACCTATTTTGGCTTCAGCCTGCTTGAGAACGTCGAAAAGCAGTGCGCGCCGCTGACCGCGGAGGAGAAGCGGCTCCACCTCGCGTATATGTCGAAGGCATACCGCATCATGGGCATCCGCTTTTCCGCCGAGCGCGCCGCTCTGGAGCAATTCGCGCGTGCGGTCGAGGCCGAGCAGGCGGCGGTCACGGAAAACGTCGCCAGGCATTCGCGCCACATCCTGCGGATCGGCGAGATGATCGGCGTGCCCTCGGCGCCCGGCGCCATCCTCCCCATGCTGCCGGAGCCTACCCGCGCGATATTCGAGCCGCTCTACCCGAAATTGCGCCCGGGGCCGCTCGCGCGTGCGTACTTCCGGCTCCTCGGACGCGCGCTCCTGCCCAAGGCGGTGGGCGCGCCGCGGCCGGCGGTTCCGTTCAAGGCCTGAAAGCCTGAGCCTTCCGGCTCATTGCGCCAGGCTTTTCAGCCACTGCGCTGTCTTCTCGGCGACCAGGTCCTCGTTGCCGACGAAGTTGTGCGCCTGAAGCGGGGAACTTCCGGGTCGCGACGGAATGACGAGAACATCGGCCCGCGGCGACGCAATGGCGCTGGCCTTGATCTGTCCCGCGAGCGTCTCGCGCTTCGTGAGGCCGCCCTTGCCCTGGATGTTGTCGGCCGGGTCGTACACGATGAGCATCGGCACCCTGATGCGGCGGATGGCGCCTTCGACCGCCGCCTTGCTCGTCTCAGTGTCGCGGTAGCTGAGGAAGGTCTTCGCGGACGTGATGATGAAGCGATCCTCGCGGTAAGGCAGCAGCTTGATGTCCGAGCCCCTTCCCTTGGCCACGAGCTCGCGGCACTCGGCGCGGAACTTCTCGTAGAGCTCCGGGCCGAGCAGAGAGTCGCGGGTGATCGCCGGGATGTTGATGTGCGGGCCGTAAAGGGCGATGGCACTGACCGCCGCGTCGGGCTCGCTGCCCTGGTAGTGCTCGACGATGGGTGTGCCGAGGCTGTGGCCCATCACGACGATGGTGCGGTAGCCGCGGCCCTTCATGTAGGTGACGGCCGCGCCGACTTCCTTCACGGCCGTCTCGAACTCCGAGGTGCGGAAGCTCTCGCCGGAATGGGCGCCGTTATAGGCGAGCGCCGCATAGCCGCGATGCGCCAGTCCGCCGCCGAGGAACATCGGCGGGCCCTGGTACCAGTAGGACTCGACACCGTGGACCAGCACGACGCCGATATCGTTGCTAGCCCGCCCCGCCGCCGGCGCGAAGAAGCCGCCCTGCAGCGTGCGGCCGTCGGCGGAGAACTCGACCAGCTCGAAGCGCACATCCTTGGGCGGCAGGTAGCCGAATGCGCTCGTCGCGGCGAGGAGCAGACAGGCGAGGAGGGTCCGCATCGTTCAACCTTTCAAGTTGGGTGTCCAGGGCTTGTCCGCCCACGCCACGCCCATGCGCGCGACCTGCGCGTCGATGAGATAGGGCTTGCCCTCGACCGTCGCCTTCCTCGCGCGCCCGAGCGCGGCCTTGAGCTGCGCCGGCGATTCCACGACTTCGCCTTCGACGCCGAACCCCTTGGCGATCCACGCCATGTTCATGTCCGGGTTGCCGAGGTAGTCGTGGAAGAAGTGACCGGTTTGAACCATGCGTCCGCCCGGCACCTTCTCGATCACGCGGCTGTGCGGCCCGCTGTACGCGTGGTTGTTGTAG
>Ga0111538_10013502_pt1 | contig 10777 bp, 11 predicted proteins | sample SoiMethybrSBSTD1_FD_79669 | JGI IMG/M metagenome (GOLD analysis project Ga0111538, IMG submission 79669) | Bulk soil microbial communities from a Populus tree surrounding site in Tennessee, USA - Soil MetaG P. TD hybrid SBSTD1 (version 2)... | ecosystem: Environmental > Terrestrial > Soil >... | reverse complement strand
GTTCTCCGCGGCGGGTTTATCCGGGTTGAAAGCGATCAGCGCGGCGAGGCCGGCCTGCATCGACTCCGTGCGGACGACGGTGACCGCCTTCGGCGCGAGCGACACGGCCTGCTCGGCGGCGAGCGCGACGTTCGGGTTGTTCGGCAGCACGATCGCCTCCGGCGCGTTCGTCGCCTCGATCGCCGCGACCAGATCGGCGGTCGAAGGGTTCATCGTCTGGCCGCCTTCGACGATCTGCGTGGCGCCGAGACTCTCGAACAGAGCCCGGTTTCCGGCGCCGGCGACGACCGCAACGACCTCGGCGGCGGCAGGAGGAGGCGGAACGGCGGCGAGAAGGCGCCGCTCGCGCGCCTTGGTCTGGCGGTGCATGTCCGCGATCTCGACGTTCTCGATCGTGCCGGCGCGCGTGCCGATCGCGAGCGCCGCGCCCGGATCGTCGGTGTGGACGTGCACCTTGAGCGCCTGCTCGTCGCCCACGACGAGGAGCGAGTCCCCGAGACGCTCCAGGTCGGCCTCGACGCGGTCCGGGTCGAGCTCGCCCTCGATCACGAACGACGTGCAGTACCTGAAGCGCGAGAGCTCCTGGTGGGCGGCCTCGACGGTCGCCTGCTCGACCGGCGGCGCCTCAGGGAGCGGCCGTCCGCCGACCGCGGACGAGATCCCGCGCACCAGCTCGACAAGGCCCGCGGCGCCCGCGTCGACTACACCGGCCTCGCGCAGAACATCGAGCTGTTCCTGCGTGCGGGCAACCGCTTCCTCGCCCCTCACGACGAGGAGCTCCAGCAGCTCTGGGACCGGTCGCGCCCCTTCGGCCTCTGCCGTCTCCGCGAGGACGCGGACAGCGGTCAGCATCGTGCCCTCGACCGGCTCGCGGACCGCGCGGTAGGCGGCATCGGCTCCCGCTCGCAGCGCCCGCGCGACGGACTCGCCGTCGATCGGGCCAGGCTCAGCCAGCGCGTCGGCAGCGCCGCGGACGATCTGAGAGAGGATCACGCCAGAGTTCCCGCGCGCGCCCATCAACGCGGCGCGGCTCGACTCGCGCGCCAGAACTGCTGGTTCCTCCGCGGTCGAAGATTCCAGCGCCTCGAGAACTGCACGGGCCGTCAGCGCGAGGTTCGTGCCGGTGTCGCCGTCCGGCACCGGGTAGACGTTGAGATCGTCGATCCGCGCGCGGCTCCGGTCGAGCGCGGCGACGGCGCCGCGGACGGTGCGGAGGATCGCTTCGCGTTCCTTCACGCGGATTGCCGGACGTCCTGGATGTGGACGTCCACCGCGGCCACGCGCAGGCCGGTCAGCCGCTCGACCTCGTACTGCACCTGCGAACGGATCGTCGCGGCGACCTCGGCGAGGTTGAGGCCATACTCGACCACAACGTGGAGGTCGAGCGACACGGAGTCGCCCTCGCCCGAGACCGTGATTCCTTGTGCGCGGTTCCGCGGAAGCAGACGCCCGACCTTCGCGCGAGGGCCGCCTCCCATCCCCACGACGCCGTAGCACCGCGCCGCGGTTTGGCTGACGATCTGCGTGATCGCTCCGGTCGAGATCGTGATCCGGCCGAGCGAGGTCGAAAGCTGAGGGGCGGCCCGCTCCATCCGGCGTTTAGACGCCCCTGGCGCCGAAACCGGTTGCTTTACAGCGTCTTTTTGGAGGCGCTGACCACCCTGCGCGCCTTGCGACTCGGGTCGAAACGGGCGCCGCGGCAAAGCCGCGACACCCTTTAGCGGCGTCGCAAGCGAGCGCCTTAGAGCGCCTTTTGAACTTTGTTGCCCTTCAGGCACCGCGTGCAGACGTACGCGCGGGTGGCCTTGCCGTCCAGGTAGACCCGCACGCGTTGAAGATTCGGGTTGAAGCGCCGCTTCGTAGCCACCATCGAATGGCTCCGGCTGTGGCCGAACGAGGGCTTCTTCCCACAGACTGCGCAGACCTTGGACACGGCGCGGCAGTTTAGCTGACGGGAGTTTCTACCCCGAGGCCGTCGCCCGGAGCTGCGTGAAGAGGTCAGCCATCTCGAGCGCGCCGCGAACGGCCTCCGCGCCCTTCTCGATCCGGTCGTCGGCCTGGTCGACCGACTCGAGCGTGAGGACGCCGAACGAGATCGGAATTCCGGTCTCGAGCGCGGCGAGCTGCAGTCCGCTGGCCGCCTCTCCGGCAACGTAGTCGAAGTGCGGAGTGTCGCCCCGGATCACGCAGCCGAGCGCGACGATGCACGCGAAGCGACGAGTCTTCGCGAGCGCCATTGCGCCCAGCGGGAGCTCGAAGGCACCCGGAACCTGCACGACGGTGACGGACTCGCGAACCACCCCCGCCCGTTCGAGCTCCTCGAGTGCCCGCTGGAGCAGCCTGTTCGTGACTTCGCCGTTGAACCGGCTGACGACGACGCCGACCGCGCGACGTCCGCCGTCCGAGGAGCCCGTGATCACGCCGTAGCCGTCCGGGACGGAGAGCTCCCCCGCCGCGTGCCCTGGAGGGCGCAGCCGCGGGAGCTCGTCTTCCTCAGCGGGCGCCTCGTCCGGCGCAGGCGTGTCCTCGCCGACGGCAGGTTGGGCACCGTCCGCTGCGATCTGCTCGTGCTGCGGCGCTTCCTCAGCCTCAACGGGCTCCGGCTCGGGCTCGGCCGAAGCCTCCGGTTCCAGCTCTTCCTGCCCGGTCGCGCCGAGCCGGTCCTCGCCGGGCCAGCTGTGTTCGCTCATTCGGCGCGCTCGGGGTCGTCGAAGCGGAGATCCTGATGATGCAGCTTGTGCGCGAGCTTGTCACGTTTGGCGAGCAGGTAGCGCCTATTCTCGGCGTTGGGCGGCACCTCGATCGGCACCTGCTCGACGACGGTCAGGCCGTAGCCCTCCAGGCCGCTGATCTTCTTCGGGTTGTTCGTCAGAATCCGGATCGTCGTCAGGCCGAGGTCGGCCAGGATCTGGTTGCCGATCCCCCAGTCGCGCGCGTCGGCGGGGAAGCCGAGCTCGAGGTTCGCCTCGACCGTGTCGAGCCCGCTCTCTTGGAGCTCGTAGGCCTTCAGCTTGTTGAGCAAGCCGATCCCGCGGCCCTCTTGCGCCATGTACAGCAGCACGCCACGCTCCTCGCGGCCGAGCTGCAGGAGCGCCTGTTCCAGCTGCTCGCCGCAGTCGCAGCGGAGCGAGTGGAAGACGTCCCCCGTCAGGCACTCCGAGTGGACGCGGACGAGGACGTCCTGCGCGCCGGCGACGTCGCCCTTCACGAGCGCGACGTGGTGCTTGCCGGTCAGCTTCTCGCGGAAGGCGATGGCCGTGAACTCGCCGTATGCCGTCGGGAGACGCACCGAGGTCGTGCGCTCGACGAGCTTCTCGTGGCGGCGGCGGTACTCGATCAGGTCGGCGACCGTGATCAGCTTCAGCCCGTGGCGCTCGCAGTACGGCACCAGGTCGCGGACTCGGGCCATCGTCCCGTCCTCGTTCATGATCTCGCAGACGACGCCGGCGGGAATGAGCCCCGCGAGGCGGGCGAGGTCAACCGCTGCCTCCGTCTGGCCGGCGCGCTGGAGCACCCCGCCATCGCGCGCGCGCAGCGGGAAGACGTGCCCCGGCCGGACGAGATCGTTCGGGCCCTTGCTGCGGTCGATCGCGACCTGGATCGTCCGAGCGCGGTCGTGGGCCGAGATCCCGGTCGCGACCCCCTCGCGGGCTTCGACGGAGACGGTGAAGGCGGTTCCGAAGGGCGTCTCGTTGCGATCCGTCATCGGCTCGAGCCCGAGCTCGTCGCACCGCTCCTCGGTCAAACACAGGCAGACGAGCCCGCGGCCGTGCGTGGCCATGAAGTTGATCGCCTCGGGCGTCGCGAACTGCGCTGCGATCGTGAGGTCGCCTTCGTTCTCGCGGTCGGCGGCGTCGACGACGACCACGAACTTCCCGGCGCGGATGTCCTCGATCGCCTCCTCGACGGTCGCGAACGGCGCTTGCCTTTCGAGGCCGGTTGCCATCCGGCTGATCGTACCGGGGGCTACCGTGCCGCCAAGCGCTCGACGTACTTCGCGAGGACGTCGACCTCGAGGTTGACGTCGTCGCCCAGCTCGACCGAGCCGAGCGTCGTCGCCTCGAGGGTGTGGCGGACGAGGGCGACCTCGAAGGCCTCTTCGGTCAGCCCCGCGATCGTCAGCGATACGCCGTCGACGGCGATCGAGCCTTTCTCGACGCAGTAGCGGAGGATCTCGGGCGGCGCTTCGATCGTGACGCGGAGGCTGTCGCCTTCGGGCTCGACGGCGCCGATGCGGCCGGTCCCGTCGACATGTCCTTGCACGTAATGTCCGCCGAGCGGATCGCCGGCCCGCAGCGCGGTCTCCAGGTTGACCTCGGCTCCGAACGGCTTGGCGCGCGCGAGTGTCTCGGGCATCACGTCGAAGGCGAGCGAGCCGTTGGCTCGATCGGCCACGGTCAGGCAGACGCCGTCGACGGCGACCGAATCGCCGACGCCGGGATCCAGCGCGGTCGCAACGACGAGCCGGCCGCGGTCGAACGACTCCACCCTCGCCCGCTCGCGAACGATGCCGGTGAACATACCGCGAAGCGTACGCCGCGGACGCGTGACGAGGCCGCCGCCAGACGTCGCGAAATCGCCACAGGCTCGTTCCACACGCGTGTGAATTCCCTCGTTACGCTCGCCGTGGGCGGCGGGTGGTCCACGCCCCACCCAGGGAGGGGATGTGTGCGCGCGTGTACCTAGTAACCGCTCGCGACTCCAGAGAACGGCGCCGCGGCTCGGGCCGGCCCGTCAGGCGTTGCGCGCGACCGTATCCAGCGTCTCGCGCGCCATCGCCTCGAGGTCGGGACGTTCGGCCCCGGCGGCCAACTCGTCCTGAAGCTCGTGAACCGCCTCGGCCTGATTGGGCTCCAGCCGGGTCAAGTCGACCGCATCGAGCTCGGCGCGGAGCTCTTTCTCGGGCCGCCGGCGCACCAGCCAGCGCGAGATCGTCCTCACGACCCTGTCGCCTGTTCGAATTGCCTCAGGGCTCGTTGACATAGGCGCTCAGAAGCACGTCCTCTCCGACCGGGCGGCTCTCCAAACGGCGAAGCTCGACCGGCTTGTCGAGCCTATCGAACAAGGCCGGCCCGCCGCCTGCCAGTGCGGGCGCGACGAAGACGAGCAGCTTGTCGATCAACCCTGCGCGAAGGAACGACGTCGCGAGCGCCGGCCCGCCTTCGAGCAGCAGCGACTGCACGCCCTCCTGCGCGAGACGTCCGAGCTCGTAGTCGAGCGGGCCGGAGAGCAGCTCGAGGTCGACGCCGTCCGGCAACGGGCTATGTCCGAACGCAAGACGGCGGGGCTGGCGTCTTGCTCCGACTTCGCGGGCGGTCAGGGCGGGCCGATCCGCACGCACCGTGCCCATGCCGACCGCAACGGCATCGGAAGCAGCCCGCAGCTCGTGCACGAGCCTTCGGCTCTCCTCCCCCGAGACCCAGCGCGAGCCCGGGAGCGTCATGCGCCCGTCGACCGTCACGGCAGCCTTGTACGTGACGAACGGACGCGCCTTCGTCACCCAGGTCAGCCATGCTTCGATCTGCCGGCGCGCGCGAAAACCGAGCTCCCCGTCGGCGACCTCGACCTCGACCCCGGCCGCACGCAGCTGTTCGAGCCCGCCCGCAGCCGCCGGATTCGGGTCCCGGGTTCCGATCACGACCTTTGCGACGCCGGCGTCGATCACCGCCTGGGCGCAGGGCGGGGTCGAGCCCCAGCTCGCGCACGGCTCCAGGGTCACGTAGAGCGTCGCCGCGCGGGCGCGGTCGCCGGCGGCCGCCAGGGCGTTCGCCTCGGCGTGTGGCCCGCCCTTCCGCTCGTGCCAGCCCTCGCCGACCACCTCGCCGTCGTTGACGAGAACAGCTCCGACGACGGGATTGGGCTGCGTCGTCCCCCGCCCGCCTTCGGCGAGCTCGAGGGCACGCTCGAGATGGATCACCGCGATGCCGCGACGAGGCCGCGGTAGGCCTCGCCGACGTCGCCGTCGTGGAAGACGGCGGTCGCGGCGACGAGGAGGTTCGCGCCTGCTTCGCGGGCCGCGCGGATGTTCTCGCGATTCACGCCGCCGTCGACCTGGAGGTGCATCGACGCCGGCAGGAGCTCACGCAGTCGCCGCAAACGCTCGTACGCATCCGGCATGAACTGCTGCCCCGAGTAGCCGGGCTCGATGCTCATGCAGAGGACGAGGTCGGTACCGGCTTCGGTGGCCACCGCTGCTACCTCGTCGACCGGCGTCTTCGGTTTCAGCGAGAGCCCGACGCCCAGGCCCCGCTGTCGCGCCGCGGCGACGATGGCCGCAACGTCTTCAACTGCCTCGTAGTGGAAGGTGACGCTGTCCGCGCCGGCCTCGCGGAACGGCTCGAAGTACCGCTCCGGGGACTCGACCATCAGATGCACGTCGACCGACGCGCCGCCCTCGTGGATCCGCCCGGCGATGGACTGCAGCACGATCGGCCCGATGATGATCGGCTCCACGAAGTGCCCGTCGCCCACGTCGTAGTGGAAGACACGCACGCCGGCCGCGAGCAGCCGGTCGATCTGCTCGCCGAGCTTCGCGAAATCGGCCGCATACAAGGACGGCTCGACTTCGACCTCGCGCAATTGATCCCAAGCCACTAGAAAGATCCTAGGTACGCAGCCTGGCGATGAAGAAGCCACTGGTGCGATGGCGGTCGGGACGGGTCAGGAGGAACTCGGGCCGCTTGGGGTGGGCGAACTGCGGCCACTCCTCGCCCAGCGGCTCGGCCTCGAGCCCGGTCCCGTCGACGATCGCTTCGTTCTCGTCGGCGTTGAGCGTGCAGACGGAGTACACGATCGTCCCGCCGGGGCGGGTGCGCTCGGTCGCAACGCGGAGCAGGTCGCGCTGAAGCTCCGGAAGCGGCCGCGCGCGCCAGCGCAGGTCGGGCCGCTGCGCGAGAACCCCGAGGCCCGAGCACGGCGCGTCCACGAGGACGCGGTCGAAGTCGCGGAGCTCGGACGGGAGCGCGAGCGCGTCAGCCTGCAGGACGGTCACGTTCGCGGCACCGAGGCGGCGGGCATTTTCCTCCAGCTCCCGGGCGCGGCCAGGATGGATCTCGACCGCAACCACCTCGCCGGCGAGCATCGTCGCCTTGCCGCCCGGCGCCGCACAGAGGTCGAGCACGCGCTCGCCCGCACGCGCTCCCACGACGAGGCCGGCGAGCTGGGAGCCGCGGCTCTGCGGCCAAATCCGTCCTTCGGCCAAGGCTCCCTCGTCCACGCGATCGACGCGGTAGGCGCCGGGGACGTTGGTCGACTCGCCTTCGACCTCCCCGCGGACGAGCCGCACCACGGTCTCCGGCGGCTCGTTCTGCGCCCGCATCAGCGCGATTGCGCCCTCGGGGCCGAAGTCGCGCGCCCACAGCTCCTCGATCCAGTCCGGATAGGACTGCTTCAGCGCCCCTTCCGGCAGCGAGGCGAGCAGCGGTTCCAGCCCCTCGGTCAACCGGCGGAGCACCGCATTCGTGAATGCGACTGCACGTTCGAGCCGCGCGCCGCGTACCAACTCGACGGCCTCGTTGACGGCGGCATGCTGAGGCGTTCCCATGAAGCCGAGCTCGTACGCGCCGAGTCGGAGCGCCGCCCGCACCGGTGGATCGAGCTTCCGCACCGGACGCCGGCCCAGCGACTCGATCGCGTGATCGAGCGTCCGAACACGTTGGATCGTCCCGTAGGCGAGCCGTTGCGCAAGCGCGCGGTCGCGGTGGTCGAGGCCCTCGGCCGCCGTCCGGAACGCGCGGTCCGCGTACGCGTCCTGCTCGAAGACTCGCAGCACGGTCTGATATGCGGCCGCGCGGGCCGGCGAGGTCATCGACGCAGGCCGCGCAGGAACTCGTCGTACGTCATCCGGCGCCGCCCTTCCGGCTGCACCTCGAGCAGTTCCAGGCTCCCGTCGACGAGGCGCGAGCGCCAGACGATCACCGGACGGCCTTCGACGACCCCGCGTGCGCCGATGTGCGGCGACAGGGCCCGGATCGAGTTGTGGAGCTCCTGCGGCGGTCGAGACCAATCGAGGTCGCGGTCGGCCGGCGTGATCTTCTCGGCGTAAGTGACGCCTTCGTCGCCCTGTGGGGCCGGCTGCCTGTTGGCCATGGCCGCTTCGACCAAATCCGGGGTCAGACCCCGAACGTGGCCGAAAACGGCACCGGCGTCGTCGTCCGGTCCGATCGGGAACCGGCTCTGCGCTGCAATCGGGCCCGCGTCGAGCTCTTCGACGAGCTCGATCACGGAAACGCCCGTCTCCTCGTCGCCGGCCATCAGCGAGCGTTCGACCGGCGCGGCGCCGCGCCAGCGCGGCAGCAGCGAGGGATGGACGTTGAGCCAGCGCGCCCGCTCGAGCGCGCCGCGCGGCACGAGTTGCCCGTACGCGACGGTGACGACCGTCTCGACCTCCGGTTCGAACTCGGAACCGAGCCGCTCCGGCTGACGCACCGGGATCCCGAGCCGCTCGGCGGCCTCCTTCGCCGGCGGCGGCGCGACCTTGCGTCCGCGCCCGCGTGGACGATCCGGCTGCGTCAGCAGGTAGGCGATCTCGTGCCGCCGGGCGAGCTCCTCGAGAATCTCCGCCCCGAACGGCGCCGTCGCCGCGACGGCAATCCGCGCCACGTCGACGTGCCTACGCGGTGACGCCGAGGATCGGCTCGGGCCGGAGGATCCCCAGCGCTTCGCGGCGGGCCTCGGGCGTCGTCCGGTCGATGATGAGGATGCCGTCGAGGTGGTCGAGCTCGTGCTGGACGACTCGCGCGGCGTGCTCCTCGAGCTCGAGTCGAAGGTCTGCGCCGCTCTCGTCCTTGCCCTCCAGGGTCACGCGCGTGGGTCGCTCCACCGGAACCGTCACGCCCTGAAGAGAGAGGCAGCCCTCCGTCTCCACGACCTTCACGTCGGATGCCTTGACCAGAAGCGGATTGACGACTGCCTGCGGCTCGTCCTCCTCCGTCGCCTGGAAGACGAACACGCGCTGCAGCGTGCCGACCTGGGTGCCGGCAAGCCCGACGCCGCGGGCATCTTGCATCAACCCCGTCATACGCTCGACGAGGCGGAGGAGGTCGTCGTCGAAGCTCTCCACCTCGTTCGCGCGCATGCGCAGAACGGGGTCGCCGTACTGACGGATCTGCGCGAGCGCCAGCCGCCGGCGCGCCTCACGCTCGGGATCGAGTTGCTCGCCCTCCAGGACCTGCCCTTGCTCCTCTGCCATCGCGCCTGAGTGTACGGACGTCAGAGGCTCTGCGGATCGACGTCGACGACCGCCGTGAGGCCGGCGCGGCGCATCGCTGGAGCGGCCGCCGCCAGCAGCCGGCCGGCGCGCGCCGCGACGCGCCTCGGCTCGTCGGTCTTGACGACGAGCTGTGCGCGGTGGCGGCCGCGGACGCGGAAGAGCGGCGCCGGACCGAGGATCTCGGCATCGGCCAGACCGGCTCGGATTTCGTCGAGCGCACGAGACACCGGCGCGGCCTCCGGCCCGGCGACGAGCACCCGCACGAGGTGACGAAAAGGCGGGTAGCCGAGCTCGCCCCTCCGCTCGAGCTCCCCGGTCAGGAACCGCTCCACGTCGTGCCGTGCCGCGAGCTCGACCGGCCGCGAGTCCGGCTGGAACGTCTGGATCAACACGCGCCCCGGGGCGTCGCGGCCGCTGCGGCCGGCGAGCTGGGTCAGGAGCTGAAACGTCCGTTCGTCGGCTCGGAAGTCGGGCACGCCGAGCGCTGTGTCGGCATCGATGACGGCCGCGAGCGAGACGCCCGCGAAGTGGTGTCCTTTTGCGACCATCTGCGTGCCGAGCAGGACGGCCCGCTCGGTCTCGGCGAACCGGCGGAGCGCAGCCGCAAGCTCGTCAGGCTTCTGCGCCGTGTCCGCGTCGAGCCGGATCGGAACGAGCCGCGGGAGCTTCGAGGCGAGCTCGCGCTCGAGCCGCTGAGTGCCGGCGCCGATCCGCGCCAGCTCGACGGAGCCGCAGGCCGGGCACGCCGAGGGACCGGCCTCCGAGTGGCCACAGTGGTGGCAGCGCAGGCGCTCGTCGGCGTGGAGCACGAGCGCCACATCGCAATGCGGACAGCGGAGGGTCTCCCCGCAGGCGCGGCAGTGCAGCGCAGGCGCGATCCCGCGGCGGTTGAGAAGCAGGATCGCCCTACCGCCGCGTTCCTCTACGCCGCCGAGCTCCTTCAGCAACGGGGCGGAGAGCGGGTAGCCGGCTTCCCGGCGGAGGTCGACAACGCGCACCGGCGGCAGCGACCCGCCGAGCCGGCCGCCCAGCTCGAGCCGCTCGAGCTGTTGCCAGCTCTCCGGCCGCGGCGTGGCGCTGCCGTACACCGCGACCGCGCCCTCGAGCGCCGCGCGCTTCGCGGCCACCGTCCGCGCGTCGTAGCGGGGATCCGACTCCTGCTTGTACGAGGAATCGTGTTCCTCGTCCACGCAGATGACCCCCACGTCGCGGAGCGGCGCGAAGATCGCGGAACGGGCGCCGACGACGACGTTCGCGTCGCCGCTCGCGATCCGCTCGCGCTCGTCGCGCCGCTCGGCGTCGGTCAGCCCCGAATGCAGGAGCGCGACCTGGTCACCGAAGCGCGCCCGAAACCGGCCGAGCGTCTGCGGCGTCAGCGCGATCTCGGGCACCAGCACGATCGCCCCGCGCCTGCGTTCGAGCGCCGCCGCGCAGGCCTGGAGATAGACCTCGGTCTTGCCGCTGCCGGTCTGCCCGTAGAGCAGGAAGTGGCCGCCGCCCCCATCGAGCGCACGCGTGATCCGTTCGAGGGCCTTCGACTGAGACTCCGTCAGCTCCGGCGGCTCG
>Ga0111538_10013501_pt1 | contig 10777 bp, 8 predicted proteins | sample SoiMethybrSBSTD1_FD_79669 | JGI IMG/M metagenome (GOLD analysis project Ga0111538, IMG submission 79669) | Bulk soil microbial communities from a Populus tree surrounding site in Tennessee, USA - Soil MetaG P. TD hybrid SBSTD1 (version 2)... | ecosystem: Environmental > Terrestrial > Soil > Tree... | reverse complement strand
TCCATTGGCCGAACAGCTCATCCATTTCTTCCTGCAAGCGCCGGAATTGATCGAATACAGACCCTGCCGGGCCAGAGAGACTACTGAACATGCGACACCTCCTCTGACTAGCTTTGTTGCTGGTTGCTGGGACCTCCTGCGCGGCAAATAAGGTCGGCACAAGTGATTTCAAGCGCCCAAGGCATCGTGGAACTTTTACAGTCGCCGTTCACCGCAAAGAGGGGAGTACTCGATCAGCGAACGTATCGATGAACTCGGATTGATTCCGTCCGACATTGTGCAACACGATTGCATCGAACCCCAGATCGGCCAGCATGCGCAGACGCTCAATGTGTGCAGCCGGTTCGTGCGAGATAAAGAGACTCTCGTGCATGTCCTCAGGCCGCACAAACCGTGTGGCTTGTTCGAAGTCGCTGGGTCGGGCCAGCTCCCAGCTGACATCGCCACTCAGTACGTTGAAGCGCCATTGTTCGTGCGCTTGGCGCAGTGACTCCGCTGCGCCAACAGCCCAACTCAGTCCCAGCTTTAGATAAATCGGCTTGGTTCGACCTCCGGCTCGGCGAAATGCAGTGACTATTTTGGCGAGCTCCTCTGGGTCGTGACCAGCGGTCAGCAATCCATCAGCCCATTCGCCAAGCCATGCAGCTGTCTCTTCAGTTACTGCGGCTCCTACGAGCGTCGGAACATGTCGTGGCCGAGTCCATATTTTGGCATTCAGTGCGCTGACAGTGCCTTGGTGTGTGACCGTCTCGCCGGCCAGGAGGCGTTTGAGAATCTGCGCACCCTCGAATAGGCGCTTGTTGCGCTCACGCTTCCCTGGCCAACATCACTGCCCAGCGGCTTCAGGATAGTGATGGCACGACACGAGGAGCCTTCCAGCTCACCAATCGGAACAGGGCGAGAAGATACGGTCGAGAGACGTTGCTCGTAAGAGCAGCATGCACGCGACCGCCTAACTTCCAGAACGCAAGGCTCGTCAGGCGTGGGGTACGGCCGGGGATACTCCGCTCGTCCACACTGTACGACGCGTGCGCTCAAGAACTTACGACTGATTTCGAATCCGGCCGGGGAGCCATCCATAGACGTTTGTAGACGTCCACTAACGTCCAGCGCGACTATCGAAGCTTCATATCTATAGGCGCGTAGTTCGTCCACGAACATCCAGCAACGTCCCTCGGCAGCCACTCCTTCATGGGGATACATCTGGGGGTACCGAGCGATTCCTGAGAGGCGATATCCCAGTGGCGCAAGTCAGCGGAATTGCGCGCAATCAGACGCTGGAATGCGGACGTGGACACGACCAATGCGACTCCCGATTTGGGATTCGCACTCACGAAAATCGCTTGGCGGTGTTCAGCCGGCACTCGCTCGGCCAGCGGGATGCGCCCGCAACGCCAATGTTTAGCGAAGCGCTTCAAATACGATTCGGTGCTGACCTTCGCTACTGACGATGCGGGAGCGGACACGCATGCCGATGCGCACACCCTCTGGAGCGATGCCCTGCACGGTGCTCATGAGGCGCGGGCCTTCGGCTAGGTCGACGAGCACTACGCTGTACGGTTCCAGCGGTGGTTTCGGCCGAACGATTGTCACGGAGTAAATCGAGCCCTCACCCGAAGCTTCGACCCATCCGAGATCTGGGTCGCCGCTCGCGGGCTCAGCAACCCGTGGGTAGAATATGTACCGCCCGCTGCTCCGACAGCGCTGAATCATGAAGCGGCCACTTGCCAGAAAGTGCTGGAACTGAGCTTCCGGACCAATGTGGGTTACAGCTGAATCAGTCATGGTCGGTGCTCCAGGCTACGGTGGCGCCTCTGACGGGCATTGGATGAGACGACAGAAGAACGCAGCAGTGACTACAGCAGGAACACGGGAATGGCTGAACGAGTCGCGGTAAAGGGTGACATTTCCGGCGAGCGTGTGCTCCAGGTCGCTGCGCATTTGTTTCGCGAAAAGGGCTATCTTGCCACCAGCGTGCGCGACATCGCGCGCGCCGCCAACATGGAGTCGGGCAGTCTCTACTATCACTATCCTTCCAAGGATGCCCTGCTCGAAGCGGTCATGGACCGCGCGATTGGCGCGTTGCACGACGCGGTCAAAAATGCACTGGCCGAGCTGACGCCGGAGCACACGTTTCAGGATCGATTGCGAGTCGCCATCACCGCGCACCTGCGCACCATCCATCAGTACGGCGATTTCGCCGTCGCGAGCCGAGAGTCGCTCGACAAGGTGCCCGAGAAGAGCCGCAAGCAGCATGTTCGCAGGCGCCGTCAGTATGGTCAGCTGTGGCACAAACTGTTCGACGACGCGAAAGCGAGCGGTGCGATGCGCAAGGACGTAGAGGTGGCACCGGTCCAGATGTTCATACTCGGCGCGCTGAATTGGACCAGCGAATGGCTGGATCCGCAGCGAACCACAGTGGAGCAGGCCAGCGATTTGCTAGCCGATATGGTGCTCAATGGACTGCTCACCGGCCGGCCCCAAGCCCCAGCACCGTCTTCGCGAGAATATCGCGCTGGACCTCGTTCGCGCCGCCGTACACCGTAAGCGGCCGCGACATCATGAATTGCCAATGCGTATCTACTTGCAACGATCCGATCGTTGACTCGCCGACAACGCCGCTGTACTCGTGCGACACGGCGACCACGAACTCACAGATCCGTTGCTGCAGCTCGCTCGCGAGCACTTTCAGCATGGCAACCTCCGGGCCGATTTCGCCGTGCTCGTCGGCTTGCGCACACACACCATCGTAGAGCGCGCCATAGTCGTGGACATCGGCCGCCAGAGCTGCGAAGTCGTCCGTGACGCGCAGATCCCCGGCGAGGTCGAGCGCATCAATCAGTTCGCGTGCCAGCGATAGTGCTACTCGGCACATAGCTGGGCTGCTGACAAAAATTCGTTCATGTCCGAGCAGTGCCTTCGCAATTGCCCAGCCTTCGTGCAACTTGCCAAGCAGGTTACTTTTCGGGACGCGGACGTCGGCGAAGAAGACCTCACAGTACTCCTCGTCGCCGGCAATGTTCATGATGGGACGGACGTGCACGCCGGGAGAACGCAGATCTATCAACAGAAAACTGATGCCCTCCTGCTTGCGCGCGAATTGTCCGGTGCGCACCAGCGCAAATATGTGGGTGGCGTCCTGGGCGTGGGTCGTCCAGATCTTCTGCCCATTTACGACGAACTCCTCGCCTGCGAGAGCGGCACCGGTGCGCAGCGCTGCGAGATCGGAACCGGCATTCGGCTCGGAATAGCCTTGGCACCAGATTTCGTCGCAATTGAGAATACGCGGGAGAATCTCAGCCTGCTGCTCCGCAGTCCCGAAGCTCATAACCATCGGTCCGAGCATCTGCTCGCCGAAATCCAGCACTCGCGAAGCGCGCTGCCGCTCCAGCTCTTGGTGATAGATACGTTGCTTCGTGAAGGAGAGGCCGAGGCCGCCGTGCTCGCGCGGCCACGCTGGGGCACGCCAGCCCGATTCGCGCAGCATGCGCAGCCATGCGATCTTCTCCTCGCCACGCAACCGCCGGAACGGGCGTAGAGGAGTCTGCCGCCACTCGGCTGGATAGTTCTTCGTCAGCCATTCGCGGAATGCGGACCGAAACTCTTCGTCACTTGCGGCGCGCCAATGGATCATGGACACCATCCACTCAGGTGTGCGAAACGCCGCAGGTGCTGTGCGGAGCTGCCGAGCCAGGACGAATGCTGGAGCGCGACGCGCAGTGCAAGGCCGACATCAGCCTCTTCGGCGAAGCCCAGTCCACCCAGAATCTGGACTCCCGCTCGTGCTGTGCGCTGTGCCGCCTGTGCAGCGCGGGCCTTCGCAGCGCTGATTGCTGCGCGGGACAGGGTGGAGCCGGGGTCGCTATCCCAGCACTGCGCGGCACGACGCCAAGAAGCCCGCGACAGCTGTCCCGCCATATAGAGGTCGGCGGCCAGGTGCTGCAGTGTCTGGAATGCGCCCAGTGGTCGATCGAACTGAACACGCGTTTTCAGATGCTCGAGCAGCTGAGCGTGCACCTTCCGCGCAAGACCCGTCTGATAGGCGGCTGACGCCAGCGTTCCTTCCTCGATGGCGCAATCGAGTGCGAAGCGCGCCGAATCGGACTCGCCAAGCAGCAGCTCGATCGGTGTTGACTCGAAGGTGACATGCGCCCGTTGGGTGCCGTCACCCGTGCGGTGGCTTTGGGGCACGAGTCCAGGAGCGTCGCGCCGTACCAGCGCCAGAGCGAAGCCGTCGGCGGACGAGACCGAAACAACATAGACGCTGCAGATATCGGCATTCGGTACGAAAACCTTGCGGCCGGTGATGCGACCGTCGCTCGTGAGTACAGCGGCTGTCCGGTCCGTGTGCGTCTGACCTGCGCGTTCCTGCCAAGCAATGGTCGCGAGCGACCGGCCTCCGCCAATGTCATTGGCGAGTTCGGCAATTGCAGGTGTCTGCGGCAATCGGGAGCAAAGCGCGGCGGGCATGACCCCACACGCGATAAACGGCTCGGGCACGATGGCCGCGCCAAATTGCTCGGCGAGTGCTCCTGCATAGGCGAGTCCCAGATCCTGGCCGCCCAGCGACTCGGATAAGCGCAGGCGCAGCCAGCCGAGCTCGGCAATTTCACGCCAGAGATCCCGGTCGAAAGATTGAGGCCGCGCGGCGTTGAGCTTCATCCGCCCGACCTGGTGACGCGACTTGAAAAGGGCGGACGCGCTATCGCCGAGCATCCGCTCCACTTCATCCTCCGCATGCACGTGAGGTGGCGTCACGGCGCTGGCGCCGGCATTCATTCTCATCCCCTGGTCGTTGTCGAAACGGCGACGAGATCAGTATAGAATATTTTCGAACAAGCGATAGAAAATTTTCGACGACAGCGGGGAAATTGCGGTAATGAGGATCGCAGATCGGCCAGGCATGCGCAGTCGCAGAGAAGCATTCACGCGGGGAAGCAGCGCCATCGTCGGCGCCGCAACGTTCGGCATCGGCGAATCACCCGGCTGGAGCGCAGTCGAGTTGGCCGCCATGGCCGCGGTCCGTGCGCTTGCGGATGCTGGGCTGCAGCCGCGCGATGTTGATGCAGTGTTCGCGTGCCTTCCGGAAGACGTCTTTGCGACGATGCACTGCGCCGAGCACCTGGGTATTCAGCCGCGGCTCACCGACAACAATCGCACTGGCGGTTCGGCGTTCATGACCCACGTCATTCACGCAGCGGCGGCTCTCCAGGCGAGAGCCTGCGACGTGGCATTGATCATGTACGGCAGCAATCAACGCAGCTCGGCCGGGAAGCTCGTCACCGCGCGGCAACCTTCAATACACGAAGCGCCGTATCGCCCTCTGACGCCCGTGTCATCGTACGCTCTGGCAGCGGCGCGCCACATGTACCAATACGGAACTACGCGCGAGCAGCTCGCGGCCGTGGCCGTGTCGGCGAGGCAATGGGCAAATCTCAATCCGGACGCGTTCGCGCGCGGTGAACTCACGATCGACCAGTGTCTCGCGGCGCGTATGGTGTCCGATCCATTGTCAACGCGTGACTGCTGTCTCGTGACAGACGGTGCGGCTGCAATCGTCATGACGCGGGCGGAGCGTTTCGCGGATCTGCCGCACGAGCCTGTGTTCGTGCTCGGCGGCGCAGCAGCTACGTGGCACGACGGTATCGCACAGATGCCCGACCTGACCGTTACTGCGGCCAGGGAGTCGGGAGTGAGGGCGTTCGCCCACGCGGGGATCAGCGCATCCGACGTTGATGTAGTGGAGCTGTACGACGCCTTCACGATCAACACCATTCTGTTCCTCGAGGATCTCGGCTTCTGCGCCAAAGGCGAGGGAGGCCCCTTCGTGCAATCGGGAGCCATTGCGCCGGGTGGCGGGCTGCCGGTCAACACCAACGGCGGCGGTCTGTCGTGTGTTCACCCCGGGATGTATGGACTATTTGCGCTGGTCGAAGCCCGCCAGCAGCTTGCGGGCCTGGCAGGCGACCGGCAGGTGAAGGAGGCGGAGATCGCAGTAGCGCACGGCAACGGTCTCGTCCTATCGAGTCAGTCGACCATTGTACTCGGCACGCGAGCGACGCTGTGAGTCGCGACCTCTCGGGGCTTGACGCCTTGTTTGCGCCGCAGTCGATCGCAGTCATCGGAGCATCGAGCGATCCGACTCGAATTGGCGGCCGACCGATCGCCTATATGAAACGTGCGGGCTATCCGCACAGCATCTATCCCGTCAACCCGCAACGAACGGAAATTCAGGGCCTGCGAAGCTACCCCTCGATCGATGCTATCGATGCGGTGATCGATCTTGCGATCGTCGCCGTGCCCGGGACCGCGGTTCTGGATACGGCGCGCGCCTGCGCGCAACGGGGCGTGAAATCGCTGGTCGTCTTCAGCGCCGGATTCGCGGAAGCAGGTGCCGACGGTCGCACCGGACAGCAGACATTGGCATCGATAGCCCGTGCTGCCGGCATGCGCGTCCTGGGTCCGAACTCCGTAGGGCTGTTCAATGCGAACGTACGCGCGTTCCCAACGTTCAGCGTCTCGGTCGAACAGTTCATGCCTGCCGGCGGGCGAACTGCAATCGCCAGTCAAAGTGGAGGCTATGCAGGTTACGTGCTTGCCATCGCGAGCGATCGCGGTCTCGACGTGGGAGCGCTCATCACCACCGGCAACGAGTGCGACGTCGAGATCGGCGAGACCGTGCACTGGCTGGCCAAAAACCCGCAAATTGACGTCATCCTGGTGTATATGGAGGGCTGCAGCAGCAGCGCCTCGCTGATCGAGGGCTTCGAAGCGGCGCGGCGTGCCAACAAGCCGGTGGTCGCGATCAAGGTGGGTCGCACCGCGGTGGGCGCCGCAGCTGTTGCCTCGCACACGGCCGCACTCGCCGGCAGCGATCATCTTTTCGACCTGCTGTTCAAGGAATACGGCGTCTATCGCGCCCAGCATACCGAGGAGATGTTCGACATCGCCTATGCGTTGCGTAATGGGCTGCTGCCACGCAACCGTTCGCTGGGTCTCATCACCGTGTCGGGCGGCATCGGCGTCCACATGTCAGATCTCGTGACGGAGGCCGGGCTGGAGTTACCGCCATTGCCGCAGCAGGCGCAGGAGAGAATCAAGGCGATCGTGCCATTCGCCTCGACGCGCAATCCACTCGACGTCACCGGGCAGGTAGCCAACGAGCCGGACGTGCTGCGACAGAGCCTCGACATCATGCTGGCGGAGGGCGACTACGGCAGCGCCGTCGTGTTTCTCGGCCATGCAGGCAGTGCCGGCTCGCTGGAGAACGCTCTGAACGGTGGAATCAAACAGGTCGCGCAGAAGTTTCCCGACCGCTTGATCGCATGTTGCACAGTCAGCAAGAAGACGTCGTTTGCCGGCACGAGTGTGCTGGCGTTCTCGGACCCTCCGCGCGCAATAACGGCGATCAGAGCATGCGCATTTTTTTCCGAGCAGCGTCACAAAGGTCACGCTGCGGCAACTAGGGTGACGAGCCCCGCCGTGCCCATCGATGCAGGTCGCCGGTACAACGAATTCGAGGCAAAGATGTTGCTTCGGGCGGTTGACATCGCTACGCCGCTGGAGTTCTTCGTGCCGAGTGCCGCGCATGTAGTACGGGCGGCCCGGTCGATACACGGGCCCATCGCGCTGAAAATCGTTTCAGCCGACATCCTGCACAAGTCAGACGTTGGGGGCGTCGCCCTGGGATTGAGCTCGTCGGCTGCGGCGGAGCGTGCCGCGCTGGGAATGCTCGAACGCGTGAGGCGCGCTGCGCCGCAGGCGAGAATCGACGGTTTCCTGGTGTCGCAGATGGTGTCCGGTATCGAGTGCATCGTCGGCGTTCATCCCGATCCCGTGTTTGGACCTGTCATCGTTGTCGGCTTGGGCGGCACAGCGGTCGAGCTACTGCAGGACGTGAGTCGCCGATTCGCGCCCGTGTCAGAGGCGCAAGCAAACGCCATGCTCCGCGAGCTGCGTACGTTCGCGTTGCTGGATGGCTACCGCGGGCAACCTAAAGCGGACGTCGATGCGCTGGTGCGGACGATCGTCTCGATATCGCACCTGGCTGCTGCCAATGCAGAGCTGATCGAGGCATTCGAGGTCAATCCAATCATCGTCGGTCCGGTCGGTGCGGGCGCTGTCGCCGTCGATTGCGTGCTCACGACTCGTTCGAAAACTCCCTGAGGACCCATGGCAATCGACTACCCGGCCATTCTGGGCAGGCAATTCGCGGCGGAGACGATCAGCTACACCGCAAACAGGACGATGCTGTACGCGCTCAGTCTCGGGATCGGAGCAGATCCGCTCGATGAACGCCAGCTTCGCTTCGTCTACGAAAGTAATCTGATCGCACTGCCGACTCTGGCGTGCGTGCTGGGTCACCGCAGCATTAAAGACATGGACCTCGGCATCGACTATTCCAAGGTCGTGCATGGCGATCAGTCGCTCACGATTCATAGATCCCTGCCCGCGGCGGGTACAGTCGTGAGCTCGAGCAGGGTCGAGGATGTGATCGATCGCGGTGTCGGGAAAGGTGCATTGCTGCTGTTGCAGCGGTCTCTGACTGACCCAGCCAACGGTGACCTGCTCGCCGAAGTTCGCATGGGAATCCTGTGCCGAGGTGATGGCGGTTTCGACCCGTCGGCTCGACCGATGCCGGCGCTGCACGAGCTACCTGGAAGGGCGCCGGATGCGACATTCGAGCAGGCGACTTCGTCGCAGATGGCGTTGCTCTATCGTCTGAACGGCGATTTCAATCCCCTGCATGCAGATCCGGCTACTGCACGTCGCGCGGGCTTCGAGCGACCCATCTTGCACGGTCTCGCGACTTTCGGCATTGCAACGCGCGCGATCATCTGGACTATCTGCGATGGCGATCCGTCGCGCATTCGCTCAGTGGCTGGCCGCTTCTCGGCGCCGGTCTATCCGGGCGATACATTGCGCACGGATGTCTGGCGCGAGGGCTCCCTGGTGAGCTTCCGCACCACGGCGCTGGGCCGCAATGCCGTCGTGCTCAACAACGGTCGGGTCGAGCTTGCTGGCTGAGCAGCATTCTAGGCAGCAACGATATCGGCCCACGCGCAGTCAGGTCCGCGGCTCGCAACATGAGCTCCGAGCCGGCTAGACCAGTATTGGTCGTTGCCAGCTTCCGTACGCCATGCCCAGAGTCGACGCGTCAACGGATGCAGTGGGTATTCCTGAGTGAAACCGATTGCCCCGTGAAGCTGGTGTGCGGTTGCGGTCGCGACGCCGATGGCGAGATTCGCCCGGAGCTTTGCTGCAGCAATCGCATATCCGGCCGCCTGCGGAGTCGCTGTCCGATCGGCAGCAGCGCAGGCCGCTCGCGCTGCGCACCCAGCCGCAGCCGCTTCAATCGCAAACGCCGCGAGTTGCTGTTGAACGGATTGAAACGACCCGATGGGCTTGCCGAACTGCACTCGCCGGGTCACGTACTCGGTCGTGAGCGTGAGCGCCGCCGTGAGGGCTCCAGCGATCTGTCCCAGGCGCAGCAGTGCACCACATTCGAGCGGTGGCCATCCGAGGGAATCGAACTGGATCCGTTCGTAGGGCGCACTCTCGAAAGTCAACGTGTCACGCGCTTCGCCCGCGAGGTTGTGCTTCTCCGACACAACGCCGTTCTTCGTGTCGATGCGCAGCAGGGAGCCTTCAACGATGCCGACCAGCCATTGTGCGTGACGGCCAGCAGGCACGTTACGGGCCACGCCAGTGAAGTTCGCCCCATCGCACGTTCCGCGCAAGTCAAAAGCGACAGTGCCGAAACCGTCGCGCATCGACATGCCGGCCCGTGCGCATAGATGCTGCGCCAGGATGCATTCGCCAAGCGGCAGAGCCGACGCATGCCGCCCGGCCTCCCACTGGACGATCGACAAGTCCGTCCAACTGCCGCCGAAACCGCCCGCAGCTTCTTCGACCATGAGTAACGGCAGGCCCAGATCGACAGCACGCTGCCAAGCAGCCGCGAAGGCGAGCGTAGGTGTGCTCGCAATGTCGCGGAGCAAGCGTGCGGCTGTCTCCGCCAGCATGGTTCGTTCGTTCACCGCAGTCCCAAGCCTCGTGCCACGATGCCCCGTAGAATCTCGCGCGTGCCGCCGCGCAACGAAAAGGAGGGAGAGACTTGCAGCAGAAATGCCAGGACCTCATTGAGTGCCCGAGACTCGATGAGATCGACATCGGCACCGACCAGAGCCTGCACGAGCCGCGGGAGCTCCTGCTCGAAGGTGTTGCCGAGATCTTTGACGACGGCGGCTTCGATGGCCGGATCCTGTCCGTGTGCCAGACGGCCGGTTATCGAAAGTGACATCTGTCGAAGCGTCCACAGTTCGGCGGCGGCCCGACCGATCAACGATCGCAGCGGCTCCGCAGGCTCCGCGCCCGCGGCGTCAATGAGGCAACGAAACAGCTCGAAGCTGCTGAGGTAACGCTCGGGGCCACTGCGCTCGAGAGCCAGCTCGGCAGTTACTTGCTTCCATCCTTCACCCTCTGTACCGACGAGAGCGTCGTCCCCGACGTACACATCGTCGAAGAACACCTCGTTGAAGTGCCTGTCGCCGACCAAGTCAGCAATCGGTTTGACACTGATTCCCGGCAGCGACAGATCGATCAGGAACTGGGTCAGTCCGTGATGGCGGTTCTCGGCCTGCGTGGTTCGCACCAGCGCAATCATTCGATGCGCATGCTGGGCGTGTGTCGTCCAGACCTTCTGGCCGCGGATGCGCCAGCCGCCTGCGGTGCGAGTGGCCGAGCTCTTCAGGGAAGCAAGATCCGAGCCTGCGCC
>Ga0111538_10013500_pt1 | contig 10778 bp, 6 predicted proteins | sample SoiMethybrSBSTD1_FD_79669 | JGI IMG/M metagenome (GOLD analysis project Ga0111538, IMG submission 79669) | Bulk soil microbial communities from a Populus tree surrounding site in Tennessee, USA - Soil MetaG P. TD hybrid SBSTD1 (version 2)... | ecosystem: Environmental > Terrestrial > Soil > Tree... | reverse complement strand
GCGCCGGCCTGGGCCCAATAGGTGGAAAAGATCAGCAGCCGGCCCTTCCCCTCCTCGACCCCTTCCACGAAGGCTCCCATGCCGTCGCGCGTGATCCTCTCCTGGACCTTCTTGCGGCTCTCCGCCTGGAGCGCGTCGAGCGATGCGCCGTCGGCCAGAAGCTTCACGACGCGACGTCCGTTCTCCCGGCACCACGTCAGGTAGAGCCGCCCGCCCTTGGCGAGCGCAGGATCCTCGACCTTCTTCCCCTCTCGCCAGATCCGGCACCCGGGATCGAGCTCGAAGGTGCCCGGCTTGGGGTCGAACTCCTTGTCCCCGTGCATGACCCGCGCCGTGAACCCGCGGCCGCCCGGCGAGACCTCGTCCACCTGCCATGCATGGTTGTGGCCCTTCATCTGGCCGATCTCGTCCTGGTAGTGGACCAGGTAGGCCCGCTTGACGGCCCCGTCGGGATTGAAGAACAAGTTGACGCGCTCGCCGGGAAGGAGGTCGTCGGGATGGGCGCCGTAGACCAGGTGACGATAGGTGGTCATCCAGGGAAGCACGCGGACGGTGACTTTCTCGCCGCTCGACTCGTTGCTCACGTCGGCCCGGCCGGTTTCCGGATGATAGGCGTGCCAGACATACCAGCCGCGCGTGACGCCGATGCCGCCGGGCGCGCCGAACTTCCGGGGATGGACCGACGCGTCCGGGTCCTGGGCTGCGACGGCGACGAGAAGCGCGAGAAGGCTCCGGCTCACGGCGCCGCTTTCCAGACGCGGAGGGACCGCACCACGGGATAAGCGCCGAAGTTGCAGAGCGCGAACGTCCGCTTCCGATCCGCCGGCAGCGGATGGGTGACCTCGGTGTCGATCCACACCTGTCCGTCCACCCAGGCGCGAATGCGCGCGCCGCGCCGCTCCACGCGGAGCGTGTGGTCCTTGTCGAAGGCGATCGCCCGGGTATCGCGGGCGAAGACGAGGTGCTCTCCGGGCTGGATCGTGTCGATCGCAACGCCGTTCGGATAGCCCGCGATGGCGGCGTAGAACGCCCGGTACCCTTCGAAGCTGTTGCCGGAGACGGAGATGCCCAGGCCCCACTTCTCCCCGGCCGCGACCTCCGCCTCGATGATCAGGTCGTCGCCGACGTCTTCCTTCCACCGGGCTTCGATGAGCCCGTGCGGAGCGCCCGGCTCCTTGCCGAAGGTCAGCCCGGCGTCCGTGAAGCGCACGCGCTCGGGGGCGGCCACGACTTTCCGCTGGGGAGTCAGGTGGGTGTCCGAGGGGCAGAAGCCCGTCTCCATCTGCGGCGGCAGTTCCTTCATCTTGGTGAAGTCGAGCGAGCAGACCGGCGTCCAGCGGACGAGCCGGCCGGCGGAGGCCGTGGCGCTCTCCCCGGGCCCGACCTCCACGCTCTGTCCTTCGGAGGAGAATCGGACGCGGCCGCTCAGCGTGTGGAGCCGCGTCTCGTTCCAGCCGACCGACAGGTCGAACGACGTGCCGAGGATCGTCGCTTCGGCATGGGGCGTGGCGAAGACGAGCGTTCGGGGCTGCCTGGCGATGTCGCACCGGATCGCGCCCTCCCGGAGCTCGTACCGGCTGCCCAGCAGAAGATCGGTTTTCTCCAGGAGCGCGATGGCCGAGCCGTCCCGGGTCCGGACTTCGGTGCGCGACTCGGGGCCGGTGACGATCCGGTCGCCCTCGCGCATCTCGCGCGACTCCGAGAGCGGCACGCGGCTCCCGCCCCTCACGACCCAGGCGGCTCCGCGCACCGAGGCGACGTCGACGTCCAGCCGGGACTTCTCCCGGACGAGGATCACGCCGCCGGACAGGAGCAGGACGGCGGCCGCGGCGGCACCCCACGTCAGTCGGCGGCGACGCGAGGTCGACGGCAGCGCCAGCCCCTGGAGCACGCCGTGGGCCGACTGGAGCAGCGCATGCATCTGGCAGTAGTCGAGGTAGAACTGGCGGGCATCCGGATGGTCGCGCAGGATCGCGGCCAGCCTCCGCTTCCCGTCGGCGTCGAGCCGGCCCTCGGTCATCGCGCCGAGCAGCGCCTCGAGTTCGGGACGGATCTCTTCGCACGGGGTGGACATCAGGCATTTCCCTCGGCGAAGCGGGCCACGCAGTTCATCAGGCTCTGCCGGATCCGGAACAGGGCCTGCATGACCGCGTTTGCGGTCATCCCCCGTTCGTCGGCGATCGACTGGAGCGGCGTCGCCTCGGCGTAGCGGCGGCGGATCATCTCGCGGTGGACCGGCTGCAGCTTCTCAAGGCACCCGGTGAGCCGCTGTTGCCGGGAGTCGAACGCCTCGTCGGCCTCCCGCGCGGCGAAGGCCAGCACGTCGAGCATGTCGTCCTCGAAGACCAGCCGGTCGCGGATCTGCCGCTGGCGCCAGGCCATGACCTGGAAGTGGGAGATCCGGAAGGCCCACGCCTTGAAGTTGGTCCCGAGCCGGAACTCCTTGCTGTCCCTCCAGAGGACCACGTTGGTCTCCTGCAGGACGTCGTTGGCGGCGTCGGGATCGCCGAGGAGCGAGAGGATGTAGGCGAAGAGCCGTCCCTGATGCTCGGTCATCAGGCGCACGAACTCGTCCTGCCGGGGGTCCTTCATCCTGAGAGAGAATAGCGGATGGATGACGGACCTTACGGGAATCCGGTCCAGGAACCCTTTCACTTTTCTCTGAGCATCGCGGAACTTCCGGCGCCTAATGCCCAGGGGGGCTGACGGCGATGATGAACCTGATCCGGACCTTCGGAACGGCGGCGATTCTCGGCGCATCCGTCCTGATCTCTGCTTCGGCCCAGGATCCCCCCTCCGAGGGGGCCCTCGAGGCCCTGCTCGCGAAGCTGGGCAGCGACGCCCCTGAAGTGCGCGAGGCCGCCATGGCGGAGATCCTGAAAATCGGGGCCCGGGCGGTCCCGGCTCTCAAGGAAGCGCTGACGACAACTCAGGATACCGAGACGCGCGCCCGGCTCGAGATGCTCCTGTCCGAACTGGTTCTGCCGGATCCCTCGATGTTCTTCGGCGGCCGCCGCCACGATGGGACCGGCGAGACCGACCTGGCCGTCGCCGCCGCCCTCCAGTGGCTGGCGCGGCATCAAAACGCCGACGGCAGCTGGAGCATGGACGGACTCCACAAGCAGTGCTCGGGGACGAAGTGCGCGGGGACCGGCGAGCGGGACTATGACGTCGGGGTCACTGCCCTGGCGACCCTGGCCTATCTCGGCGCCGGATATACCCCGGACTCGCGCGACGGAGTTTCCGGGCCCAAGCTCGGAGAGGTTGTCCGCTCCGCCCTCAAATGGCTGATCGCCCGTCAGGATCCAGAGGGCTGCCTCGGGGCGCGCGGGATGAAGTACGGCTACAATCATGCGATCTCCACCCTGGCGCTGGCGGAGGCCTACGGCATGACCCGGGCGGAGTTCCTGAAAGCGCCCACGCAAAAGGCCGTGGATTTTCTGGTCGCGGCCCAGAATCCCGGGAAGGGCTGGCGCTATAGCGCGAAATGCGGCGACAACGACTCCTCGGTCACCGCCTGGGCGGTGACGGCGCTCGAACTGGCGCAGGTCTCCGGTCTCAAAGTCCCCAAGGCGGCGGGCGAGGGAGCGCTCGCCTGGTTCGACGAAGTGACGGAACAGAACGGCTATTACCAGGTCGGTTACAACGCAAGGTCCACCGGCAAGGTCTACATCCCCGGACAGAATGAGCAGTTCGACCATCACGCGACGATGTCCGCCGCGGGCATCGTGTCGAGGATCTTTATGGAGAGACGGACGACCGCACCCGAACTGGGGGCGCGCCATGTGGTGGCGGCGGACTTGCCCACGTGGAAGGCGAACAGCATCGACTTCTACTACTGGTACTACGGATCGCTGGCCCTCTTCCAGTTCGACGGGCCGGACGGGCCGATGTGGAAGCGATGGAACAAGGCCCTGGTTCAGGCCCTGGTTCCCCATCAGAAAACCGAGGGGTGCGCCGCCGGCTCCTGGGATCCGTCGATGGACCGGTGGGGGGGCGATGGAGGACGGGTCTACGCCACGGCGATGAATGCCCTGACGCTCGAGACCTCGTCTCGATTCCCCGTGGTCACCGGGTTCAAGAAAGGGCGCCGGCGCTGAGGGCCCGAGCCCTCACTTCGGTTTCTTGGGGACGGGATTCCGAATCTTGTCCAGGGCCTTCACGGCATTGCGCGCCACTTCGGGATTGGGATCCGTCGCGGCCTGCTCGAGGAGCGGGATCGCCTGCGGAACCGCCAGGTGGGCCAGCGCGTCGATCGCGTCCTTCCGGACATTGCTGTTGGAGTCGCGCAGCGCCTGGGTCAGGAGCGGAAGCGCGTACGGGGACCGCAGATCGTCCAGGTAGGCGACGGCGTCTTCCCGAAGGGCGCCGTCGGGGCTCTCCAGCATCGGGGCGATCTGGGACAGGAGAGCCTGCGCAGGGCCGGAGTCTCCCAACTTGTTGAGCGAGGCGCCGGCGGCGACCTGCACGCTCAGCGTGCCGGACCGCGCCGCCTGCTGCAGGGCCGTCATGGCGGCAGGACCTCCGACATCGCCGAGATACCGCGCCGCCCGGCGGCGGATTCCCTCATCGGGGTCGGTCAGCAGCGCCTTGACCATCATCTCCGCCGCTTCAGGGCCTCCCACCTTTCGAAGCTGGTCGAGCGCCTTCTCGCGCACGCCCCGGTCGGCATGAGCGAGAGCGTCCTTCAGGAGCGCGAGCTTGAGGGCCCGATCCTCGATCGCGTCGATGGCGCGGAGAGCGCGCTGAAGGTCGCCCTTGTCGCTGCTTTGGAGGAGGGTTCGGATCTCCTCGGGCGAAAGGAGCTCGCCTTTCTGCTGAGGACCCTTCGGCTTCGAACGTCCGGCGTCGGGATCCGACGGGGGAGATGATTCCGCCGGAGCGGCAGCCGGAACGGGAGCCGGCTCGGGCTCCGAGGCCGGTGTCGACGGCGGGCGACGGTTCAACCGGGCCGCGGCCCGTTCGGCCTCGAACTCCCGCTCCTTGCGGGAGGCGACGTGCTGACCCCAAGCGGCGGCGATCACCACGGCCAGGACGCCCCAGACCAGATGAATCTTCCAGGCCGACATGTTCGCTCCCTTGAATTCCTTCACCCGTTAGATGTCGTGTTGGGCGAATTCCTGTCGATTCCTCGCAAATAAATGGGGGGAATTCCGGGGGATGGTTAACAGGGATTGTGTGACCGCAGGCCGGACTCTGATCCACCCCGAAGAATAGCCCGCCATCCCCCATCGCACCTCCCGGCTCTACCGCTTCCCGGACTTGGGCGCTTTCGATTCCCCTTTCTTCGGGACAACGATCTCCGAGAGCCCATCCTCCGGCCTGCGCATGACGACCTCGACGGGCTCCGTCGAATGCTTCCAGGCGTGCCCCGTCGAAAGGTCGACGATCATCCCCACGAGACCTCCGATGAAGAGGTTGCCGTAATACCAGCCGTTCGTAACCTTGTCGCGCTTCACCGTCACCGGGCCGTGTCCCTCGAGCTCAATCAGGACGATGCCCGCCTGCTTCCGCTCGATGAGAATGGTGCAAGGGGTCTTGCCCGACACGACTCCGTCGAGCTTCACCTGAGCACCTTCCGGATCGCTCCGGACCGAAAGCTCGTCCGGACCCGGGCTGACGATGGACGCGCAAGAGGCCGTCAGCAGAAGAGACAGAACCACCGCAAGTCGTGCCATAGCTCCTCCTAATCGTTGCAATCCTCACCATCTCGCTGCAGAGAGGTTAGGAATCCGCACCGACTCGTTTGGGAGAAACTATCCGGGACTGCGAGGTCGACCAGGTCAGGTCCGGTAAAGAAGGCCCGTTGGAGCCGCCCCTTCTTGTCGACGGGGGCGCTCCTTCACCACAAGGGGGGCGCCAGCGTGCGGTCCCAGGTCATCAACTCATCGCGAAGGCGCCCCGCCCGATCCGGTTGCTCCGCCAGAAGATCTCTCTTCTCGGCCGGATCCGCGTCCAGGTCATGGAGGCGAAACGGCTCGTTCGCCTTGAGGCGGACCAGCTTCCACGCGCCCTTCCGGACGGCCAGTTGCGCGCCCATCCGCCAATAAAGACTCCGATCGTCCCGACGCGCGGCCAGTTCGACGCCGTCCAACCCTTCGGGGATCGGAACTCCGGCCGCCGCGAGGGCCGTCGGAAGAACGTCCAGGGCGCTGACCGGGTGGTCGTCGACCTTCCCCGCGGGAAGCCGCCCGGGCCAAGAGATCACGAACGGCACCCGGATCCCGCCCTCCAGGACCTGTCCCTTCCCCCCGGAAAACGGATCGTTGCGGGAGGTCAGCTCCTTCGTCGGACCGCCGTTGTCGCTGAGGAAGAAGACCAGGGTGTCGCGATCGATGCCGTTGCGCCGAAGGGCATCCAGGACGACCCCGATCGCATCGTCCATCGACGCGAGCATGGCGGCCCACATCCGACGGTGGGGATCGGCGATCGACGCGAACCGGTCGTGATCGCGTCGCGTCGCCTGCATGGGCGAATGGGGGGCGTTGAAGGGCACGTACAGAAAGAAGGGCGCGCCGGCGTGGCGGTCGATGAACGCGGCGGCTTCGCGGCCGAAGGCCGTCGTCAGATACTCCGGCGCCGGCTCCTCCCGCTCCCCTCTCAGGAGGGGATTCAGCCGGTCATACTCCGGCTCCCGAGGCCTCAAGTGCGAGACCACCTGATCGGTCGGTCCGTAGAAATGGCCTTCCCTCAGGAAACCGTAGAACTCCCCGAAGCCGCGGCGGAGGGGATGGTACGGCGGATGGGCTCCCAGGTGCCACTTCCCCACCATGCCGGTCGCGTATCCGGCCGCCTGGAGGTGATCCGCGATCGTTTTCTGCGACAAGGGCAGTCCCACCTCCGGACGGTCGTTCATCCGCTCGACGGGATTGTTCTCGTGTCCGAACCGTTGCGGATACCGTCCCGTCAGGAGCCCCGCGCGGCTCGGACTGCAGAACGGCGACGTGACGTATCCGGCGGTGAACCGGATTCCCGTCGCGGCCAGCCGGTCCAGATGAGGCGTGGGAATGTCGCCCCCCTGGCCGCTCATCTCGGCATAGCCCTGGTCGTCCGACACGATCAGCACGATGTTCGGACGCCGCAGGGAGGCCCGTTCCGGAGCCGCGCACCCCGGAAGCGCCGCCAGCAGCAGAAATCCCGCGATTCGCATCATGGTGTACTATTCGGTGAAACCTCGCTCGTTCCGTCCTTCTCTAAACGGACAGCCGTTCTTTCTTTCGAAGATCGTCTCTCCCGTTCGGTAAACCCCGATTGCGGTTTGAGGGTTTCGTACTCCAGAAAGGGATTCCGTGGATATCTCGTTCGACGAAAAGTTCGCGCTTGCACAGGACCGGCAGGCTGCCCTCCAGCAGCTCATCCCCGGCACCGAGGACTACTACTATTATTACTGCCTCTATCACGAGCAGCAGGGCAAGCGCGACGAGGGGGCCAAGCTCCTCGCGACCTGGGTGTCGCGCCACGGCTGGACCGCCCGGGCGATGGAGATCGCCAACCGGCAGGCGCTGATCCACCTCGACTCCGATCCCAAAGGCTCCTTCGAGCACGTCCGCCGCCAGATGGGGCTTTCCTTCAATCATCAGCGCGAGGTCGAAGGCCGGGTCACCCACTACCCCACGAAGCTCGACCCCGCCTCGGTCGCGCGCGACAAGTGGAAACAGCAGGCCTTCGGCTACGGAGGCTCGTCCGATCTCTCCGGCTTTGCCGATCCGGCCCTCGACTGGCTGGCCCGCGAGCGGCTCGAGGGCGATCGCCGCCGGGCGTTGCTGTCGCGCCTCACCCGGCCCGACCTGCCCAACCTCGGGGACCTCGACCAAGCCGACCTCAAGTTCAAGCACAGCGGCGGCTTCGGCTCCCTCGACATCCACTCCCGGATGACCCAGGAGCAGCTCGAGGAGCTGGAAAAGCGGGATTCGGAGCTCCTCAAGAACGAGGCGTTCGTCACCGCGCGCCTCCTCAAGCTGCAGCCCGGGCCGGACGTCGACTGGGAAAACCATCCGGACGAGAAGGAAGCCTACCTGGACCGGCTCTGGGACTTCGCCGAGCCCCTGATCCCCGCCTTCAACCGGCTCAAGGCGCACATTCTCTACCATCGACTCGACCTCGACCGGTCGCGCGGCGTCTACGACCGGAAGCGCTTCCTGAGATACCTCGAGATCCCGCGCGAAGTCTCCTACGCGAACCCGAAGTGGATGGAGCAACAGCGCAAGAAGGCGGACATCCGGGACGCCATCTTCAGCCTGGGCGAATCCATCGAGGGCACGCCGTCGCTGGAGCCGGTGTCCGACGACGAGCCTCTGGTCGCAGAGTACGTCGACCATTTCTTCATCGACGCCAAGGACATCAAGCCGTTCGAGGAGGTCATCCTCGACACCTGGCTCAAGACCCGGTTCGCGGAGACGAAGATCCTCCAGGGCCAGGGCGACATGGAGAAGTGGTACTCGCTGCTGAACGATCCGGGCCGCTACCAGGCCCTCAAGGACCGCGTCGAGCTCGCCTTCCCCCGCACCAACCGGTCGGTCTCCCGCGCCGAGGACCCGGTGAGCATCGACGTGGACGTGAAGAACGTCGAGACCCTCGTGGTGAAGGTGTTCGAGATCAACACGCTCAACTACTACGCGTCGCGGCAGCAGGAGGTCGACACGAGCATCGACCTCGACGGCCTGGTGGCGGCGGAGGAGAAGACCTATCGCTACAAGGAGCCGCCGCTTCGTCGCGTCCGGAGGACGTTCGAGTTCGCCTCCCTCAAGAGGCCGGGCATCTTCGTCGTCGAGTTCATCGGCGGCGGCATCAGCAGCCGCGCGCTGATCCGCAAGGGCCGCCTGCGGTTCCTCGAGCACCTCGGCGCCGCGGGCCACGTCTTCACCGTGCTCGACGAGAACTCCGTCGCGCTCAAGAACGCGTCGATCTGGCTGGGCGGCCGCGAGTACGCCGCCGACAAGGACGGCACGATCGCCGTGCCCTTCACCGCGCAGCCGGGCCGCCGGACGATCCTCCTGCGCCACGGCGACCTGACGACGCTCGAGGCCTTCGACCACCGGGAGGAGTCCTACGCGTTCACGGCCGGCCTCTTCGTCGATCGCGAATCGCTGGTGCGCCGGAACGAGGCGCAGCTGCTGATCCGGCCGTCGCTCCGGGTGCAGAACGCCCCCGCCGGCCTCCAGCTGATCGAGGACGCGACGCTCCAGATCCGGTCGACCGACCGCCACGGCGTCGAGGCGACGATGGAGATCCGCGGGCTGGACCTCCGCGAGGACCGCGAGACGGTGGTCCCCTTCCAGGTCCCCGAGGACCTCGCGTCCATCGTCTTCACCGTTCGGGGCCGCGTGGAGAACCTGGCCCAGGGAAAGAAGATCGACGTTTCCGACGAGCGGAGCTTCACGCTCAACGGGATCGAGACCTCCGACAAGACGGAGGGCGTCCACCTCTCCCGCACCGACCGCGGGTTCGTGCTCTACGTCCTGGGCAAGTCGGGAGAGCCGCGGCCCGACACCCCGGTCAATCTCGCCCTCTCGCACGACCACTTCACGTTCCAGATGACGTTCACGCTCCAGACGGATGCGAGAGGCCGCGTCGAGCTCGGCACGCTCGACGAGATCACCGGGATCACGGCGTCGATTCCGTCCGGCGTCTCGGAGAGCTGGACGCCGCCGCGCGCGGAATGCCTCTATCCCGCCGTGCTCCACGGAGCGGCGGGCGAGACGCACCGCGTGCCGTTCATGGCGGCGGCCGTCACCCGCGACACCGCGTCGCTGATGGAAACGCTCGACGACGGTTATCGCCGGGACCATTTCGGCGCGCTCGACCTGAAGGACGGGTTCCTCCTGCTCCAGAAGTTGGCGTCGGGCAACTACGAGCTTGCCCTCAAGGAACCCCGAGTCACGATCGAGGTCCGCGTGGGCGACGGCGCCCGCTCGAACGACTGGGTCATCTCCCCGAAGCGGATGCTGGAGGAGTCGGACCGCGACCCCGTCCAGATCTCCCGGATCAAAGCCGGCAAGGACGATCTCAAGATCAGCGTCGAGAACGCCGGTCCGCAGACGCGCGTTCACGTGATCGGGACCCGCTATCTTCCCGGTCACTCCGTGTTCTACGAACTCGGCCGCGAAGGGCTGTCTTCGCCCCGGGCGACGTTCCTGTCGACCGCCCGGTCGGCGTACGTCTCGGGCCGCGACCTGGGCGACGAGTACCGCTACATCCTGGAGCGGAAGCAGTCGGTGAAGTTCCCCGGCAACACGCTGACGCGGCCCGGCCTCCTGCTCAACCCCTGGGCCGTGCGCTCGACCGAGACCGGCGTGGCCGTCGCGGCTGCCGGCGGCGAGTACGACGCCGAGGGGGCCGCGTCGATGTCCGCACCCGCGCCCTGCGCGAAGCCCCAGCCCGCCCCGGGGATGGCCGAACGGTCCTTTGCGAGCGTCGACTTCCTGGCCCGTCCGGCCGCGGTGCTGGCGAACCTCAAGCCCGCTCCGGACGGCACGGTCACGGTCTCCCGCGAGACGCTGGGAGCCTCCACCCAGGTGCGGATCATCGTCGTGGACCCCAGCCGCACCTTGACCCGCGATCATTTCCTTCCCGAAGTCACGACCGATCACCGCGACCTTCGACTCAAGCTCGGTCTCGATCCGCTCGGCCATTTCACGGAGAAGAAGGAGGTCGCGCTCCTCGAAGCGGGCCGGAAGATCGACATCGCCGACCTGACCGCCACGAAGCTCGAGACGTACGACACCCTGGCACGGGTCTTCGGCCTCTACCGCACGCTTTCGGGCCTGGCCCAGCTCGAT
>Ga0111538_10013499_pt1 | contig 10778 bp, 10 predicted proteins | sample SoiMethybrSBSTD1_FD_79669 | JGI IMG/M metagenome (GOLD analysis project Ga0111538, IMG submission 79669) | Bulk soil microbial communities from a Populus tree surrounding site in Tennessee, USA - Soil MetaG P. TD hybrid SBSTD1 (version 2)... | ecosystem: Environmental > Terrestrial > Soil >... | reverse complement strand
CGCGAAGATGTCTTCGAACGTGTGCGCCTGGCCGTCGAGAACGTCCTTGTCGGCCGCCTCGGTCTTCGCCTGCTCGTCCGCCATGGAACGATCGAGCTCCCCGGCCAGATCGAAGAAATCCCCGGTGTCGTCCGCCACGTGGGTCTCGACCTTGAAGACCGGCCGGACCGGGGCGGCTTTCGGCGGCGGTCCCGTCGGCGCGGGGGCCTTCTTCCCCCCCTTGGCCTCCGGCGGCGCGGGCGCGGCCACCCGGGGCTTCGCCGCCGGTGTTGTGGGCTTCGGCGCCTGCGGCTCGGCGCGATGCTTGCCGGTCAGCGCCTGTTCCACTTCGAAGTCCACGTCATCGTCCCCGCCCGCTGCCGGCGCCGCGGCCGTTTCCTCCTCATGAGGTCGCTCGAGGCGCTGCATGCGCTCGGAGACCGCCTCGCTGCCGGGGAAGCGCTTCTGCAGCTGGAAGAGGATCTGCCGCGCCTCGTCCACCAGCCCCTGCTCGATGTAGAAATCGACCTCCCCCAGCTTCTCCCCGTCCGGCTCGGCCAGCGCGTCGCGCAGCATCGCCAGGTCGTCGGTCGCGTCCCCGTCGCTCTCTTCCGCGACGTCCGCCTCGAAGCTCGGCAGGACCGTCTTCGCCGTCGTGCTGGCGAAATCCGGCGCCGGCGCCGGAGCAGCCGGCGGCTTCGCCTTCGCACTCTTCGGGGCCGCCACGGGGGGCGAGGGGGGATCTTCCGGCAGGTCGAGATCGAGCTCCAGGTCGTCATCGAGATCCGGGATCGGCGGCGGGGACGGCGCCGGCTTGGTCTTCTTCGCCGCGGCCGGCGCCGCCGCCGCGGCGGACGGGGCGGCCGGGGCGGCCGGCACGATACGCGGCGCTGGACGATCCGCGGTGATCGCCTGGCGCTCCAGTTCGGGGTGGTCCGGATCGATCCGCACCGCCTCGTTCACCAGGTCACGCGCCTCGTCGTTCTTCCCCTCCGATCGCCGGATGTCGGCGAGCGCCAGGCAGGCGCGCACCGCGGCGTCCTTGTTCCCTTCGCTGAGGGCGAGGTCCTTCATCCGCACGTGCGCGGCATCGCATTGCGGGTACTTCTTGAGGATCGCCCGGAGCTGCTCGCGCGCCTTGTCGAGCAGCCCGTACTTCACGAACACCTCCGCCTCGGTCAGGTGCTCGCTGATGAACTCCTCGTCGATCGGCTGCCCGGTGGAGTCGGCGTCCTGGATCTCCTGGATGCGGCTCTTGCCGAGGTACGGGTCCTCTTCCTCGTCGGCCGCGTCGGCTTCGATCTCGATCGACAACTCCTCGTCGTCCGCCGCGGCCGGCTCCGCCGCCACCGGCAGGGCCGGGACCTCGGCGTCGTCCTCTTCGAGGTTGAAGATCTCGTTCGCCTCCTCGTCCTCGGCGGCGGCGCGGTACGCGGGCTCCGGGACCGGAGGCGGCACGGGCCGGGCGGGCGGCTCATGGGCGGGCGCCTCGTGCGCGGCGGCGACGGGGCGGGCGGCGGCCGGCTTCGGCCTGGCGCCGCCCCCCTTGAGCCGCTCCAGGAGATCCATGGTGACCGCATCGCCGGGACGCAGCGTCGACAGTCGATCGATCGGCGCGCGCGCGCGGTCCGGATGCCCCTCGTCGAGGAGGTGCCCGGCGAGTCGCTGCAGCGCGTCCGCCTCCGCCTCGGCGTCCCCCGCCTTCGCGGCGACGTCGGCGCGGCGGGTCAGCGCCTCGGGGTGCGTGGCGTGGCTCTGGAGGAAGACGTCCACCATCGCCGCGGCCTCGGCCAGCTTCCCGACACCGGCCATCTGATCCACCGCGCGGTCGATCCAGCCGTACCCTTCTGCGACGCGGCCACGGGCGGTGTGGAACTGGCCCGCCACCACGAGCCCCTCGAGATCCAGCTCGTCCTCGAACGACTCGCCGGCGAGCCGCCGCATCGCCTCGTCCGCCTCGTCCACCCGGCCGGAGCGCCGCAGCGTCTCGGCCATCAACAGGATCGCGCGCGCGCTCCTGGGGGCGTGCTTGGCGAGCTCCTCGGCGGCGTGCACCAGGTCCGCCGGGACCTCCTCGACGCGCGTCACCACCGACAACAGGATCCCCGGCAGCTGGGCGTTCTTCGGGCTCAGCTTGATCGCCTTGCGCACCACCGCGATCGCCTCGTCCACCGCGCCGCGGGCGGCGGCGACGCGCGCCAGGTGGGCGTACTGCACCGCCGCGTCGTCGTTCTGCCCGTTGCGGCCGAGCAGGTCGGCGAGCGACATGCGCACCTTGGCGTTGTCCGGATCCATCTCGAGCAGCCGGCGCAGCGCCTCCGCCGCGCCGGGCGTCTTCCCCGTCTTCACGAAGGCGTCGGCGACCTGCTGGAACTGCGCCTTCGCCTCGGTCGAGAGCCCCTGCTCCTGGTAGAGGAGCGCGAGGCGCTGCTGGCACTCGAGGTTGGAGGGATCGATCTTGGAGATCTTCTTGTACATCGCGATCGCCTTGAGGTGGAAGCCGTCCTTGGCGAAGAAGTCCGCGATGCGCATGAACTGCTTGAGGGCCTCCTGGTTCTTCCCGGCGCGCAGCAGGAGATCCCCGAGCTTGTTCACGAGGTTCATGTCGCGCGGGTTGTCGTCGACGAGCTTCTGGTATTCCTTTACCGCTTCGAGAAGCTTGCCGGCGCGCACGAATTTCTCAGCGGCCTGCAGCGTCTTCGCGCGGTCGAGCGCGGGCATGCCTCAGCTCTCCAGAGCGACATCCTCCGGACGAGGGAAGGGCAGTGCGAGGGACTCGTCCGGGTGCCGCACCCCCCGGAATGTAAGGCGGTGAACGGGTGACGCGCCATGTTTTCGAAGGGCTTCCAGATGGGCGTTCGTCCCGTAACCTTTATGTAATGCGAAGCCGTAGGCGGGGTAGGTCTCGTGCAGGCGGCGCATGAGACCGTCCCGGTGGACCTTGGCGACGATGGAGGCGGCGGCGATGGGGGCGCAGGTCCGATCCCCCCGGACGACCCCCTCCTGGGGGATCGGCAGGCCGGGCAGGGTGAGGGCGTCCACGACAACGTAATCGGGTCGGACGCCGAGCGCCTCGAGGGCCCGCCGCATGGCCAGGAGGGTGGCGCGGAGGATGTTGAGGGCGTCGATCTCCCGCTCGTCGGCCACCCCGACCCCGACGGCGCGCGCCCGCTCCCGCAGGCGCCGGGCGAGCCGCTCGCGGTCGGCGGCGGTCAGGAGCTTGGAATCGCGCAGGCCGCGGACCGGCTGCGCCTCGTCGAGGATGACCGCCGCGGCCACCACCGGCCCGGCGAGACACCCCCGCCCGACCTCGTCCACCCCGGCGACGGCGCGATACCCGCGCCCCCGCAGGTCCTTGAGCCGACCCAGTCCCGCCGCCGGCCCGCGCATGGGGACCGGCTAGTCGCGCTCTTCGATGCGCGCCGCTTTCCCCTTCCGCGACCGGAGGTAGTACAGCTTGGCGCGGCGCACCTTGCCGTGCTTCATGACCTCGATCTTGCCGATGACCGGCGAGTAGAGCGGGAAGATCCGCTCCACGCCGATGCCGTCGGAGACCTTGCGCACCGTGAAGGTGCTGCTGACGCTGCCCCCCTTCATGGCGATGACGATGCCGCCGAAGATCTGGATGCGGTCCTTCTCCCCCTCGCGCACCTTCACGTGCACCTTCACCGAGTCCCCGACCCGGAAGGCGGGCGGCTGGGTCTTGATTTCCCTGTCCTCGATCATCTTGATGACGTCCATGGTCCCCTCTCCCTGTGTTGTCCGTGCCTGTCGTTCAGTGCTTCGTCGCTTCGTCGTCCTCGCGCCGGCGCTGGAGCAGGTCCGGCCGCCTCTCGGCCGTCCGCGCCCGCGCCTGCTCCCGCCGCCAGGCGGCGATCTTCCCGTGATCCCCCGACAGCAGGACCTCCGGCACCTTGTGGCCGCGGAACTCCGCCGGCCGCGTGTAGTGCGGATGGTCGAGCGACCCGTCCCAGAACGAGTCGCGGGTCGGCGCCTCCTCGTCCCCCAGCGCCCCGGGCAGGAGCCGCGTCACCGAGTCGATGACGGCCAGCGCCGGGATCTCTCCGCCGGTCAGGACATAGTCGCCGATGGAGATCGCCTCGTCGGCGAGGTGCTCGCGCACCCGCTCGTCCACCCCTTTGTAACGTCCGCAGATCAGGATCAGCCGATCGTATCCGGCGAGCCGGCGGGCGGTTTCCTGGTCGTACGGCCGCCCCTGCGGGCAGAAGAGAATCGTCCGATCGCGATCCGCCGGGTGCGTCTTCCGGATGTCATCCACCGCGGCGAACAGCGGGCCGGGCATCAGCACCATCCCGTCCCCGCCGCCGTAGGGGGCGTCGTCCACCTTGTGGTGCTTGTCCTCCGCCCAGTCGCGCAGGTCGTGCACCCGCACCGTGAGGATCCCGGCCTCGCGGGCCCGCTTCAGGATGCTGTAGCCGAGCGGCCCCTCCAGCATCCCCGGGAAGGCGGTGATCACGTCGAAGATCATGCGGGCTCCAGCAGCCCCTCGGGGGGATCGATGGTGATGGTGCGCGCCGCGCGATCGATGACGACGCAGATCGACTGCGCCGCCGGCACCAGGATCTCGTCCGGCCCGCCCGCGGCACCGGCGATCGCCAGGAGCGGCGCCGCCCCGCCGGGGTTCAGCACGCCGCGCACCGTTCCGACCAGGAGGCCGTCCCGGGTGCGCACCTGCATGCCGACGAGCTCGAGGATGTAGTACGCCCCGTCCGGCAGGCGCGCCAGGTGCCCCTCGGGCAGGAGGAGGTCCAGGCCGGCGAGCTGCTCTGCAGCGCCCGCGTCATCGCAGCCGCGGAACTTGATCGCCAGCCGGCGTCCGTACGTCTGACTCGACTCGATCTCCATCTCTCGTCCCGTCTCTGCTCCGGCCCGTCCCACGAACACCGACCGCCGCCCCTGCAGCTGGTCGATCCCCCCCGGGACGAGGGTCGCGGTCAGGCGCCCCCCGGGTCCGCGCAGGCGCAGCCCCGTTGCGACCGTCACCATCGCCGGCCGCGGGTCCGCCGCCACCGCCTCACTCCTCGTCGACGATCTCAAGCTCGTAGGCCGCTCCGTGTTTCTCGGCCGCCGCGTCGAGCAGCGCCCGCATCGCCTGCACCGTGCGCCCCTGACGCCCGATCACCCGCCCCATCTCGTCCGGCGCGACCTGCACCTCGAAGACGTCGGCGTCGTCCTCCTTCACGGTCTCCACCACCACCTCCTCCGGCTTGTCCACGAGGCGGCGGGTGAGACTTTTCACCCAGGCGGCGATGTCCGGCGCGCCGCCGCGCTGCGGCTGTCCGCTCACGCCTGCGGCGCCGGCGCCGTCCGGGCGCGATCCAGGATCGAGCGCACGGTGTCGGAGGCGTGCGCCCCCTTCCGGATCCACTCCTCGGCCTTGGCGACGTCGAGCTTCAGCACCTCGGGGCTCTTCGTCGGGTCGTAAACCCCGAGCTGCGCCGTGACCCGCGAGCCGGGGGTGCGCGCCGACTCCGAGACCACGATGCGATAGAAAGGACGGTTCTTGCTCCCGGCACGGTACAACCTGATCGCCAGCACTCTCGCTCCTTCGGCGCCCGCGGGCGCCCTGTTCGTCTAACGTGAAAAAGGCCGCCCCGATCCCATGAAGTTCCGGAGGTTCGGCCTCCGCCCTCCCTGGGCCGCGAGCGATTTCATCATCCGCTTCATCGTCTTGAACTGCTTCACCAGCCGGTTCACATCGGCGACCGAGGTGCCGGAGCCGCGCGCGATCCGCAGGCGCCGGCGGCCGTCCAGCACCTGGGGGTTGTTGCGCTCCTCGGCCGTCATCGACGAGATGATCGCCCGGGTGCGCTTCAGCGCCCCCTCGTCCACGTCGCCCGCCCCGAGCGCCGCCGCCCCCGGCAGCATGCCGATCACCTGCTTGAGGGAGCCCATGCGGCGCATCCGGTCGATCTGGTCGGCGAGGTCGTCGAAGGTCAGCTCGCTGCGCCGCAGCTTGCGGGCGGTCTCGGCCGCCTCCTCCACCGAGACGACCGCCTCCGCCTTCTCGATCAGGCCGATCACGTCCCCCATCCCGAGGAGGCGCGACACCAGGCGCGAGGCGTCGAACGGCTCGAGGTCGGGGAGGTGCTCCCCCATCCCGACGAACTTGATCGGCACGCCGGTGACGTGCCGCAGCGACAGCGCGGCGCCGCCGCGCGCGTCGCCGTCCGCCTTGGTCAGGATCGCGCCGGTCACGGCCAGCCGCTGGTGGAAGGCGGCGGCGGAGCGGACCGCGTCCTGGCCGGTCATCGCGTCGGCGACGTAGAGGATCTCCGCCGGTCGGGTCAGCTCCTTCAGCGCCAGGAGCTCCTGCATCAGCTCCTCGTCGATGTGCAGCCGTCCGGCGGTGTCGACGAGCACCGGCGAGCGTCCCGTCAGCCGCGCCTCGCGCAGGCCGGCGCGCGCCGCGTCGGCGGCGCTGCCGCCCGGCGGCGCGGTCACCACCGGCACTTCGACGCGCTTCCCGAGCGTCTGCAGCTGCTCGACCGCCGCCGGCCGCTGGACGTCGGCGGCGACCAGGAGCGGCGAGCGCCCCTTCCCCTTGAGCCACAGCGCCAGCTTGCCGGTCGTCGTGGTCTTGCCGGATCCCTGCAGCCCGGTCATCAGCACGACCGACGGCGGGTTCCCCTCGCGCAGGCGCGCCTCGGTCCCCTGCTCGAGCGCCGCCAGCAGCTCGTCGCGCACCAGCTTGACGATCTGCTGCCCCGGCGTGAGGCTCTTGAAGATCTCCTGCTCCCCCGCCGCGGCCCGGACCTTCTCGATGACGGTCCGGACGACGTCCACGTGCACGTCCGCCTCGAGCAGCGCCAGGCGCAGCGCGCGCAGCCCGTCCTTCAGCTCGGCCTCGGTGAGGTGGCCGTGGCCGCGCAGGGTGCGGAAGACGGTCTGCAGGCGTCCGCTCAGAGTCTCGAACATCGCGTCGACCGGGGTGCGCAGCCGCTAGACGAGCGACAGCAGGTGCCCCAGCTTCTCCTTCTTCGTCTTGAGGTACTGGCGGGAGGTCTCGGTCGGCGCGACCTCGAGCGGGACACGCTCGACGATCTCCAGCCCATAGCCGCGCAGCGCCGAGAACTTCCCCGGGTTGTTGCTCAGGACCCGGATGCGGGAACAGCCGAGGTCACGGAGGATCTGCGCCCCGATGCCGTAATCGCGCATGTCCGCCTTGAACCCGAGCTTGTGGTTCGCCTCGACGGTGTCCTTCCCCTCTTCCTGGAGCTCGTACGCCTTCAGCTTGTTGAGCAGGCCGATGCCGCGTCCCTCCTGCCGGAGGTAGACGATGACCCCCTTCCCCTCGTGGGCGATGATCTCCATCGCCCGCTGCAGCTGCGGACCGCAGTCGCAGCGCATCGAGCCGAAGACGTCCCCGGTGATGCACTCGGAGTGCACCCGCACCAGCACCCGGTCACCGGGGGCGATGCTGCCGAGGACGAGGGCGAGGTGCGTCTTGTGCTCGATGTCGCTGCGGTAGGCGACGAGGCGGAAGCGGCCGTAGCGGGTCGGCAGCCACGGCTGCGCCACCCGGCGCACCAGGCGCTCGTGCCGCATCCGGTAGGAGATGAGGTCGGCGATGGTGATGCGGCGGATGCCGTGCTTGAGGGAGAACGCCTCGAGGTCCGGCTGGCGTGCCATGGTGCCGTCGTCGTTCATGATTTCGCAGATCACCCCGGCCGGGTACAGCCCGGCCAGCCGCGCCAGGTCGATCGCCGCCTCGGTCTGCCCGGCCCGTTTCAGGACGCCGCCGTTCTGCGCCCGCAGCGGGAACATGTGACCGGGACGCGTCAGGCCGAAGGGGCGGGTGCCCGGGTCGATGGCGACCTGGATGGTGCGGGCGCGGTCGGCGGCGGAGATGCCGGTGGACACCTGATCGCGCGCCTCGATCGAGACGCAGAACGCCGTGCCGTACGGCGAGGTGTTCTTCTGCACCATGATCGGGATGTCGAGCTCGCGCAGCCTCTCCTCGGTCATCGGCAGGCAGATGAGGCCGCGCCCAAAGCGGGCCATGAAATTGATCGCCTCGGGGGTCACCTTCTCGGCGGCCATGGTGAGGTCCCCTTCGTTCTCCCGATCCTCGTCATCCACGACGATGACCATGCGGCCGGCGGCGATGTCGGCGATCGCCTCCTCCACGGACGCGTAGCCGTCGGTCCGCTTCGTCACGACTTTCCCCTTCCCCTTCCCGCGAGTCTTCACGACGCGACCTCCTCCTGCACCGACGCGAACCCGTGCCGCGCCAGGAACTCCCGGGTGATCGTCGGGGCCGTCGCCGGCCGGCGCGCGACCACCGCCGCCACCACGTAGCGGCCGATCAGGTCCACCTCGAGATTGACCGCGTCCCCTTCGCGGCGCGTCCCGAGGGTCGTGACGCGCCGCGTCTCGGGGATCAGCATCACTTCGAAGGCGTCCGTCTCCCGCGCCGCGACCGTCAGGCTGACGCCGTCGAGCGCCACCGATCCCTGCGCCACCACGAACGGCGCGAGCGCCTCCGGCAACGCCAGCCGCAGCCGCGCCCCGGCCCCCTCGTCGCGACGGCCGGCCACGCGGACCACCGCGTCCACGTGCCCCTGCACGAGGTGGCCGCCGAGCGGATCGCCGGCGCGCAACGGCCGCTCGAGGTTCACCTCGTCGCCCGGCCGCCGATCTCCGAGCGTCGTGCGGGCGAGCGTCTCGTCCCCGAGCGCCGCCTCGAACCAGTCGGGCCCCGTTTCCACCGCGGTCAGGCAGACGCCGTCCACGGCGATGCTGCCGCCGCGCACGAGGTCCCGCGCGCACGCCGCCGCGACCCGCAGGCGGCGCTCCGCACCGCGGTGCTCCGCCGCCTCGATCCGCCCCCGCCCTTCCACGATCCCCGTGAACATCTCGTCTGCCTCGTCTCAGTGCCGCCGGTGATCGAGGCCGGCCTCGATCACCCAGTCGCCGGCGAGCCGGCGCCAGCGCGGCGCCACCAGCCGGGCCGCCCCCTCGACCGGTGCCGTTCCACGCCCCGCGAACGCGGGACGCGCCGCGGAGCCGCCGAGCAGCCGCGGCGCCACGTACAGCACCAGCCGGTCGCCGACCTTCCCGTCGAGCGCCGCCCCGAGCACTTCCCCGCCCCCCTCGATCAGCACCGAGGAGATGCCGCGCCGTCCGAGCGCCCTGAGCCCGGACCGCAGATCGACCCGGCCGCGCCGCGCGCCGACCGCGACGATGGTCGCCCCGGCTCTCTCCAGCCGCGCCCGACGCGCCGCCGGCGCATCGCGCCGCGCCAGCAGGACCACCGGTCCGCCGCGGCTGCGCAGGACCTTCGAACCCGGCGGAGTGCGCAGCCGGCTGTCGAGAATCACCCGCACCGGATGGGCATGGCCGTTCGTCCCGGCCGCGCTCAGCCGCGGGTCGTCGGCCAGAAGCGTCCCCACCCCCACGAGCACGGCGTCGTGCCGCCCGCGGAGACGCCGCGCCTCCCGCCGCGCCGCCGCGGAGGTGATCCACTGCGAGCGCCCGGCGCGCGTCGCGATCCGCCCGTCGAGGCTCATCCCGGCCTTCAGCGTGACGCTCGGCAATCCGGTCCTCTGGCGCCGCAGGTACGGCGCGTTGAGTCGCTCCGCCTCGGCGCGCAATGTCCCGATCCTCACCTTCACTCCCGCCTTCCTCAGCGCCGCGAAACCCCGGCCCCCGACCCGCGGGTCGGGGTCCGACATGCAGGCGATCACCTCCCGCACCCCGGCGGCCACGATCGCGTCGGTGCAGGGAGGGGTCCGCCCGAAGTGGCGACAGGGCTCGAGGTTCACGTAGAGCCGCGCCCCGCGCGCCTTCTCCCCCGCCTCCCGCAGGGCCCGCACCTCCGCGTGCGGCGAGCCGGCGCGCGCGTGCCAGCCGCGGCCGACCACCTTGTCCCCCCGCACCAGCACCGCCCCGACCATCGGATTGGGGCGGGTCCGGCCCCGGCCGCGCTCCGCCAGCCGCAGCGCCGGCCGCAGCCACCGCAGATCGTCCGCCTTCCGCGCCGCCACGAACACTCCGCCGTCTCCCGCGCCGCGCGTCAGGCGGCGGCCGGCAGGAGTCCGTCGACGAACGCCTCCGGATCGAAATCGACCAGGTCGTCGGCTCCCTCGCCGACCCCCAGATACGTGAGCGGCAACCCCATCTCCTGCACGATGCGCACCGCGATCCCGCCGCGGGCGGTGCCGTCGATCTTGGTGAGCACCAGCCCGCCGACGCCGGCCGCCTCCAGGAACCGCCGCGCCTGCGGCAGGCCGTTCTGGCCGGTGGTCGCGTCGAGGACGAGCAGCACCTCATGCGGCGCTCCGGCGACGCGCCGGCCGAGGACCCGCCGGACCTTCTCCAGCTCCCGCATCAGCGGGTCCTGCGTGTGCAGGCGCCCGGCGGTGTCGACGATCAGCACGTTGCAGCCGCGCGCCTCCGCCGCCGCCGCGGCGTCGAACGCCACCGCCGACGGATCGGCGCCGGGGCGCTCGCCGCTGAACTCCGCCCCGGCGCGCGCGGCCCAGATCTTCAGCTGCTCCGCCGCTCCGGCGCGGAAGGTGTCGGCCGGGCAGAGCATCACGCGCGCCCCCGCCTTCACGAAGCGCCGGGCGAGCTTCCCGGCGGTGGTGGTCTTGCCGCCGCCGTTGACCCCGACGATCAGGATGACCTTGAGCGGACCCGCCCCGGCCGCGGCGGGCGCCGGCGCGGCCGCCAGCAGGCGGAGGATCTCACCGCGCGCCGCGGTGCGGACCTGCCCCCAGGACGGCGCGCGGGTGCCGCTGGCGCGACGCACGTCGGCGACGATCTTCGCGGCG
>Ga0111538_10013496_pt1 | contig 10780 bp, 9 predicted proteins | sample SoiMethybrSBSTD1_FD_79669 | JGI IMG/M metagenome (GOLD analysis project Ga0111538, IMG submission 79669) | Bulk soil microbial communities from a Populus tree surrounding site in Tennessee, USA - Soil MetaG P. TD hybrid SBSTD1 (version 2)... | ecosystem: Environmental > Terrestrial > Soil > Tree... | reverse complement strand
TTCACCGGCTACATCAAGGACCGCTACACCACCCTCAAGGAGACCACCGACCGGATCCTGGCCACCGCGGTCACGGCCCGCTGGCGCCACGGGACCCTGGACGTCGACTGGGCCAAGTCCTTCGCCGAGACCCGGCGGCTGCTGCTGGAGGCCTTCGCCACCACCCACAGCCTGTCGCTCCAGCAGAGCCTGTACGCGATGGCCGAGTCGGCCATCGCCAGCCGCCCCGAGGTGGTCGAGGTGCGCATGTCGATGCCGAACAAGCACCACTTCTTGGTCGACCTGTCGCCGTTCGGGCTGACCAACGACAACGAGGTCTTCCACGCCGACGACCGCCCCTACGGCCTGATCGAGGCCGCGATCGTCGAGGACGGCGCCCCCGACGCGGGCCCGGCCTGGGGCCCCTACCCCATGCTGTAGCGGGGCCGCCCCACGGTCCCGCCGCCCCGCCCCGGCGTAAGGTGCCGGGCAAGATGGCTGGGACGTCCTGGTGGTCGAGGCTGCGGCGGCTCCCCGCGCCGGTGGTGGACGTGGGGCTGGCCCTGGCCCTGGCCGCGGCGGTGACGGTGGCCATCACCGTCGGGCCGCCGCAGGGCCGGTCGCCGGACGCCTTCGCCTACCTGCTGGGGCCGGTCCTGGGCGCGCTGGCCCTGGTCCGGCGGCGCTGGCCCCTGGCCGTGCTGCTGGCCTCGGCGGCGGCCCTGCAGGTCTACAACCTGACCGACTATCCGGGGCTGTTCTCGGCCGTGCCGCTGTCGGTGACGCTGGCCACCGCCTGGGCGGCCGGGCATCGCGGCTGGGCGCTGGCGGTCGTCGCCTGGTTCGGCGCCGGCCCGCTCGTCTTCCTGGCCGTGGCCGACGACCTCTCGCCCGCGATCAGGACCCAGCTGGTCAACGGCGTCGTCTCGGACCTGGCCCTGCTGGCCGCGGTGGTGCTGCTCGGCGAGGCGGTGCGGACCCGCCGGGCCCTGGACCAGGCGCATCGCCACCTCCTGGCCGAGCAGGAACGCTCCGAGCGGCTGCTGCTCAACGTCCTCCCGGCCCCGATCGCGGCTCGGCTCAAACAGGGCGAGAAGGTCATCGCCGACGACTTCCCCGAGGTCACGGTGATGTTCGCCGACCTGGTGGACTTCACCCGGCGCAGCCGCGACACCACCCCGGAGCGGGTGGTGGAGGTCCTGGACGACCTGTTCTCGGCCCTGGACGCTCTCGCCGAGCGGCACGGGCTGGAGAAGATCAAGACCGTCGGCGACGCCTACATGGTGGTGGGCGGCCTGCCCGAGCCGCGACCCGACCACGCCCGGGCGGTGGCCGACATGGCCCTGGACCTGCGCCAGGAGGTGGCCCGGCACCTCGACCCGGGCGGCGAGCCGCTGGCCGTCCGCGTCGGCATCGACACCGGCCCGGTGGTCGCCGGCGTGATCGGCCGGCGCAAGTTCAGCTACGACCTGTGGGGCGACACCGTGAACGTGGCCAGCCGGATGGAGTCGACCGGGGTGCCCGGCTGCATCCAGGTGACCGACCGGACCTACCGGCGGCTCGGGGACGGCTACCGGTTCGAGCGCCGGGGCCCCATCCAGGTCAAGGGCAAGGGGAAGCTGGTCACCTGGTTCCTGGTGGGCCGGGACGGCCGGCCCGGCTGAGCCTCAGCTGGGCCGGGCCTTGGGCCGGGAGCCGACCGAGAACTCCGCCCCGAAGGGGTCGGTGACGGTCGCCAGCCGCCCGTACACGAAGTCCTCCGGGGTACCGGGGGTGCCGCCGGCGGCGGCGGCCCGGGCGACCGCGGCGTCGGTGTCGGCGACCTCGAACAGGGTCGTCCAGGACGACGACGGCGCCCCCTCGATGCCCACGATGCCGCCGATCTCGTGGCCGTCGGGACGGCGCAGGAAGGTGAAGTCGAAGTCGGGCAGGTCGGGGTTGCCGTCGAGGGTGAAGTCGAACACCGCCGCGTAGAACGCCCGGGCGGGCTCGGGGTCCGGGGTGACCAGGTCGTTGCGGAGCAGCGAACCGGGCTCGTTCACGACCTCGCAGCCGACGCTGCCGCGGCCCTCCCAGAGGCCGAACTGGGCCCCCACCGGGTCCTTGACGACCGCCATGCGGCCCTGGTCCGGGATGTCCATGGGGGCGATGACGACGGTGCCGCCGTTGTCGGTGACCCGCCGGACGGTGGCGTCGCAGTCGTCGGTGGCCAGGAACACGTTCCACCAGAACGTGGTGGCCTCCGGGTCGGGGTTGTCGGCCAGGGCGGCGGCCCGCCGGCCACCCAGTCGGCACTGGGTGTAGCGCATCGTCTCCGGCGGCCCGACCTCGAACTCCCAACCGAACAGGGCCCCGTAGAAGGCCATCGCCCGCTCCAGGTCGGGGACGGCGAGGTCGATCCAGGTCGGGGTGCCGTCGGGCTGGTTCCCGGTGACGAAGCTCATCGGCGCTCCTCGCGGTCGGGGTCGCTCAACTGCAGTCTCCCATCCCTGCCCGACGACGGCGGACTGTCGGGAGCAGCGGGCAGACTGGCCGGCGATGCGGGTCGCGGTCGTGGTCGGAGCCGACGGTGGGGGACTGCTGCAGGACCTCGCCGAGGACGGCATGCCCCAGGGGCCGCCGGAGCCGGTCCGGGACCTCGCCGGGGCGGTGGCCGGGCGGGAGCGGGCCGGCCGGCCGCGCTGGGTGTGGGCGGCCACCGCCGAGCGCTACCCGCGGCTGCTGGCGGCCGGGGTGCGGGTCGACCGCTGCCACGACCTGGGCCTGACCGAGGGGATCCTGCTCGCCGCCGACGGCCGCTGGGGCGAGCCGCGCTCGTTCCCGGCGGCCTGGGCCCGCCTCGAGGGCCGGCCGGTGCCCGACGACGCGGCCCGGGCCGCCCGGGCCGGCCAGCCGGCCCTGTTCGACCACGACCTGCTCGGCCTGCCCGGCGGGGCCGAGCTCCTGGCCGGGATGGTGGCCGTCCACGCCGACCAGCAGCGGCGCCTCCCCGGGGCACGGCAGTCGGCGGCCGACTGGCCCGGGGGCCTCTCGCTGCTGGTGGCGGCCGAGTCGGCGGGGGCGCTGGCCGCCGCCGAGATGGCCGCGGCCGGGCTGCCGTGGCGGCCGGAGGTGCACGACGCCGTCCTCGCCGAGCTGCTCGGCCCCAGGCCGCGGGCCGGGACGGCTCCGCGGCGGCTGGCCGACCTGGCCGCCCGGATCGGCGCCGCCTTCGGTGGCCGGCCGCTCAATCCCGACTCGCCCGCCCAGGTGCTGCGGGCCTTCGCCGCCGCCGGCACGCCGCTGCCCTCGACCCGCTCGCACGTGCTGCGCGGCGTCGACCACCCGGCCGTGCCGCTGCTGCTGGCCTACAAGGAGCTGTCGCGGCTGCATGCCGCCTACGGCTGGTCGTGGCTGGACGCCTGGGTGACCGGGGACCGGTTCCGGCCCGAGTACGTGCCCGGCGGGGTGGTGTCGGGCCGCTGGGCGACCCGCGGCGGCGGCGCCCTCCAGATCCCCCACGCCCTGCGCCGGGCGGTCGTGGCCGACCCCGGCTGGACGTTCGTGGTCGCCGACGCCAGCCAGCTCGAGCCCAGGGTGCTGGCCGCCCTGTCCGGCGACGAGGGGCTGGCCGGGGCGGCCGCCGGCGGCGACCTGTACGCCGCCCTGGCCGCCGACGCCTTCGCCGGCGACCGGGCCCGGGCCAAGACCGCCCTGCTGGCCGCCATGTACGGCGGTGACGTTGGGCAGCTGATGACGGTGCTGCGGCGGCGGTTCCCGGCCGCCGTCGGCTACGTGGAGGCGGCCGCGCGGGCCGGCGAGGAGGGCGGGCTGGTCCGCTCGCGCCTGGGCAGGACCTGCCCGGCGCCCTCCTCCGGCTGGCTGGCCGCCACCGCGCGGGCCGGTGGGGCCGACCCCGATGCCGAGGCCGGCGGGCGGGCCCGGCGGGCGGCCCGCGACCGGGGCCGCTTCACCCGCAATTTCGTGGTCCAGGCCAGCGCCGCCGACTGGGCCCTGGTCCTGCTGGCGGCGGTGCGCCGGCGCCTGGCCGACCCCGGACCGCCCGAGCGGCCGACCGGCCCGCACCTGGTCTTCTTCCAGCACGACGAGGTGATGGTGCACTGCCCACGGGCCGACGCCGACCGGGTCGCCGAGGTGCTGGCCGACGCCGCCGACGAGAGCGGCCGGCTGGTGTTCGGCGACACCAGCGTCCGGTTCCCGCTGGCCGTGGCCGTGGTCGACTGCTACGCCGACGCCAAGTGAGGCCCGGCGGCTACCAGACGCCGCCGATCCAGGTGTCGAGCCGGTCCTGCACCTCGCGCAGGCGCTCGACCAGGCTCTGGAGCATGGCCAGGGCGATGTGGGGGTGCTCCAGCAGGAACGCCTGGAACTCGTCGGCCGGGATCTGCAGCGCCTCCACCGGCTCCACCGCCTTGACCGTGGCCTCGCGCGGCTTGCCGGCCAGGACGGCCATCTCGCCGAAGAAGTCGCCCTGCTCCAGCCGGTGGTAGCGGCCGCCCACGTCCACCTCGGCGGCGCCGTCGACCATGATGTACATGGCGTCGCCCGGGTCGCCCCGCTCCACGATGGCCTGGCCGGTGTCGAACGACACCCGTCGCCCGACCCGGAGGACGTCCTCGAGGTACTCCCGGTCGAGCCCCGCGAACAGGGGCGCCCGCTCCAGAGCCGCGAGCCCGACCATCACCTCGTCCATACCATCCCTCCAGCCGCTCGTACGGGAACCTCTCACGCTCGGCGCCGCACCCTCCCGGTCCCGCGCTCACCTACCCGGCCCGGACCGAGCCCTCCGGTGGGGGAGCGTAGCCGATCGCGGGGGTGGGTGCGCGGCGTCGTCCACACCCCGTCACGCGATGGGGTGCGCGGCGCCGTCCCCACACCCCGGTGTACCGGGCGGCGGACCCACCGCAGCGTCCTCAGCCCTCGTCGAGGGCGGCCAGCAGCCGGTCGACCAGCTCGGCCTGGGCGGCCAGGAGCTTCTCCCTGGCCGTGGCCGGGTCGAACCAGCCGGCCCGGTCGACCTCGGGAAACTCCCGACGGGTGCCGGAGCGGGGCGGCCACTCCAGGGTGAAGGTGTTGCTGGTGATGGCGGCCGGGTCGAGATCGCCGGGGGCGGCCCAGGCGGTGACGACCTTGCCGCCCCGCTGGCGGACCTCGCCCAGTGCGACCAGACCGCCGTCGGGGGGCCGCTGGCCCGTTTCCTCCTCGAACTCGCGCAGGGCGGCCGCCACCGGGTCCTCGCCCTCGCCGTACTCGCCCTTGGGGATCGACCAGGCGCCGGCGTCCCGGCGGGCCCACAACGGGCCCCCGGGATGCACCAGCAGCACCTCGACGCCGCCGTCACGGCGGCGGTAGAGCAGGATCCCCGCGCTGCGCCTGGCCATCGCCACAGGTTGACCGTTCCGGCGCCGGCGCGCATCAATGCAGGGGAGCATGCCCAACCGCAGGAGGCGGCCGATGGCGAGCGTCAGGACGACCCCCACGGCCGGCGCGGCCACCGCCCCGGCCCGGCCCCGGGCCCGCTGGGGCGACGACCTGGCCGCGGCACTGCTCGGCACCTGGGTGGTCGGGGGCCTGTTCCTGGACGGCTGGGCGCACGTCAACCAGCCCGGGCTGGAGACCTTCTTCAGCCCATGGCACGCGGTCTTCTACGCCGGCTTCCTGGTGTCCACGATGGTGCTGGCCCGGCTGGTCGCCCGCCACCAGCGCGGCGGCGGCCGCGTCGATCCCGCCCTGGTCCCGGCCGGCTACGGGCTGGGGCTGGTCGGGGTGGCCGTGTTCGTGGCCGGCGGGGTCGCCGACGGCGTCTGGCACACCCTGTTCGGCGTCGAGGTCAGCGTGGCCACCCTGCTCAGCCCCTCCCACCTGCTGCTGCTCTCCGGCGGCCTGCTGATGGTGACCAGCCCGGTCCGCTCGGCCTGGTCCTCGCCCGACCTGCCGGCCCGCGCCCCGGCCCTGGCCCTGCTGCCCGCCCTGTGGGCGACCGCCCTGACCACCGCGGTGGTGCTGTTCTTCCTCCAGTACCTGTCGGCGTTCGTCACCCGGGCCCCGTCGACCCCCGACCCGGCGGGGCCGGACGGGCTGCTGACCACCATCGTCGGGCTGGCCAGCGTGCTCGTCACCAACCTGATCGTGGTCGCCCCGGTCCTGCTGCTGGCCCGCCGCTGGCGCCTGCCCTTTGGCACCGTGGCCCTGGTGGCGGGCATGGGCGCGGTCGGACTGACCTCGCTGCGCCAGTTCGCCCTTGGCGCGCTGGTCCCGGCCATGGTGGCCGGCGGGCTGGCCGCCGACCTGCTGATGGCCAGGCTGCGGCCCGGCCCCGACCGGCCCGGGGCGTTCCGGGCCGTGGCCGTCCTGACCCCGCTGCTGCTGTGGGGCGCCTGGATGGCCGTGTACGCCCTGGCCTACGGGATCGTCTGGCCGCCCGAGCTGTGGGCCGGGGTGCTGGGCATGGCCAGCCTGAGCGGCCTCGGCCTGAGCGTGCTGGTCCTGCCGCCGGCCGTGCCCGACGGCGTTTGGGACGTTCCAAAGGCAGAAGTGCGCTGAAGGGCTGACGACTCAGGCGGTGGCCGCGATCGCCCGGCGCAGGTCGGCCACCAGCGCCTCCTCGCCCTCCAGCCCGACCGACAGCCGCAGCAGGCCCGGCGGGATGCCGGCATCGAGCCGCTGCCGCGCCGTCAGGTTGAAGTGCGAGGAGTTGAAGGGCACGCTGGCCAGGGTCTCCACGCCGCCCAGGCTGGTCGCCTCGACGGCGACCTCGAGCCGCCGCAGCACCGCCAGCGCCCGCTCGTCGCCGCCGGCCAGGACGAGGCCGACCATCGCGCCCCTGGCCCCGGGCATCACCGCGTCGGCCACGGCGCCGGCGTCCGGATGGTCGGGCCGGCCCGGGTAGCGGACGTGGGCGACGCCGGGCTCGTCGGCCAGCGTGGCGGCCACCGCGGCCGCCGACCGGCAGGCCGCCGCCAGCCGGACCCCGAAGGTGCGCAGCCCGCGCCAGACCAGGAACGCGGCGTGGGCGTCGAGGCAGCCGCCGAAGGTGATGACCCGGCGCTGCACCTCCTCGTGCAGCCCGGCGTCGTCGGTGGTGACCGCGCCGGCCACCACGTCGGAGTGGCCGGCCAGGAACTTGGTCGCCGACTCGACCACGACGTCGGCCCCGAGGTGAAGGGGCCGGGTGCACCAGGGCGTGGCGAAGGTGTTGTCGACCACCAGCCGCGCCCCGGCGTCGTGGGCGGCGGCGGCCACCGCCGGGAGGTGCAGCAGCCGCAGCTGGGGGTCGGACAGCGTCTCGCCGTAGACGACCGCCGGCCGGTGCTCGGCGACCGCCCGGCGCCAGGCCGCCGTGTCGGAGGCGTCGACGCGGACCACCTCGATCCCCAGCCCGGGCAGGTCGCGGGTGAGCAGGTCGTCGGTGTCGCCGTAGACCTGGCGGGCCGCGACCAGGGTGTCCCCGCTGCGCAGCAGGGTGAGCAGGGTGGTCGCGATGGCCGCCATCCCGCTGGAGGTCATCAGCGACCGCGAGGCCCCGTGCAGCCGCGCGACCTCGGCCGCGGCCGCCTCCACGGTCGGGTTGCCGAACCGCGAGTACCAGGTCTGGTGCAGCCCGCCGCCGCCCTGGATGTCGGCGTAGGCGGCGTCGTCGAGCTCGAAGGTGGTGGTCTGGTAGATCGCCGGGACCACCGGGTGGGTCCGGGCGGTGTGCTCGCGCCCGGGACGGTACGGGTTGCCTGCCACGCGGCCTTCCTCTCGGTCGTGTTCCTCGGGGCGGCTGTCAGGAGCCGGTCGGGGTGGGGCGGGCGGCGCGGTACAGGTCGAGGACCTCGGCGACGGTGGTGGCGTCCTCGGGGGACTTGTCGTCGCGCCAGCGGCCGGTGAAGCGGGGGAAGCGCAGGGCCAGGCCGGCGTCGTCCTTGACCTGGCCCCAGGCGGCGGTGTGGATGGGGGAGAGGGTGAGCTCGGCCCCGAGGACCTCGACCACCAGGCCGGGCTCGAACCAGACGTCGGGGACCATGCGGGCGTCGACCCTGGCCGGCGGGCCATCCTCCCCGGGGCGGGCCAGGGCGGCCAGCCGCTGGGGGAGGGCGGCCAGCTCGGCGTCGGAGAAGCCGGTGCCGCACTTGCACACCGTGCGGAACAGGTCGGCCTCGGCATCGTAGGCGGCCAGCAGCAGCGCCCCGTAGACCCCGCGGCGCCGCCCCCGGCCGGCCAGGGCGCCGACCACCACCAGGTCCAGGGTGTCGCTGAGCTCGGTGCGGTAGTCGCGCTTGAGCTTGATCCACAGCCAGCCGCGGGCCCCGGCCTGGTAGCCGGCGGCCGGGCTGACCGACTTGCACAGCAGGCCCTCGCAGCCGTCGGCGATCGCCTGGTCGAAGAACAGCTCCAGGGTCTCGGGGTCGTGGACCTGCTCGGCGGTGGCCAGCCGCAGCCGCGGGGCCGGCGTGACCGCCGCCTCCAGGCGGGCCCGGCGCTCCAGGTAGGGGAGCCGGGTCAGGTCCTGGCCGTCGGCGTACAGCAGGTCGAAGCAGAACAGGCTGACCGGCCACTCCTCGATCGCCTCGGCGATGCCGTGCTTGCGGCGGCGGTGCATGACCTCCTGGAACGGGCGCAGCTCGCCCGAGACCGGGTCGGCCGCGACCACCTCGCCCTCCAGGATCGCCTGACGCGGCCCCAGGCCCGTGCCCAGCAGCTCGACCACATCGGGGAACTGGTCACCGACCCGCTCCAGGCGGCGGGTGAACAGCTCGACCCGCCCGTCGGCGGTGCGGTGGGCCTGGAGCCGGACGCCGTCGTACTTGTACTCGGCCGCGCACGACCCGCCTAGCTTGGCCAGCAGCTCGGGGGCGCTGCTGAGACGCTGGGCGAGCATGGGCCGCACCGGGTTGCCCGGCCGCAGCTGCATCCTCTCGACCTCGCCGAGACCGCCGTGGACCAGGGTGGCCGCGACCAGGCCCAGGTCGGAGCAGATGTTGTAGGAACGCTCGAGCACCGGGCGGGACCTGCGGCCACCGGCATGGACCTCGGCCAGGGCGTCGAGGATGGTCGGGTAGCCCACCCCGAGCCGCAGGCTGCCGGTGACGGTGCGGGCCAGGTAGCGGGCCTCCAGCGGGGTCGCCCGCTCCAGCAGGCCGCCGAACAGCTCCAGCTTGCGGCCCTGGGAGCCCGGCCCGGCGGCGGCGGCGATCTGGTGCAGGGTCTCGAACACGACCCCGACCTCCAGGGTGGCCTCCCGGTGGGCGGCGGCCGGGCGCTCGGCCAGCAGCTGCTCGGCGGTGAGCCCCACGTCGCCGGTCTCGCGCAGGGTGGCCCGTACCTGGTCGAGCGGGACGCCGGTCCCCTCGGCCAGGGCCCGGGTGACCAGCTTGTCGGCCAGGCCGATCTCGATCCCGGTGAAGGAGGGCGCGATCTCCCCCTGGCAGAGGTAGACGACCCGCGGCAGCAGGAGGTCGGGCGTCTGGCGCAGCAGCTCGGCCAGCCGGTCGATCAGCACCAGGCGGGCGCTGGCCTGCTCCAGGTCGCGGTAGGCGACGGCCACGGTCTCGTACTGCACCGCCCCAGGGTACGACACCCGGGCACATCACCCCGCCCAGGGGCTGTTACGGTGGGGCACCCGACCCGGAGGTGGTCATGCCCGACGAGCAGCAGCCCGACCTGGCCGCCGTCGCCCGGGGCATCCGCGACACCTGCATGTCCATGACGCTGGGACGGCCGACGCCGACGGCCGTCCGTGGGTGTCGCCGGTGTTCTTCGCCGCCGACGGCTACCGGGACCTCTACTGGATCTCCTCCCCGGAGGCGACCCACTCGCGCAACCTGGCCGGGCGTCCCGAGCTGAGCATCGTCGTGTTCGACTCCCAGGCCCCGGTCGGCACCGGTCAGGCCGTCTACATGGCGGCCACGGCCGCCGAGGTGCCAGCGGCCGACCTGGAGCGCGCCCTGGCGGTCTACCCGGGCGAGCGCGGCCTGCGCGCCGGGGCCCGGTCGGTCACCGCCGACCAGGTGCAGGCCCCGGCCGCCTACCGCCTCGACCGGGCCGCCGTCACCCGGCACTGGGTCCTGGACCCGGCCGCCAGCCCGGACCGGCGGACCCCGGCCGGCCCGGCCGGCCCGGGCTAGCCGAACAGCCGGTCGCGGTCGGGGTCGGCGCCGCGCAGGGTGAAGCGGGCCGGGTCGGGATGGCGGCCCGAGCAGAGCCGGACCAGGGTGGCGGGGTCGGTGACCAGCTCGGCCGGGGCGCGGCCGGGGTCGGCGGGCACCCCCAGCAGCAGCTCCTGGTCGGGCAGGCGGACCCGGGTGGGCGGCACGGCCCGGGCCTGGCTGCGCTCGACCAGCAGGACCAGGGCGTCCTCGATGCCGTCGCTCGCGTAGGGCCGCGGCGCCTCCAGGGCCTCGCGCACGTCCCCGCCGTGGACCCACTCGCCAAGGGCGATGCCGTCGCCGTGGGCCGAGCCCGCCGTCAGGGCCGGCGCGGCGACCGTGTAGCCCCGTTCCAGCTCGGCCAGGACGCCGTCCAGCGGCCAGGGTCGGCGCTCGGCGACGTCGGCCTGGTGCTGCTCGGGGGTGAACTGGTGCAGCCGGCCCTCGGCCAGCCGCACCAGGGCCGCGGCGCAGTGGGCGAGCACGTCCCGCACCGACCAGCCGGTGCAGACGGTGGGGCGGTCGAAGGCCGCGGCCGGGGTGCGGCGCAGGATCGGCAGGAGGGCGTCGGCCTCGGCGCGCAGCAGCCGGGCCCCGAGATCGGGCGGCCGGGTGGTCATGGCACACAGCCTGCCCCATCTCCGGGAGCGGGGCCGGCCGGCCGCGGCCAG
>Ga0111538_10013495_pt1 | contig 10781 bp, 10 predicted proteins | sample SoiMethybrSBSTD1_FD_79669 | JGI IMG/M metagenome (GOLD analysis project Ga0111538, IMG submission 79669) | Bulk soil microbial communities from a Populus tree surrounding site in Tennessee, USA - Soil MetaG P. TD hybrid SBSTD1 (version 2)... | ecosystem: Environmental > Terrestrial > Soil >... | reverse complement strand
CCGAACGGCGCGACCTCGTCGCGCAGCGTCTCGGTCAGGCCCTCGAGGGCGAACTTCGTGGCGCAGTACGCGCCGAAGCCCGGGGCGGTGACCTGCCCGCCCACGCTCGACATCTGCACGATCGCGCCGCCGCCCTGCTCGCGCATCGCCGGCAGCACGAGCCGGGTCAAGGCCGCCGGGGCGAAGAAGTGCAGCTCGAACAGCGCCCGCAGCTCCTCGTCCGTGGTCTCCTCCACCGCCCCCACCTGGGTGCGCCCGGCGTTGTTGACGAGCACGTCGACGCGCCCGAAGCGGTCGAGTGCCTCAGCCACCGCGGCCTCGCGCTCGGCCTCATCGGTCACGTCGAGACGCACCGGAAGGACGCGGTCGTCGGAGCCGATCGCGCGCAGCGCCGCGACGTTGCGTCCCGCGGCGACGACGACATCGCCGCGGGCGAGCGCGGCGAGCGCGATGGCCTGGCCGAAGCCGCTGCTGGCCCCCGTGATCAGCCACACGCGCACGCGGGTCAACCTAGCGCGTCGCCCTACACGGCCTCGAGGACCATCGCGTTGGCCAGGCCGCCGGCCTCGCACATGGTCTGCAGGCCGTAGCGGGCGCCGTTCTGGGCCATCGCGTTGACGAGCGTGGTCGTCAGCCGCGCGCCGCTGGCGCCGAGGGGATGGCCGATCGCGATCGCGCCGCCGTTGACGTTGACCTTGTCCAGGTCCGCGCCGGTCTCGCGCTGCCAGGCCAGGACGACCGAGGCGAATGCCTCGTTGACCTCGAAGAGGTCGATGTCCCGCACGCGCAGGCCGGCACGATCGAGCACCCGGGCCGTGGCCGGGATCACGCCGGTGAGCATGTAGATCGGGTCGTCGCCGACCACCGTGAACGCGTGCAGCCGCGCCTTGGGCTCGAGGCCGAGCTCGCGCGCGAGCTCGGGGGTGGTGATGAGGACAGCGGCGCTGCCGTCGTTGATCGGGCTCGAGTTGCCCGCGGTCACGCGCCAGTCGATCTGGGGGAACCGCTCCGCCATGGCCTGGTTCTCGAAGGCCGGCTTGAGTGCGGCGAGCGCCTCGAGCGTGGTGTCGGGCCGGATCGCTTCGTCGACCTGGAGCCCGTCGATGGGCACGATTTCGTCGGCGAAGCGTCCGGCCTCGGTGGCGGCGGCGGCGCGGCGATGGCTCTCGAGCGCGAAGCGATCGAGGTCCGAGCGCGGCAGCTCCCACTTCGCGGCGATGAGCTCCGCGCTGATGCCCTGTGGGACGAGCCCGTCGGGGTAGCGCGCGGCGACGGCGGGGCCGAACGGGTCCTGGCCGATGGTGTTCGAGAACATCGGCACGCGGCTCATGCTCTCGACGCCGGCGGCGATGACCGCGTCGTAGGCGCCGGCGATCACGCCCTGAGCGCCGAAGTGCACCGCCTGCTGGGAGGACCCGCACTGGCGGTCGACGGTGGCCGCCGGGACGGTCTCGGGCAGGCCCGCCGCAAGCCCGCCCCAGCGGGCGATGTTCGCCGCCTGCTCGCCGACCTGGTCGACGCAGCCGGCGATGACGTCGTCGATGCGCTCGGGGTCGATGCCGGTGCGGTCCACGACGGACCGGATGCTGTGTGCGAGGAGGTCGACCGGATGGATGGGTGCAAGCGCGCCCTTGCCCACCTTGCCCTTTCCGACCGGGGTCCGGACCGCTTCGACGATGACCGCTTCGCGCATGAGGTTCGTGCTCCTAGCGAGTTTGAAATTCAAACCTACTCGCCCTAGCATAGCCATTCATGACCGCAGCCACGAAGCGATCCGGGCGGTGCGCTTGAGCCCCGCCGCGGGCACCACCCCGCGGCCGTGCACCATCGCCGACGCGCTCGACGTCCTCGGCGAGCGCTGGGCCTTGCTCGTCGTCCGCGAGCTGTTCTGGGGCAACCACCGCTTCGCGGACATCGCGCGCCACACCGGCGCACCGCGCGACGTGCTGAGCGCGAGGCTGCGCAGCCTGGTCGAGGCCGGCGTGATTGAGAAGCGCCGCTACAGCGATCGGCCGCCGCGCGACGGCTACCACCTGACGCAGGCCGGCCGCGACCTCGCTCCCGTGCTCGCATCGCTGACCCAGTGGAGCCGCAAGCACCTCCCCAGGACGGAGCGGCGCCCGAACGTCCCCCACCACGACCACGAGATCGACCCCGTGGTCGAGGTGCGCTGCCGCACCTGCGGCGAGCGTGTGGCCTGTCAGGGTGGTCGGGCGGAGCCCGACCCCGACTAGACGGTCAGCGGGCTGCGACCGACTGCTGCCGCTTCACCGCCAGCGCCTCGAGACCGGCCACGAACACCGTCCACATCGTCGCGTGCAGAGCGTCGGGATAGTCGTCGGGATCGAGCAACTGGTGCATGGCGAACCCGTCGATCATCGCGTCGGCCATGCGCGCGACCTCGTCGGGCGGGAGGGGCGCCGGGAACGGAAGCCGTCCGGTCCGGCGCCGCACGATGTCGGCCATGCGCGCGCGCAGCGCGCGTTCGCGCGTGACGAGCTCGCCGCGGAAGCCCTCGTCGCGGGCGGCGTGGGCGGCGAACTGGAAGTAGAGCCGGACCCACTCGGGGTCGTCGGCGAGGTCGTGCGCGAAGTCGGACGCGGCCGTGTGGACCTGGTCGCCAAGCTCGCCCTCCTCGGACAGCGTCCGGTCGAGCCTTCGCAGCTGCTCGGCGAAGCGCTCGTCGAGCATGGCCAGGAACAGCTCCTCCTTGGAGCCGAAGTTCGCGTAGAAGGCGCCTTTGGTGAACCCGGCCTCCTCCGCCACCTCGTCGATCGAGGCCCGCTCGAGGCCGTGCCTCGCGCACACCTTCGACGCCGCCGCCATGAGCAGCTCGCGCGTGCGCGCGGCCCGCTGCGCCCGCGTCAGGCGCTTCGCCGACATGTCAGCGCGCTCCCGCAACGATTTCGGCGCCGCGGCTCGGCACGAGCGTGATCGCGCGCCGCTTGACGCGCTCGCGCTCGGGCCGCGCCGGGCGCAGCGCCAGCCGCCGGGCGATCACCCGTAGCACGATCGACATCTCGTACATGGCGAACGAGGCGCCCAGGCAGCGGCGTACACCGCCGCCGAAGGGGAACCAGGTGTACGTGCCGGCCTTGGCGCCGAGGAAGCGCTCGGGCGAGAAGCGCAGCGGGTCCGGGTAGACGTCGGGGCGCCGGTGCACGAGGTAGATGCACGGCGCCACGGTCACGCCGGCGGGCAGCAGGCGCCCGCCGATCTCGATCGGCTCCTTGACGCGCCGGACCACGACGGGCAGGACCGGGCGCAGCCGCAGCGTCTCCTTGATCACCGCCTCCGCGTACTCGTCCCCGTCCTCGCGCAGCCGGTCGAGCTGCTGGGGGTGCCGGACGAGGCGCTCGAGCGCCCACGACAGTGCGGTCGCGCTTGTCTCGTGGCCGGCGACGAGCAGCGTCATCAGCTCGTCGCGCAGCTCACGGTCCGACATCTCGCTGCCGTCCTCGTGGCGGGCCTGCAGCAGCAGCGACAGGATGTCGTCGCGGTCCTCCAGGTCGCCCGCCGTGCGACGCTCGCGAATCTCGTCGACGAGCAGCGCGTCGACGGTGTCGAGCAGGCGGATGGCGCTGTTGACGCGCATCATGCCCCGGGGCCCGATCAGGTTGATGAGCATGAGCGTCGCGACGCTCGAGGTCCGGTCCAGCAGCCGGCGCAACGCGTCGCGCAGCCGCTCGAGGCGCTCGCCCTCGCGCAGGCCGAACACCGCGCGCATGATCACCTCGAGCGTGACCGCCTGCATACGGGGCTGGAGCACGAGGCGCTCGCCGTGCGGCCAGCGCCCGACCTCATCGGACGCGACCCGATCCATCAACGCGCCGTACTGCTGCATGCGCTCGCCGTGCAGCGGCGGCAGCAGGAGCTTGCGCTGCCGCATGTGAGGCTTCTCGTCGAGCAGCAGCACGGAGTGGTCGCCCAGGATCGGCTTGAGGATGACGTTGGCCTCGCCGGCGTGCAGCAGCCGCGGGTCGCCGGTGAACACCTGCTTGACCGCGTCGGGATCGGAGAGCACCACCCACGGCGGCTCGTCCCCGATCCTGATCGTGAACATGTCGCCGTAGCGGGCGCGGTTGCGATCCAGGAAGGGGCCGGTCCGCAGCGTCCAGGCCAGCGTCTGGACCGCCCGTGGCGCCGACGGGCCCGGAGGAAGGCCGGGACTGGCGGCCGAGGCGGGCGGCGGTGAGGTGGGGGCGTCGACGGCGGCTGAGCTCATGTACCGCAGAGTATTTGCATACCGGTCGGTATGTCAAACGAGCGGCTAGCCTCCCGGCCCTCATGGCGCTGCGCCGCCTGTACCCCGAGCCCGGCGAAGTCGCCGTGGAGGACGTGGTGGCCGGGCTGCGGTTGGGAGAGCACGCGCCCGAACAGCGTCCCTACGTCGTCGACAACATGGTCTCCACCGCCGACGGCCGCGCGGCGATTCAGGGCCACGCCGGGCCGATCGGCGACGACCTCGACCGCGTGCTGTTCCTGCGGCTGCGCACGCAGGCCGACTGCATCCTGATCGGCGCGGGCACGCTGCGCGCCGAGCGCTACGGCCACCTCGTGCGCGATCCCGCGCTGCGCGCCGCGCGCGAGGCGGAGGGGCTTGCGCCCGAGCCGCTGGGCTGTCTGCTGACGCGGTCGCTGCAGGTCCCGTGGGACACGTCGCTGTGGACCGACCCCGCCTCCCGCGTGGCCGTGTACACGTCCTCGCCGCGCAACCCGCCCGCGTGCGCCGCGCAGGTGAGCGTGCACCGCATGCCCGAGACGGAGCTCACCGTCGACCGCGTGCTGCGTTCGCTGCGCGACGACCACGGCGTGCGCTCGGTCGTGTGCGAGGGCGGACCCACCGTCAACCGCGAGCTGCTCGAGGCCGAGTGCCTGGATGAGCTCTTCCTCTCCGTGGAACCCAAGCTCGCCGGCGGAGGGAACGCCCCCACCATCGTCGGCGCGCCGCCGCTCAACCAGCCCGGGCGGCTGGAACTGATATCGCTCCACGAGGGCAACGGCGCGCTCTTCCTGCGCTACCGCGTCCGCGGCGCCGGCGCCGGCGCCGGCGCCGGGTAGGGTTCCGCGCCATGAAAATCGAGGGAAGTGGGGCGCTCGTCGCGGGTGGGGCGTCCGGCCTCGGCGAGGCGACCGCCCGCCGGCTGCTCGGCGGCGGCGCGCGCGTGACCATCGCCGACGTGAACGACGAACGCGGGCAGGCGCTCGCCGACGAGCTGGGCGAGCGCGCGAGCTTCGTGCACGCCGACGTCCGCAACGAGGACGAGGTCTCCGCCGCAGCCACGCAAGCGACCGAGGTGGAGGGCGGGCTGCGCATCTGCATCTGCTGCGCCGGCACCGGGTGGGCGCAGAAGCTCGCCGGCAGCCGCGGCCCGCACGACCTGCTGCCGTTCGAGACCATCATTGGGATCAACCTCATCGGCACCTTCAACGTGCTGCGCTTCGCCGCCTCGGCCATGCTCGCCAACGATCCCGTCGGGGACTCGAACGAGCGCGGCGTGTGCGTCAACACCGCCTCGGCCGCGGCCTACGAGGGCCAGATCGGGCAGGTCGCCTACTCGGCCTCCAAGGGCGGCGTGGTGGGCATGACGCTGCCCGCGGCGCGCGACCTCGCCGACAAGGGCATCCGTGTCATGACGATCGCGCCCGGCCTGTTCGACACCCAGCTCCTCGCGGCGCTGCCCGAGGAGGCGCGCGAGAGCCTCGGCAAGACCGTGCCGTTCCCGCACCGGCTGGGCCAGCCGGACGAGTTCGCGCAGCTCGCCTGCGACATCGTCGAGAACGAGATGCTCAACGGCGAGGTCATCCGGCTCGACGGGGCGCTGCGGATGGCGCCGCGCTAGCGCGTGGCCTCGGAGCCGCTTTCGGCCGCGGATCGCTCTTCGCTGGCCAGCGAGCGCGGCCCGGTCAACATGGCGGTCGGCGGGGCGCTCGTCTTCGAAGGCGGTCCCGGGCTCGCTTACGACGCGGTCCGCGAGCGGCTGCAGGCGCGGCTGCACCTGATTCCCCGCTACCGCCAGAAGCTGGTCGAGGCGCCGCTCGGCATCGCCGGGCCGGTGTGGGCCGACGACGAGGACTTCGACCTCGACTGGCACCTCGACCACGCCCGCTTGCCGGCGCCCGACGGTCTTCCCGACTACGTGGGCCGGGTGATGTCGCACAAGCTCGACCGCTCGCGCCCGCTGTGGGAGCTGCACGTCGTCGAGGGACTGGCCGACGGGGGCACGGCGCTGGTGACCAAGATGCACCACGCGCTCGTCGACGGCGTCGCCGCGGTCGACGTGGGGACGGTGCTCCTGGACCCTTCGCCCGAGCCGCTCGACATCCCGCCTCCGGCCGAGCCGTGGTCGCCGCGCCCGTACGACCCCGGCGCGCACCTGGCGCGCCTGGCCGCCACCCCGTTCATGCGCGCCCAGCAACTCGCCCTCGACACCGCGCGGCGGGCGCTCGAGACCTCGCCGCGATCGGCCGCGGACGAACTGCGCCGGACCACCGACCTGCTCGTCGAGTTGGCGCGGCAGCGCCCGCAGGCGCCGATGACGCCCCTCAACGAGCCGCTCGGCCCCAACCGCCGCTACGCCATCGTGCGCACCGACCTCCAAGCGATCAAGGCCGCGGCCAAGGCGACCGGCGGCACCGTCAACGACGTGCTCGTCGCCGCGGTCGCGGGGATGCTCCGCCGCTACCTGCCCGCGCTCGGCGGCACGGCCGGGCGGGAACCGGTCGCGCTCGTCCCGGTCTCCGTGCGCAAGGAGTCCGAGCGGGGCGCGATGGGCAACCGCATCTCGATGGTCTTCGTCGACCTGCCCACCGACATCGAGGACCCGGCCCGGCGGGTGAGCCACGTCAGCGCCGAGACCCGCGCCCTCAAGGGCTCGGCCGCGGTGCGCGCCGGCGGCTTCCTCGCCGGCGCGAACGGGTGGGTGCCGCCCGCGGTGTCGTCCGTGCTCGTGCGGGCGATGGGCGGGGTGCGCGCGCACAACCTCGTGATCTCCAACCTGCCCGGCCCCCAGCAGCCGTTCTACATGAATGGCGCGCGCCTGCTGTGGGCCTCGCCGGTGGTGCCCATCAACCCCGCCAACCAGCGCCTGACCGTCGGCATCCTGTCCTACGACGGCGGCGTGACCTTCGGGCTCCTCGCCGACCGCGACCTCGACCCGCCCGTGGCGGAGGCGGCCGCGGCGCTGGACGAGGCGCTGGCCGAGATGCTCGGTTAGCCCGGGCGCGACGGCCACCCGTGCGGCAGCGGCGCTTCCCCGGCCGCGCTCGGCGCGTCATCGGCACAGCCGCCATAGTGACACCAGATGGCAGCCCCCGCGATCCTCGTCGTCGACGACGATCCGCCGATCCGCCGGATGCTGGAGCGGACGTTGGCGGCCGAGGGATACGGCGTGCGGACCGCGGCCGACGGCGGCGCCGCGCTCGCGGCCGTCGAGCGCTCGGTCCCCGACCTGATCGTGCTCGACGTCGCCATGCCGGGCGTGGACGGGCTAGCGGTTGCACGGCGGTTGCGCGGCAAGGGGCTGGGCATGCCCATCCTCATGCTCACCGCGCGCGACGGCGTGCCCGATCGCGTGGCAGGCCTCGACGCGGGCGCGGACGACTACCTGGTCAAGCCGTTCGCCGTGCAGGAGCTCTCGGCGCGGGTGCGCGCGCTCCTGCGGCGCGGGCAAGTGCCCGAGACGCTGGCGTTCGCGGACGTCGCCCTGGATCCCGAGACCGGGCACGCGACCCGCGCCGGCCGCGAGCTCGGCCTGACCCGCCGCGAGGCCGAGCTGCTCGCGCTACTCCTGCGCAACGCGCGCGCGGTGGTCACGCGGGAGCGCGCGCTCGAGGAGGTGTGGGGCGGCGAGACCGAGGCGAGCCCCAACTCGGTCGACCGCTACATCGCCTACCTGCGCCGCAAGCTCGGCGACCCGCCACTGATCGGAACCGTCCGCGGGGTGGGGTTCGTGCTGCAAGAAGGCGGTTAGCGGGATGGCGGGCTGACGTGGCGCGCGTCTCGTTGCGCTGGCGCGTGGCGCTGGCCTCGGCGGTGGCGATCCTGCTCGCGGTCGTGCTCCTCGGAGTCGCCACCCTGACCCTGCTCGACAACCAGCTGCACGACACGCTGGACCGCAGCCTGCGGGCCCGCGCGGTCGAGGTGGCGCGCGTGGCCGCCGCCACGCCCGAGCTGCTCACCGTCCCGGGCACGCTCGAGGGCCGCGTGGGCAGCGGCCCGGCGCTGGTCGAAGTGGTCGACCGGCGCGGTCGCATCGTCGCCCGCTCGGGGGCGCTGGGCGGGCGGGTGCTCCCCTCCGGGCCGCCGCTGAATCGGGCCCTGCGCACGCGCCGTCCCGCCTACGGCAACGAGCGCCTCGGCGACGAGCCCGTGCGCGTCTACGCGGCTCCGCTGGGTGAGCTCGGCGGTGGGGCCGCGGCGGGCGGCGCCGTCGCGGTCGCGGGCGGCACCGGCGACATCGAGGACACGCTCCGCACCACGCGCGGGCTCGTGGCGATCAGCGCCGTCGCCGCGGCGATCCTGGCCGCGCTCCTCTCGGTGCTCCTGACCCGCCGCGCCCTGCGCCCGCTGGGCCGTTTGACTGCGGGCGCCGAGGCGATCGCGCGCACCGGCGACCCCGAGCGGCGCCTCCCCGCGCCCGCGTCCACGGACGAGGTGCGGCGCTTGGCCGACACGCTCAACGCGATGCTCGAGACGCTCGACCAGGCGCGCGAGAACGAGCGCCGCTTCGTGGCCGACGCGTCGCACGAATTGCGCACGCCGCTGACGGCACTGCGCGGCAACGCCGCCTACGTCGCGCAGCACGGCGCCGACCCCGAGGTCCTGGCCGAGCTCGAGCGCGACGCCACGCGCCTGTCGACGCTGCTCGACGACCTGCTCGCGCTCGCCCGCGAGGACGCTGCGGGCGCCCGGCCGGAGGAGCGCGTCGACCTCGACGCGCTGGTGCGCGGAGTGGTCGACGGCGAGCCGCGCGTCGTGGTGGAGGGCCGCGGGAGCGCGGTCGCGGGCGATCCGGAAGCGCTGCGGCGAGCGATCGCCAACCTGGTCGAGAACGCAGGCAAGTACGGCCCGCCCGACGGCCGCATCACGGTCGCCTTGAACGGCGGCCGGGTGAGCGTGAGCGACGAGGGTCCTGGGCTCGACGACGAAACCGCCACGCATGCATTCGAGCGCTTCTGGCGCGGCCGGCAGGCAAGCGGCGAGGGGTCGGGGCTCGGCCTGGCGATCGTGCGCGCGATCGCCGAGCGCCACGGCGGCAGCGTCGAGGTCCGGGGCGCGACGTTCACGATCGATCTGCCTCCTCTCAGAGACATCTCAGGGTCCGCGGCTACAACAGGGGCAGCAACCGACGCGGAAGGACCCCGATGAAGCGACTCCGCACAATCTCGACCCGACGCCTACTGGTGGTTGTGGGCGCCATCGTGGTGCTGGCCATCACCGCCGGCATCGCGCAGGGCGCGCTCTCCAGTGGCAACCCCACGCCGGCCGCCAAGCCGCTCGACCGGGCCGTCCTGGCCGCCGTCAACGCCCCGAAGGTGGACGGGCTGACCGCGTCGATCACGTTCAGCAACAACCTGATCCCGGCCGGCTCACTGCCCGAGGGGTCGACCTCGCCGCTGCTCTCGGGGGCCAAGGGCCGCCTCTGGGTGACCAACGACGGGCGCGCCCGCCTCGAGCTCCAGTCCCAGTCCGGTGACGCCGAGATCGTCTCCGACGGCAAGCAGGTCACCGTCTACGACGCGAACTCGAACACCGCCTACCGGTTCGACGTTCCCCAGGGACGGGACAAGTCGAGCGCCGACCAGGCCGAGGAGCACAAGCCGGTCACGCTCGAGCAGGTCGACAAGGCCATCAACGAGATCTCCAAGCACTGGTCGCTGTCGAGCGCGGACCCGACCTCGACCGCCGGCGCGCCGACGTACACCGTCCGCATCTCGCCGCGTGACGACGGCGGCCTGCTCGGCGCCGCCGAGCTGGCCTGGGACGCCACCAACGGCATCCCGCTGCGTGCGGCCGTCTACGCCGACAACCAGAGCTCGCCCGTGCTCGAGCTCAAGGCCGACAATGTCTCCTTCGCCGCCGTACCCGCCTCCGACGTGGACATCTCGCCGCCCGCGGGCGCACGCGTGGTCGACATGAGCTCGCGCCAGCCGCAGGGCCACGACCAGTCCGGCGCCCCCCAGAAGATCGAGGGCGTCGACGCCGTCCAGTCCAAGCTCGACTTCAAGCTCGTCGCGCCCGACGCGCTGGCCGGGCTGCCGCTTCAGAACGTCCGCTTGGTGCAGCACGAGAACCAGGCCGGCGCGGTCGCTGTCTATGGCAAGGGCCTCGGCGCCATCGTCGTGCTGCAGAACAAGGCCGGCAACGGCCAGAACGGGTCGAACCCCGGTGGCGGCGGCGACCGCGAGCACTCCCTGCGCCTGCCCCAGATCAACATCAACGGGGCGACGGGCACGGAGCTCGCGACCGCACTCGGTACCGTCGTGACGTTCGAGCGCAACGGCATCAGCTACACGGTCGCGGGGTCGGTCCCGCCGCAGGCAGCCGAACAGGCGGCCCGGCAACTCCAGTGACCGTCTCGGGCCGCCTGACGGCGTCCTCGGGGGAGGGCCGTGCATAGCACTGTCCCTCCGACTGCGTCCTTGTCAGCCGACCCGAGCCGGGCACTGGACGCGCCGCTCCCGATCGAGGCCCGCGGCCTGATCAAGCGCTACGGGCACGTCACCGCGGTCGACAACGTCGACCTCACGGTGCAGCGCGGCGACGTGTACGGGTTCCT
>Ga0111538_10013494_pt1 | contig 10782 bp, 9 predicted proteins | sample SoiMethybrSBSTD1_FD_79669 | JGI IMG/M metagenome (GOLD analysis project Ga0111538, IMG submission 79669) | Bulk soil microbial communities from a Populus tree surrounding site in Tennessee, USA - Soil MetaG P. TD hybrid SBSTD1 (version 2)... | ecosystem: Environmental > Terrestrial > Soil > Tree... | reverse complement strand
TTTGATGAGATGGGCGCGCACCACGCCAGCGACCGAATTGCGGTCGCACAGCCCGAGACCGTCGAGGCCGATATGCGCGGCCTGCAGCATGAGCTCCTCCGCATGCGAAGCCCCGCGCAGGAACGAGAAGTTGGAGGCGACGGCGAATTCGAGATAGCGGGGCATCTCACGCATACATCCCGTGCAGGAACCAGCGCGGCGGTGGCTGACCGCGCGCCATGTCGCGGTAGAGTCCCGCGCGGAACAGCCAGAAGCGCAGCCCCGCCTTGTCCTCGACGCGGAAATAGTCGCGCGCGGGGCCGCCTTCCTCGTTCCACCAAGCGCCTTCGATGCGCTCGGGCCCTTCGACCGCGATCACTTCGTGCAGCGCCCGCCGCCAGCGGAAACGCACCGGCGGACCGTCGGGCACCAGCGCAAAGACATCTTCGATCGGCTCGGGCCGGGCGAGAAAACGCAGCGGCCGCGGGCTCAACTCGGCCTGGATGCGGAAGCGGCGAAACGCCTCCCAGCCGAGCTCGGCTCGCGCCGTGGCCTGCGCCGGGAGAGCCGCGGCGGCGAACTCCGGGATATGGCTGTCATGGGCGATGAGGCGCGAAACCCGCCGACGGCCGAGCCGCGCGCTCAGGCGGTCGACGAGGCGATCGATCTCGGCCTGATCTTCGTGCCCGCCGAAACCGATCTGCTCGTCCGGACAGGGTTCGGCGGTGAGCACGGAGAGCCGCGCCAGATCGAAGCCGAAGCCCGGATCGATCTCATCGCCGAGCGCGGCGAGCCGCTCGACGAAAAGCGCGCGGATCGCTTGCGGATCGCGCACCGGACGCGAGGTGCCGGCGGCGATGCGCTTGACCGCGCCGTCGGTGCGAAAGAGGGCAAGCTCGAGTCGCCGGGCACCGTCTCCGCGCGCCGCCAGCGCCGTCTTGAGCCGCATCGCGAGCCGCTCGACGGTCGCGAGCACGTCCGCTTCGCGCGCGATCGGCTCGTGAAAATTCTTTTCGGCGATATAGGGCGCGACCGGCAGACGCGGCGTCAGCGGTTCGTGTTCGCGGGTGAGCGCGCGGTCGAGCATGCGCAGGAACTCGGCACCGAAACGGGCGGCAAGTGGCGCCCGCGGCAGGTCGAGGATGTCGCCGATGCGTTTCAGGCCGACCCGTGCCAGCGCGGCGACCGTGTCGCTCGACAGCCGCAGCGCCGCGAGCGGCAGGGGCGCAAGCAGATCGCGCTCGTGATCGGTTGCGGTCGCCGCCGCCGCACCGAAACGCGCCGCGGCGGAGGCCGCGCCGATGCTGGCGGCAATGGCGGCGCGGGCCGAAAAGCCGAAACCGGTCACCCGCGCGAGGAGATCGTCGCGCAGTTTCTCCTCGCCGCCGAACAGATGCGCGCAGCCGCCGATGTCGAGCAGGATGCCGTCGGGGGGATCGGTGGCCAGGAGGGGGGTATAGCGCTGGCACCAGTCGGCCATGGCGTCGAGCAGGCGCGCGTCGGCTGCTTGGTCCTCCGGCACCGCGGTGAGAGTGGGATGCATGGCGCGGGCCTGCGCCAGCGCGAGGCCGGTGGCGAGCCCGAGCTGCTCCGCCCCGGCATCGACAGCGACGAGCAGATCGAGATTGCCGCGCTTGCCGAACACCACCAGGGGAGAAGGGGCCTCACGCCACTGCCGCGCGATGCGGTCGGTCGCAAGCCGCTCCAGCCACAGGCTCAGAATGCGTTGTGAGCTCGAAACGCTGCTCCACACTGTTCCACTCCACGATCCATGCTCCGAGGTGACCACGGCGGTTGCGGACGAGCCGCGCGGCCAAGCGCGGCGGACCGAGGCCCTGGGCTCTTTCATCGCCTCCTTGCGAGCGCAGGAAGGACGGTGCCGCGCCGATGATCCAGCGCGTCGCGGCGGCGGAAGGTTCGTCGTGCGGCGTGGTGCGCAAGAGCAGGCCGAGCGTGTCGCCGGCCGCGGCCGCGAGCGCCAGACGCCGGGTCATCACCTGATCGATGCCGCGTGAGCGCATCTCGCCGATCACCACGCCGACGGCACGGCAGCGCAGCGCTTCCTCCATCGCCCACAGCACATCGCGCCCGCGCCCGGCGGCGACCGTGATCAGCCGCTCGGGTGCGATGCCGGCGCCGTCGAGACCGGGTCCATAGGGCGCACCGTTCTCCGCGAGCGAGAGATCTTCGGCGATCCAGAGCACGTTTTTTTCCGCAATGCGGGCGAGGCCCCGGCATGACGGAAACGCCCGCCGCGCCGCGAGCGCCAGCGCAAAGCCGGTGGCGGCGGCGGTCTCAGTCTCATGCGCGGCAACAATTTCGTGCAACGCGCCGCAACTGAGGCCGCCGCCGAGAACGCCGTCGATGGCCGGGATGCCGAGCGCGAGCGCAGCACCGCCTGCGGAGGTGAGGCCGGTAGCCGCTTCGGCTGCGCAAAGCTCCCGACGCAGCCGATCGAGGGCGGCCGGCATCCCAGCTGAGGAAGAGACGCTCGGTCGTCGTGCGGGTGCGGCCATGGCCATCCCAGGAGAAAATTGAGTTCATGGTTTGTTCTATTGATTCCCGAGGTCGCCGGCGCCGTCAAGGCGGCTGCATAAGACATTGAAATGGTGGCTTTCTTTGCCACCCTTCAGGGGGAGGACGCTGTCCGTCGCAGAGACTTCTCCTGACCGGTGACGCGTCCCGGGATCTGCACACCCCTGGGTGCTGGGATCTTACCCCTGCGCTGCGCCTTCTTTCACGCCTGCGCCGTCACCTTGTCCTGCACGATCACCCTGCGGTCGATGTCGCGGACGCTCCTCACCCCGCAGAGGGCCATGGTCACGTCGAGCTCCTTCGCCAGAATGTCGATCGCCCTGGCGACGCCGGCTTCGCCGCCGGCGCCGAGGCCGTAAATGTAGGAACGTCCGATCAGGCAGGAGCGCGCGCCGCACGCGAGCGCGCGCAGCACATCCTGGCCCGAGCGGATGCCACCGTCGAACATGACCTCGATCTGGTCGCCCACCGCCTCGACCACTTTCGGCAGCGCCGAGATCGAGGAGGGCGCCCCGTCGAGTTGACGTCCGCCGTGATTGGAGACCACCAGCGCGCTTGCGCCGGTCTTGCCGGCGGTCCTGGCATCCTCGACGTCGAGGATGCCCTTGAGGATCAGCTTGCCCGGCCACAGGCTGCGCACCCAGTCGACATCCTTCCAGCTTAGCGCGGGATCGAATTGGCTCGCGGTCCATTGCGCCAGCGAGTTCACGTTCTCCATGCCCCGCACATGGCCCGCGAGGTTGCCGAACGTCTTGCGCTTGCCGCGCAGGATCGACAGCGCCCAAGCCGGTTTCGTTGCAATATCGACGAGATTGCCGAGCTTGATCCGCGGCGGCACGGTCATGCCGTTGCGGATGTCGCAATGGCGCTGGCCGAGCACCTGCAGATCGAGCGTGAGCACGAGCGCGCTGCATTTGGCGGCGGCGGCGCGCTCGATCAGGGCGCGGATGAAGCCGCGGTCCTTCATCACGTAGAGCTGGAACCAGAACGGCTGGTCGACCGCCTGGGCCACATCCTCAATGGAACAGATCGACATGGTCGAGAGCGTGAATGGAATTCCGGCCGCCTGCGCCGCCCGGCAGGCCAGAATCTCGCCGTCGCCATGCTGCATCCCGCAAAGCCCGATAGGCGCGAGCGCGAGCGGAAGCGAGACCTTCTCGCCGAGAATGGTGGTGCCGAGATCGCGTTGCGATACGTCGACGAGCACGCGCTGGCGCAGCTTGATGCGCTCGAGGTCGTCGCGGTTGGCGCGCAGCGTCTCCTGCGAATAGGAGCCGGCTTCGGCGTAGTCGAAGAACGCGCGGGGCACCTTGCGACGGGCCACGCGACGCAAGTCTTCAATGCAGGTCAGGGTGCGCATGGTCTTGTTATACTTGCCGCATCGGAAACGGGAAACCGGGGAACGCCAATCAATCCTGGGCGTTATCTCGGATTGGCGGCGCAGCGATCGCCTGTAGGGAGAATTTTCATGGGAATTCCGAACGAAACCGTTGAGGAAAATGCGGTCGACGAGAAGACCAGGCGCGAGCGCGACGAAGCGCAGAAACGCAAGCTCGAGAAGTCGCTGGAGCAAGGCCTCGAGGACAGCTTTCCCGGCTCCGATCCGATCAATGTTACCCAGCCGCCCCCCAGCGTGGCGGATAAGAAGAAAAAATAGCAAGCCTTGCGGCTGTTAACTAACCGCACCGCGGACGCCGGGTCCGCGGTGCCGTTTATCATGCGCAAAGAGCGGCATGAGATACCTGATATTTTTACAGATTTTGGCCATCGAATTGCCCTATCATCCCGCCGAAACATCGCCCGCCAACGGGTGAGGGGAACATGGTTCGCAAATATTTCGGCACTGACGGCATTCGCGGCCGTGCCAATGGTGAGATCACGCCGGAACTGGCGCTCAAGGTCGGACAGGCCGCAGGTCTGATCTTTCGCCGCGGCGATCACCGTAACCGCGTGCTGATCGGCAAGGACACGCGGCTCTCCGGCTATATGATCGAGACCGCGCTGACGTCCGGCTTCCTCTCGGTGGGGATGGACGTGTTGTTGACCGGTCCGATTCCAACGCCCGCGGTCGGCATGCTCACGCGCTCCATGCGCGCCGATCTCGGGGTGATGATCTCGGCCTCGCACAATCCGTTCGACGACAATGGCATCAAGCTTTTTGGCCCGGACGGCTTCAAGCTCTCGGACGAGGTCGAGCACCAGATCGAAGCGCTCATCGATTCCGAGCTGCTCAAGCGGCTGGCGAAGGGCACCGACCTCGGCCGCGCCAGGCGCATTGACGGCGTGCAGGATCGCTATATCGAGTTCGCCAAGCGGACCTTGCCGCGAAACCTCTCGCTCGGCGGACTACGCGTGGTCGTCGATTGCGCGAACGGTGCCGGCTACCGCGTGACCCCGGAGGCGTTGCGCGAGCTCGATGCCGAGGTGATCACCATGGGGGTCGAGCCCGACGGCTTCAATATCAATCACGAACGCGGCTCGACCGAACCCGCGGCGCTTTGTCAGAAGGTGAAAGAGATGCGCGCCGATATCGGCATCGCGCTCGACGGCGATGCCGATCGCGTGCTTATCGCCGACGAGCGCGGACACATCGTCGACGGCGACCAGTTGCTGGCGGTGATCGCGGAAAGCTGGCAGGCCGATGGCCGCCTTGCCAAGCCAAGCGTGGTCGCAACCGTGATGTCCAATCTCGGCCTCGAGCGCTATCTCGGCAGTCTGGGTATTGCGCTCATCCGCACGCCGGTCGGCGACCGTTACGTGCTCGAGCAGATGCGCGCCCATGGCTACAATGTGGGTGGCGAGCCGTCGGGCCATATTATCCTCTCCGACTACACCACGACCGGCGACGGCCTGCTGGCCGCGCTACAGGTGCTCGCCGTGGTCAAGAAGCAAGACCAGCCGGTGTCCAAGGTCTGCCGCCGCTTCGATCCGCTGCCGCAAGTTCTCAAGAATGTGCGCTACAAGAGCGGCAAGCCGCTGGAGAATGCCCAGGTGCGCAGCGCCATCGAGGACGCGGAAGCGCGCCTTGACGGACATGGTCGGCTGATCGTGCGGTCGTCGGGCACCGAGCCCGTAATCCGCGTGATGGGCGAGGGCGACGACAAGGTGCTGGTCGAGGAGGTGGTCGACGATATCGTCAACGCACTGACCAACGCCGCGTAAGCCTCCGCCTTGCAGGCTCTATCCTATTGCTTTTGCTGGCAAAACACGCACTGCCGCGGGCGCGGTCGAAATAGATTGGAATATCTACAAAATCGGCGTTTTGTTTTTGCTTGGCCGACGGCGCTCATGTATCGATAGTTGCATAATGAACTAAACGCGCTGGGACCGCCGGGTTTCCATGATCGTCTGTTCTTGCAACGTGCTGACCGACCACGACGTTCGCACGGCCCTTGCGGCTGAGCGAACGCCGCGCACCACCGGGCAAGTCTACGGCTGTCTCGGGTGCAGCCCCCAGTGCGGCCGGTGCGCGCGCACCATCCGCCGGATCATGGACGAGGCCATCGCGGGCGCCTGCGGCGCCGGCTGCCAATGTTGCCCGAGCGGCCAGCACCGCGGTTAATCCGCGGCGGCCGCCCCACACCGCATCGATGATGTTGCTGCCGGCGGCAGGGGTCGTGCATCCCCCTTGTCGCGCCAAGCATTTTTGCGCAAGGTTCGACTAATTCCAAATTTGGCTGCCGACAGATTCGCGCAAGGATGGGTACATGCAAGGCGATGCAAGAGTCATTGAATATCTCAACCGCGGCTTGCGGCACGAACTCACGGCCATCAACCAGTACTGGCTGCATTACCGGCTCCTGGACAATTGGGGCTTCCGAGCGCTGGCCAAGATATGGCGCAAGGAGTCGATCGAGGAGATGGAGCATGCTGACAAGATCATGGAGCGCATCATCTTCCTCGACGGATTTCCCAACCTGCAGGTGCTCGACCCGTTGCACATCGGCCAGAACGTCAGGGAAGTGCTCGACTGCGATCTTGCCGCCGAGATGTCGGCGCGCGCGCTCTATCAGGAGGCAGCGACCCACTGCCACGCGGTGAAGGACTACGTCACCCGCGACCTGTTCGAGAAGCTCATGCACGATGAGGAAGAGCACATCGATTTTCTGGAAACGCAACTCGACCTCGTCGCCAAGCTCGGGCTCGAGCTCTATTCCCAACACTACATCGGCAAGGCCGACGACGACTGACCATAGCCGGTCCGGCGCGCCTAGAGCGGGATGACTTTTCTTCGAATCGTCATCCCGCTCTAGCCTTTTGTTGGAGCATGATCTTTTCCGAAAACCGGTATCCACTTTTTGGGATCATGCTCTAATGTTTGGCGCGGGCCATGGCTCCCGGCGACTGTGGCACTTTCGTATCAGGGTATTGCGCAAGACCCTGATACGGCATGAGGCCGCTTGACGCGGCGTGGCTCCTTCCGTATGTCCGGCGGCGGGACACCCCTCCCCACCGAGGGGCGACTATCTGGAAGGATAGGTCATGACCAATGCCACTCCTGGCGTGCGGCCAGCCGTTCCGCACTTCTCCTCCGGTCCCTGTGCCAAGCGCCCCGGCTGGAGTCTCTCAGCCCTCACCGACGCCGTCCTCGGACGCTCGCACCGATCGAAGATCGGCAAGGCGAAGCTCAAGCGCGCCATCGAGCTCACCCGCGAGGTGCTCGAGGTCCCCGCTGACTACCGCATCGGCATCGTCCCGGCCTCCGACACTGGCGCGGTCGAAATGGCGCTGTGGTCGCTGCTCGGCGCGCGGCCGGTGACCATGCTGGCCTGGGAATCGTTCGGCGAAGGCTGGGTGAGCGATGTCAGCAAGGAGCTCAAGCTCAAGAACGTGACCGTGCTCAAGGCCGGTTACGGTGAGCTTCCCGATCTCGCCAGGGTCGATCCGGCTTCCGACGTGGTGTTCACCTGGAACGGCACGACCTCGGGCGTGCGCGTGCCGAATGCGGATTGGATCGCCGCCGATCGTGCCGGACTGACGATCTGCGACGCCACCTCCGCCTGCTTTGCGCAGGCACTCGACTGGCCCAAGCTCGATGTCGTCACCTTCTCCTGGCAAAAGGCGCTGGGCGGCGAAGGCGCGCACGGCATGCTGATCCTGTCGCCGCGTGCGGTCGAGCGGCTCGAAACCTACACCCCTCCCTGGCCGCTGCCGAAGATCTTCCGGCTCACCAAAGGCAACAAGCTCAATCAGGGCATCTTCGAGGGCGAGACCATCAACACGCCCTCGATGCTGTGCGTCGAGGACTATCTTGACACGCTCGGCTGGGCCAAATCGCTCGGCGGCCTGAAGGCGCTGCGCGCGCGCGCCGACGCCAACGCCAAGGTGATCGCGGATTGGGTTGCGGCCACGCCATGGATCGATTTTCTCGCCCGCGATCCGGCCACCCGCTCCAACACCTCGGTTTGCCTGAAGATCGTCGACCCCGCGGTCGGCAAGCTGTCCGCCGAGGCGCAGGCGGCGTTCGTCAAGGGCATCGCCGCGGCGCTGGAGAAGGAGGGCGTCGCCTACGATATCGACGCTTATCGCGACGCGCCTTCCGGCTTGCGCATCTGGTGCGGCTCGACCGTCGAGCGCGCCGACGTCGAGGCGCTCACCGTCTGGCTCGACTGGGCCTTCGCCAAGAGCAAGGACGCGCTGCGCCAGGCGGCGTAGGCGTCGCTGTCATTGCCGGGCCTGACCCGGCAATCCATCTCTTTGTTCGTAAGAAGATGGATGTGCGGATCAACCCCGCGCATGGCGAGACCAAACACTGCATGTCGCTTGGAACAGGTTCTCGATCATGTCCCCCAAAGTCCTTATCTCCGATGCTCTCTCTCCCGCCGCGGTGCAGATTTTCAAGGATCGCGGCATCGAGGTCGATTTTCAGCCGAAACTCGGAAGCGACAAGGAGAAGCTCGCCGAGATCGTCGGGAATTTCGACGGTCTCGCGATCCGTTCCGCGACCAAGGTCACACCGAAGATCTTGGAAAGGGCGAAAAGCCTCAAGGTGATCGGACGTGCCGGCATCGGCGTCGACAACGTCGACATTCCCGCGGCCACCGCCAAGGGCATCATCGTGATGAATACACCGTTCGGCAATTCGATCACCACTGCCGAGCATGCGATCACCCTCATGCTCGCGCTGGCGCGGCAGATACCGCAGGCGGACGCATCAACCCAGGCCGGCAAGTGGGAGAAGAACCGCTTCATGGGGGTCGAGATCACCAGCAAGACACTGGGCGTCATCGGTTGCGGCAACATCGGCTCGATCGTCGCCAATCGTGCGATCGGACTGAAAATGAAGGTGATCGCCTACGATCCGTTCCTGTCGCCGGAACGCGCGCTGGAGCTGGGGGTGGAAAAGGTCGATCTTGCCGAGCTCATCAGGCGCGCCGATTTCGTCACCCTGCACACGCCGCTGACCGAGAAAACCAAGAACATCATCGATGCCAAGGCGCTCGCGGCCATGAAGAAGGGTGTGCGCATCATCAATTGCGCGCGCGGCGGTTTGGTCGAGGAGAACGCTCTGCGCGCGGCCCTTGATTCCGGTCATGTGGCTGGTGCGGCCTTCGACGTGTTCACCGAGGAGCCGGCGACGGCGAATCCGTTGTTTGGTCACCCGAACGTGGTGTGCACCCCGCACCTCGGAGCCGCCACCACCGAGGCGCAGGAAAACGTCGCGCTCCAGGTCGCAGAGCAGATGTCGGACTACCTTTTGCGCGGTGCGATCTCCAATGCCGTCAACTTCCCCTCGATCACGGCGGAGGAGGCGCCGCAGCTGCGGCCGTTCATCGCGCTCGCGGAGAAGCTCGGCTCGTTTGCCGGTCAATTGACCGAGACCGGCATCACCAAGGTGCAGTTGTCCTATGAAGGTGGGGTCGCCGGCATGAACACCAAGGCGCTGACCTCGGCCGCCATCGCGGGCCTGCTGCGGCCCATGCTGCAGGAGGTGAACGTCGTCTCCGCTCCGATCGTGGCCAAGGATCGCGGCATCGTGGTCGAAGAGATCACGCGGGAGGCGGCGGGCGACTACGACAGCCTGATCACGGTGACGGTGGTGACCGAGCGCCAGACACGGGGAGTGTCGGGGACAGTGTTTGCCGACGGGCGGCCGCGCATTGTCAATATCAAGGGCATCCGCATGGATGCCGAGTTCGGCCCGTCGATGATCTACATCACCAACTTGGACAAGCCCGGGTTCATCGGGCGTTTCTCATCCACGCTGGGCGACGCCGGGATCAACATCGCGACTTTCCATGTCGGCCGCGACGCACCTGGCGGCAACGCCATCGCACTGATCGAGATCGATGGGGAATTGCCGCCGCAAGTGCTGACAGCGGTACGCGCGCTGCCGCAGGTGCAGCAGGCGCGTCCGCTGAAGTTTTGAGGAGTAAGGTCCGAGGCCAGCATTGCAACCGACCGGCCAAGCATCGGCCATGGTCGCTGTATCGGGGTCTCAACCGCTTTGCGCGCTCAGTTGGGGCACGGCCCCACGCACCGAGCCGTTCGTCGTCCGCTTCGGTGCCCGTTCTTTCGAGGCCTCCGCGGCGGCGACCTCCAGGAGATAGGCAAGGTCGTCGAGCTCGACCTTGCGGCACATCCGGCAAAGTTCGCGGGTCAGCGTGGCGGCATAGTTGGCGACTTGTATCCTGTTTTCCATAGCTCCCTCCAACATTGGAGACCGCAGGATAGGAGCCGACGACGTTCTCTCCGTGTGAAGTACCTTACAGAGGGCGCCGATTCTTCGGTACGCGAGTGTTTGACGAGCGCAGCAGCATGCTGCGCGCAGCTCGCTTGAATCCCCATCGAGCCTGCTCGCCGCGACACCTTGTCCTGCGGGCTGCACCTTGAGCCGTAGGGCGGTGGCTGGCCGACGGAGCTGCGACGGATTTCCCGCGTTGCGCCGCTGAAACCGGCCGCGTCGGCGACAGCATGCAGAGCGGACCACTCGCCGCCGCGATCTTGCCGCGAGATGGCCTTGGAGAGAGCGGAATCATCCGGTGTGGTTGGGGCGGCGCGACGGCAAGGGGTTGATAAGGCCCGCAAAATCAGGTGGCTGACGTTCGGACGGGGGTGCCGTCCGGGCGGGTTGGCTTGCCTGCGCGGGTACTATCCCTTATCCGATAGAGGGTCGCGATGCCGGGCAAGCCCTTGTTGCTGCGAGGATATCCCGGGCGTCGGCGACGCGGAGGAAAGGCGCCTCATGGCCAATGTGGTCGTGGTTGGTTCCCAGTGGGGGGACGAAGGGAAGGGGAAAATCGTCGACTGGCTGTCCGAGCAAGCCGA
>Ga0111538_10013492_pt1 | contig 10783 bp, 11 predicted proteins | sample SoiMethybrSBSTD1_FD_79669 | JGI IMG/M metagenome (GOLD analysis project Ga0111538, IMG submission 79669) | Bulk soil microbial communities from a Populus tree surrounding site in Tennessee, USA - Soil MetaG P. TD hybrid SBSTD1 (version 2)... | ecosystem: Environmental > Terrestrial > Soil >... | reverse complement strand
TCTGCTCTTTTTGATTCTTCTTCGCGCCGAGCAGGCCGTTGCCGGACTGGGCCGGCTTTGGACGTTGCGGGAATGAGACGATGCTGCCGCGCTGCGCAAAAGCGGACGGAGCAGTGGCAATGCTCAACAGGGCGATGCTAGCGAGCGCCAGCGTGCCAACGGCAGCCGCCCTCGCGGCCGCACGCCACCAAGCGCAACCCCAAAGATATGGATGAGCGGTGGTCACAGCCATCACCCATCCTCCTGATGCAGCAGCATCATCAGACCCGTTATTCCCCCGGCAAGGGGCGGCAGACCGGCGGCAACCACCGGCGACAGCAGCCCAGCCTTGCTCAAGTCCCCGATCACTTTCGACATCACGTAGAGCAGGAAGCCCACCAGGACGCCACCCAGGACCATCCGTTGTACCCCCCCAAAACGAAACGATCGGAGACTCACGGATGCCGCCAGAATGACCATCGCCGCCAAGTAGAAAGGCTGCGCCAGCAGCTGATAATATTGCACGCGATAGCCTGCGGCAGCTAGCCCGGCGTTCTCGGCCAAGCGAATGTATGCCAACAGTTGCCAAAACGGCACAGTATCAGGCGTGGCAAAGCTTTCCCTTACTTGGGTAAGGGTTAGATTTGTCCGAAGATCATAGATTTCGTGGTCCGCCGGCGGCTCGTCCTTCACGTAGATGCGGGCGCCTTCGAGCCGCCAGAAGCCGCTGTGCAGTGCTGCAGCCTTCGCCTCGATTCGCTGCAGAAAATGATCCGAATCGTCGAACTTGAAGACGGTCACGCCTGCAAGCTGCAGACCCTGCTGGCTGGAGGATTTGGCATTGATGATGGACTGCCCCTCGTCGCTGCGCTGGCGCACCCAGAAGCCGCTGCCAACGTCTGCGAATCCACGGGTCCTGCCGAACAGCTCGGCTTCGAGTCGTGCTGATTCCTCGCGCAGCGACGCCGATAAGGGATTGTAGAGCGTCGTGGTGGCGGCGCCGATGACGAAGGCGATGATGATGGCGGGACCGACGAACTGCCACGCCGACACGCCGGCCGCGCGGGCAATCACGAGCTCGAGCCGCCGTGACAGGTTCAGGTAGCAGAACATCGCTGCTGTCATGACGGTGAACGGCAGGACGCGCTCCGTGAGGTGCGGCACCCGATAGAGCGAGATCTTGGCAACCAGGACGGCCGACACGTCCTTCATGTCCGAGGTCCGGCGCATCATCTCGATGAAATCGACCATCGCGACCAGCAGCACGAGGCCGAGGAAAATAGCGATGACGGCGCCGAGGAAGCGCATTCCGAAATAGCGTGACAGCGTGCCGGTCATCATTGCGTCTGCCCCGCCGCTGCGGTGGAGCGCCGCGACAGGCCGTCGGCCAGCGCGGTGATGGTGTTGGTGATGAAGGCCGGCGGCTCGATGATCAAACCGCGCAAGATCGCCCAGGTGCCGAACACGAAGGTGAGGGCGATCGCGAGATACGGAATGGCCAGCATGATCGGCCGCTGCGTCCCCAGAATGGCGCCGACAAAGCCGATGCCGCGCAGCACAGAGACCGCCAGCGCCGCGCTGACGAACGACATGGTGCGGCTCTGCCGCGTGGTGCGCGGCGCGCCGAGATACGCAAACGTGATGAAGAGGAACGCCAACGGGTAGAGCGGCGCGGTAATCCGGTTATGCAATTCGGCGGTGAAATTGCCCGGCTGCTCCTTGTAGAGCGGATCGTCTGCCGGCGGATAGGCGAGTTCCCACGGAAACCGCTCCTGCACCGAGTAGCGGATGATGGAGATCGTGGGCGTGAGCCGGGACAGGTCGAAGGCGTGCTCGTGGAACGCGATGAAATCCGGGTCCTTTTGGGTCGCCACGTGCCGCTGCACGGTGCCGTTCTCAAGGATCAGGTATGTTCCGTTTTCGTTGGTCAGGACGCTGCCCTTCTCGGCCAGGATCGTCACGCGCTCCTTGGCGTCGCGGGCGTCGTCGATCAGCACCCCAAGCAGCTGTCCATTGGGCGCACGGCCGTGCACATGCATGGTCATGCGGCCGTCGACCACCGCGAAGCGACCAGGCTGGACGTTGCTGGTGACGACCTCGGCGCGCACCTCCGTGGCCCAGCGGCGCAGCTCGCGCAGGCTCTTGGGCGACACGTACATGCTGATCGCCGCGACCACGAGCGCCACCACGATGCCGACCGCGAGAAAAGGCTTGAAGATCCGCCATGGCGCCATTCCGGCAGCATTCATGACGATCAGCTCGGAATCGGTGCTGAGCTTGTTGAGCGTGTAGCCGACCGCAATCATGAGCGCGATCGGCGCAATCAACAGGATAAGCAGGGGAATAATCAGGCCGGTGATGCCGATGAAGACCAGGATGGTCTGGCCCTGATTCGTCATCAGGTCGACGTTGCGCAATGCCTGGGTCATCCACATCAGCATCGTGACGCTGGCGAGGACGACCAGGAAGGCACCCAGGGTGGTGCGAAAGATGTAACGCCCGATCGACCCCATTCGCGCGTGCCGCCCCCGTGCCCCTAACCGCCGCCCCTAACGCCCGCTGGCCGTCCGGGCACCCCTTGCCCGTTGCCGCAACTCGCCCGCCCCCAGCGCGCGAGTCATCCAACAACATCGTGGCTCCGCCAAGGCAAAGCCCCAAGGCAAAGTCATTGTATATTCACAACAAAATCCGGGGGTGGCGGGACACTCTCGTTAACATTTTCCATGCCTGTGGCGGCTGTGCACCAGGGGCTTTGCAGCGCTTAAAAGGCGGGTCATATCTGTGCGGTCGCCGTAGGTTTGGCCCCGGTAAACATATCCGGCCTTATCCATTTGCTGGCCGCAAGGAGTCCGCATGGCCCTCAAGCTTGAATTCGCCCCGCTTTCGACGCCCCCCAAGGGCGTTCTTGTTGTGTTCTGTGACGAGGGCCTCAAGTTTGGCTCTGCGACCCGCCAAGTCCTTGCCGAGACAGGGGATCTTGTGTCGCGGGCGGCCGCGGCCGAGCGCTTCAAGGGCAAGCGTGCCGCGACTCTCGACATTGTGGCGCCGACCGGGCTTGAGGTCTCCCGCCTGGTCGTGGTCGGACTTGGCAAGGTACGCGAGCTTAAGGCCCGGGATTTCGTGAAGCTCGGCGGTGTTGCGATGGGGAAGGTGCCTAAATCGGCCGAGGAGGCGACGATCGTTGCCGACCTGCCGGGCGGGGCGGTGAAGCCCGATTCGCTGGCAGAGCTGGCGCTTGGGATGCGGCTGCGGGCCTATTCGTTCGATCGCTACAAGACCAAGCGCAAGGAGGGTGAGGAGAAGCCCGCCGAGCTCGAGGTCACGATCGCGGTCGCCAATGTCGCGCCGGTGCGCAAGGCCTACGCGGCGCGCGAGGCGGTGGCGAACGGGGTGGATTTCGCGCGCGACCTCGTCAACGAGCCTGCCAACGTGCTCTATCCGGTGGAATTTGCAGAGCGGGCGCTGACGCTCAAGAAGCTTGGCGTCGCCGTCGAGGTGCTCGATGTCGCGGCGATGAAGAAGCTTGGCATGAATACGCTGCTCGGGGTGGCGCAGGGCTCCGAGAATGAGCCGCGCTTTGTGGTCATGCGCTGGAACGGCGGCAAGAAAGGCACGAACCCGATCGCCTTCATCGGCAAGGGCGTCTGTTTCGACACCGGTGGCATCTCGATCAAGCCTGCGGGCAGTATGGAAGACATGAAGGGCGACATGGCGGGCGCGGCCTGCGTGGTCGGTCTGATGCAGGCGCTCGCGGCGCGCAAGGCCAAGGTCAATGTCGTGGGTGCGATCGGGATTGTTGAGAACAGCGTCGACGGCAAGTCGCAGCGCCCGGGTGACATCGTCACGACGATGTCGGGCCAGACGATCGAGGTGATCAACACCGATGCCGAAGGCCGTCTCGTCCTCGCCGACGTGCTGCACTACGTCAACACGCGCTTCAAGCCGAAATTCATGATCGATCTCGCGACGCTCACCGGCGCGATCATCATCGCGCTTGGGCATGAATATGCCGGCCTGTTCTCCAACGACGATCGGCTCGCCGATCGCCTGCTCAAGGCGGGGCGGCAGACCGGCGAGAAGCTTTGGCGCATGCCGGTCGGGCCGGAATTCGACAAGCAGATCGAGTCGAAGTTCGCCGACATGAAGAATGTGGGCGGCAGGCCCGCCGGCTCATGCACGGCGGCGCTGATCCTGTCGCGTTTTGTCGACAAGACCCCATGGGCGCATCTCGACATTGCGGGCACCGGCATGGGCTCGCCACAGAACGACATCAACAAGAGCTGGGGCTCTGGCTTCGGCGTCCGGTTGCTCGATAAGCTGGTCGCGGATCATTACGAGAAGTAAGCTTCGCGGCAGCGACATGTGCCGGGCATGGGATGACCGAGGTTCTGTTCTATCATCTGCATCGGCAGCCGATCGAGCGGGTGCTGCCAACCCTGCTCGAGCGTTCGCTCGAGCGCGGCTGGCGCGTGGTGGTGCAGGCCTCATCGGAGGAGCGGGTCGAGGCGCTGGACAGCCACTTGTGGACCTATACGGATGACGGCTTCCTTCCGCACAGCACCTGGCGCGATCCGGAGGCCAAGAGCCAGCCGATCCTGATCACGATTCATCCAGACAACCCCAATAGCGCAACGGTTCGCTTTCTCATCGATGGCGCGCCAGTGCCGGAGGATGCCGCAAGCTATGCGCGCATTGTGCTCCTGTTTGACGGTGAGGACCCTGATGCGCTTGCAGCCGCACGCGTGCGCTGGACCGAAGCCAAGAACAATGGCTTCGAGGTCACCTATTGGCAGCCGGACGAGCACGGGCGCTGGCAGCGCAAGGCGTGAGCGGCGTTCCATGGAGCGTGGAACTATCCCCATGGCCAGCTCGATCAAGTTGATTAAGCCTGCAGGCTTGCGGCAAAATCTGGCCAAGAATGGATGAAGAATCCGATTGAGAGTCGAGTCGGTGAGATTGTGGCGAGGTGTGCCATGCAGCGGTTCATTTCGAAGTGCATGCCAAAGTGCGTGCTGGCGCTGGCGGGGCTGACGGCTCTTGCCGCCTGCTCGACCGACATTGGCAGCATCAACATCATCCCGAAGACCGATCTGCGGCCTGACTGGCTCAGCTATTCCGGCCACAAGGAAGAATTCGCGCTGCGGGAGGCCGGGGCGGCCGATCTGGTCAGCGCTGACGGCCAATGCCCGGCAGGTCGGCAGGAGCAGCCGGCTGATCCGGCCGCCGGAACGCCGGCCGCCGTTGGCATCTCGCTGCAGATGACGGAGTGCGACGTGGTCGGCCGCATCGGCACGCCCGATCGCGTCGACCTCGGCTCGAACGAGCGCGGCGAGCGCGCGGCGGTGCTGACCTATACCCGTGGTGCGCGTCCGGGCGTCTATCGCTTCGCTGGGGGCCGCCTGGTGTCGATCGAGCGCGGCGCGGAGGCCGCACCGGAGCGGCAGAAGAAAGCTGCGCCGCAGCAAAAGAAGCGGACGTAGTGTCCCACGCCAGCGCTGAATTCCTATCGGCCCGACACGGCCTCGTAGAATTTTTCGCTTTGAGGATCGAAGCAATGCAGCCCGTGAGAGCGAGCGGTATCCACCACAAATGAGATCAGGTCGTCGTCGTACCAGGACCAGCTCACGGCGAAGTTGATGAAATTGCCGCAGATCTCTCCTTCCAGAGGACCAGTTGCCCAGGGCGTGTCATCGGTTGTCGATAGGTCCGGATATTTGGCCAGCAAGGCGGCCACGAAATCCATCAGTGTTGTGCTTGTGCCCGATTGGTTTTGCGCTTCGGTCAGTCGCTGTGTGAAGTCCCAGCGCTCTGGACGAATGTTCAAGGCGGGCTCCCAACAATAGAAATGCGCGGTCAAAATCCCCTCCTTCTCGAACGCATAAAGTACAAAACGCTCAATCCATTTACGCCATCGCAGTCTCGATCTCGCTGCTCACGGTGAGCCACTCGTCCTCGGCGCGTGCGAGCGCATCGGCGGCATCCGCGCGCGCCTTCGACAGGGTCGCTGCCTTGTCCGGCTCGCGCGTGTAGAGATCGGGTGCCGCGAGCGCCGTGTCGATGCGGGCGATCTCGGCGCTCAGCCGCGCGATGGCCTTCTCGGCATCCGCGAGGCGACGGCGCAGCGGGGTGAGCTCGATGCGCTTCTCGGCCGCGGCGCGCCGCAGCTCGGCGCGGCTTGCGCGCGGCGCGAGCTCGGATGATGGCTTGCGCGCGCCCGTGTCGCCACCGCGATCGCTCAGCACGAAGCGACGATAGTCGTCGAGGTCGCCATCGAAGGGCGTGACCGCGCCGTTCCCCACGAGCCACAGCCGGTCGGCGCAGGCCTCGATCAGATAGCGGTCGTGCGAGACCAGGATCACGGCGCCTGGATAGCTGTTGATCGCCTCGATCAAGGCCGCTCGGCTGTCGATGTCGAGATGGTTGGTGGGCTCGTCGAGGATCAGCATGTGCGCGCCCTCGAAGGTCGCGAGGCCAAGCAACAGCCGCGACTTCTCGCCGCCCGAGAGCTTACCGACGGCGGTGTCGGCCATCTCGCCCGGAAAGCCGATGGCGCCCGCGCGCGCCCGCACTCTGGGCTCGGCGGCATCCGGCATCAGACGGCGCAAATGCAAATAGGCGCTGGCGGTTGGGTCAAGCTCGTCGAGCTGATGCTGTGCGAAATAGGCGACCTTGAGCCGCTCGGCGCGGGTGAGCTTGCCCCGCATCGGCGGAAGCCGTCCGGCGATAAGCTTCACGAAGGTCGACTTGCCATTGCCGTTCGCACCAAGGAGCGCGATGCGGTCGTCGGTGTCGATCGAGAGCGCGAGCCGTCGCAGCACCGGGTGGTCTTCCTCGTAGCCGACCGCCACATCATCGAGCGCGACGATCGGCGGCGAGAGTGCCTTGTCGGGCGCTGCAAAGTCGAACTCGCGCACCTCGTCGGCGACGCGGGCCGTGATCGGCTCGAGCTTGGCAAGCAGCTTGAGGCGCGACTGCGCCTGTCGCGCCTTGGTGGCCTTGGCGCGGAAGCGATCGACGAAGGCCTGCAACTTCTTGCGCTGTGTCTCCTGCGCTTTGGCGAGCTTGAGGTCGAGGGCCTGGCGCTCGCGCCGCTGCCGCTCGAACGAGGAATAGTCGCCGCGGTAGACGGTGAGCTTCCCGCCTTCGATGTGCAGGATGGTGTCGATCGCCTTGTCCAGGAGATCGCGATCGTGGCTGATCACGATCACGGTGCGCGGATAGCGCGCGATGTGCTCCTCGGGCCAGAGCGTGCCCTCGAGGTCGAGATAGTTGGTGGGCTCATCGAGCAGGAGAAGATCGGGCTCGGCGAACAGCGTGGCTGCGAGCGCGACCCGCATACGCCAGCCGCCGGAGAACTCGGCGCAGGGACGCTGCTGATCCTCATGCGAAAAACCGAGACCTGAGAGGATCTCGGCGGCGCGCGCGGGCGCCGAATGCGCGCCGATGTCGGCCAGGCGTGTCTGGATCTCGGCGATGCGATGCGGATCGGTTGCCGTCTCGGCCTCGGCCAGGAGCGCGTTGCGCTCCGGATCGGCCTTGAGCACGACCTCGATCAGGCTTTCGGGACCGTCCGGCGCTTCCTGCGCGAGGCGCCCGATGCGGGCACGCGCAGGCAGCGCGAATTCGCCATGCTCGATCGGCATGTCGCCCGCAATGGCGCGAAACAGCGTGGTCTTGCCGACACCGTTGCGTCCAACCAGTCCGACCCGCGCACCGTCCGGAATGCGCGCGGAGGCGCCCTCCAGTAACAGCTTGCCGGCAACCCGCAGTGTGACGTCGTCGATCACGAGCATGCGCGCTATTTGGCCGACCGGGCGGCGCGGCGCAATGGTGTTGCGGATAGCCTGTAGGATGGGTTGAGCTCTTGCGAAACCCATCACATGCTGAGCATGACGCTGCAGACGATGGGTTTCGCTGGCGCTCAACCCATCCTACAGGCTGCCGGGCCGCAATGGAGGATAATGAACATGTGCGTTCCAGGATGCCAGGAGGCGCTACGGGCAGGCTTGTCGCGGCGCCGGTTCTTCAAGGGAGCGGCGGCCGCCTCGTTTGCCGCGGCAGCCGTATCGGAGCCGGCCGATGCCGTGCCGCGGCGCTTCCGCCGCACGGTCGATCTCACTCACACCATGTCACCCGACTTCCCCACCTTCTTCGGCGTGCCGGGGATCGAGCTGGAGAAGAAGTTCGACCTCAAGAAGGACGGCTTCAATCTCCACTGGTGGCGCATCATCGAGCATGCCGGAACGCATCTCGATGCGCCGATCCATTTCTCGGAAAACGGCATCACCGCCGAGAAGATTCCAGCCGCGACCTTGGTGGTGCCGCTTGTGGTGATCGATGTTGCCGCCAAGGCATCGCGTAACGCGGACTATCAGGTGACACGCGAGGACCTCGTCGCCTGGGAGCACCGTCACGGGCGGATGCCGGCGAACGCCTGCGTCGCGATGCATTCGGGCTGGGCGCGTCATGTGAATGATGCCGCCAAGTTCACCGGCAAGGACGCGAGCGGCGCCTTCCACTTTCCTGGCTTTGGCGCGGAAGCGACTGAATGGCTGCTCAAGCGCCGCAGCGTTGCCGGCATTGCGGTCGATACGCTCTCGCTCGACTACGGTCTGTCGAAGGATTTCAAGACCCACCGGCTCTGGCTGCCGTCGGGCCGCTGGGGGCTCGAGAACGTCGCCAATCTTGATCAGGTGCCGGCGGCGGGCGCCACGCTGGTGGTCGGGGTCGCCAAGGTGAAGGATGCGACCGGCGGTCCGGCAAGGTTGCTTGCACTGGTCTGAAAACAAGCACCCCGGCTCGCGCTGCGAGACCGGGGCGTTGCACTCGGGAGGGAGGTAGTAAGAAGGGACGTTCGGTTAGTAGCAGTAGGTCACCGGGACCTGGTAAAGGCGACCGCGACGGGTCTCGCGCCACTCGTAGACGGTGCGGCAGCCACCTGCGTAGTACAGGCCGGCGCCGGCGAGGCCGATGCCAATCCCAATGCCGAGGCCACGGTGCCAGCGATGGGCGGAGGCGGTGGAGGGAAGCGCCGCGGCAGCGAGAGTGGCGATGGCGGCAGTCGCGATGATGGTCTTGCGGAACATGTAGTCTGGCTCCTGTCTCTGGAAGGCCGAGCGGCCGTCCTTGCACTGTCAGTCGATTGCGGTGCAGGGCGCGTTCAAGACCGGGGCGGCTAAATCGTGTTTCTTCAATGACATGGTGAAGAAACATTTGCCGGTAACCAAACTGGTCTCGGGTTAACGCGAACAAAATGCGCGTATCATTCACCGGTCGTTCATCAGACGTAGACCGTCGGACGAGCGTGACCATCGCGGGAAAGGCGATAGCCGCCGTTATTTTTCATTGCCGATGCCGAGATCGAAAGCCCCAACCTTACGCTCTTCCAGTTTCTGATAGAGGGCATCTGAAACAAAGATCGCGCTAGGTGGAGCCCGTCGATCGAGCCACATATGAAGCTTAGATATTCTTGATTTCCGGACGGTCATTGGATGTCGAGAGCCGGGATAAAATAACGGCTCGCCATTCGAGCTTCGCGTGTAGTGCCCACCAATAATGCCCTCTACAACTGTGCAGACATTCAAGAGATAGCGGCTTGGCTCTCGCACACAGCCATCCGCTGTAAGCATGTCAACGGGAAATAGCTGATGCACATGGGGTTCGAAGTCTTCAATGATGTCTCGAACAATCTGACTGACACAAGGTTGGCCGCCACGCGCGTAAGACCAGTCGGGATTAAACTCGGCACATGGATACGATCTTGGGGCATATATCGCTCGCAGCACGGACCGAGGCAGCCATTCCGACCTCACTGGCCCGCCAATCGGATTGCTCCAAGAGACGCGCTCTTGCCCTCGTGGGGGCGGGTCATCCTGCACGTCGTACCAAGCGTATGGGCAGGGGTTCTCTTCCAACGATGCTCGAATGACGTAAGCCATGGTGAAAACTTGCCTGTTAGCCAAGGGCCCGATCAGCCCAATCGCCCTCTACTCAGTGCTTCGCCGAATCCTTTCATCACCTCGCTGGCCTGAATCTTTGCGATGTCGTTGGCGATGTGCTCAGGCACGCCGGATCGAAGCAAGTCGCTGTGCTTTTGCACCCACGCCTCGATGAATTCATCGGCCGCGACTACTCTTGCCGCGTCAGCCATCGTCGGCTTGGGAGGAATGCGCGACAGGGGAAGGGCCGTGACATTGAGCTGAGGGCCACGTTCCGACAGCCGCTCGTCGTGGCTGAAGCCGGTGACGTTTCCCTGCGCATCACGAATGAATAGAACCCCGAGCTCCACATCGGTAAACCCCACTCGCACGAACGTGGGGATCGCTTTGCGGAGTGATACGATTGGGATGTTGAGTTGATAGCCAAGCGTCATGTCCGTGCCCCCAATCTTCCAAGGAATTCAGAAACCCCAACACGCGACGGTGGTATCATTGTCCGCGCGCACGGAAATCGCGCGTTGTCTTATTCCAGCATCATGACGTTGCTGCAATCGGATTGCCGCCACGACAGCCGGCCGCTATAAGCCGCCCGCATCCCGCAACAAGGCACATGTGGTAGATCGTCGATGGCCGTCGAGCGTACGTTTTCCATCATCAAGCCGGACGCAACCGAGCGCAATCTCACTGGCGCGATCAATGCGATGATCGAGCAGGCCGGCCTGCGCATCATCGCGCAGCGGCGCGTGCGCATCACCCGCGAGCAGGCGGAGACCTTCTACGCTGTTCATCGCGCGCGGCCGTTCTTCGGCGAGCTGGTCGACTTCATGATCTCAGGCCCGGTGGTGGTGCAGGTGCTGGAAGGCGAC
>Ga0111538_10013490_pt1 | contig 10784 bp, 9 predicted proteins | sample SoiMethybrSBSTD1_FD_79669 | JGI IMG/M metagenome (GOLD analysis project Ga0111538, IMG submission 79669) | Bulk soil microbial communities from a Populus tree surrounding site in Tennessee, USA - Soil MetaG P. TD hybrid SBSTD1 (version 2)... | ecosystem: Environmental > Terrestrial > Soil > Tree... | reverse complement strand
GGTGGCCGGCCGCATCTACCGGATCGGCATCCTCATGTACGGCAAGAGGCCCGGCCTGCGCGAGCTCGGCCGCTGGATCCGCTATCCGTCGTAGCGCTGTCTTCGCTGGCAGATCCGTCCCCGTCGGACGCACGAGGCTCCTCCTCCAGTGCGCGCATCATTGCATCGGCCGTTCCCGCCGCGCGCCGCGTCGTTTCGCCGCTCTCGCTGTCTCCATTGCCCATCGTCGTTTGCAGTCGGGCTGGGGACACCCTGCGCGCTTGTCCCCAGCAGGTGATGCGGCGCACGGGCCCGCAAACGCATCAGGGGGACGGTGCCGCGAACACGTTCGGCGGCGCGATGCTGTGGCCTCCATCGACCACGAAGACAGCGCCGGTGATCCAGGCTCCCGCGTCGCTCGCCAGGTAGAGCGCGCAGCCGGCGATGTCGTCGATGGTGCCCAAGCGGCCGAGCGGAATCTGATCGAGGATGCGGCGGCCGACCTCGCCGGGGGCGAGCCGCCGCATGCCCTCGGTGTCGCCGATGGCGCCCGGCGCGATCGCGTTGACCCGGATGCCGAGGCGGCCCCACTCGACCGCGAGCGTGCGGGTCAATGAGTCGACGCCCGCCTTGGCGGCGGCGGCGTGCGCCTGCAGCGGCGTGCCGTGGTAGTGGAGCGTGGCGCTGATGTTGAGGACCAGGCCGCGGCCGCTCTTCTCGAGCGGCTCGAAGGCGGCCTTCACGGTGTTGAAGGTGCCGCAGAGATCGATCTCGACCACGGTGCGGAAGCCGTTGGGCGACAGCGCGGCGGCCGGGGCCAGGAAGTTGCCGGCCGCGCCGTTGACCAGGATGTCGAGCCGGCCGAAGCGCTCGAGGCAGCTGGCGACGGCGGCGTTCACCTGGTCCGGCTGGCGGACGTCGGCGGCGGCCGACATCACGCGGGCACCGGCGGTGTCGCGCGCGATCTCGTCGGCGGCGGCGGCCAGCACGTCGGGCTTGCGGCTGACCAGGCAGACGGCGGCGCCATGCGCGGCGAAGGCGCCGGCGATGCCCTTGCAGATGCCGGTCCCGCCGCCGGTCACGAGAGCGACCTTGCCGGCGAGGATGTCGGGGCGAAACGTCGTCGTCATGGCGCGCGGACGATACGCGCATGCGTAAGGGTCGTCACCGGCCGACGTTCATTCGTGTGGCCGGCTGCGCCGCACGCTACAAGTGCGCGCGCCCTTTCGGTCCCGCGGGTAGACCCTTTCCGCGACTCCTGCGTCTCTACGGCCAGTACCTGTAAGAGAGACAGCGAAAGGATTGTGCGGACCTAGGTGCCCCTACAAGCGCTCCACGTTCTACCAAGGTAGAATCGACGAGCTCGACAGGACGAACGATCTGTCCGCAAAGACGCGATGTTGGACTGCAGCAAGATAGACGAGCTCATGATGGACTGGCTCTACCAGGAGCTGGACGAGTCGAGCTCGGCGCGCGTCGCGGAGCACGTCCAGGGCTGTGCCCGGTGCACCGCCGAGGCGAGCGCCCTCCAGCGGACTCGAGCGGCTTTCCGTGACCTTTCCCCGGTCGACCCGCCGGTGGCGGTGAGCGCGATCCTGCTTCACGAGGCGGCCCGACGGGCGCCTGCGGTGGCGGCCGCGGCCCAGCCGCGCATGGGCGACGAGAGCGGCTTCTGGGCGCGCGTGCGCGCCTGGCTGAGGCCGATCGCGCTCCACCCCGCGGCGGCGGCGGTCGCCATGCTGGTCCTCATCGCCGGCGTGGCCGGCACCCTCTACGTGCGGCACGGCGACGAGATGACCGACACGCCGGATCTGAAGAACGCGAGCCCGGCGATCGCAGCCGACTCGACGCTCGAGCAGAGCAAGGCCGAAAAGCCCCCGTCAGTCGACATGCCGGTTGCGCCGGCGGCGCAGCCTGCGGCGACCACGCCCGCGCCGCCCGCCGACGAGGCCGACGACGACGGTCTCTCCAACCGGGACGGCTACACCGCCGACCTGCTCGGCAAGGAAGCCCAGGCCGAGCTGTCGCGCGAGGTGACCAAGCAGCGGCTCGAGAGCAACGCCGCGAAGGGAACCGCCAAGCAGTTCTCGCTCGAGAAGAAACCGATGCCCGAACCGCGGAGCAAGAAGGCGAGAAAACCGGTCGAGCCCAAGGGACCCATCGCCAACGCAGTGAGCGGCGCCGATCCGCTCATCGAGGGTGAGATGGATCTCCGGGGCGGCATCGGCGGCGGCAGCGCGACGCGCGGTCGCGCGGAAGACAAGATGCAGAAGGCGGCCCAGCCTCCGCCCGCGCCGCCCAGCTCGACGGCGAGCACGAGCAGCCCGAGCCCGTCACCCAAGCAGGCGCCGGGGGGCCTCGACTTCGCCGATCCGGGCGCCGGCGACGGCGGCTACCGGGTCTACAAGGACAAGCCGATGAACGCGACCGAGCTGCGCGCCAGCGAGGGCAAGCTCGGGGTGGCGGTGAAGAAGAACGACTGCCTCACCGCGGCGCGCATCGCCAACGACATCCTCGACCGCAATCGCGACTACTACTACAAGAAGGTCGCCGGGCAGACCAAGCCCTGCCAGATGGCGGTCAGCCAGGAGACCAGGAACCGCTCGGCGCGCCGGGCCAGCAAGAACGTCGGCTCGGGCAAGAACGTCGCCGCGCCGCAGAAGGCGAAGGCGGCGCCGCAGAAGGACCAGGCGGCCGAGGCGGCCGAGTAGTAGAGTTTCGCCTGCGGGCGTGACGCGTAGGGTCCTCATCCTGGCGGCGACCACCGCCTATCAGGTGGATGATCTGACGGCGGCGTGCCGGCGGCTCGGGCTCGAGCCGCTACTAGGCAGCGACCGCTGCCATGTCCTGGCCGAGGAGTGGCCGGCCGGCGCGCTGGCCCTCGACTTCCGCGATCCAGCGCAGGCGGCGGCCCAGGCGGTCGCCGCGATGGGATCGCAGCCGGTCGCCGGCGTGGTCGCCACCGACGAGAAGACCGCGCTCATCGCCGGGCTGGTGGCCGACCAGCTCGGGCTGCGCCACGCGCCGGCCGGCGCCGCGCGGGTCGCCGCCGACAAGCGCCGCTTCCGCGAGCGGATGAGGGACGCCGGTCTGCCGCACCCGCCCTTCGCCCTGGTGCGGCTGGGAGACGACCCGCGGCCGGCGGCCCGCGCGCTCGGCTATCCGGTCGTGGTCAAGCCGCTCCACCTCAGCGCCAGCCGCGGCGTGATGCGCGCCGACGGTGACGACGAGCTGCTGGACCGCGCGGCGCGCCTGGTCGAGCTCCTGGCCGACCCGGCGGTGGCGGCGATTGCGGTCGAGCCGGAGGCCGCCCGCATGTTCCTGGTCGAGCGCTTCGTCCCCGGCCCCGAGGTCGCGCTCGAGGGGCTTCTCGCCGGCGGCGCGCTGCGCGTGCTGGCGCTGTTCGACAAGCCGGATCCGCTCGACGGGCCCACCTTCGCCGAGACCATCTACGTGACGCCGTCCGAGCTGCCGGCGGCGCGCCAGGCGGAGGTGGCGGCGGCGGTCGGCGACGCGGCGCGCGCCATCGGGCTCGACGAGGGGCCGGTCCACGCCGAGCTGCGCCTGCCCCCCCCGAACGGTCCCCTCCCGATCCGAGACCGCATCACGGGGGGTGACCCGGTTGGGCCTCCCCCCGGGCTCTCACCGGTGGTCCTCGAGCTGGCGGTGCGCTCGATCGGCGGCCTGTGCGGACGCGTCCTCCGCTTCGGCGCCGGCATCGCGCTCGAGGAGGTGATCATCGCGCACGCCAGCGGCCTCGACCCCGGTGAGCTGACCCGGAGCGGGGCCGCGGCCGGCGGCGTCATGATGCTGCCGGTCGCCGAGGCCGGCGTCCTGGCCGAGGTGCGCGGTGTCGAGGCGGCGCGCGCGGTGCCCGGCGTCCGCGACGTGGTCGTCACCGCGCGGGTCGGAGACCACATGGTGCCGCTGCCGGAGGGGCACGCCTACGCCGGGTTCGTGTTCGCCGAGGGACACGCGCCGGCGGCGGTGGTGTCGGCGCTGCGCGCCGCGGCCGCCGCGCTCTCGTTCGAGGTGCGCCGCCTCCTGTAGCCGGCCGGGGAAGGTCAGGTGTGCGGCCCGACCGGGCCGCGCAGAGGCTCGCTTCAACAGAACCAGGGTTCGCTGAGGCGAGGCGCGCGGCTCGCCGGACGGGGCAGACCGCCGGTCGGCGGCAGGCCGGCGGCGGCGCGCACCAGGTCGCGGATGGCGGCGATGCTGCCCGTCGGGTCGGCGCCGGAGCTCGCGTCGCGGTCGACCAGCTCGGCGATGGCGCGCTGCAGCGCGTCCACCCGCCGGTCCGGGTGCCGCCAGGTGTGGCCGAGGGCGGCCGGGTCGAAGGGCCCGAAGCGCAGGGCGGCGCCGTCGCCGGCGAGCAGGAGCGAGCCGGCCGGGACCAGGAGGCGGATCGACAGCTGGACCGGCGCCACGCAGTCGGCGAGATCGCGCGCGGCGATGAGCTCGACGAGATCGACCAGGTCGGCGAGCTCGCTCCACGGGGTGAACGGGACGAAGGTGGGGCGGACGACCAGGCCGGCGGCGGCGGACAGGTCGAGGAGGTGTTCGACGTCGGCGCGCCGGTGGCGCTTGCCGAGCGCGGCGAGCACGCGGTCCGACAGCGACTCGACCGCGGTGGTGACGAACGAGCAGCCGAGCGCCGCCAGCTCGGCCAGGTGCGCCCGCTCGCGCAGGAGGTGGCTGACCTGCGCGGTGACGTCGAAGGTGACGGCAGGGAACCGGTGGTGCAGCTGGCGGACGATGGCCAGCGCGTGGCGCGGACCGTTCAAGAAGTCGGGATCGCCGAACGTGATGTGGCGGGCGCCGGCGGCGACCTGCGCCTCGACGTCGGCGAGCACGGTGCCCTGGTCGACCACGAAGAAGCGGCCGCCGTACACCGCCGGCACCGGACAGTGGCGGCAGGTGTCGAGGCAGCCGCGGCTGGCCTCGGTGTAGCCCGCCGCCCGCCGCTCGCCGCCGGGCGCGATCAGGTGGGCGTAGCCGGCGGCGGCGAGGCCGCTGCGATCCGGCGCCGGGAAGCGCAGCCGCTGGAGAGGGACCAGGGCGTCCGCCGCCGGCAGCTCGCCGCGCTCGATCGCGCGCGCCGCGTCGACCAGGGCCTCCTCGAGCTCGCCGCCGAGCGCGAAGGCGGCGCCGAGCTCGCGCAGCATCGGCGCGTGCAGCACCGCGTAGGCGCCGATGAAGCCGATCGCCGCCGACGGCGCCAGCTGGCGCAGGCGCGGCAGCTGCTCGAGCGCGACCCGGAGCGCGGTGTGCATCGGCACCGACACCGCGATGAGCCGGGCGCGCGCGACCCGCTCGGGATCGAGCGGCTCCACCGCCAGGTCGAGGGCGGCGGGGGCGAAGCCGGCGCGCCGCAGGAAGGCAGCCGGCACCGCCACGCCGTGCGGCGCGTGGCCGAGCTCGTAGCAGGAGACCAGGAGGACGGCGCCCGGATCTCGCAGCGAGGCGGCGGACAGCGCGCCCCTCACTTCGCCGGTGGCGGCACGTAGTCGGGCGGCAGCGCGGCCCCCTCGCCGAAGAAGAACTGCTCGCACAGCCGCTTCAGCTCGTCGTGCGCTTTCTTGCTCATGAGGTCGAGGCGGTACTCGTTGACGACCATCTTCGAGTGCTCGAGCCACATCTTCCAGGCCTCGAGCGAGATCTGGTCATAGATGCGCTGCCCGAGCTCGTCGTCGAACGGCTTGTAGGGCATCGCCGGCAGCTCGCGCTGGAGCTTGGCGCACAGGACCGTTCGTGCCATGCGAGAAGTCAAACAACTTTCGCCGGCAGCGGCAAGGCCTCACTCGTCGTCGTCGCGGATGCGCGCCAGCTGGCGGGCCACGCCGGGTTCGCTGGGAGGCCGGTCGCGGAAGCGGCGCAGCATCACCGCGGCCACCCGCGGGCTGAGCGGGGCGTGGCCGGCGCGGACCGCCTGGAGGGCGTCGGACAGTGCTTCACCCAGCTCGTCCTTGAGCAGGTAGCCGTCGGCGCCGCCCTCGAGGGCGGCCACCACGTGGCGCGGATCGTCGTGGCCCGAAACCACCAGGACGCGCGCGGCCGGGCACAGCTCGCGTACGGCGGAGATGGCGGCGGCGCCGCGGGTGCCGGGCATCTCGAGGTCGAGCAGCACGACATCCACGTCCTCGCCGTCGAGGAATTCGCGCGCGGCGGCCATGTCGGGAGCACCCGCCACCCGGTGGCCGGCCCGGCGGAGCACCCGGACGATGAGCTCACGGGGGGAGTCGTCGTCGTCGACCACGAGGCAGCGCATCTCGTACGGAAGCATGTGCAACCTCGATACCCGGTCCGGATGGACATGATTCCAGACAGTTCCTGACTGACTGCGGGGTAACAGAGCCACGAAATTGTGGCAGGAAAACCATGGCCGGGGTGGTCAGACTTGCCGGTGACAGGTCCCTCTCGAGCTGCCATAGGATCGCGCGCCATGCTCCGCCCGACGCTCCTTCTCGGACTCGCCGTCACCTGCGCGTGCGGCGACAACCACCAGCGCGGTCTCGACGACTTCCTCCCCGACATCCCGGCGCCGACCGGCGGGCCGCAGAGCGTCTACGCCGGCACCGTCACCGCCGCCAACGCCGACGCCGAGCTCATTCCGGGACGGGCGGCGTCCGGCATCCCGGGCGACCTCTACATCAGGAACGCGCGCGGTCGCTTCGTCGTCCAGGCTGCCAGCCGGGTCATCGGGGTGGTCCCGCAGGGCGGCAACCTGGTGGACGCCCAGCCGATCGGACCGGACGGCCCGATCGGAGACGAGGAGTTCGGCGAGCTGTCCTCCATCTACATCCTCGGGCGCACCTGCGAGCACGACCGCGTCGAGGTGGTGCAGGACGGCTCGGGCGGCGGCGCGGCCGCGATCATCGCGCGCGGCAAGAGCGCGGCGAACGACTTCTTCAACCTGAAGGGCATGGGGATCATCACGATTCCGTCGGATCTCGATCCCGACATTCCGGACGAAGTCGAGTGCGCGACGACGTACATCCTCGAGCCCGACTCGCCGACCCTCGAGGTCTACTGGACCTTCTACAACGCCGGCGAGCGGCCGGTGCGCGGGCCGTTCGCGGCGTTCAGCGACACCGGCGGCGCGGTCGACACCTGGAACTACGGGCGCGGCTTCGAGCGGCTCGGCATCGAAGCGCTGGCCGATCCGGATCTCGAGCCGACTCCCACCGAGTACGCCGTCTTCCAGGGGCCGGGCGTCGCCTACGGGCTGGTGCCGCAGCTGGCGGCGGACGCGCCGGTCCGCACCGCCGCCTCGATCCTCATCACCGGGGTCTCGATCGTGATCTACGGGACCGACGAGATCTTCGACTTCCTCAGGCCGGAGGGGACCTACTTCTCGGTCGAGGCGAAGGACGGCGTCACCCACGGCGTCCATTTCATCGTCGGTCGCGACGCGGCCGACATCGAGGGCGAGTTGCGGCGCGCGCAGGGGGCAGCGCTCCACGAGCTGTCGGGACAGGTGAGCTGGGCCTCCGGCGCTCCGGCGGTGGGCGCGCGGGTCGGCATCTTCGTCGACGATGACGGCGACGGTGAGGTCGGTGGGGCCGAGCAGGTGGTGAGCTACGCCGACGTCGACGCCGAGGGGCGCTTCAGCGCGCAGCTGACCGCCGGCAACTACGTGGCGCGCGCCGACGTGCGCGATCGCGGCCGCTCGGCCAGCGCGGGCGTCGACCTCGCCGGCGATCGCCCGGGCGTCGAGTTCGAGATCGCCGACCCGGTGTACGTCGACTACACCGTCATCGACGACGAGAGCGGCGAGGTGATCCCGGCGCGCATCGCGGTCATCGGCGAGAACCCGGTGGCGGCCGACCCGCGGCTGTTTTCCACCTCCGACTCGGTCTTCGGGGTGAGCGACCTCATCCTGGCGCCGCACGGGACCTCGGTCGACCTCGGCGACGGGGCCGATCCGCGCATCGCGCTGGTGCCGGGAGGCCATTACCGCGTCCTGGCCAGCCGCGGCACCGAGTGGTCGGTGGCCGGCCAGGAGCTCTCACCGACCGCCGGCGATCCCGACGGGTCGATCGAGCTCCGGCTGCGCCGGGTCATCGACACCAGCGGCTACCTGGCCACCGAGTATCACGTCCATTCGATCGGCTCGTTCGATTCGTCGGTCGACTGGCCGACCCGCATCGCGACCGCCGTGGTCGGCGGGATCGAGCTGTTCGCTTCCACCGAGCACGACTACGTCGCCGAGCTCCAGCCGCTGGTCGAGGAGCTCGGCTTCGCCAAGCTGGTGCGCGTCCTGCCCGGCACCGAGGTCACGCCCTTCGCCTACGGTCACTTCAACGGCTATCCGCTGGAACGCGACCCGAACAGCCCGTCGGGCGGCGCCATCGACTGGGCGCGCGGCGCCGACGGTTTCGCGCTCACCCCGCGCGAGGTGTTCGACTCGCTGCGCGCGGCCGGCGCCCAGCTGGTGCAGGTCAACCACCCGCGCTCGGCGCCCGGCCAGCTCGACGTCCTGCAGTTCTTCGACCGCTCCGGGCTCACGTTCGACTACCAGGCGCGCACCATCAGCGGCGACTTGCTCACCCAGCCGGTGCCGAACGAGTGGTTGCGCCTGCCGCCAGATCAATCGATGTGGGACCTCTCGTTCAACGCGCTCGAGGTGTTCAACCTGCTCGGCATGAAGGACACCAACGACGACGGTCGGCGCGAGCCCTACCAGCTGGACGTGGTGATGAAGGACTGGTTCAACTTCGTCTCGTTCGGCTTCGACGTGGTGCCGCTTGGCAACTCGGACACTCATTCGGTGTTGAAGGACCCGCTGGGCATGCCGCGCACGATGGTGCGGGTGGGCGACGATTCCGAGGGCGCGCTGGAGAGCGGCGACGTGGTCCAGCCGCTGCTCGACACCTTGCTGGGGCAGGGGCCCAGCCCGCGCGACGTGGTGGTGACCACCGGTCCGATGATCCGCGTGGTCGAGGACGGCGAGTCGGCGAGCGCGATCGGCAAGGTGGTGACCGGGGCGGGCGGCGAGGCGACGCTGGCCATCAGCGTGCAGTCGCCGCGCTGGGCGGCGTTCGACACCATCGAGGTGTTTGCCAACGCGGTGCCGGACATCACCTCCGACGAGACCGTGCTTCATCCGGTCGCCTGCTTCACCGTGGTGCCCGAGGCGGACCTGCCGCCCGAGGACCCGTGCGCGCAGGCGCCGCTCGGCTCGGCGCTGCTCGACGTCAACCTGGTGGCGGTCGCGCCCGGCTTCCAGCGCTACGAGGCGTCGGCCACGCTCACGCTGTCGACCGATCAGCCGCTCTATCCGGAGGGCGGAAGCGGCGAGGACGTGTGGGTGGTAGTGCGCGTGCGCGGCGATCGCGGGGTCTATCCGCTGCTCTTGAGCGAGGTGGTCAGCGAGGAAAACCTGGCGACTCTGGTGTCGGGGACGCAGGCCGAGGTCGAGGCGGCGCTCGACGGGATTGGAGTGCCCGCAACTGCGTTCACTGCGCCGATCTACCTGGATCTGGACGGCGGTGGCTACCGGGCCCGGTTTGCGCCAGAATAGGCGCTTGGTCCCTTTGGACCGGCAACCCTGACCGCCTCAGGCGAGTCGTACCTTCGAGCCAGCCATGGAACATTCTCTCTGGGATATCCTCAACATGGCCGGGTACGCGATGTGGGCGATCGTCGCCCTGTCCGTCCTGACCGTCGCGGTCGCGCTCGAGCGCCTGGTGGTGCAGTGGCGCTTCATGGACCGGGCGCGGGCGCTGGCCGATACGGTCGGCCGCTGCCTGAAGCGGGGCGCCTTCGACGAGGCGCGATCGGCCTGCGAGCGGTCGCGCTCGCCGCTGGCCGAGGTTTTCCTGGTCGGTTACGAGCGCCTCGGGCGGACCAAGAAGGAGAACCTGGCGGCCGCGGTCGACCGCGAGAGGGTGCGGGTCATGCTCGGCATGAAGACCCGCATGTGGATCATCGGAACCATCGGCGCCATCGCGGTCTTCGTCGGCCTGTTCGGCACCGTCATCGGCATCCAGGAGGCGTTCGGCCGCATCGCCGAGACCCGTTCGAACGACATGGCGGTCGTCTCGGGCGGCCTGACCGAGGCGCTCTACGCGACCGCGGCCGGCATCCTGGTCGCGGTCGAGGCGGTCGTGCTCTACAACTTCTTCAACCAGCGGCTGGGCCGCATCGCCATCGAGCTCAAGCTCCTGACCGACGAGTTCCTCGAGCAGCTGGACGAGCACGGGCCGAAGGGCGCGGCGCGCATGAAGGGCAGCGAGGACGAAGAGAGCGAGGAAGACCGTGGCAATCGGGAAGCTGCCTGACGCCGACCTCGAGGGAGCGGAAGAGGGGATCTTCGCCGAGATCAACGTCACCCCGCTGACCGACATCTTCCTGGTGCTGCTCATCATCTTCATGGTCGGCTCGACCATGGCAGTGGAGAAGCTCAAGGAGGAGGTCAAGACCGAGAAGTCGAGCGGTCTCAAGGTCGACCTCCCGTCCGGCGCGGCCAAAGAGATCGATCCCGGGCGCCACTCTCTGGTCGTGGGCCTCACCAAGGGCGGCCAGCTCCTGGTCAACGGCCAGCCGGTCGCCGACGCCGACCTCGACCGGCTCTTCCAGAGCGCCTTCACCTCCGACGCCGAGACCCAGATCGTCATCCGCGCCGACGCCGGCGTCATCCACGGCCGCGTCGTCGGGGTCATGGAGCGCGCCAAGCGCGTAGGCCTCCACCGCATCGCCATCGCCACCAAGGGCGGCGGCTGACTCCCCGCCGACGCCCGAATCCGCGCCAGCGCCCGAATCCGCGCCAGCGCCCGAATCCGCGCCAGCGCCCGAATCCGCGC
>Ga0111538_10013488_pt1 | contig 10785 bp, 7 predicted proteins | sample SoiMethybrSBSTD1_FD_79669 | JGI IMG/M metagenome (GOLD analysis project Ga0111538, IMG submission 79669) | Bulk soil microbial communities from a Populus tree surrounding site in Tennessee, USA - Soil MetaG P. TD hybrid SBSTD1 (version 2)... | ecosystem: Environmental > Terrestrial > Soil > Tree... | reverse complement strand
CACCGGGTTCCTCTGCATCTGGTGGGGCCACGACCGGCCCCTCGACGGGACCAGGCCGGCCGACGGCCGTCATTTCTCTTTCGAGCCACCCGGACGCGACGGTTGACGGCGTCCTCAAGCTGCTGGCTCGCGCGATCCGCCAATTCCATACCTATCCCGCGACCAGCCCGATCTGCATCGAAGCCATTACCGCCTGCCACGACGCGCTCACCGCATTGCCGATGCGCGATCGGCTGTCATTCCGCGTCACTCCGAACGACCTGATCGTGGACGAGGCGACGATCGGCGCGGGCACGGTCATCGAGCACGAGCTGACACGCCGGCTGTTCCGCGCGCGCGTCGCCACGCTCGATGTCGATCGCGCCGCCACGCCGCGCGACCTGTCGCGGTTCTGCATCGATCTCGTCGCCGCTGACGACCTCGAGCGCGAAGGCGTCACCTTCGCCGAACGGCTCACTGAACACGGCGTCAGCGCCGTCACGGTCGGCATGGCGCATCGGCCCGCCGTGCTCGACATCGGCAGCCCTGCACCCGCCACCCAGGACGTCCTCACTCACGAACGCCGCCGCCGCGACGCCGCGACGCAGAAGGACGTTCCGGTCAGCTACCTGTATCCGCCTGACAAGGGATGGGTCCGGCTCGAGCCTGGGCAATCGCTCGACTCCGTGTCACTCGTCGATCTCGTCGTGCTCGTCGAGGACCCTGCAGACATCGCGAGCATGCTGCTCCGCCTCACTGACGATGACATTCCCGGCGTGGACACGCGTCAGACGGCGCTCGAGCGGAAGTTCAGCGACGTGACGCTGCTCTTCTCGGCGCTCGACCCGCGCCTCGCCCAGGTGATGTTCGGCCGTCTCGCCCGCGCGGTGTTGAAGCTCGATCCCGATCGACGGAACAACCTGCTGCAGCGCACAGTTCTGCCGGGACTGCTCGACGGACGCGACGAAGGCAAGGTGCTGCGCGACTTCCCGGACATGGATCTCGCGGAGTCGATCTGTCTGCTGCTCGATCTCGAGACCGCCGCACCCGAAGTCCTCTCCGCGGCACTCAATCGCCTCGACCTGACGCCGGACCGCCGCGCCGCGATCGAGCCGCTCATCGACGAGCGTCTGCGCACACAGCGCGGCGAGGAACCGCTCGACCGGTCGTCGGGAATCGACCGCCACGCGCAGGGACTGATTCGTGTGGACGGAAAGCGCAGCACCGACTTCTCCGAGTTCGCGGCGTTCGATCTCTCGGTGGACGAGCAGAGCGCGGAAGTCGTCGCCGCCGTTCGCCAGGGTATCGCTGATACCGACAGCGTGATGACACAGCTGCGGACGATCTCGCAGCTGGTACGGATCGAGCCGAACCCGACGCTGGTCGATGCGTTTCTCCGTCGCGGCCTGGAGTTCTTCCTCGCTCTCGAGCAGGCGGCACGCTGGCCGGATCTGATCGCCGAGATCAAGGGTTATACGGCGATGGCCGAGGACCTCCGCGAGCGTCGTCCAGATGTCGCCGAGACCATCGGCAAAGCGTTGAGCGACTTCTGCACGCCGAGCCGGCTGCTGGCGCTCGCCGCGCTGCACGATCGCGACGACAAGGGCCGCGCGATCGTCGAGGATCTGACGCGCGCGCTCGGTCCGGCGTTGGTGCCGGGATTCGTGGCGTTGATCGATCGCGCGGCGCATCAGGTGAAGGCGCGCGCCTTCACGCCGCTGATGTGCGAGCTGGCGCCGACCATGGCCGAGGCGCTGCTCGCCGAGCTCGACGCGTGCGGCGTGGCCGCGGCGCGGGTCATTGCCAGGGTGGTTGGGTACGCCGGCAGCGGTCATGAAGCCGCCGTGGCGCGGCTGGCGCAACACAGCGATGCGCAGGTCGCGCGCGAGGCGATGCGCTCGCTCGCCCGCATCGGCACATCAACCGCGGCGGTGCACGTGGCGAGACAGCTCCGCGAGGGCAGCGAGGAGCGACGTACAGCCGCCGAGGACGCGCTCTGGCACTTCCCGCCAGCCCAGATGGCCACGCAGCTGCGCGAGCTGTTGCGATCGCGTGAATTCGTCTTCAAACATCCACAGATGGCGGCCCGGCTGATCGATCGCGCCGGTCAGGCCAAGATCCAGGGACTGGCCGACGTGCTGAAGTCGCTGGAGTCTCTTCGCTTCAGATTCTGGAAACCGAGTCTGGTCCAGGTCGCGCTGAAGGCGAGGGAGCATCGCGGGAAATGAGCACGCCTCCTCCGGCCGCGCCGATCGATCCGCTTGCCGTCCTCAAGGGACTGGCCGCGCTGCGCCGCCTGACCGGCACGTATCCGCCGGGCCACCCGATGATCGGCCAGAAGCTGAAAGAGATCGGCGATGTGACAGCGGCCCATCTGCAAGGCAGCGAGCTGCTTCGCATCGACGTGATCCGCGGCGACGTCTTCCTCGACAGCGTGCCGACGAGCAGCGAGGGACAGGCCAATCATCAGCTCCTGTCGCAGCTCACCGCGCTCGGCGTGGACAGCATTCACATCACGCGCGGCGTCGAGCTCGACGAGTTCCTCGCCGTCGCGGAGTTCCTGTGGCAGTTCAGCGGATCGGGTGACGGCGTCGCCTCGCAGCTCGCGGCGCGGAATGTCAGGCACATCACTCTCGGCAAGCTGATTCCGCTCGACACGCGCTGGCGCGCGCAGCAGTGGCCGGACGCGCCGACCGTGCCGCTCGATCCCGATTACGCCGAATCGATTCACCGCGCGCAGCAGACGTTCGAAGACACGGCGGCGGGCAAGCCGATTGACGTGGTGACCGTGCGGGATCTCGTGCAGCTCCTGATCCACAAGGTGGCGCGCAGCAACGCCGCGCTCGGACAGATTCTCGCCGTCAAGCAGTACGAAAACCTCACCTACTGCCACTCGGTGAACGTCTCGGTCCTCAGTTTGATGCTCGGCAAACAGGTCGGACTGGACGAGGCAACGCAGGCCGCGCTCGTCGAGGCGGCGCTGCTGCACGACGTCGGGAAAACACAGATCCCGCTCGAGATCGTCAAGAAGGCTGGAGCGCTCGACAAACACGAGCGCAAGATCATCGAGTCACACACGACACTCGGCGCGGAGATTCTGGTGCAGACGTCCGGACTGCATCCGCTGACACCGACCATCGCACTCGAACACCATCGCGGGCCGAAGGGCACCGGCTATCCCGACCTCGGCAACGCGATTCCGCATCCCATGAGCCAGATCGTCACGGTGGCCGACATCTACGAAGCCATCACCGGCGCGCGGACGTATCAGGCTCCGACGCCACCCGAGCGCGCGTGCTTGATCCTGGCGAGACTGGCGGGCGAGAAGATGAATACGGCGCTGGTCAAGACGTTCGTCAACGCCATCACGTTCTTCCCGCTGGGATCGCTGGTTCGCACCAGCCGCAACGAGCTGGGACTGGTCATCGGTACGAATCGGGGTGAGCCGCTGCATCCGGTGATTCGGCTGCTCGATCAGCTCACCTACGAACCGACGGAACGGTTGAACACAGCGACGCGCGACGCGTCCGGCGCGTACGAGCGCCACATCAGTCAGAGCCTGCCTGTCCCCGAAGGATTAGATGTGAGGGGAATGCTCGAAGCCGCGTAGATCTCTGCAGGGTAGGCCGGGTCCTGCTCTTTGGACCCGGCATCACGTCATTTCGCGTTGAAGAGCGCGATCCGATCTCCTCGGAAAGATCCCACCCAATACTGATTTCCGATTTCCACGGCCACAGTACCAGCGCTGAACGGGCCGACCGGCGGACGATTGACCACCTCGGTCACCTTCAGCGTTTTTGGATCGACCTTCACGATCTGCGTGGTGAAGTTGGGCGCATTGCCGCCCTGTCCCGTCGCGAGAATCGCGCCGTCGCGCGCCCAGCGGATGTTGTCCACACGGAAGCCGAGCGGGACTTCCTGTTTGTCCGGCTTGGCCCCGCCACGCGTCAGACGGAAGAACGACTGACTGCCCCACGCCGCGACGTACAGCGTCTTGCTGTCCTCGGACATCTCGAGACCGTTGGCGCCAGAGGCCTCGCTGCCGGGGACCTTCTGCCACCCGCTCGCCGTGTGCCATTCCCACAGCTCACCGTTCACTTCACCCTTTTGCAGCGCCGCCATCTGCCGATTACGTGGCAGGAAGTTCGTGGCGATGAATCCGCCGTCGGGCAGCGCGCGCACGGAGTTGAGACCGATCGGATCCGGCGCCACCGCGCACCCGATCCAGGTCAGCGTCGGCGTCTGCGGCCGCGCGTCGAGCTCGAATACCTCCACCGCTTCCCGGCCGCCATGAACGACCACGTACAGCTTGTGGACCGAGTTGCGGCCTTCCTGCAGATACAGTCCGTGCGTCAGGAACTTCGCCTTGAACGCCGCATCGGGCGGTCCGGGACACGTGTTGTAGGTCTTCGCGTCGAGCTTTTCCTTCGGGGCGGACCCGGGATACGCGACAGACGACATGCGATCTTTCACGCGGATCAGCCTCACGCCGCCGCTGCCGCCGTACGACGAGGCGACCACCCACTGCGCTCCGGGAACGACGACGAGATCTTCCGGTCCGTTCTGACCGCAGATGAACTGCACGTCGCCGATGGCGTCGCACGACGCAGGCGCCTGCGTGGCAGGCGCCTGTGCCGTCAGTGACCGGGTTGCCGCGAATGCGAGCAACCCAATCACGAGAAGCGACCGTCTCACTGCGCCGCCTCTGTGCGGAAGCGACCGACGTATGCGGCCTTGGCGACGATCTTTCCTTCCATCGCCTTCAGCAGCTCTTCACGTCCAGCGGTCGGCGGCAGATCGAGGTTGGCATTGAGCGCGTACAGCTCGAACACGTAGTGGTGATACCGCGGACCCGCCGGTGCGCCAGGTCCGAAGTACGCGTTCTGTCCAGTGATGCCTCGTCCTACGACGGCGCCCGCGGGCACGCTGCCTTCAGGAATGCCGCCCGCCGATGCGGGAATGTTCCACACGATCCAGTGCAGCACGTCTCCGGTGCTGCCCTTCAGCGACACGTCGATGTCGTGGAAGATGATCGCGTAACTCATCGTGCCTTCTGGCGCGTTCGCGAACTTGAAGCCGGGCTGCACGCCGCCGCGGCCCGCGAACTTCTGCGGCACGATGCCGCCGTCGGGGAAGGCATCGGTCGTCATCAAGAGCGGCGGAAGATTGAATCCACCACCGCGGCCACCACCTGCGCCACCAGGACGGCCGCCTCCGCCTTGCGGCGGCTGCTGCGCCGAAAGACTGACTCCCACCATCACGGCGGTCACCACGGCCGCCATCGCCATCAACGATTTCAATCGCATCGAATCCTCCGGAACCGCGATGATACTTCGACCTCGTCACCGGATCGCAACGGGTGCGACCGTCGATCCGGTGCCGCCCTGGATCTTCAGCGGCTCGACGACCAGCGCAAACTCGTGCGCCTTGCGGGCGGCGAGCTCGTCAAGCCTGAGGTTCTCGAGGAGGTGAATGCCGTTGACGACCAGAAAGATCTGGTGACCCGGCCCGGCCAGGTTCTTGTCAGGATTCGGCGAGACTTCAACGGCTGTGTTGTCCGCACCGACCAGCATGGGATCCTGCTTGGCGAGCCATTCGGCCGCAGCGACGCCGAGTCCGGGACTCGAGCGCTGATACCGCGCGTTGTCCTTGCCCCACAACGTGCCCCATCCAGTATGAATGAGCACCGCGTCGCCGGGCTGGAGCGTCAGCTTCTGCGCGGCGAGCGCGGCCTGCAGATCCTGAGGCGTGATCTCGTAGGTGTCGCCCAGCACCGCGACGCCTTTGGCCGCGGCGACGTCGATGAGCACGCCACGCGTGATCAGCGCGCCGACCTGCTCGACGCCGAGCTTGCTGAACCCGGTGCGTGTCGCCGTGTCCTCGAGCGTGAAGCAGTTGTACATGCTGCCGCCGATCATCTGGTGGCTGAAGGTGTCGAACTGCGTGCCGACCTGCCCTATCTCCGCGACGATCAGCTCCTCGTTGGAGCCGCGCTTGTTCGTGCCGGGATCGTTGCGCGTACGCTTGGTCATGATCTCGAAGCGCCGGCCGGCGGGAATCGGCATCCCTTCCTGCAGCACGCGACCAAGCTCGAAGACTTCGCCGGTCTTGATCAGGCGTGCTGCCTTCAGCACGCTCTCGGGCTTCATGTGATTGCCGGAGCCACGCTGATCGCCCTTGCCCCATTTCGACGGGCAGCGCTGGCTGTCAGGCGGCGGCTGCCAGCTTTGCGCGGACGCGGTGCTTCCCAATAACAACAGCAGCAAGACAAGAAGGATCAGGCGCACTTCAGCCTCCGCGCTCAATAGCTGTACAGGTCCGGCGGCTCCTTCCCGAGCAGCCGCAGATAGACATAGAGCTGCCCGCGATGGTGCCAGTGCTCATCGTAGGCAAACAGAAAGTACTGCCAGGCGGGATACGTGCCCATCGGCGATTCGACCGGACGAGCGACATCCTCGTCCGACATCGATCGAAAGATGTCCTCTGCTGCCTGATGGCAGTTGTTGGCGTAGGCGACCGCTTCCTTCACGGTCGCCAGGGCGGCGATCGCGGACGCGTTCGCCGCCTCCTCCGGGTTCGAGCCGTTGGCCGCTTCCATCGTGAAGCGGCCGGCGCGCGCAGCTTCTGCCGTCAGCTTCTCCTGCGCGTAGATGTGGAAGATCAGCTCGCGCGGGGTTCGCAAACGCGCCATCGGCCTGAAATCGAGCTCGTGATCCGACAGCGTAGCGATCGCCCGTATCGTGACGCCATGGACCATGTTGAAGTAGTCACGGCGTGCCAGCAGCAAATCCTTCGTCATAGTCGCCGCGTTCCTGCGAACAATGCGGGCCGATGATAGCGCAGGGAAGGGAAGGAGGTCGGCCGGTGTCGGGGAACCGGCCGGATCGTCGCGATCCTGACATGATCCTGGGCCCACCAACTGCCGATCGCTAGGAGATCCTCGGGTCGCCTGCGGCATATGAGTTGAATCAAGCGCCGCCATGACTCGGCCTCGACTCTTCGCGGCGGCGGCGCTCTGCGTCCTCACGTCAGAGCGTGCACTGATCGCGCAGAGCACGACGCCAATTGTCGCCAACCTCTCGCTCGACGAGTTGAGCGCTCTCAGGGTCACGGTGGCCTCCTGTCGCCGAACGTCCCGTCCGCGAACAGCCCGGCATCGTCACGGTCATCACCGAACAGGACATCGCGGCCGCTGGCGCGACGGATCTGATGGACATCCTCGAACTGGCGCCGGGATTCTCGTTCGCGGCCGATGTCGCGGGCGTCGTCGGCACCGGCTTCCGAGGTCTGTGGGGCTACGAAGGCAAGTTGCTCGTCCTCGTCGATGGTGTGCCTGTGCGTCAACTCGCGCGACGCCATCGCCGGGATCGGACAGATCACAATCGAGACGCGCCACGCCTCGTTCGACGAGGCGTACTGCGCCAGGCACGTCGAGTACCTGCCTGGCTCATTCCTGAGGCTGTCGGTCACCGATAACGGCCGCGGCATCGCTGCGGATACGCTGCCGTACATCTTCGAGCCGTTCTTCACCACGAAGGATGTCGGCGAAGGCACCGGCCTCGGGCTGGCCACTGTCTTCGGCATCGTCAAGCAGAACGACGGCTTCATCATCGTCGAGAGCTCGCCGGGTGTGGGCACGACCTTCCGCGTCTTCCTTCCTGAAGTACAGGTCCCCGCGTCAGAGGAGCGGCCGTTTCACGCCTCGCACCCGCCACGGAGTCAGGGGGAGACGGTTCTGCTCGTGGACGATGAACCGGCGGTGCTTGGACTCGGTCAGGAAATCCTGAAAACGCTCGGCTACGCCGTGCTCACGGCGCGTACGCCAGGGGAGGCGCTGCAGTTGGCGCAATCGCGACGCATCGACCTGCTCGTCACCGACGTCATCATGCCGGACATGACCGGGCGGCATCTCGCCGATTCGATCGCCGACCTTCAGCCCGGAATCCGCTGTCTGTTCGTGTCGGGTTATTCAGCCACGGTCATTTCGGATCGCGGCGTGCTCGCCGATGGCGTCAGGTTCCTGCAGAAGCCGTTTTCCGTGCACACGTTCGCCTCGAGCGTGCGGGACGCGCTCGTTCACAGCCGCTGATTCGTGCGTGGAGACGCGACGGTCGCCCTGCTAGGGCGCGTTGCCGACCAGTTCGATGTTCAGTCCACCGGGGTCCTTCACGAACACATTGCGAAGCGTCGGACTCCAGTTCACGAGCTCGCCGTTACGCGAGATCACGCGGACGCCATTGGCTTTCATCCGCGCCAGCAGATCGCTGATCGCGGCGACGCGAATCGCCATCCCTGAGGCGCCGGGATCGGGCACGCGCAGCGAGAACGGCTTGCGGGGCATCCCTTTGAATTCGATCATCGCAATGCGGGCCTTGCTGCCGGGCACGACGCCGTTCACGGATCGGAACGATGCGCCCTTCGGCGCGCCGACGAGATCGAGCAGGGCGGGATCGGTCGAGAAAGCCCGGTCACCGGTCAGCTCGAAGCCGAGCATGTCGCGCCAGAACTTCATCGCCGTGTCCATGTCCTCGACAGTCAGGCCCATGATGGCGCCGACGACGTTGCCCGTCGCGGCAGCCTCAGCCGGCGCCTGAGCCTGGACCGCCTCGACGATGTAGCCGTCGGGGTCGCGGAACATGATCGCCTTGACGTTGCCGATCGGCGTCGTCAACGCGACCGGCGCACGAGACGTGGTCAGGATCGGCGCGCCCAACTTGCGAATCGCGGCCATGACCGGCTCGAGGTCACGCACCAGAATCTTCATATGCGGCGCGCCCGGATCCCAGATCTGCGGCTGCGCCGGTGTGCGCGTCACGTTCGAGAATTCGGTTAGCTCGAAATTGAATCCGTCTCCTGGCAGCCGCAGCATCGACACCTTCAGCGTCACACCCGGCGAGTCCGTCAGGATCGGAACCTGCTGATTGGCGAACGGCTGCACCTGTCCGCTGACCCCGAAGACCTCGGTGTAGAACGCGAGTGTCTTCTCCACGGTGTTGGTCGCATGGATGGCGTGCATGAAGCCAACGGTGGCGACTCCGGTCGGCGCGGGGGCTGGCCCCTGAGCGAGCGGCGCCGCTGCGAGCAGGGCGGAGACACTGGCGACGAGAAGAATTCGAGCGCGCATCGATAAACCTCGTAGTGTCCGGCTTGAGCCGGACGCTTCTCCGGAACACGCGACGCCCAGTATCCACAGGTGGGCCGGATTACACAAACAGGGGATGGGACGAGCATCCCGCGTGTGTGCGTCGCCGGAAAGCCGCTGGACCGTTTGAAGATCCATGTCCGGCGGCATGGTCGCGAGGTAGTAGGAGAGGTCGGCTCTCACCGACATTCCTCATGGCAGTCGAACGTTCGCTAAGATAAATCCGATGTCCGGCTGAAGCCGGACACTTATGTCCGGCTCAAGCCGGACACTACATCTATGACTGAAACGGCGACCAAAGAAACCCTCGGCTTCCAGGCCGAAGTGAAACAGCTGCTGCACCTCATGGTGCACTCCTTGTACGGCAACAAGGAGATCTTCCTGCGCGAGCTGGTGTCGAACGCGTCGGACGCCGGCGACAAGCTGCGCTTCGAAGCGATGACGGATCCGGCGCTGTTCGAGAACGATCCGGACCCGAAGATTCGCGTCAGCGTTGACGCGCCGGCGCGAACGATCACCGTGTCGGACAACGGCATCGGCATGTCGCGTCAGGAGGTCATCGAGCACATCGGCACGATCGCCAAGTCGGGCACGCGCGAGTTCTTCGCGCAGCTCACATCGGATCGCGCCAAGGACGCGCATCTCATCGGTCAGTTCGGCGTCGGCTTCTACTCGTCGTTCATCGTCGCCGACCGCGTCACGCTGATCACGCGGCGGGCGGGTCTGACCGCAGATCATGGCGTCCGCTGGGAGAGTTCCGGCGAAGGCGACTACACGGTGGAAACGGTCCGCAAGGAAACGCGCGGCACCGACGTCATCCTGCATCTGCGGCCGGAGGAAGACGAGCTGCTCACGGGCATACGTCTGCGCGACATCCTGCGCAAGTACTCCGATCACATCACGCTGCCGATCCTGATGAAGAAGGAGCGGTGGGACACCGACGCGAAGAAGCAGGTCCAGACGTCGGAGGACGAGCAGATCAACCAGGCGTCGGCGCTGTGGGCGCGGCCAAAGTCGGAGATCACCGAAGAGCAGTACCACGAGTTCTACAAGCACGTGGCCCACGACTTCGACCCGCCGCTGGCCTACACGCATGCCAAGGTCGAGGGCCGTCAGGAGTTCACGCAGCTGTTCTTCATCCCGCAGCGCGCGCCGTTCGACCTGTGGGACCGCGAGCACCGGCGCGGCATCAAGCTCTACGTCCGCCGCGTCTTCATCATGGACGATGCGGAACAGCTGCTGCCGCCGTATCTGCGGTTCGTGCGCGGGATCGTGGATAGCAACGATCTGCCGTTGAACGTCTCGCGCGAGATCCTTCAGCAGTCGCGCGACGTGCAGACGATCCGCAACGCCTCTGTGAAGCGCGTCCTGAGCCTGATCGAAGACCTGGCCAAAGACCACACGGACAAGTTCACGACCTTCTGGAAGGAATTCGGCCGCGTGCTCAAGGAAGGCGCGGCCGATGATGCCGGGAACCGCGATCGGATCGCCAAGCTGCTGCGCTTCGCGTCAACGAAGAACGAGACCGACGATCAGAACGTGTCGCTGGCTGACTACGTCGGCCGCATGAAGGACGGCCAGGACGCGATCTACTACATCACCGCGGACAGCTACTCCGCCGCCAGAAACAGCCCGCACCTCGAAATCTTCCGGAAGCTTGGCGT
>Ga0111538_10013487_pt1 | contig 10785 bp, 10 predicted proteins | sample SoiMethybrSBSTD1_FD_79669 | JGI IMG/M metagenome (GOLD analysis project Ga0111538, IMG submission 79669) | Bulk soil microbial communities from a Populus tree surrounding site in Tennessee, USA - Soil MetaG P. TD hybrid SBSTD1 (version 2)... | ecosystem: Environmental > Terrestrial > Soil >... | reverse complement strand
GTCGGCCGCCGCGGTGCTGCGGCGCTGGGGCCACCTGGAGGACATCCCCGCCGACCCCGTCACCTGGGACGCCGGCGTGCGCGGCGCGGCCAAGCTCAACATGGTGCTACGCGACCAGTTCGAGCTGGCCCTGCTGTTCCGCCGCATCGCGACGGTCGAGACCGACGCGCCGGTCAGCGACAACGTGGACGAGCTGGAATGGACCGGTCCGCCTGACGAGGCCGCCTACGCATCGATGTGCGAGAAGCTCGGCGCCCCCGGCCTCGTGGGCCGGGCCCAGGCCGTAGCCGCTCGCGTCAACCGTTCTTAGGCAGGTCCTTGAACGGCGTGTTCTTGTCGAAGCCCGGTTCCTTGGGGAGGCCGAGGACCCGCTCGCCGATGATGTTGCGCTGCACCTGGTCGGTCCCGCCGTAGATGGGCGGGCCCTGGGCGAACAGCGCCATCTCGGTGATGCCCGACAGGAAGGGCAGCCCGGTGGCGTCGTCGAGGGACTTACGGTCGTCGGGCTCATAGGCGTGGAGCATGCCGTACCCGCCCGCGATCTCGAGGCCGAGGTCGCGGGAGAGGCGCACGGTGTTGCTCATCAGCAGCTTGGAGATGTTGGGCAGGCCGGGGATGTCCGTGCCCGCGGCCATGGCCGCCTTGAGCCGCAGGTTGTTCATGCGGGCCAGCTCGCCGATGGTGTGGAGCTGCATGAGCTTCTGGCGGATCGCCGGGTTCTCGACCGCGCCGTTGCCCTTGGCCAGCTGGATGAGGCCCTTGGCCGAGGCGCCGAACAGGGTGCCGCCCCCGCCGCCCCTCCGGCCGCCGCTGGCGATGAAGTCGCCGGCCCGCCGGTCGAGGTCGCCGGCCACGGTGCCCGGGCTGGCCAGGGAGGCCGCCGCGCTGCCTCCGCCGGCGCCCAGGCTGGTCCGCTCGAACATCAGTGTGGTGTTCGCCACCCGCCAGCCGTTGTTGAGGCCGCCGATGGCCGAGTCGTCGGGCACCCGGGCGTCGGTGAGGAACACCTCGTTGAACAGCGAGCGGCCGGTCATCTCCCGCAGGGGGACGACCTCGACGCCGGGCTGGTGCATGTCGATCACGAAGTAGGTGATGCCCGCGTGCTTGGGCTGGTCCGGGTCGGTGCGGGCGATCAGCATGGCCAGGTCGGCGACGTGGCCGCCGGAGGTCCACACCTTCTGGCCGTTGACGATCCACTCCTCGCCGTCCTTGACGGCGCGGGTGTTGAGGCCGGCCAGGTCGGAGCCGGCGCTGGGCTCGCTGAACAGCTGGCACCAGGCCTTCTGGCCGGTGACGATGTCCCGCAGGTAGCGCTGCTTCTGCTCGTCGCTGCCGTGCACCGCGATGGTCGGCCCGGCGAGCATGAGCCCGAGGCCCCCGGGCGCGGGCAGGGCGCCGTGGTCGGCGATGGCCTGCTGCACCCGCACCCCGTCGGCCCGGTTCAGGTCCTTGCCGAACCAGTCGCCGGGCCAGGTCGGCACCGCCCAGCCGGAGGTCCCCAGGCGCTCCCACCACTCGGCGACCGTGAGGTCGGGGTCCCAGTTCTCGGCGAGCCAGTCCTTGACCTCGGCGACGACATCGCCGCTGGTCTTGGTGCGATCGGCAGTGTCGGTCATGGAAACCCCTCGTGCCTCAGGTCGTAAGGGATGTGTACCCGGGCTACCAGGTGACCACGCGCTTGACCGCCGGGTCAAGTCAGGGTCATCGTCAGGAAGCACTCCCGAATATCAGCTTGAGCTCGGCGGGCGCGGCCTCGTCGAGCTGGTCGTAGGTGCACTCGGGAGGGGTCTTGTCCTCGCGCCAGCGGACCAGCCTCGACGCGTGGCGAAAGCGCCCGCCTTGCAGGTTCTCGTAGCGCACCTCGACCACCCGCTCGGGTCGGAGGGGCACCCAGGAGAGGTCCTTGGTGGCGTTCCAGCGGCTGGGAGCGCCGGGCATGCGGGTGCTGCCCTGATGGGCCTCGGCGATGGCCCAGGCGTGCCACGGGTGCTCCTCGAGGGTGACGTCCCGCAGGGGGGCGACCTCGTCCACCAGCTCCTTGCGCTTGGCCGCGGCGAACGACGTGGCCACACCCACGTTGTGCAGGTTGCCGTCGTCGTCGTACAGGCCCAGCAGCAGCGATCCGATGCCTTCGCCGTCCTTGTGCCAGCGGAAGCCGGCCACCACGCAGTCGGCCGTGCGCTGGTGCTTGACCTTCAACATCGCCCGCTGGTCCTGGCGGTAGGGCGTGTCCGCGGCCTTGGCCACCACGCCGTCGAAGCCGGCGCCCTCGAAGCGGTGGAACCAGTCGGTGGCGAGATCGGCGTCGTCGGTGAGCGGCGTGACGTAGACCTGCCCGCGGTCGCCGGGCACCGACTCCTCCAGCAACCGGCGGCGCTCGGCGAACGGCTCGTCGCTCAGGTCGCGGTCGCCCAGGGCGATCAGGTCGAAGGCCACGAACGACGCCGGGGTCTCCTGGGCCAGGCGCCGGATCCGGGACGTGGCCGGGTGGATCCGCTGCTGCAGGGCGTCGAAGTCGAGGCCCTCGCCGGTCACCACCACCAGCTCGCCGTCGACGACGCACCGGTCCGGCAGCACCGCCCGCAGCGCCGGCAGCATCTCGGGGAAGTAGCGCGTCAGGGGCCGGTCGTTGCGGCTCCCCAGCTCGACCTCGTCGCCGTCCCGGAACACGATGCAGCGGAAGCCGTCCCATTTGGGCTCGTAGCGCAGCCCCTCGTCCCGCGGCACCTCGTAGACCGCCTTGGCCAGCATGGGCCGCACCGGGGGCATCACGGGAAGTTGCACGCGGCCGAGCGTAACCACCCAAGGCGGCCGGGCGGGGCGTGACAATTCGTTGACACTGCTCATGCGAGCGCGGATCGCACGCTAACTTGCCGCATCCGCGTCTGGGCGCGGGCGGGCTCCGCCGCTGGGGTGGGGCAGACGCAACAAGGAGAACCAATGACAATCAGGCGGGCGGTCATCGTGGCCTCGACCGGCCTCGTGCTCACTGCCGCGCTCGTCGCGGCCCCGGCGAGCGCGCAGGAAGGGCCCTTCGCTCCCATCAGTCTCAACCCGACCAGCGGTCCCCCGGGGACGGTCATCACCGTGAGCGGTGAGGGCTGCGGGGAACCCGGCTTCCCCGGCTCGGTCGAGGCGTACTTCGGCAACGAGGAAGAGCTCCTCGCCCAAGGCTCCGGCGACGCCGCGAGCGACGGCACCTGGAGTGTCCAGGTCACGGTGCCGGACGCGCTCGACCCGGCGCCGCTCTACCTCGTCACCGCCACGTGCTTCGTCGACAGCGGCGACGGGCCCCAGCCGGACCTCGACTACGACATCGTCGAGTTCGACGTCACCGACGGCACCGTCACCCCGCCGGTCACCCCGCCGACGACCCCGACCACCCCGGCCACCCCGCCGGTCGCCCCGGCGGCCACGCCCGTCCCGGGCGACCCCAACCACGCCGGTTGACCAACGGCTCCGGCGCCCCGCTCCCGCCCTCACAGGCCGGAGTCGGGGCGCCGGGTCGCGTTCAGGGGTTGATGGTGACCGGCGTGCCGAGGGGTAGGTAGCCGACCATCTCTGTGATGGCCTCGTTGGTCAGGCGGATGCAGCCATGGCTGACGTCCGTGCCGATCGCGGACGGGTCGTTGGTGCCGTGGATCCCGATCACCCCGTCGCCGCCGTTGAAGCTCTCCAGCACGTTGGAGAAGCCCGACAGCCCGTAGACGTAGACCCCGTAGGGCCCGTTCGGGGTGGGCGGCTGGATCAGCTCCTTGATGTAGTACCGGCCGCCGGGGGTGGGAGTGTCGGCCGTGCCGACCGCGATGGGGTACTGGGCGATCTGTGCCGTGTCCTGGAAGATCGTCAGCGTGTGGGCGGCCAGGGCGACCTCGATGCGGTAGGGGTCGCTGAGCAGGCTGACGTCGGCCGCCCGGATCCAGCCGGTCGAGCCGTTGGGCCGCACGGGCAGCAGCACCTGCAGCCAGTCGCCCAGGCGCTGCTCCACCAGGAACACGAGCGGGGCGCCGTTCTCGGTGGGGCTGTCGAGCTCCGCCGTGGGCTGGTCCTCCGCCGCGGTGGCGAACACCTGGACGCCGGCGCCGAGCGCCTGGGCCACCAGCGACCCCGTAGCGGCCGGCGCCGCGGTCGTGGTCGTGACCGCCCCGTCGAACGGCTCGGGCCGCGACGGCCGCGTCGTGACCGCCGCGTCGCCACTGGAATCGCCACCACACGCCGTCGCCGCCACCAGCGCAGCCAGCGCCAGGGCCCCCAGAACCCGCCTGCCCGCGATCATCGGACCGAAGCTAGTGGGCGCCACCAGCACCGCACGACACGGCCAAAGGCTCAGCCCATGGCGGGCCGGCGGGGTGCGAGCGTCGAGCGCGAGCTAGCTTTCCGCCAGCACGTTCGGGCACGGAACGTCCCGCCGCCGCACGGACGCAGCAAGGAGACGTCATGACTGTCAGGCTGGCGGCCCTCGCGGCCTCAACCGGCCTTGCACTCGCAGCCACGCTGGTCGCAGCCCCCGCGGATGCGCAGCAGCCGGAGCCGGAGCTCCTGCCGCTCACCATCACGCCGACCAGCGGGCCCGGCGGGACGGTCATCCGCGCCAGCGGCACCGACTGTGCTCCGCTGCAGCCCTCCGCCGCCTTCATCCAGGTGTACTTCGCCGACGAGGACGAAGTCTTCGCCGCCGTCGAGGGCACCGTCTCGGACAACGGCACCTGGTTGCGGGAGATCCCGGTGCCGGGCGATGCCAACCCGACCGCCGCGTACTCGGTGTTCGCCACCTGCTTCGTGGACATCGGCGACTCCATCGAGCGGGCGGCGGAGTACGAGGCCCAGCCGTTCTCCGTGTCCGGGCCGGCGGCGGCGCCGGCCGCGCCGGTGCCGGGCGCCCCCGTGTTCACCGGCTGAGCACGGGCGCGGTGCTCAGGGATTGATGTGGACCGGCGTCCCGAGCGGTAGGTAGCCCACCAGCTCGGTGATGGCGTCGTTGGTGAGGCGGATGCAGCCGTGGCTGACGTCGGTCCCGATGGTGGACGGGTCGTTGGTGCCGTGGATGCCGATCACGCCGTCGCCCCCGTTGAACTCGTCGAGCACGTTGGAGAAGCCGGACAGCCCGTAGGCGTAGGACCCGTACGGCCCATCGGGGCTCGGGGGCTCCAACAGCTCCTTGATGTAGTACTTGCCGCCCGGGGTCGGGGTGGACGCGGTGCCCACGCCGATGGGGTGCTCGGCGATCAGCTGGTCCCGCTCGTAGACCGAGAGCTGGTGGGCGGCGAGCGCGATCTCGATGCGGTAGGGGTCGGTGGCCACCTGGACGTCCGCCGCACGGATCCAGCCCGTCGACCCGTTGGGCCGCACCGGGAGCAGGACCTGCAACCAGTCGCCCTGGGACTGCTCGACCAGGAACACGAGCGGGGCGCCGTTCTCGTTGGGGCTGTCGAGGGCGACCGTCGGCTGGTCCTCGGCGGCGGTCGCGTAGACCTGGACAAGGTCGCCCCGGGCCTGGGCCACCAGCGAGTCGCCCGTAGCCGGCTGGGTGGTGACCGCCGCAGTCGTCTCCACGCTGGTCTCCGGGCTCGCCTGGTTCCCTTCGGAGCCGCCCCCGCACGCTCCGACCAGCGCCAGCGCGCTCAGCGCCAACGCACCGGAAACCCGTCTGGCCGTGCTCATCCGAGCGACGGTAGCTGGTGCCTTCGACCGGGTAGAAGCGCGCAATGCGTGTGATTTACGGGCATCCGATGGTCACCACTACCGTGGGCCCATGGTCGAACGTCCTATGAGCGACAAGCTGGCCGACCTGGCCAAGCGCAAGGAGGCAGCGTTCGCCCCGGGCACCGACCGGGCCCGGGAACGCCAGCACAGCCGGGGGAAGCTGCTGGCCCGGGAGCGTCTCGAGCACCTGCTCGACCCCGGCTCGTTCCACGAGCTGGACCTGCTGGCCCGCCGGCCCGCGGAGTCCGAGTTCGAGGAGCGGCCCTACACCGACGGCGTGATCTGCGGCTGGGGCACGGTCGACGGCCGCAAGGTGTTCGTGTTCTCCCAGGACTTCACCGTGTTCGGCGGAGCGCTGGGCGAGGTGTTCGCGGCCAAGATCCACAAGCTCATGGACCTGGCGCTCAAGACCGGTGCGCCCGTCGTGGGCCTCAACGACGGCGCCGGCGCCCGCATCCAGGAGGGCGTGGTCAGCCTGGACAGCTACGGCGGCATCTTCTACCGCAACGTGCAGTCGTCCGGTGTGGTGCCCCAGATCAGCGTGATCATGGGCCCGTGTGCGGGCGGCGCCGTGTACTCGCCGGCCATGACCGACTTCGTGTTCATGGTCGAGGACACCTCGTACATGTTCATCACCGGCCCCGACGTGGTGAAGACGGTGACCGGCGAGAGCGTGACCCAGCAGGAGCTGGGCGGCGCCATCGCCCACGCCTCCCGCTCGGGCGTGTGCCACTTCACGTCGGCCGACGACGCCGCCTGCCTCGAGGACGTGCGCTACCTGCTCGGGTTCCTCCCCTCCAACAACCTGGAGGAGCCGCCCGCGGTGGCCACCGACGACGACCCGGAACGGCTGTGCCCCGAGCTCAGGGACATCATCCCGGCGTCGTCGAACCAGCCCTACGACATGCACAAGGTGATCGAGGCGGTCGTCGACAACGGCGACTACTTCGAGTACGCGGCCCGCTGGGCGCCCAACATCCTGTGCGCCTACGCCCGGCTCGACGGCCACGTCGTCGGCGTCGTCGGCAACCAGCCCATGCACCTGGCCGGCGTGCTCGACATCGAGTCGGCGGAGAAGGCAGCCCGGTTCGTACGCACCTGCGATGCCTTCAACGTCCCGCTGCTGTCGTTCGTGGACGTGCCCGGCTTCCTGCCCGGGGTCGACCAGGAGCACGGCGGGATCATCCGCCACGGGGCCAAGCTGCTCTACGCCTTCTGCGAGTCGACCGTGCCCCGCATCCAACTCGTGACCCGCAAGGCCTACGGCGGCGCCTACGTGGTCATGAACTCGAAGTCGATCGGTGCCGATCTGGCCTTCGCCTGGCCCTCGGGCGAGCTGGCGGTGATGGGACCCCAAGGGGCGGTCGAGATCGCCTACCGCCGGGAGATCATGGAGGCCGACGACCCCGACACCCGCAAGGCGGAGCTGGTGGAGGAGTACACCGAGCGCTTCGCCAACCCGTACCAGGCGGCCGAGCGGGGCTACCTCGACGACGTGATCGATCCGGCCGAGACGAGGGTGAAGCTGATCGCCGGCTTCGAGCTGCTGCGCTCGAAGCGCGAGGAGCTGCCCAAGCGCAAGCACGGCAACGTGCCGCTGTAGGCCGTGGCCGAGCCCGAGTCCCCGGCCACGGCCGACGTTCGCGGCGGAGAGATCACAACCGTCACCCGCGGCGGCGAGCCCCGCGACGAGGAGGTGGCGGCCATCGTGGCTGCAGTCGAGGCGACGTGGCCTCAACCGGTGGCCGCGGCCGACGAGCCGCCCTCACGCTGGCGCTTCTCGGGTCGCTGGTGGTCGAAGCCGGTGCCGCTGCGCCGTGGTCGCCCGTGGTGATACCGAGCTAACCCGAAAAGGTGAACTTTCGGTCACCACCGGGTGAGGCGCAGGGAAAGACGTGACGTAGGCTGCCGCTATGGGCGGCCAACCTCCTACGACGGGTGGCGACCCTAGACCCTCGCCCGAGCTGCCCGAGCTGGGCGACGCCGCCTGGTCCGGCGGCTCCCAGACGAGTGGCTACCGGTCGGTGGCGCGGCTGGCCGGCTTCTGGGAGCGGGCGGGGGCGCTCCTCATCGACGTGGTCCTGGCCGCGCTGTTCGCGGTGCCCGCGCTCATCGCCTTGGAGGTGGGCCCCCGCCGCACGACGCCGTGCACGGTCGAGAACGGCACCATCACCGGCTTCGGCGGCCAGCCCAACGCGCTGTGCACCGTGCCCAACGCCCTGACCTGGACCCTCTTCGGCCTGCTGATCCTGGCTGCCGTGGTCGGGATCGTCCTCTACTACTCGCTGCTGGAGGGCGGGCCGACGGGCCAGACCGTGGGCAAGCGGGTGCTCGGGATCCGGGTGGTGGACAAGCTCACCGGCGGCCCCATCGGCACCGGGCGCGGCGTCGGCCGCTTCTTCGCCCGCCTGCTTTCGGGGCTCGCGTGCTTCGTGGGGTATCTCTGGATGCTGTGGAACCCCGACAGCCAGGCGTGGCACGACATCATCGTCGACAGCTACGTCGTCAAGGTCTGACCCGACGGCGTGCGGGGAGGCCGACGTGGACATGACGACCGTTGCCGACGACGAGGCCGTGTTCCATGACGGCGTCGTCGTGCACGAGCACCCCGGGCTCGAGCCCGACACCGACTACGAGCGCGACGGCTTGCGCTTCCACACCCTGCCCCGCCCGCCGGGCGAGCGGCTCGCCACCGTGGCCACGGTCAACGACGTCCACTTCGGCGAGATCGAATGCGGCATCCTCAACGGCGTCGACGACTACCCGATCTACACCGCGGCGCCGGGCGACGATCCCTACCCCGAGGTGATGAACCGGGGTGCCATCGCCGACATGAAAGCCCTCGACCCCGACGTGGTGGTGGTCAAGGGCGACCTCACGTCCATGGGCACCCGAGCCGAGTACCAGATGTTCCTCAACGCGTACGGCCCGGCCTTCGGCGAGCGGCTGGTGCATGTGCGGGGCAACCACGACGCCTACCACGGCGAGGACTTCGCCTCCCACGCGCCCCTGCTGGTCACCCTGCCGGGCGTGATCCTGGCGGTGATCGACACCTCGGTACCGGGCAAGGCGTCGGGCGGCGTGTCGGCCTCCACGCTGGAGTGGCTGGACCAGACTGCGGCCGAGGCCGACCGGCCGGTGCTGCTGTTCGGCCACCATCACGCCTGGAACCCCGACTCGGCCGAGCGGCCCGAGGCCTATTTCGGCATCAACCCCGACGACTCCGAGCAGCTGGTGGCGCTGGTGGCTCGCCGCCCCCGGATCGTCGGCTACTTCGCGGGCCACACCCACCGCAACCGGGTGCGGCGCTTCTCGGCCACCGGCGACGTGCCGTGGGTCGAGGTGGCGTGCGTCAAGGACTTCCCCGGCGCGTGGGCCGAGTACCGGGTGTACGAGGGCGGCATCCTGCAGGTGTTCCGGCGGATCTCGGCGCCCGACGCCCTGGCCTGGAGCGAGAAGACCCGGGACATGTACGCCGGGCTGTATGACCTGTACGCGTTCGGGGCCATCGAGGATCGGTGCTTCCCCATCGCCACGGAGCGCCCGTGAGCACCACCGGGCCGCTGGCGGGGATGCGGGTGATCGACCTCGCCACCGTGGTGGCAGGCCCGGGCGCGGCGCGCTACCTGGCCGACTTCGGGGCGGACGTGCTGAAGATCGAGCGTCCGGGCACGGGCGACTCGACCCGCACCATGGGCCTGCCCGACCCCCGGGACGGCACCTCCGCCTACTGGAAGGTCGTGGGCCGCAACAAACGGTGCGCCACCCTCGACCTCAAGTCGAACGAGGGCCGCGAGACCCTGCTGGCGTTGGTGGAGGACGCCCACGTGCTGGTGGAGAACTTCCGCCCCGGCGTGCTGGAGCGCCTCGGCCTCGGCCCCGACGTGCTGCTGGCCCGCAACCCCGGCCTCGTGGTGTGCCGGGTCACGGCGTTCGGCCAGGACGGCCCCTACGCCCACCGCCCCGGGTTCGCCACGCTGGCCGAGGCCATGTCCGGCTTCGCCGCCATCAACGGGGAGCCCGACGGCGGCCCGCTGCTGCCGCCCATCGCCCTGACCGACGAGGTCACCGCCCTGGCCGCGGCGTTCTCGATCATGGTGGCGCTGCACTCGGGCGTGGGCCAGGTGGTGGACGTGACGCTGCTCGAGTCCCTGCTGCAGTGCATGGGACCGCTGCCGGCGGCGTTCGGGATGACCGGGTTCCTGCAGCAGCGGGCGGGATCGAGCCTGCCCTACTCGGTGCCTCGCGGGACCTGGCAGTGCCGGGACGGCGAGTGGGTGGCCGTGTCGGCCTCGGCCGAGTCGGTGGGCCGGCGGGTCATGGAGCTGATCGGCCTGGGCGGGCGCGAGGACCTGCAGTCCTTCGGGGGCCGCATCGAGGCCCGGGACGAGATCGACGCCGCCATGGCCGCGTTCTGTGCGGCCCGCTCGGTCGACGAGGTGGTGGCCGCCTTCGAGGAAGCCCACGCCGCCGCGGCCCCCGTCTACGACATGGCCGCGGTGTTCGCCGACCCCCAGGTGCGGGCCCGCGGCAGCATCGTCGAGGCCGACGGCGTGCCGATGCAGGGTCTCGTGGCCCGCCTGTCGGCGACCCCGGGAGCGGTCCGCTGGGCCGGCCGGGCCCTGGGCGCGGACAACCCTCCGGCCTGGGCAGTTGTCACGTCGGACAGAGAGCGTTCACCTTCGAGTAGCACTTAGGGCATCACGGGGCCGCTTTCAGCGTCTACCGTCCGGCGCCATGCGTTTGCGTCGCGTCGCCGCCATCGCCCTCACCACTTGCCTCGGTCTGCCGGTCGCAGCCCTCGGCACCACGGTCGTTGCCAGCACACCGGTGGCCGCCGCGGTGCCGACCGACCTGTTCTTCTCCGAGTACATCGAGGGTTCGGGCTTCAACAAGGCCGTCGAGATCTTCAACGGGACCGGCGGTCCCGTCGACCTGGCCGCCGGCGGCTACACGCTGGAGCTGTACAGCAACGGGTCCGCCACCGTGAGCCAGATGGTCGCGCTCACCGGCACCGTCGCGGACGGGGACGTGTTCGTGGTGTCCCGGGCCGACGCCGACCCCCTGATCGTGGCCCAGACG
>Ga0111538_10013486_pt1 | contig 10785 bp, 9 predicted proteins | sample SoiMethybrSBSTD1_FD_79669 | JGI IMG/M metagenome (GOLD analysis project Ga0111538, IMG submission 79669) | Bulk soil microbial communities from a Populus tree surrounding site in Tennessee, USA - Soil MetaG P. TD hybrid SBSTD1 (version 2)... | ecosystem: Environmental > Terrestrial > Soil > Tree... | reverse complement strand
GGGAAGGCCAGCACGTTGTTGATCTGATTCGGATAGTCGGAACGCCCGGTCGCCATCACGCGAACATAAGGCGCGGCCTCTTCGGGCATGATCTCCGGCGTAGGATTGGCCAGCGCAAAGACGATCGGATCGGCGGCCATATGTCTGAGGTCCGCGGTTGTGATCGTGCCCGGAGCCGAGAGACCGATGAAGACGTCCGCGCCGCGAACCGCGTCGTGGACCGAACCGCGCTCGTCATCCGGGTTGGTGTTCTCGGCGTACCAGTTCTTCATGAAGTTCATGCCGTTCTCGCGGCCTCGATAGATCGCCCCCTGGCGGTCGCAGCCGACGATCCTGCGGACGCCGGCGCGCATAAGAATCTTCGAGCATGCCACGCCCGCCGCGCCAACGCCGCTGAAGACCACTTTCAAATCTTCCGGCTTCTTGTTGACGATCCTGAGCGCGTTGATCAGCGCGGCGAGCACGACGATCGCCGTTCCGTGCTGATCGTCGTGGAAGACCGGGATCTCCACTTCGCGCTTCAGACGATCCTCGATCTCGAAGCAGCGCGGGGCCGAGATGTCTTCCAGGTTGACGCCTCCGAAGCCGGGCGCGATCGCCTTGACCGTCCGCACGATCTCATCCGGGTCGGTCGTATCCAGACAGATGGGCCACGCGTCAATGTCCGCGAATTCCTTGAAGAGCATGGCCTTGCCTTCCATCACCGGCATCGCCGCCTTCGGTCCGATGTCGCCCAATCCCAGCACCGCCGTCCCGTCGGTGACGACGGCGACGGTGTTCTTCTTGATCGTCAACGTATAGGCTTTTTCGGGATCGTCGTGGATCGCCATGCAGACGCGCGCCACGCCGGGCGTGTAGGCCATCGAAAGGTCGGCTCGAGTCTTCAATGGCGCCTTGTTTTCGGATTTGATCTTGCCGCCGAGGTGCAGCAAAAACGTGCGGTCCGAGACGTTGATGACCTCGACCCCTGGCAGTTCCCCGACGTGATCGACTATCTCCTGGCTGTGCTCGACCGAAGCGGCGTCGACCGTGATGTCGCGGATGACGTGAGCGCCGGTGGCCTGGACAATGTCAATCGCGCCGACGTCGCCTCCGCCGCGTCCGATCGCCGAGATGACCTCGCCGATCATCCCCACTTTGTTGTCAATCCGCACGCGCATCGTGATGCTGTAAGACGCGCTCGGCGCTCTTCTCACTTCTTTGCGCGCCTCGGTCCGGCCTGGGCCATTTTCATCATGCATATCGACAGACTTCTCCTGCGGAAAAGCGTTCGGAGTTCCGGTTTCAGGCGGTGCGCTTAGATCGTCGAGCCAGACCGCCTGAAGGCGGAACTCCATACGCGGAACTCTAAACGCGATTACTCAACGGCGGCGATGTAAAGGAAGCGAGCGCAATTGGCGCAAGTGATAAACGCGCCCATTTGGGCGCGTTGGAGCCGCTCCCATGCGATAGTCATCTTGCAGGCTTCGCAACCCCGGTTCCTGATCGGCGCAAACGCCCCGTAGCCGCTCCTGCCCTCGAACCGCATGCGCAGTCGCTCCAGCGTCGTCTTCGCTGACGGCTGCTGCGCGAGCAATCGCTCGATCAATTCTTCCTCTCGAATCACAGTTGAAACGACACTCATATGGTTTAAAGAAGCTGCGCATCTGCGAATGTTTGCAAATGCTCTCTAAAAAAAAACGGGCCTGGTCCACAGGCCCGAAGCGGCGCTAGCGTCGCGCCGCTCTCTTCGGTTGATCGAGCCGGATTTCTTCCAGGATGTTCTGAACTCCGGCGAGATGGTTGTTAAAGATTTCGCGCGCCACGTCTAGGAGCTTGAAGATGGTCCGGTCGGTAACCGAATAGTAGACATTCGCCCCTTCTTTGCGCGCGACGACGATATTCTTGTTGCGCAGAACCGCGAGTTGTTGTGAGGCGTTCGCTGGCTCGACGGAGAATTTCTGACTGATCTCATTGACCGTCAGCTCCCCTTCCCGCAGCGCGTCGAGGATCGAAATCCGCAGCGGGTGCGCCAGGGCCTTGAAGAATTCCGCTTTGAAGTTGCTCAGCTTTTGCCTCATCGAACGCCCCGGGATTTAAATGACCGCAGGATTTAGCATCTGCGAATCTTTGCAGATGCTAGCTTTAACGCAAACGCGTGTCAAGCCCGCCTTCCGGAGCGTCCGGCGCCCAGCCTCACCATTCCTCGGCCATGCCCGTCACCTCTTCCACTTTGATGCGAAAAACGATGGTCCCTTTCTCACCATCAACCAGCCTCGATTCGACCGGCGTCATATGTGGCAAACGGCTGTATAGCTTGGTCAAAACGTTCTCCCGCGTATCCTCGTTGGAAACCTCTTCGAAAGTCCCGTAGGCGATCACGCTGCGCCAGTTATATGAATCCTTGATCTCGTCCACTTGTAGGCAGACGCGGGGGTTGGCGCGTAGCGCATCCAGCTTTTTGCCTGGCAGTGTGTGGATGTAAATATCCTTTCCGTCAAAGAAGTAATTCACCGGCACGACGTACGGCCAGCCCGAGGCGGTACAGCCGAGCCTTCCCAGAGTCCCTTCGCGCAAAATCGCCAGCGCGTCAGTGTTTCCAAGTTTGCCGATATTCATTTTTTCTCCTCCTGCAAAATTGGTTTGCGAACAATCTCGACGGAACAGGGCGCGTGCGACGCGACTGCATGCGAGACCGAGCCGAGCAGGAAGCGAGTGAAACCGCGGCGGCCGTGAGATCCGAGCGCGACCAGATCGGCGCCCCACTTCTTCGCCGTCTCGATGATCGTTTCCGCCGCACGGCCCACGATGTCTTCACTCGTCAACGTCAAAGGCGTCTCCCGCGCCGCATCACTTTCACGCAATCGGGCGATGGCGAGGTTGATCGCCGATTCCGCACGCTCGCGCTCCGCTTTTTCCAGTTTGAAGTAATAGCTTTCCGGCAACGCCCACACCTCAGGCCCCGGCTCGAATGGCAGGTGAATTACGGAAATGACGTGAACTTCGCTGCCCGGCGGCCAGGGGCGATTGGCGACCTCCTCCACGGCCGCGGCGCCAAATTCGGATCCGTCAACAGCAAGCAGAATCCTCATCGCCTTTCCGCCGGCGCCCTGTACTTTAGGTCGTCGCGCGATCTCGACAGAACATTTCGCATTTGAAGCGACGGCGCGCGACACCGACCCGAGCCAGAGCCTCTCCAGCGCGTTGTAGCTGTGCGTCCCGACGATGATTAGATCGGCGCCCCAATGTTCGGCCTCATCGAGTATGGCTATTTTCGGATCGCCCTTGAGAGTTTTTGCCGTCATCTCAGTTTGCGCGCCCGCGATCTCGCCGAATCGCGCCATCGCCTGCGCCGTGTTCTCGACTGAGCGCTCTTCAAAAATCCGCTCCCATTCCTCGAATGAGCTTGTAGGCATGGGCATCGCCCATTGCTGTGTCGGAAAAGGAATATCCGTTACGGAGACAATCCTCACTACGCTCCCTTCGGGCCACGGAGTTCTGGCGGCCTCTTCGGCCGCCGCAATGCTGGCTTCCGAACCGTCAACAGCCAACAAAATTTTCATCGCTTTTCTCATATGTTTTCGCGTCGCATAATCGCGCAACGCCCTCCTGCAAGGTTTAAGGGCAATGCGCGTGCCGCGCCTAAATCCTAGCCTGGCAATACAAAATCTTATTGTGGTGGGAAAAATTACGAGATTAAGTGCGGAAAAATCCGCAAGACGACTTGGCGTCAGGCTGACTTCTGAGTGTCTTTACAAAAACGAAATGATGCGCCTCCTCCAATGTAGCCGGCCAAAACCTTTCCTAAAATTGATGGTATCTACATATCTACCCCGGTTGAGCTTCTTCAATCTTCTTCAAGCGATAACGCAACTGATCGCGCGAAACCCCTAGCAATTCCGCGGCGCGTGTTTGATTGCCTCCGCTCCGTTCCATTGCCTGGCGCACCAACGATAGCTCGACCCGCTCCAGGTCAATTCCCGCATCGGGCAATTGAAAAGAGGTGGCGCCGACTTCGGCGGCATGTGAGGCTACTGCGACAACCGGCGCCAAAGATACGGGACGCTCATCTCTCATCAATCCGCGCGGCAGCCAGACGTCGGTGATCATGTCGGAATCTTCCAGAATCATCACGCGTTCGATGACGTTCCGCAGTTCGCGGACGTTCCCGGGCCACGAATAACGTCGAAATTTCTCCTCAACTTCGGGCGCCAAACCTCGAATCCGCTTTCGCAACCGTTCGTTGAAATGCGCGATGTAATATTTGGCCAGCAGCAAAACGTCGTCCCCGCGCTCGCGCAGCGGTGGCAGATCGATCTGAATCACAGAAAGGCGGTAGTAGAGATCGAGTCGAAACCGGCCCGCCTCGCTCTCGGCTTTCAGGTCGCGATTGGAAGCCGCAACCACACGTACGTCGAGCGGCAGATCCTTCAACCCTCCGACTCGCCGGAACGACCCTTCTTCCAAAACCCGGAGCAGTTTCGCCTGCAATCCCAGCTCAAGCTCTCCGATCTCGTCCAGGAAGAGCGTGCCGCCCTGCGCCTGCTCGAACAACCCCTCTTTGCGTCCCTTCGCGTCGGTGAATGCGCCTTTTTCGTGCCCGAACAATTCGCTCTCGATCAATGTCGCAGGAATCGCCGCGCAATTGATCGCGACGAACGGCTGATCGGCGCGCCGCGAGCCATAATGGATCGCTTTGGCGATGAGGTCTTTGCCCGTGCCGCTTTCGCCCTGTAGCAGCACCGACGAGGCTTCGCTCGCCGCGACTTTGCCCGCGAGCCTGGTCATCTCGGCCATCGCCGGAGATTCGCCGACGATCTGATCGAAGCTGAACCGCCGCTCCTGCTCCTTGCGGAGGCGCCGAACGTCGCGCCGGAGTCTGTCGGCCTCGATCCCGTTGCGGATGGTGACCTGGAGTTCACCTAGCCTGATCGGCTTGCCGATGAAATCGTAAGCGCCGCCGCGCAGCGCCGCGATCGTGTCTTCGAGTTGGACGTTGCCCGTGATCATAATCACGATGGCCTGCGGCTGGCGCTTCTTGTATTCGAGCAGAGCGTCAAGGCCTGATCCGTCGGGGAGATTGACGTCCTGTAACACGGCTGATGGCCGCTCCGCGTCGAAAGACTCGAGAGCCGCGGCCACCGTCGATGCTTCGAGCGGCTCATACCCCCAACCGCGCAGCGCTTCAGTCAACGTGTAGCGAATCGCCGAATCGTCATCAACCACGAGCACTTTCTCTTTTGGCATAGTCCCGCTTCCCTCAAAAATAAACAGCCGCCGGCCAATAAAACGACGCCTAGGCGCAGAATACAAACCATTTCAGTTTTATTTCGGCCTTACTGTGTAGCCGACATATCGAGAGAAAAGCAAGGGCATCCAATGATGTCTGAACGGGCGCGCCACGAACGATTCAGCCGAAGCGCCCCTCGATATACTCGACAGTCTTAGGGTCATGAGGATTAGAGAAGAGGTCTTCAGTGGGACGGTGTTCGATCACTTCGCCGATAAAGGCGCGGTAAGCCGGCGCCTGATTGAAGAGTTTTTCTTTCTCATAAGCTGGGCCTTGTCTTTTTGTTGTTCATCCGGCCTGAGAGTCTTCAGAGACTGATCCTGAAATTAAGTGGCCCAGCCAGTATCGGTCACTGATCTTAAATGGCCGTTAAGTCGCTATGAGAAAGTTTCGTTTTCCGAAATGATGATTACCGTTTCCGCATTCAGAGATCAAAAACCGGAAACCATAGATCAGATCGCTTCTTCCTGAATGTGATGAGCCGACAGCGCGAGGCGGCTGTAGGCTTCAGCCGCGCCCCACGTCAGTAGAACGGCCGCCGAGACCAGTGTTAGTAGCTCAAGGGTAAGCGGCTCAAGCCCCAGCAGCGTGCGCAAACTTGGAAGTAATACCGTCAGCAGTTGCAAACCGACCCCAAGAATGACGGCCAGATGCAGCGCGCCGTTGAATTGCGGCGGGGCATTAATCCGCCGCGCCGGATATGCGTAAAACAATTGCCCGATCGTCGCATGCAGAAAGATGGCCGTGCGCGTTTGCAGCACGGTGAAGCCGATGAGCGGCATCGCCACGAGCAACGCGCCGCCAATCGCTGCCTTGAAGCAGCCGGTGGCCAGGACAAACCGGAGCGACTCGCGGTCGAGCAGCGGAGACTGTGGGTCGCGCGGCCGTTCTCGCATCACGCCGGGGTCTTTATCCAACCCCAACGCCAGCGCCGGCGGGCCGTCCGTGACGATGTTGACCCAGAGCAGTTGTACGGCCGTCAGCGGCAGCAAGATCGCGCCAGTCTCGTCGCGCAGTCCCATCAACGCCGAGCCGAACGCGCCTCCCACTACGATCAAGATTTCGGCCAGGTTGGTCGAAAAGAGGAAGCGGATGAACTTCTGGATGTTTTCATAAATATTGCGGCCTTCCTCAATAGCCGCGACGATGGTGGCGAAGTTGTCATCCATCAACACCAGGTCGGCGACCTCGCGCGAAACGTCGCTGCCGCGCTCACCCATCGCCACGCCGACGTCCGAGCGTTTGAGCGCGGGCGCGTCGTTCACTCCGTCGCCGGTCATCGCCACGATCTCGCCGTTCTGTTTGAGCGCTTCAACCAATCGGAGTTTGTGCTCCGGCGCGACGCGGGCGAAGACGTTCGCCTCCTTGACCGCCTCGCTCAGCGCTTCTGACTGCATCGTCTCAAGCTCCAGCCCCGTCAACACGCGGCTCGGGCGTATGCCCACTTCGTGCGCGACGGCCAGCGCCGTGGCCGGATGATCGCCCGTGACCATCACCACGCGGATGCCTGCGTCCTGCGCGCGTCTGATCGCGTCCGGAACTTCCGGTCGCGGCGGATCCCACAGCAGCGCGAGGCCGAGAAACTCGATATCCTCATCACCCTCGCCTTCCCGATGTCCAAACGCCAGCACGCGGAACCCTTCCCTGGCGTACCCGTCGGCCTTCTCTTCCCAGATCCTGCGTTCTTCGATGGAAAGGTGGCAGCGTTGCAATATCACTTCCGGCGCGCCCTTGAGATAGCTCACCAGAGCGCCGCTCTCTTCCACGGTCGCGCGCATGAATTTGTACGAGCTGTCGAACGGCAGAGAGCTGCGACGTGGACGCTCGCGCCTAAGCAGTCCGAGATCGACGCCGCGTCGCATCGCGTATTCGAGCAAAGCCAACTCGAGTGGATCGCCGGCGCCGGCCTTCTCATCCGCGTCATTGGCCAACGTCATCGCCCGCAAAGCAAGTTCGACATTGGGGCTGTCCAAATCCCTCACGAACATCCGATTCTCGGTCAGCGTGCCGGTCTTGTCCGTGGCGATCACCGTTACCGAACCGAGCGCTTCGACGGCGCTCAAGCGACGCACGACGGCTTTTCTCTTCGCCATCCGCTCCACGCCCAGCGCCAGCGTCAGCGTCAACACTGCGGGAAGCCCTTCAGGCACTGCGGCGACGGCCAGCGCGACAGCGAAAAGAAAGACGTGACCGATGCGCTCAAGCCCATCTACCAGCAAGCCGCCGGCCGCGATCAATACCGCCAGCGCGAGCACGCCTCGCGCGATCTGTCCGCCGAACTTTTCCAGCCTGCGTTCGAGCGGGGTCTTCTCCGCCTCGATGCCGCCGATCATCACCGCCAGCCGCCCCATCGCGCTCTTTTCGCCAGTGCGGCTGATCTCGATATGGCTCTTACCACGCACGAGCAGCGTCCCGCTGAAGACCTCGTCATTGAGCGATTTATCAACCGGCACAGACTCGCCAGTCAGTACCGACTCATCAATCATTACCCCTTGGGCTTCGATCAAAGCGCCGTCAGCGGGGATACGATCGCCGGCCTCGACACGCACGAGATCACCGGGTACAAGCTCGGCGCTCGGCAGATGAACGAGTCTTCCCTCACGTATCACCCAGACCATCGGCGCGGCCATCTCCTTCAGCCGGGCGAGCGCCGCTTCGGATTTGCTCTCCTGATAGACGCCCAGTCCGGCGTTGAGCAACAGGATGACGGCGATGGCTATGGACTCAACCGGCGCGCCCGTCGCCCCTTCGCCCACCCAGATGGCGGCGTCCGCGACCAGCGCGAAGAGCAGAATGTAGATGAGCGGACTTTGGAATTGCCGCGCGAGACGCCGCCACAGCGGAGTGGGCGGCCTTTCGGGCAGAGCGTTCGGCCCGTATTGCCGCAGGCGCGCCTGAGCCGCCTCATTCGATAGGCCGTGATGCGTCACCGCTCCGTTCCTTGGTTTGTCTCAGCCCCTGTTCCGGGTGGAACGCATACGACCGGAATGCGCGCGGCGCGCAACACCTTCTCCGCCGTCGAGCCGAAGAGAATCTCCTCGATCCCGCCCTGGTGTCGACCACGAATACCCATCACGATCAGACTGAAATGGAGATCGGCCGCGATGCGCAAAATCTCCGCGAACGGCTTGCCGACCACAACCATTGATTCCAGGCGGACGTTTAATAAGGAGGATTTTCGCGCAATCTTCTGCAACTGCTCTTCGGTCTTCCGCTGCAATTGCGCTCTCGCCGTTTCCGCGTCGCAGAAACCTTCATCGCTCACGCGCGCCAGGAATTCGGCGTCAATCACGTGCAGCAGATAGACCTCACCGCCAGGATCAACCATCGCCAAAGCGTAATCGAGCGCCTGCAGCGAGCCGGGCGAAAAATCTATCGGTACGAGAATGTCTTCGATCTTCATAATTCTTTCCTCAGATGATCGCCGCGGCGATTCCCAGATAGATTGCCACACTGAGCAGGTCTTGCAAGACCGTCGCCACTGGGCCGCTGGCCATCGCCGGGTCAAAGCCCATACGATCCAGAATCCAGGGCAACAGGCTCGCAATCAGCGTCGCAACAATTGATGAGCAAAGGATCGTCAAGGCTACGACCACTGCCAGGTGTCCGCGGCCATCCAACAGCCATAACGCCATCCAAGCGGCTCCCCCGATGGTCAATCCGATCAGCAACCCCAACGAAGCTTCGCGCCGGAGCTGCGCGAAGAGTGGGACCCGGCCGTAAACCATCCGCCGCACCAGTATCGTTTCTGTCTGCGTACCGATGGCGTCGGCCATGTAAACGACCAGCGGCAAAAAGAACGCCAGCGTAACTTCGCGCTTCAACGACTCCTCGAAAATACTTGCGACTCCGCCCGCCAGCATTCCGCCCAACAATCCAAGCGCGAGCCAGGGCATTCGCGCCCTGAAAGCCCTGATCGTTTCGTGCGCTTCAGCCGGCGACGGATGCCCTGCGCCCACACCTGCTCTGCGCAGGATTTCATCGACGTGCGCTTCGTGCAGAAGCCTGAGCAGCCGGCCAATCGGGATTGCGCCGATAAGCCATCGTTTATCGTCAACCACCGCCACATCCGCGTCGTGGCGCTCGACCGCCAACAGCGCAACCATTTCAGCATCGTCGTCCGGGCGGACTTCGATAGGCGGATCGCCACGCAAATCGCCAAGCGGCGTTTCCGACGCGGCGGCGATAAGCCTTTCTATCGGAACCTGGCCAGTCAGAACAGAGGCTTCGTCAACCAGGTAAAGATGGCTCGCTTCTTCCAGCTTCTGCTCACGCAGTCTTTCGAGCGCGAAGCCTGCGGTTTCATCAGACAGCGCTTTCGGCACGGATGTAATCATCAATTCTTTCGCAGTGCGCATATTCTCCGCCGGCTCAAAATAAAACGAAAAACCTTATACTTCCCACCGTTCGGACGAATTACGGGCAATCTTTATTCCAAAGGCGAATGTCCGCGTCTTTCTATGCAATGCGGACGACTTCGACCGAGCAGTGGGCGCGCGCGGCGACTGCAGACGACACGCTGCCGATCAGGAATCGCTCGACCCGCCCCACGCCTCTCGCCCCGACGAAGATGCAGTCGGCGTTCCAGCTTTCAGCCTCGTTGAGCAGTAGCGCCTTTGGCTCTTCCTCCTTCACCACAACCGAAGTTCGCAGGCCGGCCTGTCCCAGTTTTTCGATAGCCGCGTTAATCGCCACTTTGACTCTGGCCTGCTCTTCCGCGACCCATCCGGCGATCCGATTCAGCATGGGTTCTGAGGTTACTGTCGGAATCCTCCAGCAGGCATGCACGATTCTGGCTTCGCTGTTTTCGGGCCAATGGCGCGACGCAACCAGATTGACTGCTTCTTCCGAACCTTCTGAGCCGTCGACACCGATGATCATGCGGAGCGGTCTTGAGAGCTCTTCGTGACGAGCGCGCGCAATACGGACTGTGCTGTGGGCTTCGTGGGCCAGTTTCATAGAGGCGCTTCCGAAAAAGAATCGCCCGGCCGCCGTTCTACCGTGCGAACCAACGACGATCAAATCCGGATTCCACGCTTCGGCCTTTTCGAGAATCGCGCTCGCCGGAGATCCGACGGCCATCTTAGACTCGACCTCCCATTCGGGCATCAATGATTTGACGCGGTCGGCCCCGCGCCGAGCCGTCGCCTTTATCTGAATCAGCTCGTCCATGCCTTCCAACTGCTTAAATCCTGACGGCGACAGCGACCAGATCTCGATCACCGAAAGCACAATCGCGGTAGCCTCACTGGGCAAACCGGCCCGGCGCAGTTCGTCAATCGCGGCGTCAGCGCATTCCGAGCCGTCATAACCAATCAGTATTTTCATCCGCCTTTTCATCACTACCTCCCTATGTTCTCGACCCTACTCAACCTTCTGCTACTGAGATCTTCACCCTGCGCTTTAAACGTCCAGCCGCAGCCACCCCTTCCCGGTCGCTGCGGCTGGATAGAAGGCGACAACAGAATCAGCTCTGCCGCGCCTTGAGCTATTTAACTTTGACCTCGACCTGTTTC
>Ga0111538_10013483_pt1 | contig 10787 bp, 9 predicted proteins | sample SoiMethybrSBSTD1_FD_79669 | JGI IMG/M metagenome (GOLD analysis project Ga0111538, IMG submission 79669) | Bulk soil microbial communities from a Populus tree surrounding site in Tennessee, USA - Soil MetaG P. TD hybrid SBSTD1 (version 2)... | ecosystem: Environmental > Terrestrial > Soil > Tree... | reverse complement strand
GTCGTTGGTGAAAATCACGATCGTGTTGTTCGTGAGCCCCAGCCGTTCGAGCGCCTGCAGGATCTTCCCGACGCCCTGATCGACGGCCTCCACCATTGCGGCGTAGTCTGCGCGCGTGGCCGTGTTGTCCTGCTGCGGCAGTTGATGCGCGCCCGTTCCAGGAGCCGGCGACGGCTTGCCTGGTGGCTGATACGGCCAATGTGGCGCATTGTAAGCGACGTCCACGAAGAACGGCCGGCGCTCCGCCGCGCTCCGATCGATGAATCGAATTGATCGGTCGGTTATGAGATCTGTCATGTATTCGCCGTCGAGCTGCGGGTAGATGCTCGCGTCGTTTTCCCAGAGATCCGGCTGCGCCGCTCCGCGATTATGGTGGTAAAAGTCGATGTGACTGCCCATGAACCCGAAGAAATACTCGAATCCATGGGCGCGCGGCCCCACATCCACTGTGCCGCCCAAGTGCCATTTTCCGATGAGACCCGTGGCATATCCGTTGTTCTTCAGCAACTGCGGGAGGGACGCGCCCGTGATCTTGAGCGGAGGCGTTGTTCCTCCGATGACGTTGTCGATGAGGTAACGCTGTTGATACCTGCCGTTGATCAAGGCCGCCCGTGTCGGACTGCACAGCACTCCGTTGGCGTAAAAATCGGTGAGTTTGGCGCCATCGCGTCCGAGGCTGTCTATGTTCGGCGTCTTGATATCGGTAGCGCCGTAGCTGCTCAGGTCGCCATAACCCATGTCGTCGCTCATGATGAGCACCACATTGGGGCGGCCCGCCACGGGCGTCTGAGGCCGCATCGAAACCGCACCCATCGCAGCCACGACACCCAGGGTCAGAACAAAAATTACTCGGCGCATCGATGCTCCTTCGCCGACGTCACTTTGCCGCGGCTCGAGCCAAGCCTCCCACCTTTGCCGGAGCAGTCTCCTTGACAAAGAGGCAGACGACGGCGCCAAGGACCACCCCGATCAGTGGCATCCACAGAATGTTCTCAATCCCCTTGTTTTGCGCGATCGCTCCGCCGATTACGGGCGCAATGCCGCCGCCGAAGATTTCCCCTGCAGCGACCACAATACCTATCGCCGCCGAGATGAGGCCCGCTGGCGCCGCCTCCGTGGCGATGGGTCCCGTAATCAGGGCAACGTTACCCAGCGAGAAGAATGAAACCAGGAACAACATCACGAAGAGAGAGTTTGGAGTTGCGCCAATACCCATAAAAAGCCATACCGTCACCGCCGCGCCGATGAACGCAAGCACGGCTGTTGGTTTTCGCCCGAGCTTGTCGGAGATTCCGGGGACGCCGAACTGGCCCACGAAACCGCCGAAACCCAGAGCCGAAGTGACAAAGCCCATCTGATCCTGTGTGAGCTTCAGATAGTCCACGAGGTAGTTGGGAAGCATTCCGCCGAGCACGAAGATGCAGGCCATCGCACACATCAGAGAGATCATGCACAAGAAAATGTTTCGGCTCTTCAGTACTTCCATATAGCCCCCGCCGCTACCCTGGGGCACGGCGCCAAGGGTTTTGCCGCCCTGCGTATCTTTGGGCTCGCGCAGGACGAAGAACAGCAGCGCTCCGACGATGAATCCCGGAATCGCAACGATCCAGAATACCTGACGCCACGACGCGTACTTCAGAAGCTGCGTAGCGATGATCGGACCGAGGCCGAAGCCGAACAAGGCAAAACCGCTCTGCTGCAGGCCCTGGAGAAATCCACGACGTGAGGGATGCGCTGCGGCAGCGGTCGCCGCAAAGCTTGTCGGACAGTACGAACCTTCCATCATCCCCATCAGACCGCGTACGGCAATCAGACTCGCGAGCCCGGCCGCCATTCCAGAAACGCCAGACATCAGCGAGAACAGAAGGATTGCTGGAATCAGAATCTTCCGATGACCGATTGTATCGGCGAGGCGTCCGCTGACAGCCGCGAAGATTCCCCAAACAATTCCGAGGACTCCGACAAGATTGCCGATTGCCTGGTAGCTGAGGCCCAACCCGGCAGCGCCGCAACCCGGCGCCACACCGGTAGCGACCATGCACGGGAACAACGGAGCAATGATCCAGCGATCGAGGCCGACAAGACCAAAGCCGAGAGCCAGGAGCAGGACTGCCTTCCATTCGTAGGACGTATCCCAATGTTGCAAAGAACGGGACATCGATCAGAACTCCTTCCCTCCCTCACATCGCAGTTTCGCGAAACCCTCTACCGCACGGAGCAAGGTTGAGGATCCCAACCGTTGTTGGTATCCGGTAGCTTTTTGTAATTTGAACTCGTAACTAAGGTGCCGGACAGATATTCGGGATCTTCAATGATCGTGGTCACTATCATGTAGCGTGAGCCATAGGTCTCCGGCGTGGGCTGGAAATACTCGGTGATTTTTGCCTTCTCGCTGTAAGGAAGCCCGTTCTTGCGCAGATAGCCCGACTTCACATTCGTGGTTACAACCTGCAACCATCCCGCCTGATTGTTGCCACCGCGGGCTGGAACTGGAGGTGCCGCCGAAGGATCGTCCTCCGCTGCCACCGGCGGAGCCGGCGGAACGGCTGGGCCGCCGCGACCGCCGCCGCCAAAACCGCCACCGCCAAAACCACCGCCGCCACGCCCGCCCGCAGCAGGCTCCCACGTCGCCATCGAAAGACCCTGCCAACTGCGCGCTCCAGGATTCGCCTCAGCTTCCCGTGCGGTCGCGCCGAACTTGAACAATCGCGTCTGCATTCCCTGGTCAGTCTCCCACTTCAACGTGTTTCCATCCTGCCAAGTCACATGAGCGCGAGTGGGAAGCCGGCTGATTGCCCCTGCGCCGTATCCTTTGCACTGATTGCCCTCGGCCTCATCCTTCGCGGGGTCCCAGGCATTCAGGATCGCGGTGCCCGCTGGGCTCAAGCCGATGCTGTCGGCATTCCCTTTCGCGGGAACAGCCATAAGCCACCGCCAGTCTTCTGTGACAAGCCTAACCCAGTAGCCGGTGAGATCGTTGGTCGCAGCGGCCTGCGCCGTTTGAGCCGCGCCTGCGGCACCTGGAGCGCCTCGTCCGCCACGTCCAGCTGGAACCTGACCTCCCCTGGGTGCCCCCGGCGCGCCACCACGGCCGCCAGCTTGAGGCGCCGGGGCGGCTCCTCCCTGCCCCAGAGCTTGTCCTTCGTACCTGCCGACCAGCCAAAGCGTCATGGATATCAGCGCCGCTAACACGACCGCGCGTACAAATGTATGCCTCATTCTGCCTCCAAACACTTTCTTGTCCGAGCCGAACACGTCAGATTACTGTTCGGTCGCTCTCCGCTCTGCGTCTGTGAAACCGAAGCTGAACCCATCAGGCCGCTTCATCGTGCGCATGCGGAGTTTGGCCTCCCCTGGAGTGCGGGAGGGATTTCCGCTAACGACCACTTCATCTCCGTATCGCAGCGTGTCGTTCTGGATGCCGCTGTTCGCCAATTGCGTCGAGCCGGGCCCCTCAACCCCCCAACGTACTTTCTTGCCATCAGCGTTCGTGACTTCAACCGTCACGAAGGAATGGGGATTGCGAAACTGGAACACGACGATCTTTCCCTTGATCTCCATCGTTTTGGCCTCGTCGTACGTAGCCGCAAACGAGTGATGCGCGTACGCGGCGACAGACGTTGCAAGGATTGCCAATACGAAAAGGGGAGCTAATTTGACTTTCATGGTTTTCTCCAAGTCCGTTATGTCTATCCACTACTTCTTACTGAGGCTGGCGTAGGCCGCCTCAATAAACATCGCTGTCGTCCAGGGCCCCGTTGTGGCTCCATAGCGGCCGTCATAGTCCTTCGTCAAGCCTGCTGCCTGAACTTGCTGCAGGGTTCTACCTTTCTTGACTGCATCCTGAACACGGTCGCGTACGATCGTCAGCATGTCGCGGTATTCGAGAACATCGGCTTCATCGCTGATGCGGCCGTGTCCCGGAATGACCATCGTTCCACCTTCCTGCTTTTCTTTTACGATGCAGAGATCCAGCAGTTTGTTCAAGCCGGCGATAACGCCGTTGAGGGTGCCGCCCGTCTTGATATCAATTACCGGATAAGTGGTCGTCAGGAAAATATCGCCGGCGGCGATGACGTCGGAGCGACGGAAATAGACCAGACTATCGCCGTCCGTGATGGCATCCGGAATGTGGATCATCTGGATACCCTCGCCGTTGAAATAAATGTCGTGAAACTCCTTGTAGTAGGTCTCCGACGGCCACGCATTGACGGCAGTCGGAGCCGATCTTCCCGTGGGCGCGCTCATCCGTGCCAGAACGCTCTCGTGCGCCGCGATCGGAGTGCCTCGGCCACCTCCGCGGCCACCTCCTCCTCCGCCGCCTCCTGCTGAGGCTCCTCGCAGGGCTTCATTTCCGCTGGTGTGATCCGGACGATAGCTCGTGTTGAGAACGTAGCGGATGGGCTTTGTGGAAATCGCGCGGAGGAGGGCCTGAACTTTGTCCGTCATGGCCCCTCCGCTTCCTGTATCCACGACGAGAACGCCTTCGTCGCCGGTCTGCACGGTGATGTTGCCGCCCGCTCCGACGATCATCCAGACATTGTCCCGCACCGGCAGAGCCCGAACAGTCCGGTCATTGGAGTCGGCGTAATAGATTTTCTGCTGGGGGTCATAGATCGCGGTTCGGAGTGGCGAAGCCTGCTGGCCGCCCCGCTGGCCCTGCACGGTTGCGGCAAAGCCAAATCCGAGCAGCGCTGCCGTTATGCCCACGAAAACAAATTGGTATTTCATCGCTTTATTGGCCTCGTCCCCCGGGCGCTGCAGGCGGCGCGCCGCCACCGCCGCGGGCGCCACCACCACCACGACCTCCAGCGCCACCTCCCGGTCCCCCAGCGCCGCCTCCACCTCCACGACCTCCAGCAGGGGCTTGCGTCGCTGGGGGCCACTTTTGTGCGGCGGCTACTTTCTTCCGGGCCTCCGGAAGCATGGTTGGAGCCCCACCTCGCGCCGCTTCCTGAATGACATCGTGGGTCTTGGAATAGAACTCAAGGTTGGGATTCTCGCCCGGCAGCCAGTGAGGCACCCAGCCCTGGGGGTGATCGAGTTCCGCGACGATCAGGCACGGATAATTCCCCACCTGCTGCCCCGGCGCCCACCTGAAGTCGGAGCTCCGGATCATGGGTTCGGTCAAATAAATGGGGTCGTTAATGATGACAGTCCAGGTCAGAAACTCACCGTGACGATGGAAGTACTCCGTCAATTCCGCTTTGTCGCTACGGGGGATGCCATTGCGCCGGATCCAGCCTTTTTTCAAATGCGTGGTGGTGACTTTCAGGACCTGCCCGAGCCACTCTCCAGTTGAAAAACCCTGCCATGTGTGGGGGGCGAATTCATCGGGATGCGGGCGGCCATCCATCCAGATCCATCGTTCCGGCGCCTGCCAGGAAATATGCGTGCGCAGGGCAATCACTTGTCTCGACTGGGGATCGACTTCTTTCCATATCTGCACCTGCGCAGGGCCACGCGGCGAGTAATCCGATGGGTGCGGCTTGCATTGATGCTCGGGAACAGACAGGATATCGGCGTTCCACGCGTCTGCCGCCATCCGCGCGGCGTCATTGATAGGTAGTCCAGCGAAGTCGCCCACGTCGGGACCGCCGAGTCGCTCCGGCTGATCTTCATGGAACAGGTTCGTCCACTCGCCCACCAGATCCATTTGGGCAAAAGCGGGAGAGCTGAACAACAACATGGCCGCCAGAAACTTAAGAACCGGCAGAGTTTTGTACTTCAGACTTTTCATGGCCCCACCACCTCGTAATTGGCTGTGAACGATAACGAATACCGATTCCATCCGGCTTGCAGAAAGCGTGCTTTGATGAACAGGAACCTACCCCGGCGAGCAGGCGGAGAATCGTATCGGTTTATAGCGAAAGCTTGCCTTTAGCAACCAGCTGATATATTGGAGACGTTCGAAACAAACACGCGGCAGGATGAGATGATTTTTACCCAGCCAACGGATCAAATCTTCACCGTCAACGAAACTCACGGACGAGTATCGCGGTCCGGAAATCGCATCATCGCTCACAGCCAGGATGTCGGCTGGCGTTCCCTCCACGCGGCAATTCTGGAAGAGAGTCCGTTCCGAGCAACAGAAATGGCCGTTGGTCATCCGATGCTCATCTACCATCTGACACGCCCGACTGAAGTTTCTCGGAAGATCGACGGGGGACCCGGCAACCGCCAACTGATTGGCCCCCGGCGGATTTGCCTCACGCCCGGCGACGCAACGACCACTTGGGAACACAATGGCCATCCCGAGATTCTCCAGGTTTATCTGCGTGGCTCGATCTACCAGGCTGCGACGAGCGAGATCTATAACTGCGATGGCTCGAGCGCGGAACTGGTTCCGCGCTTCGCAGTGCTCGATCCGATGCTCGAGCAACTTGCCATTGCCATAACAGCGGCATTGCGCGATGGGACCGCAGGCGACGAACTGTACATCGACACGCTGGCACAGATGATGGGCGTGCACCTGGCTCGATCCCATTCCGCGCAATCGCGCCCGGTTGGAACGCCGCCGATGCAGACAATGTCCGGATGGAGGATGCGGCGTGTCATTGAATACATTGAAGAACATCTGGATGGCAATCTGAGCCTTGAAGCCATGGCGGCAGAGGTTGAAATTAGTCCCATGTACCTGGCGCGGGCCTTTAAAGCCGCCATCGGGCAGTCTCCGCACAGGTACGTCCTTGGCCGGCGTATCGACCGCGCGAAAGAACTGCTGCGAAATACAGATATCCCAGTCGTCGACGTGGCGTTGTCTGTCGGATTCTCCTCACAGAGCCATCTCTCTCACTGGTTTCAGCGCTACGTGGGTGTCTCGCCTGCAGCCTACCGCCAGCACCGCTCGTCCTAGAAAAGATCAGCCAGGGTCGAGCGGGAGGCGCCGGTATTTGCCGCCATGGAAGAGGAGAGGGCGGTCCTCACGATGTTCGAAGTGTTCGACCTCCCCAACGTATAGCGTGTGGTCTCCGGCAATGTGCATATCCACTACTCGAGCAATAAAGTAGGCCACCGCTCCTTCAAGAAGCGGAATTCCCCGTTGAGTCACAAATGGGATCTGGAGGGCTTCCTGCGGACGGCCTGCAAAATGATTGCTCAACAATTCCTGATGTTCCGCAAGCACGCTTACACCGAAGCGGCCCGTACCGGGAAGAATGCGATGCATGTTGGATCTGTTGTCTATGGAAACCACGATAAGAGGCGGCGCCAGCGAGGCCGACATAAAGGCATTGGCAGTCATGCCGTGTGGGCGATCGTCGTCCATGGTCGTAACGATGGTGACGCCGGTAGCGAATCGCCCTAGCGCATTGCGAAACGCGCGGGCATCGAAGTGAGGGGCATTGTCGACGGATTGGCCACTGCTGCTCGACATGATAGCCCTACGATTGTCCGAACTTGGATCTATTCGTAATCAGATTGATGTCGTCCGAGTTGATCAAGTCGGGGACGGTCCAACCGTCCAAGTCGTACTCGGACATGCACTGCTCGGCAAAACCTTTATATTTCGCGCTCTGTCCCATTTTGTCGGCCGCCATCAACACCTCAAACCGGATGCTTTCGTGACTACCGAAATAGTTACGCTCGTAAAGTTCATGGCGTCCTCCAAACTCTGTGCCAATGGCATCCCACATGAGTTTCATGAGCTTGACACGGTCAACAGCGGAGTAGTCATTAGACCCGCGCACAAACTGGTCCAGATATTTACGGATTTCCGGCTGTTTGAAATCGCTGGAATGCGACGGCAGATAAATCAGAGCACTCGCAAGAACATTCTCGATGATTTCTTTCAACCGAGGGTAGATCGTGCTCGCAGCAACCCGATAGGCAAGACCGTAGTCGAGGTTGGGCAGTACGTATCCGGGTGTCCATGCCGTCGTGGCACGGGCCATTGAATCGGTCAAACCCCAAAAAAGGTTGCGCCACGCTAACACTTCGCCAACCTGCGCTTGTACGCCGCGGAATTCCTTTGATCCGGTAGCGTCCACGCCCTTGAGTAGCAGGCCCGCAATGAAGTCGAGCTTTACAGCCAGCCGGACGCAGCCGTGAAACATGAATCGAGGGAGGAATCCGGAACGGGGGAAAAAATTGTTCACCTTCTCGACATCACCGTATGCAAACACATTCTCCCAGGGGACAAAAACCTTATCGAACACGAGAATGGAGTCGTTTTCGTCAAGCCGGCTGGACAAAGGGTAATCGAACGGACTTCCGACCGCTGCCGCCGCCATTTCGTAGGATGGCCGGCAAAACAATTTCACTCCCGGCGAATCCGTGGCAACAATGCAAACGAACGCAAAATCCTTCGTTTTGATCGGCAAAGCGCCATTGTTCGCGATGAAGTTGTAGTGGGTCAACGTCGACGTGGTGGCCACGACTTTCGCGCCACTGACAACCAATCCTCCATCCGTTTCCTTTTCAACATGCATGTAGACATCCCGCACTTCGGACAATTCCTTATTGCGATCCACCGGGGGGTTAACGATAGCGTGATTGACAAACGTCACTTCCTCCTGGACTTTCTTGTACCAGCGCCTCGCATTGTCCGCAAACGGCTCGTAATAATCTGAGTTCGCTCCCAGTGTCGCCAGAAACGCCGCCTTATAGTCCGGGCTCCGTCCCATCCAACCGTACGTCACGCGAGCCCACTCCGCGATCGCGTCCCGACAGCCCACCATCTCTTCTGCGGAACGAGGAGCCTTAAAGAATTTGTGCGTGTAGCCACCGCTCCCCGTGTCCGTTTCCGTGCAAAGGATTTTCTTGCGGTCATCATGCAGCGCATCATAGAGACGGCCGATCATGCGCACCGTATTGCGAAATGCGGGATGCGTCGTGACGTCCTTTACGCACTCTCCGTAAATCCATATCTCACGTCCATCGCGAAGACTCTCAAAGTATTCGGTTGAGGTGAAGGGCTTGGTCCGAATCGTTGCGTTTTCCGGGAAAACCGTAGATTTGCTAATCACCGTATATCCTTTCTATCTAAACCAGGAGCACCGCACGAGGCTGGTTGCGGTCGCTACAATAACGACCATAGGAACGTCGTGGATAGCAGAAACCTAACCGTATTGAACAGAACCCTAATCCGAGTGGGCAATCCCAGTCGTCTCATCCCAACTGCCGGAGAATCAAGCCAGCGAAGTCGGTTTTCGAATTGTGCCGTTCCAAGAGAATGCCGCGCTGGTAGATGGCGGCGGCGAAAGACCGGTCAGACCGGGTGAATCGGCGGTGCGTGTGGACAGACGCAGATAGAGATCGCAGAATGGCGCGGCTGAAGTTTTCAACGGTCACGACTTTTTCTTTCAGCGGGCAGCGGTATCGCCTTCACTCTCGCGCACGCGATAGCTCGGCCTTCGATCAGAGTGATGTCGGCATGATGAGTTAGGGTACCGAGACGAACAATGCCTGGGGCGGGAATCGAACCCGCACGAACCTTTCGGTCCTCCGGATTTTAAGTCTTAACCAGACAAACGTGATTTACGACGAAACCTTAACATAACCAACCAATTCCCCGGATTCTTTGCCATTGAATACGGTGAAACGCGACGATAGGTTTCGATATGCAGTGGGCGACAAACGGGCGGCAGAAATTTGCTTGCCTGGCCCCGCGAGCGGGCGATGACGTCCAGATTGGGAAATCGGCCAGAATTTGATTACAGAATGAGATAGCGTTTGCGGCATTTATTGCGGAGCACAGAAGAACACAGAACAGGCTGTATGTCCGGAATTGGCAGCGCAAGCGAGGGACACCCTCACATTCAGATGACTCCTTTTTAGGAGATCACGTACACGTCCCATTGAGCCGGGCTATTATCCTGTATCTGTTATGCCAAAGAAGCCCGTCGGAAAATATCCGCACCCGGTTATGGCCGGAGCCATGTTCTGCAGGTGGGCTACGCAATATTATGTCGCCGGGCGGTTCGCCGGGCTGAATAAGCACTTTCCCGCGCAAATCTTTTACATCATGCCGTCGAAATGTTTCTAAAAGGAATGCTGTGCTCGACTCACTCTGCCGATGATTTCAAGGACGTTATGGGGCACGACTTAGTAAAAACCTGGAACGTATTCAAGACAACATACGCCGACTCACGTCTCGACTCACTGGATGGGGCAGTTGCTGATTTAGACAAATTCGAGGACATTCGCTACCCAGACGCGGTGCTTTTTAAAGGCATGCATGGCGAATTCATTCTGAAGCGTGCGCACAAGGCCCATAGCATTCCACGGCCGCCTGGCAAAGAGCCTCATTATGTGGTCTGCTTGGAGGATGTTGACGAGATCGTGAAACTAGTCCTTCTCGTGGGAAACCAGATCAACACTCAGATTCTTATCAATGAACTTCACACAACTTCCCGTGAAATTCTCTACGCAGATAATGAGCATCCGTTCCATCCCCGTCCGCTAGGGGAAGGCCCTTAGCGATCCAGGCCCACGGGGTTCTCGCGATTAAAATGCCACAAGAAGCCTGTGGTGGTATGCCGATTACCGGAGCGGCATTGACAAAAAGCCGACGCATTAAATCCGATCACCGTTCGGATTGTTGATACGCGCCTGAGCCGTTTAGAATCCCGTGATGCAAATACCCAAGGACCTTCTCGGTGCTAACTCTTGGCCTCCGCAGTGGTGACAGGCTTCGAACTACTGCATCTGCGTTTGGATTCTTTGGCCGTGACCCGGGGATGTCCGACAGATCGAGCGAAGCTACCAAATTACTTCCGCTACAGACTCCAGCACGCTAGTATCCTCCGACTAGACTTGGCCCAGTGTCTCGCATTGTGCGTTTCCTG
>Ga0111538_10013482_pt1 | contig 10787 bp, 7 predicted proteins | sample SoiMethybrSBSTD1_FD_79669 | JGI IMG/M metagenome (GOLD analysis project Ga0111538, IMG submission 79669) | Bulk soil microbial communities from a Populus tree surrounding site in Tennessee, USA - Soil MetaG P. TD hybrid SBSTD1 (version 2)... | ecosystem: Environmental > Terrestrial > Soil > Tree... | reverse complement strand
GTGAGCGGTGGCGTTTGACTCACCGGTACCGCGAAGAGGAAACGGCTGCCGTCCTTCGTAACACCCCATTCCTGCATGACACCGGGGACGCTGAACAGCTTCCGCGGGGTAGCTGATGAGGACGCTCCCTTCTCGTCGATCTCGACCGCCATCACCGCGCCATCGATGGTCAGGTAGAACAGCTCGCGTCCGTCACCGCGCCAACGGGGAGCGAAGCCGCCTTCCTCGGAGATCGGGAGCCTCTCTCCGACCGACACACTGTCGATCGCGGGATCGATTCGGACGTCCGCGACGAACACCTCGTTCCGTCCCGATTCGTTCGAGACGTATGCGACTCGGCGCCCGTTCGGTGAGAGCTGTGCCTGCGTTTGTTGGAACTCACGCGCGACAAGGGGGACGCCGCCTTCGGAGCCCTTGGCTGTCCACGCCCAGACGTCAAATCCTCTCGCGGCGTCTCGAAAGGTGGTGAACAGCACGACGCGTCCGTTGCCTGTCGCACTTGTCGGGAATGCCACTTGATCGGTCTTGAACATTAGTTGGCCATCGCCGCCAACGGTCTGCTGGTACACTCCAGAGTCTCCGCCGCCGAGGCCGTACACGAACCGATCGTTCGTCACCCACAAGGGCCAGAACTCGAGGGACGGCGCAGATGTCTGGCGGGTCGGGTTCGCCCGACGGGTGAGATCGTACAGCCACAGGTCCTGGTCGACGACGCTTTGCGGCGCGTGCTTCGCCACGATCGCATGACCACCATCCGGCGAGAGCGCCAATCCCGCCACGTGCTCGGGCGCGCCGATGTGGCCAACGTCACGTCCCTGCCGATCGAACCACGTGAGCTGAAATGGCGGCTCGGGCGCTCTATAGACGAGAGTCGTGGGTGATACGGCGAAGGAGGCCCAGTCAAGATACGAACCAATGCGATCGGCCAGTCGTCTGGGCTCGCCCGTCAGTGTCAGCTGGACTTCGTCGAACCGTTGCGCGAACAACGCCCCATCCTGCGCGAACACGATGAAGCCGGGTCCTTCGTCGGCGGATGGCACATGCTGGGCGGGGAAGCCGGTCGCGATCAGGCGCTTTCCTTGACCGGCCGACTCGGAACCGAGGTCACCGACGTAGATGCCGGACTGTTCGGGCTTCGACCGAACGATGCGCAGGTAGATGAAGCGCCGTCCGTCGGACAGGAAGGACGGCATCAAGTGGCCCTCCAGAGTCGACGGCTCAGGGTGCGTCACCAAGGTCGCTCCGCCGCCCGCTTCGGAACACCGGGCGATACCGCCAGTCGGGTTCCCCAGAAGAATGACCCCGTCCCGGTTCCAATCGCCGCCGACGGCCGGAAGGGGGACATTCGTTTCGCAGATCGTCTGTGCCGTGCCGCCCGACAGGCTGATTCTCCTCAGTCCCCGCTCACCGGTGATAGCGAGGAAACGGCTATCAGGAGACCAAATCACGGGTGGCGCGATGGTGAACACGTCCGAACCAGCCAGCGGATATGGCGCCAGCGCGCTCATCGTCCGAGCCCAGAATCGCATGACACCGTCGGGCCCTGCGGTTGCCAGCACCACGTGGCGCCCGTCCGGAGAAACGGAGAACACACCTGATTCTGCCAGCCGGCCCCACACCGGTTCCTGAAAGTGGAGGGGTCGCTCCGAGGACACTCGATACTGCTGCGGATGGAGGGTAAGAACCGCCGCAAGCGCACCGATCGCCAGACCCGAAGCGAAGAATATCCACGGCCGCCACCTCGCGCGCGCCGGCGCAACATGGGCAAGCCGCGTGCTCAACGGGACTTCGACTCCTTCAATGCCGACGCGGTCGCTGTCGTTGCTGGCAACGAAGTCGTCGGATGGGACCTGCGGCTGGTCCTTCAAAGGCCCGTTGCCGTTATCGTCGAACGGAACCACCTGTGGAAAGAATCGGTAGCCGCGTTTCGGCACGGTTTCGACATAGCGCTCGGTATCCTCGCCTTCACCGAGCGCCTTTCGAATGGCAAAGACGTTGTAGGAGAGATTCGACTCCTCGACGATGGCGTCAGGCCACACGGCCTGCATGAGCTCGTCCTTTGTAAGCAGACGACCCGGATGCGCCGCCATGAAGGCCAGGAGGTCGAAGGCCTTCGGCGTGAGCGTTACCGGCCGACCGTCCTTCAGAACGAGTCGTTCGGCAGGGATCAGCGTGACCGGGCCGAATCGAAAGCCTCGAGGCGAGCGCTCCACCGGGGAATCATCAACCGACACGAGCGCGGACGCAAGCGGTTGCGATCGCGGAACTTCGACACGTCACACGGCGCTCCAAGAATCAACAAACGAGAATCCAAGCGCGTTACAAGACGTTTCTAAAGACGCATTCGCAGTCAGGCCGTTAGAAGACGTCATGCGCTCAAACACGATGACGCGCGCGTCGGAGCTAGCTTCAACGGCGGGAACGAGTCGGCGACCAACAGACCGGTGGTTCTACCTGGGCTTTACCTCGCTGGTGATTCTTCTGAACTTTGTGTCGTTCGGTCCGTCGATCATCGACCCTTCCGCGCGGACAGTCCCGCTCCCACTGACCTCAATCAATCTCGCTCACGTGCTGGTGTCGGTGGCCTGGCTCCTGACGTTTCTGGTGCAGGTCACGCTGGCCGCCGCGGGGCGGCCGGCCGTTCATCGGCGCATGGGAGTCGTCGGTGTCTTGCTCTCCATCGCGCTCATTGTGGTGACATGGCTCGTGCTCGTCGAGGGGGCGCGACGAGGCTTCGACCTCAGTGGAGACCTGGTGCCGAGGGGCACGACTGTAGACCCCGGTACATTCCTGGCCCCGGCGGAAGCATTGGTTCCGTTCGGTGTGTTTGTCGCCGCCGCTGTGTGGTGCCGGCGGCGCCCTGCCGTGCACAAACGGCTCATGATGCTCGCAATGTGGACGACAACAGGGGCCCCTGTTGCGCACTTGATGGGGCATTGGCCGGCGTTTCGAGTGCTGGCGTTCCTGGTCGGCCTAGTGCCGCTGGCAGTGCTTTTCATCCACGATCGACTTTCGCAGGGTCGCATCCCCCCCGTATCTTTGTGGGGGGGCGTTGTGTCCTTCGCCTGGGCAAATCTATTCATCATCCTCATCGCGCCTACGTCGGCCTGGCACGCCTTTGCGGCCTGGATTGTTCGTAGCCGCTAGATGGCCCCTCGAGGCAGTGGTCGTCCTCGGCAGCGAGGCCCACAACGCAGACATACTTTCTGCGGTTGGCATGGTTGGCTGCCCTGGAAGCTGGCGTTTGCCAGGTCCTGCACCGCCGGTGCACCGGACAGCTGGTGGCAGCGTCTACATCCGCTGCCCGGGTGTCCATCCGCAGAGGACGGACTGAGCGGCGAAGAACAGTGCGGAATTCGAGTGGCTGGCCGTTGGCGATTCGAACTCAGGCTGCTTGCCTTAGGCGATCGATTTGGTGCAGCCACCTGTTGACTCGGTTCCAACTGGCGCTGTTCTGGGCCATAACCTCTCGGTCCCTCGGTTCTTCTGGCCCAACATTCAGAGGGCCCTAATCCGGCCGATCGTCAGGATTCGGACGCCACCGGCCCGCGCGGTCGGAACGCCAGCGGCCGCAGGCTCGGCTACAATCGCCGCCATGCCGACGATAGCTTTGCCACGGGTCGCACCGATGCTCGTCACGTCCATGATCCTTGCGAGAGGTCATCTCGCGCGATAGCTCCTCCGGCCGTGACATCCAGCCCGCCGTATCGCTGCGCATTCCAGGTCTTCAGTGCCTGAACGCCGATGGCCTGCGCCGACATCAGATGTTCGTGGAGCTGAGACCAGTCGTCGTCCATGTCGCCGCCGGAAGACACGACGAGCCATTCCACGAGCACGGTTCCATTGAAACGCGCGGCGGTCGCAGGCCTTCGGACAACGACGCGCGTTTTGTAAGAATGGCCGCTGCTCGCCACCGACCCATCGGCCAGTGCAGGCGTGTCGTAGCGATTCGCCGTCCCGGAGATGAAGAATTCCTGCTCGATCCATCCGCTCGCGCGCAGGTCCACGGCCGCGGCGTACGGATAGTTGCGACCAGGTTCGCCGGGCGAGCCCGAAGGCAACGGACCCTCGACCGTCGGCGCAGGTACCGCCGCGCTGCGCGCGACAGCAGTCGCCGCGTTCGACATCTTCGCGCAGGCCGGACTGGCTGCGAGAAACGCCGGTTCAGTGAAGCTACTGGGCGACCTGGCCGTGCGCCGCGTCTTCGCGAGAATACGAGGCCCGTCGAGACGCCGACGACTTATCTGACAGACGAAATCACCCAACGCGCCGTACGTTTCATCGATCGCCATGCGGCGGAATCGTTCTTCATCGAAGTGGCGTACAACGCGGTCCATTGGCCGTTCCAGCCACCGGACACAGCAGCGTCAGATTCGAGACGCGACAGACGCAACGCCCCGTTGCGTCAAATGCCAGACGACCCATTGCCGGCTACTCGGCAGGACTACGTGCGTATGTTGGAGCGCGCCGATCAGGGCGTCGGAACGATTCTCGCGGCGCTCGAAGGCAATAACGTCGCGCAGAACACATTAGTGATCTTCACCAACGATAACGGCGGCGAGCGGCTGTCGCGCAACGCGCCGCTCTACCATCGCAAGGCGACGCTCTGGGAGGGTGGCATCAGGGTGCCGCTCATCCTGCGCTGGCCAGGGCACCTGCCGAGGGGTAAGACCTCTGAGCAGGTGGCGATCACGATGGATCTGACCGCATCCATCCTCGCAGCGACGGGAACTGCGTTGCCGACTGGCTATCGCCCCGAAGGCGTCAACATCCTGCCGAGCCTCGCCGGACGAGCGCCCGTGGTCGAGCGCCAGCTATTTTGGCGAATCTCACGGCCGGAGCGTCAACAAAGGGCAGTCCGCTCCGGCCGCTGGAAAATGCTGCTCGACGGCGGGCTGTACCTCCTGTTCGATCTGAGCGACGATCCTGGCGAGCGCCGCGATCTCGCCGCTCAGCACCCAGACGTCATTGTCAAGCTGAAAGCCGCGTTGGCTGAGTGGGAAAAGGGCGTTAATCAGAAAACGCCGAGTCAATGATTCAGTAACTTTTCCGAGTGTGGATCCGGCAACCCTAAATGTTGGTAGGTCCTTGGCCTACGTCGCGGTGTGAGCCGCCAGCTAACACGGCATACAGCCGACGGCAGGGGTGAAACTGGCGCGCCACGCTGATGCTTGGCCGTTGGTCGCGGGTAACGCCGTAGGGTCGACCGATCCCTCCTTCATGGGTTTTGTCACCCACTCTGAACGCGGCAGGCGCGAGGCAATCTGTCCCAGACGTCCTAGGTCTTTCTGTACTGGAGCTTGTTCGACGAAGAGAAGAGTACAGATACCTGTACGTACCTAGTACAGGAACTCCTAGGACACGTGGGACACCAGGGACGTGGCGTCCGGCCAGCGTTAGACGCCATCCGGCTATCATCTCGTGATGATCGACGGAAAGACGGTGAAGGTGCCGTGCGTCGGCTTGGCCTGGGGGAGGAGTCGATGAGAACGGAACGAATTTCGGAACATCGCGCCGCTGCGCCGAGTCACGCCGGAAGCAGACCATGAGCGACGAGACTTCGCGCCGCCTCAACGCCGAGTTCGGCGACATCGACATCTATGTATTCGATCAGCTGCTTAGGGGAAGAATCGAGCACGGCATGGCCATCTTGGATGCCGGCTGCGGCGACGGACGCAACGTCTTCTATCTGATGCGGAACGCGTTCGACGTCTGGGGCGTGGACGAGAGCCAGGACGCTGTCGCCGCAATCCGCCGGCAGGCTGCAACCATCGCGCCGGCGCTGGACGAGGACCGGTTCGGCGTGCAAAGCATCGAAGCACTGAGCTTCGACGACGCCGCCTTCGACGTCGTGATCTGCGGCTCCGTTCTCCACTTCGCGAAAGACGAGCCGCACTGGTGGGCGATGGTGCGGCAGCTCTGGCGGGTGCTGAAGCCGGGCGGGATGCTGTTCACGCGGCTCGCGTCAACGATCGGCCACGAGAGCGGCGTCAAGCCGCTCGGAGGGAGGCGCTACGTCATGCCCGACGGCAACGAACGCTTCCTGGTCGACGAGGCCTTCCTGATGTCCGCCACCGCGGAGCTGGGCGGCAAGCTCCTCGATCCGCTCAAGACGACCGTGGTGCAGGGAACGCGGTCGATGACGACGTGGGTGGTGGGGAAAGCTTGAGCGAGACGAAGAAGATATCAAGGAGGACTCCAGGGACGACCCCGGGCGTCGGCTGCCCTCAATTATGAGATGGCTTCTAGTGCCATCACAGTGCCATTCGGTGCCAGTGGCGCGGCGGCGACGGAGTGCCGCCAGTGCCACCCTCTCTTTAAAGAGGGTGGCAGGCACTCGGAGATGGCACGTGCCGACGCGTGAGCGTGTTTGGGAGCGCAAGGGACGGCGTTCGCCAAGAAATTGGCTGCGTAGTAGACCTTCCCTTCCGCGTGATTCACGAACAAGACCCTCATTCGCGCAAGCTGCGGTCCTCCAAGAAAGCGAAGCAGCAGGTTCAAGATCACGAGCATGCCGAGTCGGGACGAATCGCGCGCCTGGAATCTGAGGGGTGTAGCCGCGAAGAGTGCGACGTGGCCGACGTACCGGCGCCGGTATAATCCCTTCACTTGAATCTCGCTCCAGGCTCGCGACTCGGCCCCTATGAAATCATCTGCGCCATCGGCGCGGGTGGCATGGGCGAGGTCTGGAAGGCTCTCGACACAAGAGTCGACCGGGTCGTCGCGATCAAGCGCCTCAAGTCCGAGCATGCCGAGCAATTCATGCGCGAAGCGCGCGCGATCGCGGCCCTGAATCATCCCCGCATCTGCCAGCTCTACGATCTCGGACCCGATTACCTCGTCATGGAGTACGTGGAGGGCCAGCCGCTGAGGGGCCCGCTGCCGGTGGACCACGCACGGAAGCTCGCCACGCAGATCGCGGAAGCCCTGAAGGCAGCGCACGAAAAGGGGATCGTGCACCGGGACCTGAAGCCAGCCAATATTCTCGTGAATGAGAGCGGGGCCAAACTGCTCGACTTCGGACTGGCGAAGAGAGACGCCTTGCTTCTCTGCAACGACGCAACCGTCAGCGAGGCAATGACCGAGCACGGCGTGATCGCGGGCACGATCGCGTACATGTCGCCAGAGCAAGCACTGGGACGGCCGGTGGATGCACGTTCCGACGTGTTCTCGTTCGGTGCCGTTCTCTACGAGTTACTGAGCGGTCGGAAGGCATTTGGAGGCGACACCGCGCTGCAGACACTCACGGCGATCATCCACGAGGCATCGCCGGCGCTCGACGTCCCCCACCTGGATCAGATCGTGAAACGCTGCCTGGCCAAGCAGCCTGGCGATCGCTTCCAGTCGATGGCCGATGTCGTGGCGGCTCTGCAACAGAGCGTCAGCGGAGCCGCCGCCCGCCACGCGTCCATCGCCGTGCTCCCGTTCGCCAACATGAGCCGCGATCCGGACGACGAGTATTTCAGCGATGGCCTCGCCGAGGAGATCATCAACCGGCTGGCCCACGTCGCGGATCTCAAGGTCACTGCACGCACCTCATCGTTCGCGTTTCGCGGCAAGGAGCAGGACATTCGAGGCATTGCGGAAGCGCTCGGGGTCCGGACGATCCTGGAAGGGAGCGTGCGTCGCGCGGGAAGCCGGATCCGGATCACCACGCAGTTGATCAACGCCGAAGACGGCTATCACCTGTGGTCCGAGCGGTACGATCGCGAGCTCACCGACGTCTTCACCATTCAGGACGAGATCGCGCAGGCGATTGCGGGCGCTCTCCAGAGCACGCTCGGCGCCAAGCCGGCCAAACGCATTCCGCGATTCCCGGCTTATGAGGCACTGCTCAAAGCGCGTCATCACCTGCGCGCCTACGACCCGCAGGCACACGTCCGAGCACGGGAGTATTGCGAGAAAGCGATCGCGATAGATCCGCCGTATGCGGCGCCGCACGCTTTGCTTGCCCACATCGACTTCCATGCGTCGACACACGTCGGGAAGCCGCTGGCGGCGGTCGCGGCCGATGTTCGGCGAGAGGCACAACGCGCCCTCGATCTCGACCCCTTCGAGACCGATCCACACTATCTGCTCGCGGCTCTCGCCGCCATTCACGACTACAACTGGGTGGACGCCGAGAGGGAAATTCAGATGGCTCTGGCCAGCCCGTCCGCGTCGGCGGAGGCGCACTGGATACGAGGGTGCATGTTGAGCGCCTTCGGACGGTTCGAGGAGTCGTCGGCCGAAATCCGGCGGACGGTGGAACTGGACCCCCTCGTCGTGCTCTGGCGAGGCATACTGATGGCGCATCTCGTGTGTGCGGAACGGTACGACGACGCCCTGGCCGAAAGCTCCCCAGCGCTCGATGTCTCAGAGTCCGAGATTCACCCTCACCTGGCCATGGCCGAAGCGTATCTCGGCCTGGGGAGACTCGACGAGGCGCTCGCTTCAGCGGAACGAGCGCATCGGAATCTCCCCGAGCAATCTATGGGCACGGGGTTCCTGGCCGCAGTGCTGGTCCGCCGCGGAGATCGGGACCGCGCCGACACGCTCGTGAAACAGATCGGCGACACGCCAACTCCGATCTGGGGCCGAGTCTGGTATCACCTGCTATGTTCTGAGATCGCTGAGGCGGCTGCTTGGTACGAGAAGATGATCGTCGCGCGAGAAATCTTCGCACCGGTCTACGCCATGGCTCCGTACACCGCAGAGCTGCGCGCCAGCTCGTACTGGCCCAGACTTGCGCGGATGATGAACCTTCCGTTGGCTGATAAATAGGCTGAAGCTACCTGTCGGATCATCTCCACCCGTCTGTGCCATTCGTGAATCTGGTTCCAACTGGCGCTGTTCTGGTCCACCAAACCTTCATAATTCGCGGTCTCGATTCCCTGCAAGTGGCTGAAGGCCGGTGCTGTTACGCCGGTTCCAACAAAGCCTTTTCCGTCGAACGCGATTCCGTACGGAAAGAATAGTTGTTGGAACCACTGCCGTTGTTCGAGTGACGCCGCACCCACAGGTCTGCGGCGCGTGGTAGAACGCGTTCCGCGAACGCGAGGATGCCCTCCACGTCGAGTTCTTCGAGTTGGCCGGAGTGACGGTCGATCCGCGCGAGTGTCACTCCTCGTGCAGTTTCTCGGCGCGTCGGTCGTACGTCTCGATGTCGATCGAGCGCTCGAAGAGGAACGGTTCGTCCAGACGGTCCAGCTTCTCTTGAATCGCTTTCGCCGCGCGTTCGGCGTTCGCCAGTTCATCTCTCACAGCTGCTTTCCGTGCCTTCCGGATCTGCAGCACGGATTCTTTGAGCAGCCGCATGTAGCCACGTGTTGGCTGCAGCAGGGCGAATTCGTCCGCGCTTACACACGGTCGAACAGGTCCTCTGAGATCAGCGGCTCGAAGTCGCCGCTTTCCACGAACGCCGTACTCGGGCACATCCACAATGCCCGCGTGCAATTCGACTCTCAGTTCGCGTTCAAACGCCGCGCGATCGCGCGGTCGCACCTTCCGGACAACCAACTCTCAAGCAGCGTTGAGGTGTCGAGTATTGAACAGACACCGTCCGATGTACCGGCAAGCATTGCGCGGTAGGCGCTTGTGCCCCCGAGGAGGCCTCACCATGCAGAGACACGACACGGGAAGACAATCGACACTTCGGCTTGCGACGGGAATGGCAGCCACACTAGCCGTCGCCAGTCTGGCCCTAGCGACGATAGTCACGGCGGAGCATCGTGAGAATGGGCGCTGGATGGGAACGCGGAGTGCGAGTCCTCAGGCCGTTGCGTCGCCTGTCCAAGCGGCCATCGCGAGTGATCGGCAAGACGATGGCCACCGGGAACAGTGGGTCGGGACCTGGGGCAACGCATTGCACCAGCCGGACCTCGGCGTCCCCGGATTGAACAACTCTGGCTTCATCCATCAAACTCTCCGCCAAATCGTGCACGTCAGCCGCGGAGGCGCTCGAGTGCGCGTGCGGCTATCGACTTTTGGAGCGAGTGGCTTGGTGATTGGAGCGGCGAATATCGCGCTGAGCGCTACGGGAGCATCGACAGTACCAGGGTCTGACAGGACGTTGACCTTCGGCGGTGATCCATCCATCACCATCCCACCCGGCGCGCTCGTAGTGAGCGACCCCGTGGAGCTCGAGGTGCCGGACCGAGGCGACTTAGCCGTCAGCATTTTCGTGCCCGAAAATACAGGACCGGCGACGTGGCATTTCCAGGGGCGGCAGACCTCCTTCATCTCTCCGCCGGGAGATTTCACAGGGAGCGCCGTGATGCCGGTCAGCTCGACGACACAGGCACGGTTCTGGCTGGCGGGAGTGGACGTCACGGCGTCCGAGCACACTGGGGTGATCGTCGCCATTGGCGAGTCGATCACTGATGGTGCGCAGTCAACCGTGGACGCCAACGCCCGATGGACCGATCAACTCGCCCGGCGGCTGCTGGCGCAACCCGGTCATCGGGCCATGGGCGTGCTGAACGAAGGATTGGCCGGCAACAGGCTCCTTCACGATTCCCTCGGTCCCAACGCGTTAGCCCGATTTGACCGCGACGTGCTGGCCCAGACCGGGGTGACCCACGTCATAGTTCAAGCGGGGGGGAACGACATCTTCACCCTGAATCCCGTTGAGGAGGTGACGGTTGAGCAGGTCATCCAGGGCCACAGGCAACTCATCGAGCGTGCCCATTCGAAGGGACTGAGAATCTTCGGCTGCACTCTGACCCCCGTGGAAGGGTTCCTCCTGCCGGGAACGCCATTCCCGGTCTTTACACCCGAGAAGGAGGTCAAGCGTCAGGCCGTCAATG
>Ga0111538_10013481_pt1 | contig 10787 bp, 12 predicted proteins | sample SoiMethybrSBSTD1_FD_79669 | JGI IMG/M metagenome (GOLD analysis project Ga0111538, IMG submission 79669) | Bulk soil microbial communities from a Populus tree surrounding site in Tennessee, USA - Soil MetaG P. TD hybrid SBSTD1 (version 2)... | ecosystem: Environmental > Terrestrial > Soil >... | reverse complement strand
CGACGTGCTCATCGTCGACACCTCAGGGCGCCTGCACGTCGACACCGAGCTCATGCGCGAGCTGGCCGACATCAAGAAGGAGCTCAAGCCCCACGACGTCCTCCTCGTCGTCGACGCCATGACCGGCCAGGACGCCGTCAACGTGGCCGAGCAGTTCGCCGAGCAGGTCGGCTTCGACGGCGTGATCATGACCAAGCTCGACGGCGACGCCCGCGGCGGCGCCGCCCTGTCGGTCAAGGCGGTCACCGGCATGCCGATCCTCTACGCGTCGACGGGCGAGAAGCTCGACGCGTTCGAGCGCTTCCACCCCGACCGGATGGCCCAGCGAATCCTCGGGATGGGCGACGTCCTGACCTTCGTCGAGAAGGCCCAGCGCGAGGTCGACGAGGACCACGCGGCCGAAATGGAGCGCAAGCTCCGCAAGGCCGAGTTCAGCTTCGAGGACTTCCTCGACCAGCTGCGAACGATCCGGCGCATGGGCCCGATCGGCAACCTGATCGGGATGCTCCCGGGCGCGGGCGCGCAGCTGCGCGGGATGAAAGTCGACGAGCGCGAGCTCGACCGCGTCGAGGCCATCGTGCTGTCGATGACCCCGGAGGAACGCCGGCGACCGGACCTCATCAAGGGCTCGCGCCGGCTGCGCATCGCCAAGGGCTCGGGAACGACGGTTCAGGCAGTCAACCAGCTCGTCAAGCAGTTCGAGCAGATGCGCAAGCTGATGAAGTCGATGGCCCGGGGCAAGATGCCCGACATCGGCGCCCTGATGCGGCAGGCGCGCTAGCGGGCGGCTCGCCGCGCCTGCGCGCGCTACCCTCCGTCGCCGCATGTCCGTCCGCATTCGCCTCACCCGCATCGGTGGCCGCAAGGATCCCGTCTGGCGCGTCGTCGTCGCCGACCAGCGCTCGCCGCGCGACGGCCGTGTGATCGAGACCATCGGTCACTACAACGCGCGCACCGAGCCCTCGAGGGTCGACGTCGACATCGACCGGGCCAACGCCTGGCTCGCGCGCGGCGCCCAGCCGACCGCGCAGGTGCGCCATCTGCTGCGGATCGCCGAGAAGCAGGCCGCGGCGGCTCCGGCTCCCGAAGAGGTCCCGGCCTCCTAGGAGGGGCGGTGGGGTCCCAGGCCCTGCTCGAGTACCTGGCCCGGTCCCTGGTGGACAATCCCGAGGCGGTCGAGGTCGAGTCGTTCGAGGAGGACGACGGTACGGTCGTGCTCGAACTGGCCGTGGGCGAAGACGACTACGGCAAGATCATCGGCCGCGGTGGGCGCACCGCCAACGCGATCCGCAGCGTGGTCAAGGCGGCGGCCGTGCGCGAGGACCGGAAGGTCCTCGTCGACATCGTCGACTGAGATGGCTGATGCCGCGACCCCACGCGCGGCCGCGGCATCAGCCATCTGAGCCGATGCTGGTCGCCGGGCGCGTCGGCCGCCCGCACGGGCTGGACGGGTCGTTTCACGTGGTCGAGGCGCGGCCCCGTCTCCTCGCGTCCGCCAGCCTCACGCTTCGCGGCCGACCGTTGCGCGTGCAGCGGCGGGCGGGGACCGACGAGCGGCCCATCCTGCGGCTCGAGGGGGTCGCCGACCGGGACGCCGCCGACGCCCTGCGCGGCGCGGACCTGCTCGTCGAGCGCGCCGCGGCCCCGCCGTTGGGCGACGACGAGTGGTACGCGGAGGACCTCGAGGGGTGTGCCGTGGCCGACGGCGCGGTCTCGCTCGGCCGCGTCCGGCGGCTGCTTGCGTTGCCGTCGTGCGAGGCGCTGGAGGTGGAGCGGACGGGCGCGCCCGACCTCCTCGTGCCCCTCGTGCGCGACGCGGTTCGGTCGGTCGACCTAGCCGACCGCCGCATCGACGTCGACAGCGCCTTCCTGGGGGAGTGATGGAGCTCGACGTCTTCACGCTCTTCCCTGAGTGGTTCACGTGGTTCGTGTCCCAGCGGCACGTGCGCAACGTGGTCGAGGCGGGGTCGTCCGTGCGGTTCTTCAACTACCGCGACCACACGCCGCTCTCGGCGGGGCAGGTCGACGACACGCCGTTCGGGGGCGGAGCCGGGATGGTGCTGCGGGTGGACGTGGTGGACGCCGCGCTGCGGGCCGCCTACGGCGCGTCGCGCGGCGACCGCCGCATCGTCGCGCTGACCGCGAGCGGCGGGCCGCTCGACGACAGCCTCGCGTCCGAGCTCGCGCGCGAGCCGGCGCTGGCGCTCTTGTGCGGCCGCTACGAGGGCTTCGACGAACGCATCGTCGAGCACCTGGCCACGGACGCGATCTCGATCGGCAGCTACGTGCTCTCCGGCGGCGAGCTTGCGGCGATGGTGGTCTCCGACGCCGTCCTGCGCAAGCTGCCGGGCGCGCTCGGACACGTCGACTCGGTGGTGGAGGAGTCGTTCTCGGAGGCCCTCGAGGGCTATCCCGAGTACCCGCACTACACGCGCCCGGCGACCTACCGGGGGTGGACGGTTCCCGAGGTCCTGCTCTCCGGCCACCACGAGCGGATCCGCGAGTGGCGGCGGGAGCAGAGCCGCAGCCGATCCGAGTCCGGCTAGGCCGCTACCCTGCTTCCCCGGCATGAGCGGCGTCATCGACAGCCTCGAGCGGTCACAGCTGCGTCGGGTGCCCAGGTTCGGGCCCGGGGACCGCGTGCGCGTGCACTTCCAGGTCATCGAAGGCTCCCGGCGCCGGACGCAGGTCTTCGAGGGCGTGGTCCTCAAGCGCCAGGGCCACGGCGTGCGGGAGACGTTCACCGTCCGCAAGCAGTCCTTCGGCGTGGGGGTCGAGCGCACGTTCCCGGTGCACTCGCCGAAGATCGAGCGCATCGAGGTGGCCGCGCGCGGCGACGTGCGGCGGGCCAAGCTGTACTACCTGCGCGGTCGCGTGGGCAAGCGCGCCCGCGTGCGCGAGCGCCGGGACCTGCGGCCCGACGAGGCGGTCGAGCCCGGGCTCCTGTACGAGGAGGAGGCGGTCGCCGGCGGCACGGACGAAGCCGGCGAGGCGGCGATCGAAGCCGAGCCCGAGGCCAACCCGGAGGCCGAGCAGGAGGCGCACGACGACGAGCCGCAGGGCGAGGCCGAGCCGGAGGAGGACGGTGGCGACGAGTCAGGGGAACCGGAGCAGACGCCAACGGATGACGGCGAAGACTCCCGTGGCCAGTAAGGCCAAGCGCAAGAAGTCAGCCGGAGGCACGCTGCTCGAGCTGGCGATCATCGTGGTCGTCGCGCTCCTGCTCGCGCTCGGCATCCAGGCCATCCTCATCAAGCCGTACCGGATCCCGAGCCCGTCGATGGAGCCGACGCTCGACATCAACCAGCGCGTGCTCGTCAACCGCATCGGCCACGAGCTCGGCGACACGCCGAGCGTGGGCGACATCGTGGTGTTCCATCCGCCGGCCGGGGCGGCCAGCAACACGTGCGGGGTGCGCCCCCAGCGCGGTCAGGCTTGCGCGGAGCCGACGGCGAAAGAGTCCAACGACAACTTCATCAAACGGGTGGTCGCCGGGCCCGGCGACACGATCGCGATCCGCGACGGGCACGTCATCCGGAACGGGAAGCTCCAGAAGGAGTCGTTCATCCGCCCGTGCGCGCCCGGACAAGACTGCAATTTCCCGAAAGCCATCCGAGTTCCGCCCGATCATTGGTTCATGATGGGCGACAACCGTGGCCTCTCCGACGACAGCCGCTTCTGGGGCCCCGTCCCCAACAACTGGATCATCGGAGGAGCCTTCGCCACCTATTGGCCACCGGACCGGATCGGCTTCCTCTAGGCGGCCGCGCCGGACCGGGCGCAAGCTGTTCCGCTTCGACCGCAAGCAGGGCTACCGCTACGTCGCGGGAGCCGACGAGGCCGGGCGCGGGTGCCTTGCCGGTCCGCTCGTGGCCGCCGCCGTGCTGTTCGACTACGAGCGGCTGTCGCTGCGCGACGTCCGCTCGCTCGCAGTGCTCAACGACTCCAAGCAGCACACGCCCGAGGCGCGGGACGAGCTCTACCCGCTGGTGATGCGGGCGGCGACCCGCGCGGCAATCGTGTCCCGCTGCGTGCGCGGCATCGACTCGCGCGGGCTGCATGTCACCAACGTGGCGGCGCTGCACGATGCGCTGGTCCGCGTCGTGCGCCCGGGGACGCTGTGCCTGACCGACGGCTTCCGCGTCCCCGCCATCGGCCACGACCAGCGCGCGGTCATCGACGGCGACGAGACCTCCGCGGCGATCGCGGCGGCGTCGATCCTGGCCAAGGTCTCCCGCGACCGGTACATGAAGCGAGCGGACGCGCTGCACCCGGGCTGGGAGTTCGCGGCCCACGTCGGCTACTCGACCCCCGAGCACCGCGACGCGATCGAGCGCATGGGCGTCTCGCCCCTGCACCGCCGCTCGTTCCAGTCGATCGCCTACCAGCAGCTTGCGCTCTAGCCGCCCTTGACAAGCGGCCTTGCCCGCGGCTAGACCACGCAGGACACCGAATTTGGGGAGTGTGCACGCATGTTTGGTCTCCGGAGGTCGGCCGCCGCCGAGCCGGCACCGCCCGACCCATCCCCGATTCGGACCGACTTCACCGGCGCGACCGTCACCGGACAGGTCGCCGTCGGGGAGCACATCGTCCAGATCCAGGCCGAGGCGGGCGCTCGGGTCACGTACGTGGCGCCCGACGCTCGCCCGGTGCTGCGCCTGCGGGATTCGATCCGGCGGCTCCCGCGCGACTTCCCGTCGCTGCTCGGGCGCCGGGTCGAGCTCGAGGCGGTCGGCTCGGTGCTGGGGCGGGAGACCTCGGTCGAGGTGGCGGGGGAGGCGGGGATCGGGAAGACCGCGCTACTGCGCCACATCGCCCACCGCGCTGAAGGCTGGGCGCCGGAGGGCATCGTGTTCACGACCTGCGGGCGCCAGCCGGTGCAGGACGTGCTGCAGTTCCTGGTCGAGTCCTGCTATCAGAGCGACGTCGTCTACGTGCCGACCCCGGCGCAGTTGCACGAGCACCTGGCCGAGCGGCGGGTGCTGGTCGTGCTCGACGACGTGCAGGTGGGACGCGACGAGCTCGCGTCGCTCATGGACGCCGCGCCCCAGTGCCTGTTCCTGACCGCCGCCGAGCAGCGGCTGCTGTGGGGCGAGGGCGCCGAGGTCGCGCTGGGCGGGCTGGGCTCGTCGGCGGCGCTGGCGCTGTTCGAGCACGAGCTCGGGCGAGCGCTCGAGCACGATGAGCGCCCGGCCGCGGAGGCGTTCTGCGTCGCGGTGGATGGCCATCCGCTGCGGCTGCTGCAGGGCGCGGCGCTGCTGCGGGAGGGGCGTCCGCTCCCGCTCGCTCCGTCCCTGCGCGACGCGCTCGCCGCGTCGTTGTCCGACACCGAGCGCGCCGTGCTCGGTCCGCTGGCGGTGGCGCCCGAGGCGCCGGTGCCGATCGAGCGGGTGCGGGCCGCGAGCGGGGTGGACGACGCCGCCGCCGTACTGGCGCGGCTCGAGCGCCGCGGGCTGGTCCAGTCGCACTCACCGCGCTACTCGATCGCGGGCGACCCGCTGGTCGACGGCGCGCCGTGGCTCGAGCGCATGCTCGCCTCCGACGTACCCGCGCGGTCGCCCGAGGAGGCGCCGGCGGTGCTGGCCCTGCTCGACGCGGGCGCGCGGGCCGAGCGCTGGGACGACGTCCTGCGCGTGGCGCGGCAGGCCACCCCGGCGATCGCCGCCGGCGGTCGCGTCGGGGCATGGGGCGTCGTGGTCGACCACGCGCTGGTGGCGGCGCGCGCCGCGGGCGACCGGGCCGGCGAGGCGTGGGCGCTGCACGAGCGGGGCTCGCGGGCGCTGTGCCTGGGCGACCGCGAGCTCGCGGCGGCGGCGCTGGGCGAGGCGCTGGCGCTGCGGGAGGAGCTCGGCGACGCGCGGGGTGCGGAGGTCACGCGGCACAACCTGGCCCAGCTCGGCGGGGGTGGTCCGCCGAGCGGGAACGGCGGCCCGCCGCAGCCGCCGCGGCCGCGCTGGCCCTGGATCGCGGGCGGGCTCGGCGTGCTGGCTGCGGCCGCCGTCGCGGTGGCGCTGGCGACGTCGGGTGGGGGCTCGCCCTCATCTCCGCCTCAGGGCTCGGAGGCGGTCAACGCGACCCCGACCCCGACCGCGCAACCCACGGTTTCGGAAACGACCAATCCGGGTGGAGGCGCGACGACGCCGACGAGTCCCGGGGACAGCGGGAACGGCGGGGGCGGAACCGCCGAAACGACCCCCACCGACGGCTCCCCCGCGGCAGCGACGCTCGGCCAGTCGGAGGTGGACTTCCGCGACCAGCCGGTCAAGCGCCCGAGCCGCCCGCGGTCGATCGAAGTCGTCAACCAGGAGTCCGGCGAAGCGCAGCTCGGCGCTATCAGCAAGTCCGGCGCCGACGCCGGCGACTTCGACGTCGACACTGGCAGCTGCGCGGGCGCCTCGCTCGCCCCGGGCGAGGCGTGCACGGTCGCCGTGACGTTCACGCCAACCGCTTCTGGGACGCGGACTGCGGCCGTGGAATTCGCCGACCTCGGGGACGGCCGCGCGGCGCAGGTGGCGCTGAGCGGCAACGGCGTGGGCGGCACGCAGGACGACACGACGTCGACTCCGAACGAGACCACCGCACCCCCGGCGGTCTCGACCCCGCCCGTCGGCAAGCCCAAGCGGAGCACGCCCACCACGACGGACAGCGGCCAGACCACGACGAAAGGTTCAGGATGAGCGAGCAGGAACAGTCGGGCGATCGCATCAGCGCCGACTTCAGCGGGGCCACGGTCTCGGGGACGGTCGGGGTCGGGAAGGGCATCGAGCAGCACCAGGCGGTGGGGACCATGACCACGCAGGTCACCCAGGCCGAGCTCGACGACCTGCGCTCTTCCTTTGATGCGGTGCGCGCGCAGGTGCGCGCCGAGGCGCCCGACGACAAGCGCGAGCCGGCGCTCGAGCGCATCGACGAGCTCGAGCAGGCGCTGGTGACCGACAAGCCCGATCCGGCCACCGCGGGCTATGTCAAGGGCTGGTTTGCGCGCAACGTTCCGGCGATTGCGGGCGCCGTCGTGTCGCTCGTCGTCCACCCGGTGGTGGGCAAGCTCGTCGAGGCGGGCGGCAACGCCCTCGCCGACCAGTTCGCCCAGCTGGTGGGCGGCGACGAGTGAGCGCGGGGGCGGCCGACACCGACGCGCTGCTGCGACGGTTCAAGCCACAGCTCCGCTACGACTCGCAGGAGGCCTTCTTCGCCGACTCAGCGGCGGAGATGACCCGCAACCCCCACAACACGTTGCGGCGCGCGCCGTACGACGACCGCGACGAGGGAGCGCTCATCGCCGCCGCCGACGCGACCGATGCGCTGCGGAAGCTGAGCCTCGAACTCCTCGCCGCGAGCACCTACGCGAACGGCGAGGCGGTGGAGCCGGGCGACCGGCTGGGCATCCTCGGCACCGATTACCGCACCCAGTACGTCCGCCTGCGCACCCGCCTCCCTGAGCTGCGCAACCGGATCTACGGCCACGCGGCCACCGATTCGGGCGGCCGGCTCTGGCTCCAGTACTGGTTCTTCTACTTCTACAACGACTACCACTTGGCCGCCGACCTCGGACTGCACGAGGGCGACTGGGAGATGGTCCAGCTGCGCATGCACGGCGACGAGCCCGATCTCGCGGTCTATGCGCAGCACCGCAACGCCGAGGAGCGGCCGTGGTCGGACGTGCTCCGGGCCGACGGCCAGCCCGACACGCCGCTGGTCTATCCAGGGCGCGGGTCGCACGCCTCGTACTTCGAGCCCGGCCTGTACGAGACCGAGGCCTGGTTCGACATCGCCGACGGCAAGCGCAGGACGCCGGAGCTGGAGCTCGAGATCGTGCAGGACGCATCGCCGCCGTGGATCGCCTGGCCGGGCCAGTGGGGCGACACCGAGCCGGCCGTGCCCGGCTTGGAGCAGCCCAGTCCGGCCGGGCCGGCGGCCCACGACCAGTGGCTCGATCCCGATCTCCTGCGCGCGACGGCGATCAGGCGGGCCCCAAGGCGGCCCGGGCCACCGCCGGACGTGGTCGTCTCCCGCCGGGGCGGTCGTCTCCACGTGGCCTATGACTTCACCGACCGCACCGGCCCGGAGCCGAGCAAGCTCGTCGTCACCGTCAACTCGGCCGACGAGAAAGGCGTGCCGCCGCGCACGTGGACCTTCGGCGTGGAGTCGACCCAGTCGGGCGAGATCGTCACCCGGCTCGACCTCGCGCCCGACCGCCGCTACGACGTCTACACCAGCGTGACCGCAGCGGCCGACGACCGCGGGGCACCGTCCGCGTCCGTGCTGACCGAGCTGGGCCCCGACGAACCCCGGGTCCAGACCGGCGACGGGGTCCTGTCGCGGCTGAAGCGGGCAGCCTGGTCGGTGACGCGGGTGTTCTCGGGCGGGCGGTGACGCCGCCGCTCAGAACGCGGCTTCGAGATGTTCGAGCTCGACGAGCTTCCCGGCGTCGTCGACCACGACGCCGATGGCGTCGAAACGGACCTCGGCGCGGTGGGGCCGATCGTCGGTCGCCGAGAGCCAGGCGATCGCCATCGCCCGCACCTGTCCCTGCTTGCGCCAATCGACTTTCTCCAGCGGCCGCCCCGGCCCCAAGCGCCGTGCCTTGACCTCGACGAAGACGAGACGGTCCCCGTCGCACGCGATGAGGTCGATCTCGCCGAGCCGGGTCCGGTGATTGCGCATCACGATGCGATAGCCGAGCCGCTCGAGGTGCTCGGCGGCAAGCCGCTCGCCCAACCGGCCGAGGCGCTGCCGCGCGCCTGTCATCGCTCACGGCATCCGGACGTAGCTTCCGGCCGGTCCCCGCCGGACATAGCCGAGCAGCTCGAGCTCGGCCAGGCCCACCATCGCGCTGCCGGCGTCACCTCCTGCCGCGACGATCGCGGCCAGCGTGGTGCGGCCCGCCTCGACCTGGCCGAGCAGCTCGTACAGCCGCGCCTGCAGCTCGCTGCCGTCGCGGCGGCGCGGCGTTGGTCGCGCTCCGGCGCCGAACAGGAGGTCGAGCACGTCGCCGGCCCCGCGCACAACGAGCGCGCCGTCGAACAGCAGATCGTTCGGCCCCGCGGCCAGCGGCGAGGTCACCTGGCCCGGGACCGCGCCGATGTCGCGCCCGAGCCCCCGCGCGCAGTCGGCGGTGATGAGCGAGCCCGAGGTCACCGAGGCCTCGACCACGACCGTCGCCTCCGCCAGCCCGGCGATGATGCGGTTGCGGGCGGGGAAGCTCCAGCGCCGCACTGCCGCGCCAGGCGGCATCTCAGCGACCACGCAGCCCTCGGCGACGATCCGGCGGTGCAGGCGCCGCTTGCTCGCGGGGTGCGGGCGATGGGCACTGCCGGCGAGCACCGCCACGGTCGCGCCGCCGGCCTCGAGCGCCCCGGCGTGGGCCGACGAGTCGACGCCGAGCGCCATCCCCGAAACGACCGTCACGCCTGCTGCGGCCAGCTCGCGCCCGAGTGCCCGCGCCGCCTCGAGCCCGTACCCCGACGCCCGGCGCGCTCCGACGACCGCGACCGACGGCCCGAAGACGAGCGACGCGAACCGCTCCCATGCGCCGGCGACGAACAACGCCGCGGGACGGTCAGGCGCCTCGGCGAGCGGCGGCGGGTACGCGGCGTCGTGAACGCAGACGGAGTGCAGCCCGAACGTGCCCAGCGCCGACCGCATCGTCGCGGCCGAGAAGCCGCGGTGCCGCTCCCGCAGAACGGTGATGTCGCGCCCGCCGATGGATCGAATGAGGTCGCCGTCGGGAAGGGCAAGAAGCGCCGAGAGGTCGGACCGCCGCGGGCTGCACTGCTCGAAGTGCGGCACGAGGGCGGCCAGCAGCCAGGAACGCCGGAGGCACGCGTCGCAGGCAAGCTCGACGAGCGGTTGCGCCGAGGCCGCGTCAGCCGGTGGAGCCGACGGGAAGGGCAGATGCTGGAGCGCCCCGCTCACGCCGCCAGCGCCTCCGCCGGCCCGTGCTGACGCAGGGACAGGGTCTCGAGGACATGCGCGCGCTCTATGCCCTTCGCGCCGTTGAGATCGGCGACGGTTCGCGCCACGCGCAGCGCGCGGTGGTGGCCGCGTGCGCTCAGATGACCAGCACGGTAGGCATCGAGGAGGGCTTCGCGAGCGCTCCCCGAGAGGCCGGCGGTATCGCGCAGCGTGGCCGGGTCGGCGTCGCCGTTGCAGGCTGCTCCGGTCCCGGCCAGGCGATGCGCCTGGCGAGCTCGAGCCTCGACGACGCGCTCGCGCGCGTCAGCCGACGTGGTCAGCGGACCGCCGGCAAGCTCGTCCGGCGACGGGCGCTGCACGCCGACCAGCAGGTCGATGCGGTCCAGCAGTGGGCCGCTGAGGCGCCGGCGGTGGCGCTCGATCTCGGCTTCGGTGCAGCGACACGGCCGCACCGAACGGCCGGTGCCCGCGAAGCCGCACGGGCACGGGTTCGTTGCCGCGACGAGCATGAACCGGCTCGGGAAAACGACCGCCCGCTGGCCACGGACGATCCCGACGCGGCCATCCTCGAGCGGCTGGCGGAGGGCCTCGAGGCTCGAGCGCGGGAACTCCGACAGCTCATCCAGGAACAGCAAACCGCGGTGCGCCAGTGTCACCTCGCCGGGCGCCGGAGTCGAGCCGCCGCCGGTCAGTCCGGACGGCGAGATCGTGTGGTGGGGCGCCCGGAAGGGACGGTGGCGCGCGAGCCCGGCGCCGTGGTGGATGCCGGCGACCGAGTGGATTCGGGTGACCTCGAGCGCCTCCGAGCGCCGCAGCGGGGGCAGGATCGAGGGAAGCCGGCGGGCGAGCATGGTCTTTCCCGTGCCGGGCGG
>Ga0111538_10013480_pt1 | contig 10787 bp, 10 predicted proteins | sample SoiMethybrSBSTD1_FD_79669 | JGI IMG/M metagenome (GOLD analysis project Ga0111538, IMG submission 79669) | Bulk soil microbial communities from a Populus tree surrounding site in Tennessee, USA - Soil MetaG P. TD hybrid SBSTD1 (version 2)... | ecosystem: Environmental > Terrestrial > Soil >... | reverse complement strand
GGCGCTTGGCAACATTCCGCCGCGTGAATATGCTTTGCAGGCAGGCGTTTCATCGAGCCCGACAGGGCTCCTGGAGGTCGAAAGCTAACATAGCTTCCGGACCACCATTCCCAAGCGCTTCAAAGCTGCCATCCTCCAATGTGACCAGCCCGGCGCCGGTTAATTCAAGAGGCTGGCCGGAATATTCCTCGGTGTTGGCTGAAAAGGCCTGGCTCGCTTGAAGAAGACCAAGGGTCAAGGTGCTGAGCGCCCCCGAATGAACGTCAACCTCTGCATTGGCACCATTTGTCATGCACTCAACGTGAACCACATCCGTCGCAGTATCAGGCTCAATTGAATTGATCGCCTGGATTGTAAACCGCTCAGCCATCGGGCACCTCCTGAGAGAGTAACATGCTATCAGAGTAGATGTAGCAGGGGCTTCCAACTAAGTGCGGGTCTTGGAAGTTCTGCTGCACTCTTTCTCGACAATCACCGGGCGGATATCGAGGCGCGCCTGTTTCAACCTCTCAACTGCGGCGGCTCGTTCGGTAAACCGCCGCTCCCGTTCTTTGCTATCATCATTCGGAGGCTGACCGGGCTCTCTCGAGGGAAACACCTTCTGCGTTTGGTCCAGAAAATCGAGGAACGTTCTTGCCATTATCAACTCGCACCGGAATTAGGATAACGATTGCTTCAGAAAGATCGATGTCATGGCGACAGAGCCACGACTCATCGCGCTTGATTTCAGCTAGATCGCGTGGTGGAGGCAGGTCCGCAGACTTCTCCGCTGCGTATTTAGCTAAGGCCATGTCGCTGCAAAGGTCGCGTCGCTTACGGTGAATCCATATGTTTCGCACCATGGCAGGTCAGGAAACTGCACATGCCATTCGCCTACGATCGACCGAGTTAATACTGCAACGTAATGCATCAGATTCGCTGCGACCTCTCGTGCTGCGACCTCTCGTGCTGTGACTTCGAAAAATGGTGACGAGATAGCTGGCATGTCCCGCCACCACCGTAGGCCGGCGACAATCGGGGGGAAGGCCGCCAGCGAGGGATACCCATATGCCATGTGGAGAGACCAAAGATACCACCGCAACGCTATTCCCGCGGCAGTCGGTGCCACGGGCGTAGTGCTCATGTTCTTTACGCTCTATGTCCGCTATCACGAAGAGATAGAGGCCCTATCATACGCGCTGCTGGTTATCGCGGCCTTATTGAACCTGAACGCTTTAATGAGGGTTCTCAATCGTACGGTTGGTCAGCAGGCGCGTGAGATCAGAAACTTGAACCTGGGGCTGGAGAACAAGGTCGAACGTCAATCTCACGAGATCGATCGGCTCGCCCGGCTGAAACAATTCCTGTCGCCGCAAGTCGCGGAGCTCGTTGTGGCCGAAGGCAAAGAAAAGCTTCTCGACACGCATCGGCAATTCATAGCCTGTCTTTTCTGCGATATCCGGAATTTCACCGCCGTCTCGGAGGATATCGAGCCTGAGGAGGTCATTTCCATCCTGCAAACCTACCACGAGCGGGTGGGGTGCCTAGTCATGGAACACCGTGGAACAATCGGCTACCGGGCTGGCGACGGCATAATGATCTTCTTCAACGACCCAATTCCCTGTGAAGAGCCGGTCCTCGCGGCGGTACAACTTGTTCTCGCAATTCGCGCTGCTTTCGAACAGCTACGGGAACCGTGGTCCGAGCGCGGCCAGCCGCTTGGGCTGGGGCTCGGCATTGCAAGCGGCTATGCTACCCTGGGACTCGTCGGCTTTCAGGGACGAGCCGACTACACAGCAATCGGTAGCGTCGTGAATATCGCCTCCAGGCTCTGCGACAAGGCGGCCGACGGCGAAATTCTGATTACCCAGCGCGCCTACATTGATGTGGCATCACAGATTAAAGCGAAGTCACTTGGCGGATTTGATCTCAAGGGCGTCAGGAATTCGGTTGAGATCTATGGCGTACTTGGTCTCGGTCCGTCAGGCGTATAGGGTGCCACAGCACTCGCGAGGCGCCTGCTTTTCAGTGAATCGTGCCCAAATAGGCGATCAGATCTGCTCGCTCCGCCTCTCGCCTGACAGGTGGCGCTGTCATTGTAGTGCCTTTCACAAACTCTGACGGATATTTGAGAAACTGGTCGAGCGTTGCCCGATCCCACTTCGCACCACTTGCACCTAAAGCAGCCATGGGCGCTGAGTATGAATATCCTGCTGTAGAGGCAACAGGTCGTCCCACCACACCCTTCAGAGACGGGCCTTTCCTATTCGGGTCTTCTTCCGCGAGCGAATGGCAAGATGCGCATCGCTGGAAAACCTTCTCGCCCTCGACAACATTTCCCTCTGAAATCGCTGGTGTGGATTGCACGGCAATCCAGACCGCCACATAGGCAAGAGCAAACTTCCGCATTTGAGTTCCTCCCTCTGGGGTCGGCACTTCAAGACGGTGTGACAAGCAGACTATAGCGGCCCAATAACTATCTGGATAGATAGACAGCCAGCTTGCATTGGACTCACCTGCATATTCTGATGACCCCAAACCCGCCCTGTCAAAGTTGCGCTCGTACGGCTAACACGGCACGATCGAGAGCAGCAATGCTGCTATCCCAAGATGCGGCGTATCATCGCGAAAATCTACCTCTACGGCCATTTGAATCGGATCCAGGCGAGCCGTCGGCTTGAGCGGGAGGCTGGTCGCAGTGTCGAAGTGACATTCGCGCGCACCGAATGTGAATGGCTCGATCAGGACGCGGCGAGGAAACGGCGAACCGTATGCCGGATGAAAGCAGCGTCCGGCGGATTCTGCGCCGGGTTTCCGGCGCGGTGGCCCCAGATGCTGGGGATTGGGACAAGCTCTGCCGAGACCAAGAACCGCTTCTCCGCCTCGTTGTCGGCGACGCGGAAGTAGAGGTCGGTCTCTCCTGGCATCAGTAACACGCGTGCGCGGATTGCGCGCAATGCCTTTTCAAGGTCGCCGCCATAGAGCGAATTGTTGCTGATGTCGCTCGCATGCCACGTACGCAGCTGACTGTAGAGATCGGCAGCATCGCGTGCGCCGAAGCGCTCATCCCAGTGGACCCGCAGGAATTCCTCCAGCGTCGTGGCGTTCGGCGGCAGGGTCAGATGCAGGCCCGCGCGGTAGAAATCCTGGCTGAGGCCCCAACCGGCATACATCCGCGCGAACGCGCGTTGGGCGGCCTTCGGTGGCGCGCGAAAGCGTCCCTTGCCATCGTGTTCGGGCGCAGCCTCCAAGATGCTCATCAATCCGGCGAGGAACACCTGGTTGTGGATCGCCGTCCGCGCGCTGCCGCAATTGACAACGATGTTGCGGACGGCATCAGGAAAGGCAGCGGCCCAGTGGTACGCCATCTGTCCACCCATCGACCAGCCATAGGCACAGGCGATGCGATCGATGCCGAATTGCTCCGTCAGTAGCCGACGCTGCGCCTGCACACCGTCCCAGGCCGTCACCAGGTCTGGATAGTTCGGGTCATTCGACGGACTGGAAGAGAGGCCGTTGCCGAACGCGTTGACGATGATGATGAACCAGCGCGTCGGGTCGAGAATTCCATTCGGCCCGATCAACCATTCCAGATCTGCGGCCTGCGCCGAATAGCTGGTGGAATAGACAATGACATTGTCTTTCGCTGGTCGCAGCGTCCCGTGGGTGGTCCAGCCGAGCTTGGCATTCTTCAACACCCGGCCCGATTGCAGCGACAGATCGCCCAGCGGATGGATGCCGGTTTCTCGTGTCCAAGCCATGCTGGTCATTCTTCCCGAGGTCACATTGCGGACGCGCTCTTCGCCCACCGGAGCGCTTGATACAGCATAACCGTCGACTGCCCAAGCCACCAGTGAGGGCTTGTCACGTTGTCGACCGTGGACGCAATGAAGCGAGCGTCCGCGAGGCTTAGGCCGCGACGCCAGCCGCATCACGCCATGCCGCGAAGGCATCAGCGCGAAAGCGGCGGTGCGTGCGGGCGGTGGTGAGGTGGCGGCAGACGTTGAAGGTGTTGTAGGTGGTTGCGTGCATGGACAGGAAGCGCTGGGCCGAGGCGGCCGATTTGAATCCTGGTCGCTTCCACTCGCGTCGCCGAACCGGAACGTGCGAGCTCTCGGCCCGGTTGTTCAGCCGCTTGCCCTGAAGATGGCTCCGGCCGTCCAGCCGCAGATCACGAAGCGCCGCACCATAGGCCGGACACTTGTCCGTGACCCAGGCGGTTGGAGCGATGCCCTGCTTCCGGAGGAGCTTGCTCATCAGCTTGCGGGCTGCAGCCTTGTCCCGTCTGGCCTGCACCAGTACCTCGAGCACCTCACCCTCGGCATCGACGGCGCGCCAGAGATACATCTGCTTGCCGCCGATCCGGACGAACATCTCGTCGAGGTGCCAGCGCCGGTTTGGGACCGGCCGCCGTGCGCGAAGGCGTCGGGCGATCATCGGCCCGAACGTCGTCACCCACCGACGGATCGTCTCGTACGACGCCTCGACGCCGCGCTCGGCGAGCAGGTCCTCGACGTCGCGGTAGCTCAGGGTGAAGCGCAGATACATCCACACGGCGCGCTGGATCACGTCGGATGGGAAACGATAAGTCGCCCTGGCTTAGCTTCTTGTATTCTCGATGTTGCTTAACGAGAGCGCCGACGCTCTTGGAGTTAAACGGAGGAATAGACGGCTTGGAAGGTGGGTCTTGGGCCATCCGGGATCGCTTTTTCGCCTTCCGAGTCAGCCATCCTGAAAATTCGTTCGTCTAACTTGCGAAAACGACTCTTATCCTGAAACGCGACAACAAGCTCGTCGGCTTCCCAGACGACCCGCTCGTCGCAAACGGCGGATCGACATTCAGGATCAGCCGGTCCAACCGATTTGCATCATGAAAAAAATATGATATTTTTCAGATAGTTACAATGTACTCCCAGTTATCTGTTTCATCACCGCTGGGTCGCCAATCTGCCATGAAACCGATAACTCCGGCGCCGGTGATTTTTTCCGCGAGAAGGGCCAGTTTTCGGGCATTTCCGATGAAGCGCAGCTCGCGCCCCTTCATCTCGATGCGGTCGACAATAGTTCGGATGGCACGCTTCCTCGCGGGGATGGCCGCACCCTGCAGAATCGCTTTCAGGCGTCCGCGAGTGCGCGATAGCGAGCCAGGGACGGTTGTGGCAAGGGGCGTTCTGTTCGTGACAACACCTCGGCGTGTGCCGATCTTGCCTGATCGCGGTTTGCAATCGCAGTCTCGAGGTGGCGCTTCAAGTCAAGGCTGTCGGCCGCTATGGCCCCCGTGACGACGAGCTGGAAGAGGCGATCGACGGCTGCTTCGGCCTCGGCCAGCAGGCGCGTGGCGCTCGAGGCCCCAGACTCCTTCCGATCGACGTCGATCCTGCTCCTCAGGCCTTCAACAAGGCTCTCAAAGACAACAGGATCGAGGATGCATTCTTGGAACCGCCGAACGATAGCTTCGTCAGTCGGCAGCATTGGAACGGACTGGCCAGCGCAAGCGCGGGGTCCCAAGCGCCCCTTCGTGCAACAGCGGTAGTACTTGTAGCGGCCGGACTTGCCGGCGCCCATGGTCATGGCGCCGCCGCAATATCCGCATCGCAGAATGCCGGTCAGGAGATGGAGCGAGCCGGAAACCCGTCCCGGCGTCTGCTTGGGATTCAGCGCTCGCAGGCTGCCCTGGACAGCCTCGAACGTCTCCGCATCGATGATGGACTCGACAGCTACCTCGATCCACTGATCGCGCGGCTTCGGCTCGCGGGTCCTCGAATCCTCAGTGTTGAAATAATGCCGCCCGATGTAGGTCTCCCGGGTGAGGATGTCATGGACGAGCTTCGGTGTGAAAGGCTTGCCGATGCGGGTCCGGAGGCCGGCGGCGTTGAGATGGAGGGCGAGCTTCTTGGTGCCCAACGGTCCGGAGCCATCCTCTCCCTCGGCGTAGAGGCGGAATATCCGGCTCACCAGCTCGGCTTCCACGGCGTCGACAGCCAGGCGCTTCTTGATGCGCTGGCCCTTCTGCTCCGCCGACACGACCCTGTAACCGAGGGGTGGCCGCGAGCCGTTCCAGTATCCTTGCCGGGCGTTCTCCTCCATGGATCGCAAGGTGTGCTTGGCGGTCTCCTTGGAGGTTTGGCGGACCTCGTCGATCAGGGCGCTGACGCTGTCGGTCGGCGCCCGTTCGGTGGTCGCCTCGATCACGGCGTAGGTCCAGTCCATCTCCTCGCCGGTCCCGCGCGAGATGTCGACGAAGGCCGCGCCTGAACTCCGATCGCACGGACCAGGCGCGCGGCGACAAGGCCTCGGCCGCGATCCCGGCGGTCAACGCCATCAGTGAAAGCAGGAATCGCAGCCGCGCACGCACCACGCCCCCCAGCCATGCCAGGGGCCGGAGCCAACTCCCTGAAGCGGGGGTTGTGTGAGCGCCGGCGTCGCGTCCGTTACAATTGACCTGCCAGGACGAAGGTGCGCGACTGGCCGACACCCGGCAGATAGAAGGTGCCACGTGGTCGGAACAGGAAGTCCTGCCGCAGCCGCACATAGGCGCCGGCACTGGCCTGGATGGCACCGGGCGCGGCGGAGCGCGCCATGACTTCCGCCGTTTCGAGCGCCTCGCCCCACAGGTTGAATTGTTGCCGCTCTCGGCCGACGAGACAGCCGTAGCAGCCGCCGAAGCCGAGGCCGATCCGGAACTCGGCGCCGTGCCCGGTAGTATCGATCAGGTGCGACAGACGATCCCGAACGGCGATCGACAATGCCGCGACCCATGTCATCGCTTCTTCATCTTGCCGGTCGAAACCAGCCGCGGCGATCGCTTCCTGCCCCACAAACTTCAGATAGGTCACACCATGCTCGGCGGCGATCTCCTGCAGGCATTCAGAAATCTGAACCGCCATACCGGTATCCTCAGAGCCACATTTCTTGGCCAGCTCAAGCGAACCGGACAAGTACAGAGCCATAACCGCCACATCGGGAAAATACTCGGCGCGCAGATTGGCGCGTTTGGCTGCCGTGGGACCGAGATCGCACGAGAGGATCGGCTGGATGGACCGTTCCGCCGGCGCCTGCTCTCGTGTAGCCGGCGCCGGTGCCACCTCGACCGGCCGGTCCGCATCGTCCGCCGCCGGCTTGAGCGTCGAGCAGAGCATCGCAGCCACCGTATGCAGGAAATCCTTCGTCCCCTCCAATGGCCCTGGATCCTCCAGGCAGATCGCGCCGACGACCTGTTCTCCGCGTCGCAGCGGGATCACGGTAAGGGCGCGGCTGCCTAGCGATTGCATGATAATACTGTGGAACTGCGCGCTGCGCCGGTCGGCGGTGGCATCCGCAAACGACAGCTCTTCGCCGCTCTCGAGCAGCTCGAAGAAGGCAGGCAGCTCGCGGCGATGCAGCTCAAACCCGCCGGCGTGACCCTGGCTATCACGGTCGTAACTGTCGGGGCAGTGCAGAATCTGGTTGCGGGCCGTCAGGCGCCAGGTGCTGGCCCGCCGGGCGCCGGTCACCTCGATCAAGCCCTCCGTCAGAGCCTGGGGCGCTTCACCCGCTTCTTCCGCAATCTGCTCCGAAATGGCGGTATAGGCTGTGCTTTGCCACGACATGATCCGCCCGCGCTCCGTCATCAGCCGTATGGAGAGGTCGGAACGCAGGCCCTGCCGGACCAGCAGGACCGCGAGCACGACGACCGCGAGAACGATCACCAACGACATGAACAGCGCGGGGCGGTTGTTGCTGGCAACGAACCCGATGAAATCTTCTTCGGGAACCACGATCAGGATCCACCATTTGTGGGTGATGCCCGGCAGCGGCGAGACGCTGGAAATGTACCGAATACCACCGCGTTCTATGATCCGCCGACCCTGTCCCTCGACGCGAAAACGGTCGAAGGCGGCCGTCAAGACCGCGTCACCAAGCTCGTCCACCTTCGGGGGAATGAATTGATCTCCGGTGGGCTTGATCACCTTTTCCGAATCCGGGACCGCGATCAGGCGGCCGTCGTCATCCATGATGAGGGCACGCCCATGTTTCCCGATTTCCAAGGACGAAAGAAATCGCGACAGTTCCTCCAGCGTGACGTCGACTCCGAATACCCGATTGGCGCCGCCCGGTTCCGGCAGGCGGGTCGAGACCGTGACACCCGGCTTTCGGTCGCTGAAGAAGATGTAGATGCCGGTCCAGAATACATCGTCCGTACCGAGCGCTCCTTGGAACCACGGTCTGGTGCGTGGGTCGTAGGTATCCGTTTGGTCTTCTCGCCGTGAAATTTCCTCGCCGGCCGCGTCCCGATTGATCAGAATGACACTGCGGCGGGCATTGTCGTTGATGATCTGCTTCGTCTGCACGCCATCCTCGTGTCGGCTGACCATCAGGAAGTTGCCGGCGCTGTCGCCGACATAGAATGCCGCGATCTGTGGCAGTTCCCTAAGGACACTCATGGCGAACCGCTCGGCGGACGCGCGGCGCTCCGTAAAGGGCGTCTTGAGGGCAATGTCGCGCGTGATCCGCAGGTATCGCTCGGAGGGATCGAGAAAGGCCGAGACCCGCTGCGCGATCTGCGCATCCAGCGTATTCAGGAGATCGTCCGACAAAGCCAGAATGCCGCGCCTATTGGCGCTGTGCGAGTAGAGGGCGATAGCGATGATCGCCAAAATCACCAGCGCAATGCCAAGGATCGGCACGCCGAGCCGGAGCAGCGCGCGACGGCGGCGGCGCCGTACCGCAACAGCGTCTTCAGAGATGTCGACGACCCGGTTGACTGTCGCCATGCCGCTTCCACTTCGCAGATGGGACTGATCGACACTCTAACGCAGAATCAGCAGATTGGAAAAGTTTCCGGAACCTATTGTGGATTGTGAGCCGGGTGGCTTGGCATGGGGGAGAGTGCCTGCGCCACCCGGCCGGGGCATTGCCTGGCTTCTCGCGCCGGGCGTGCGCCGGGCAACGTCGTCATCCATATCGGTCCAGATCCCCTGACGGCTCCAGCGGTTGAAGCGATTGTAGATCGTCGTGTAGGGCCCATAGACCTCGGGACAATCGCGCCAGCGCGCCCCACAGCGCAACATGTGAACGATGCCGCTGATCACGCGACGATCCTCGACCCGATGTGCTCCGCGACGCCCACGCGGCAGCAACGGTTCAATCCGCCGCCAGTCCGCATCACTCAGCCAATAAACCTGCTTCGCCATCCAAGCCTCCCTTCGCTGGAAAGCTTGAATCACAACCCCCGTCAACAGGGAATCCTTATTGAGAATCCTTATTGAGTACAGACCCTAGAGCACAGGCACCGCTCTTCGCTTCGTCAATCGGGCCTATCTAGCCATGCTATCGCGATTGAATCTGCTTTGACGCTTCGCGCGTCCGCATCGCTTGTCCCCCGAAGCAACCGTTTAGACTAATCTCACATTGGAGTTTATGTCACTGCCGAATCTCAGGCCGTCTTATCTGTGACATGGCGGAACCAAGGCCGTTACCGACAGGTTCGCTGCGACATAAAGTTCGCTTGGCAAACAGCCGAGAATATCGTCTACCGGGCCATCCGCAAGAATAGGCGGCGCTGGCTATTGCACCTTGGTCCAATAGCTCTTAGTTCCAATAGCTCTTAGTATCGTGCATTCAGCCTTTTAGTGTAGGCCAATGCCATACGGCGTGGCTCCATTGGAGCGACCCCTGCACCACCACGGCTTATTCATACCGACACAAAAAACTCTCTAATCCTCAACCGTGTCGCAAAGCAACTTGATCCCAAACCAAGTTGTCATCGAAAGGAGAATTGTGATGACTTTGAGCCCCGAAGCCACGGACGCCGTCCAGACCGAGTTGAAGCGTTTCGCAGCTGATCTGAATCTGTCCGAAGACCAGAAGACGAAGTTGAAAACTGCACTGGCGAGCGCCCGTGAGAAACTCGATGAGGTTCGCGCGAACAATCCGGACATTACGAAAGCCGATGTCATTGCTAAGCTGAAGGAGGTTCGCGCTCCTCTGCGTGAGCGTGTGACGGCTTTCTTGACGCCGGAGCAACTCACGAAGTGGGATGCCGAGGTCGCCAAGGCCAAGGCGTTCCTGGGCTACTCCGGATAGGCAAGCTCTGATTCTCGGTGGCCTGGCCAGACGGAGAGTGGTCAGGCCCGCCCACCAGGCGATTTGCGTCTGTTCCGGAAGCGCTGGGGCGACGCCCGAGCGCCCCGCGATTCCGTCGAATAGTCGATTCATGGCGATTTTCTATCGCGGAACCGTCCGGGCAGCCGAGCTTCTGCGCGCTGGCTCAGTGCATCTTCTCATGACAATCGCCGAGGTGTGATCTTGATCGCTTCCTGCGCGAGCCGGTCGCTTCTCATCAGCATTAATTCGCTGTTAACGATAAAACTTGTACCATGCGGGCAGGCGGGCGATTCGGACCGTCGCTTTGGGGAGAGTTCCGTTTGGGCGAGCAGGAAAAGAAGGGCGAACCGCAGGCAATCGTCTTTGATTCGTTTTCCGAATACCGCGAGGCAAGGGAACACGCTGCCGAGATCGCGAAGTGCGACCGCTTGCATGAGGATGTAGTCTTTTCAGATGCCATGCATGTGGCTGTTGCGCTTGCTCTAAAAGACGAGGGAATGCCCTACACGAGGCCGAACGTCGCTTGGATGTTCGATCGCGTTCGCCCTGAGGAGGTGCGTGACATCCTGCAGCTTCGCCGGAACCATCCCGACGACTACAAGAGCCTGCCGATGGCCGGTGCGACGGAACGTCTGAGTTCGGCAGAGATCGAAGCTGCCGCCGAGCTTGCGAAGAAGCTCACGCCGGAACAGCTGGATGCATTCTTTTTCTCCGACCGCACG
>Ga0111538_10013479_pt1 | contig 10788 bp, 9 predicted proteins | sample SoiMethybrSBSTD1_FD_79669 | JGI IMG/M metagenome (GOLD analysis project Ga0111538, IMG submission 79669) | Bulk soil microbial communities from a Populus tree surrounding site in Tennessee, USA - Soil MetaG P. TD hybrid SBSTD1 (version 2)... | ecosystem: Environmental > Terrestrial > Soil > Tree... | reverse complement strand
CCCTTCCGATGGCGCTGGGGGCGGCGCTGACGCCGTCCTGGCTGGCCCGGCCCCTCTATGCGTGGGTGGCGAGGAACCGCTACCGCTGGTTCGGCAAGATCTGCGAAGGCGGCTCCTGCCGGGTCCATGCCCGCAGCAAGTGACCCCGGCGGCTACTTGAGCCGGTAGACCTTGGTGGTCGCGGTGTGGCAGTCGAGGTCGGTGGTGACATGCGCCCGCACGATCCCCAGGCCCGCGGCAAACCAGACGTCGCCGTGGGTCGCCGTGTGGCCCGCGTGTTTCTGCGCCGAGGCGGTGAACTCGACGTGCACGGCCTGGACCTTTGTCTCGCCGCGCTCGATCGTTTCCTCGCCCCGCAGCGTGAACGTGAGGGTTTCCTTGCCCAGCGTCCCGGTCCAGGTGTCCCCGGTCTTCGCCGAACCCTTGAGAATCGTGAGCGCCGGAGCGTCGGCCTTCGCATCGAGCTTGAGCTCGACTCCCTCGGCGCTCTCCCGGAGCCAGCAGGCCCGATACCCGAGATAGTTCGTCACCGGGGTCCAGTCCGCGCCCTCGCCGACTTCGGACACGACCTCGCGCGCCGGCGCCGAGGCCTCCGCCCCCACGTCTTCGACGACGTAGGTCAGGAGGGCGCCGTCCTTGAGGGGGAGGTAGGAGTCCTGGGGCAGGAGCGCCGCCGCCAGGAGGACTGCGCGCATCACCATCTCCACTCCCAGAGTATAGCTCATTCCTTGTAGTAGTTACGGATCCAGCGGTGCGGACGCAGCTTCGCCACCTGATCCTGGGGAAGCCCTTTGCCGTCTCCCGACCGGCAGTTGGACTCGGCGTTCTTCACCGTGCGCATGCCGGGGATCACCGTCGAGACCGCCGGATGGCTCAGCGTGAACCGGAGCGCGGTCTCCGGCAGCTGCTCCAGGGTGATGCCCAAGTCCTGGACGATCTTCTGCGCGCGGGAGAAGACCTCGCGCTTCCGATCGCCCTTGAAGTAGAAGTTCCGCCAGTCGTCCTTCGGGAACACGGTCTCCGGCGTGATTTTGCCGGTGAGGCCGCCCTCGTCGAAGGGAACGCGGGCAAGGACGCCGACGTCGTGCTTCCGGCAGAGGGGGAAAAGGCGGTCCTCGGGACCCTGGTCGAAGATGTTGTAGATCACCTGGACCGTGTCGACCAGGCCCGTTTCCACCGCCTTCAATCCGTTGTCCGGCGTGTGCTCGCCCAGCGAGATCCCGAAATGGCGGATCTTGCCCTGCTTCTTGAGCTTCTCCACGGCGCCCATCCAGTCGCCGGCCCCGGCGAACTCGTCGGTCCAGACATGAAGCTGCTGGAGGTCGATCGTCTCGAGGCCGAGATGCTTCAGGCTCTGCTCGGTGCAGCTCACCACGTAGTCGGCGGGGAAGACGTCCTGGACGGGAATGGACCGCTCCGCCGGCCACTTCCGGTTCTTCGGGGGGATCTTGGTGGCGACGGTGACCTTCTCCTTGCGGCGCTTCACGACCTGGCCGACGATGCGCTCGCTGTGGCCGTCGCCGTACGCAAGGGCGGTGTCGATGAAGTTCAGCCCGAGGTCGATCGCCCGCTCCAGCGCCCGCGCGGATTCCTCGTCCGACGCGCCGATCCACTGCTTGGCGCCGATGCCCCAGGCGCCGTAGCCGACCTCGGAGACCTTCAACCCCGTTCTTCCCAGCGTTCTGGTGTTCATGCGGTACAGCCTAGCATTTCCATTGAGAACTTTATGACTTTGTGGTGAATTACCGACCCCGTGGCGGGCCTAGTATATACACGAGCGGGATCTGGGCTGGGGAGGACCACCTCATCATGGACGACGCAGTCCGGATCATGAAGGTCGACAAGCTTCAGGCGCGGGTCTACGCGGACCGTCGTGCGCTGGGGCGGGCCGCGGCCGCCGATGTGGCCGCGAAGATGCGCGAGCTGATCGCCGCCAAACCCATCTCGGTGATCTTCGCCGCGGCGCAGTCGCAGAACGAGTTTCTCGAAGCCCTGACGGCGACGAAAGGGATCGACTGGTCCCGCGTCACCGCGTTCCACATGGACGAGTTCATCGGGCTCCCGGGGACGGCTCCTCAGAGCTTCGGCCGGTGGCTGCGCGACCGGCTGTTCGACAAGGTGAGGCCCGGGACCGTCCACTACCTGGACGGAATGGCGAAGGACGTGGAGAAGGAGTGCGCGCGCTATTCCGCGCTGCTCCAGGCGTCGCGCCCGGACATCACCTGCCTGGGCATCGGAGAGAACGGCCACCTCGCGTACAACGATCCGCCCTACGCCGACTTCAACGATCCGAAGGCGGTCAAGCGGGTGCTGATCGACGACGCCTCGCGGCAGCAGCAGGTGAACGAAGGCTGCTTCCGGGCGCTCCAGGAGGTCCCCAAGGATGCGATGACGCTGACGATTCCCGCGCTCCTGGCGGCCCCGTGGATCTACGGCATGGTGCCGGGCGCCCGCAAGGCGGCGGCGGTCAAGCGGACCCTCGACGGCCCGATCGCCACGGAATGTCCCGCCACGATCCTCCGCCGTCACGATCGCGTCGTGCTGTACCTGGATCCGGATTCTTCAAAGTCGGCCGACACGGCCATTGCAGGGAGATAGCTCATGCTCAAATACGTTCTCGCGCTGGCCGTGCTGTTCGCCGCCCCCGCTCAGGATAAGCCGGAGGAGCCGATCAAGGTCGGCATCATCGGCCTGGATACCTCGCATGTAACCGTTTTCACCGCGGCGATGAACGATCCGAAGAACCCGAACCACGTGCCCGGCTGCAAGGTCGTGGCCGCGTTCAAAGGCGGCAGCCCGGACATCGAGTCGAGCCGCAGCCGGATCGATGGATTCACGAAAACGCTCCAGGAGAAGTGGGGCGTCGAGATCGTGGACTCCATCGAGGCGTTGTGCAAAAAGGTGGATGTCGTGCTGCTGGAGAGCGTCGATGGCCGGCCGCATCTGGAGCAGGTCCGGCCGGTCTTCGCGGCGAAGAAGCGGGTCTTCATCGACAAGCCTCTGGCGGGAAGCCTGAAGGACGGGCGAGAGATCGCGCGGCTCTCGAAGGAAAGCGGCACGCCCTTCTTCAGCGCCTCCTCGATCCGCTTCTACGAGTCCATCGTGAAGACGAAGGAAGACCCGGATCTCGGGAAGATCATCGGCTGCGAGTCCTTCGGCCATTTCTCCACCGAGCCGCACCATCCCGACCTCTTCTGGTACGGAGTTCATGCCGTGGAGGGCCTGTTCAGCGTGATGGGGGCCGGCTGCGAGAGCGTGACCCGCGTCGACGCGGGGGACACCATGCTCGTCGTCGGGAAGTGGAAGGACGGGAGGATCGGGACCTTCCGGGGCATGAAGAAGGGCGGCAAGGAGTACGGCGTGACCGTCTTCGGCGAGAAAGGGGAGCGCTCCTCGCTGGCCGTCAAGGGCAAGAACGGGTACGGCAATCTGATTGCGGAGATCGTGAAGTTCTTCAAGACGGGGACGGCGCCGGTTTCTGCGGAGGAGATGCTCGACGTGCTCGCGTTCATGGAGGGGGCGGACGCCAGCAAGGCCAAGGGCGGCGCCGAGGTCCGTCTGGACGAGCTCAAGTAGCCGTGCCGATCCGACCGGCGCTCGCACTCTCGCTTCTGCTCCTGGTCTCCGGGGCGTCCGAGGACCAGGTCCTTCATCGCACGCTCGACCTGCGGGTCGGCGAAGCCGCGGAGGCGGACGTGGCCGGCCGGCAGGTCCGGGTCCGGCTGCTGGACCTCCAGGAGACCGTGGACGAGGTCAACGGAGCCGTCCGCGCCGCGGAGGTCAAGGTCGAGATCAACGGGGAGGCCGTGACCCTGCCGACGGGGAACTATCACCTGCCCCGGACGGCCGCGGGCGTCCAGGTCGACTGCCCGATCACCAAGGGCTACCTCGTCAAGGCGCGCAAGAACGTCTGGGGCCTCCAGAAGGACGCGCGGATCCGCCTCTGGCCCGCGGGCTCGCCCTGGCTTCCGCCCGGGACCTTCGTCTACCCCGCGAAGCAGCGCTGGTTCGCGAGCTTCACACACATGGGGAACGAGCCGGTGTACGTCGACGGCGGCGACCTGCCCGCCAAGAAGGACATCTACTACCACTACGGCCTCGACATCGGGGGTTCGGAGGGGCTGGTCGACGTGGTCGCGGCGACGGAGGGGACCGTCGTGTCGTCCGGACTGGAGGTCCTCGCGGGCCACGAGAAGGACACGCCCGTGGACAAGCGGTACGACGTCGTCTATCTCCTCGACTCGCGGGGCTGGTATTACCGCTACAGCCATCTGAAATTCATCGACGACGGGGTGCGGCCCGGGGCCAAGGTCGCCATGGGCCGGAAGCTCGGGGTGCTGGGAAAGGAAGGGGGCAGCGGAGGCTGGTCCCATCTCCACTTCGACATCACCCGGCGTCAGCCGTCCGGGGAGTGGGGCATCGAGGAGGGCTATGCCTTCCTCTGGGAGGCCTACCGGCGCGATCGGCCGCAGACGCCGACGGCCGTGGCGCGGCCCCACCATCTGATCTGGGCCGGCACGAAAATCACCCTCGACGGATCCCGGTCGGTCGGAGGCAATATCCGCCACGAATGGACGTTCACGGAAGGCGGGAGCGCGGCGGGAGAGCGCGTCGAACGCACCTACGAGAACCCCGGATCGTACTGCGAGATCCTCAAGGTGACGGACGACGCGGGCAGGGTGGACTACGACTTCGCGGTCGTGCAGGTGATCGACCGGGCCCGGCCGACCCGGCCGCCTCCGACGATCCACGCGAACTACGCGCCGACGTTCGGCATCCGGGCCGGCGATCCGGTGACGTTCAAGGTCCGGACCTTCCGCGACCTCGGCGGGGAGACGTGGGATTTCGGCGACGGGACCGCGCCCGTGGCGGTGAAGTCGGACGGGAACGCCGTGATGCATGCGGCGACCGGGTATGCGGAAACGATCCACCGGTTCGAGAAGAACGGACAATATCTGGTGAAGGTCGAGCATGTGAGCGCGGACGGATTGAGGGCCGTGGCCAGGCTCCAGGTCCGCGTGGGAATGGAATGATGAGGGCGGTATGACATTTCTCACGGCGATTCTCCTGCTCGTCCAGGATCCGGTGGACGTGGAGGGGCAGCCCCTCGCGGCAAACGTCGAGCGGCTCCAGCAGGCGCTCGACTTCCTCGGCGCTCCGCTGCCCGCGGAGACCCAGGCGGCCCTCAAGGAGGCCGACCGGGATTCGAAGAAGATCCAGCAGATCCTGGATCGCCACGCGCTCCTGGTCATGAACATCAACCCCGAGTCGCGGGTGAAGGTCGCCCGCGGCGCGGGGCCCGCCGTCCTGCAGCAGGGCGGGTACACGCCGCTCCTCGTGAAGGTCGTGAACGACAGCCCGGTGAAGGGCACCCCGAGGATCACGAGCCCCCAGTCGGGCCCCCGGATGACGGGCGGCGCCGGCAATCCGAAGGGGGATCCGTCGCGGTTCCTCCAGGTGGAGCTGTTCCAGAGCCCGCCGATGACGCCGAACCTGAGCGGGCTCCGGGTCGAATACATCCTGGCGCTCGCCTACAGCACCGAGGCGGGGAAGCGGGAAGCCACCCTCGGCTTCGACGTCGGGCAGGGAACCCAGGACCTCGGATTCCGCGCCGAAGCGGCCGTGCTGTTCGACGTGAAGCCCGGCATCGCGGTCAAGCTGTCGATCACGGACTTCGACGGCAAGCCGACCAGCGGACGGTTCACGTTCCTCGACAAGTCGAACCACGTCTATCCGCCGCAGCCCAAGCGGCTGGCGCCGGATTTCTTCTTCCAGAAGCAGATCTACCGGCATGACGGCGCCACGGTGTTGCTGCCGCCGGGCGAGCTGACGATGATCACCGGCCGCGGCCCCGAGTACAGGCTCGTGACGAAGAAGGTGACGATCCCGGAGAACGGCGAGGCGTCGATCGCCGTCAAGCTGGAGCGGTGGGTCCATCCCAGTGACTACGGCTTCTTCAGCGGAGACCACCACATCCACGCGGCGGGGTGCGCCCATTACACGAACCCCACCGAGGGGGTCCACGCGCCGGACATGTTCCTCCACGTCAAGGGGGAAGGGCTCAACGTCGGCTGCAACCTGACGTGGGGTCCGTGCTACGACTATCAGCGGACCTTTTTCGAGCCGACCGCGCACAAGCTCTCGGAGCCGTTCACGGTGCTGAAATACGACGTCGAGGTCAGCGGCTTCGGCTCGCAGGCCCTCGGCCATGTCTGCCTCCTCAATCTCAAGGACCAGACCTATCCCGGCTCCGAGGGGACGAAGACCAAGGGGTGGCCGACCTGGACGACGCCGCTCATGAAGTGGGCGAAGGCCCAGGGCGCTTACACGGGGTACGCCCATTCGGCCAGCGGCCTGAACGTCAACGACCCCGCCGCGGCGAAGCGGATCCTGGCCTCGCTGTCGGCCGACAAGGACCGCGCCCTTCTGCCCGAGGAGTTCGCGGCCATCGACGAAAACGGCGACAAGGAGCTCAGCGAAGCCGAGGTGCAGCGCAGCGTGGCCAAGGCCAAGCTGAAGCTGCCGAACTACGTCGTCCCGGAGATGAACGGCATCGGCGCTCAGGAGATCTGCGTGACTTCCGCGCAGGGGATCTGCGACTTCATCAGCGCGATGGACACCAACCGGCTCCAGGAGTGGAACTGCTGGTACCACATCATGAACTGCGGCTTTCCCCTGAAGGCGAGCGGCGAGACCGATTTCCCGTGCGTGAGCGGCGGCCGCGTGGGGGAGGGCCGGGTTTACGTCCAGCTCGGCAAGATCGACCGCATCGACTACGCCCAGTGGTGCGAAGGGCTGGGGAAGGGTCGCTCGTATGTCTCGGACGGCTATGGCCACGCGCTGCAGTTCACCGTCAACGGGAAGACGCCGGGGTCCGAGACCTCCCTGGACGCCCCCGGCACGGTGCAGGTGCGGACGAAGGTGTCGTTCTCCTCGGATCCGCTCCTCGGGACGGCGCCGGGGGGCGTCGTCCCCAAGGGTCCGATGCGCCTCGTCGAGGTCGTCGTGAACGGCCTGGTCGCCGCTTCTCAGGAGGTGCCGGCGGACGACCGGGAACACGATCTCACGTTCGACCTCAAGCTGGAGCGATCCAGCTGGGTGGCGGTGCGCCACTTCACGACGATGCACACCAACCCGGTCAACGTGATCGTCGCCGGGAAGCCGATTCGCGCGTCGCGAAAGAGCGCCCTCTGGTGCATCGGGGTGATCGAGCAGCTCTGGCGCGTGCGCGGTCAGGGCATCGCCGCGCAGGAGCGCGACGAGGCGAAAAAGACCTTCGACTGGGCCATCGAGCAGTACCGGAAGATCGCCGCCGAATCGCCCGAGGGGTCGTAGGTGATTGCCGCCCTTCTGGTCCTGTTGTGGGCCCAGGACCCGGTCGACGTCGAAGGCCAGCCGCTGGCCGCCCAGGTGGAGCGGCTCGGCCAGGCCCTGGACCTTCTGGGGCGCCCGTTCTCACCGCAGACCGCTCAGGCGCTGCGCGAGGCGGGGCAGGACGGCCGTCGGATCCAACAGGTCCTTCAGCCCGAGATTCTCCTCGAGGTCACCCTGGGGGAGAGGTCGGGCATCGTCCGTGGCCGCGGACCTGCCGTGCTCCAGCAGGCCGGCTTCACGCCTCATCTGGTCCGCGTCCTCAACGCGTCGGGCGAGAAGAAAGGCCTCCGTCTTTCCAGCCCCCAGGCCGGCCCGGTGTACGCCGGAGTTGCCGAACTGAGCATGCAGCGCCAGAACCAGAAGCCACTGCGCGAGAACGAAAACCTGAAGGGAGAGGCCCGGTTTCTGGAGATCGAGCTCTTCCCGTCGCCGCCGCTGTCGCCCGTCCTCAGCGGCCTCAAGGTCGAGTACGTCCTCCTGCTCGTCTACAGCAGCGAGGCGGGGCGCCGCACGGCGACCCTCGACATCGACGGCGGCTCGGTGGAGGTCGAGTTCGACGTCCGTCCCGCAATCCCGCTGAAGCTGTCGATCCGGGACGTCGACGGGCGTCCGACCACGGCGCGGCTGATGTTCACCGACGCCCTCGGCCACGTCTATCCCCCGCAGCCCAAGCGACTGGCGCCCGATCTTTTCTTCCAGAAGCAGATCTATCGGCACGACGGTGAAACCGTTCTCCTGCCGCCGGGCAAGTTCAAGGTGACGTCCTCCCGCGGGCCCGAGTACCTGGCTCTGGAAAAGGATCTCACGGTGACGGGCAAGGAGGACGGACCGCTGTCGATCGAGCTCCAGCGCTGGGTTTATCCCCTCGAACGGGGCTACTACTCCGGAGACCATCACATCCATGCGGCCGGATGCGCCCATTACACGAAGCCCTCGGAAGGCGTCCACGCCCCCGACATGTTCCGCCAGGTCAAAGGCGAGGGGCTCAACGTGGGCTGCCTGCTGACCTGGGGACCGTGTTACGACTACCAGCAGAAGTTCTTCCTGCCGACCGTCGACCGGCTCAGCGAGCCGCTCACGGTGATCAAGTACGACCTCGAGATCAGCGGCTTCGGATCCCAGGCCCTGGGCCATGTCTGCCTGCTCAACCTCAAGGATCAGCGCTATCCCGGATCGGACGGGGCGAAGAAGTGGCCGACGTGGACCACGCCGGTGCTGAAGTGGGCGAAGGCTCAGGGCGGAACGACGGGGTATGCCCATTCCGGCAGCGGCCTCCAGGTCCATCCCGTCAACGCGGCCCGCCGGCTGATGGCGGAGCTCGACCGCGACCGCGACGGCCGGCTTGCCGCCGGGGAGGCGGCGAACGGACTTCTTCCGGAGGACTTCGCCCGGGCGGACGTCGACGGCGACGGACTCGTCACCGAGCCCGAGCTGGTGAAGAGCGTCGATCGCGGCGCCGACCAGCTGCCCGGCTTCTCCGTTCCCGAAATGAACAGCGTCGGGGCGATGGAGATCTTCGTCACGGTGCCCCAGGGAATCTGCGACTTCATCAGCGCCATGGACACGGCGCGGATCCCGGAGTGGAATGCGTGGTATCACCTCCTGAACTGCGGCTTCCCCCTCAAGGTCAGCGGAGAGACGGACTTTCCGTGCATGAGCGGAACGCGGGTCGGGCAGGGGCGGGTCTACGTCCGGCTCGGCAAGGTCGAGACGCTGGACTTCGCGGCCTGGTGCGAAGGGGTGGCCAAAGGACGATCCTATGTGTCGGACGGCTACGCTCACGCGCTGGAATTCACGGTCGATGGAAAGTCCTCGGGCGACGAGGCGGCGATGGAGAAGGCCGGGATGGCGACGGTGCGGGCGAAGGTCGCCTTCGGCTCGCAGACGCCGCTCGAAACGCCCTACGGCGGGGTGCTCCCGCAGGGCGGCCGCCGGTTCATGGGAGACACCGTGACTCTGCACCCGGGGACTCCCCAGGACTCGCGGCTGCGGCTCGTGGAGGTCGTGGTCAACGGCCGCGCCGTGGCGTCGAAGGAAATCGCGGCCGACGATCGCGAGCACGAGGTCTCGTTCGAAATCCCGATCGCCCGGTCCTCATGGGTGGCCGTGCGCCACTTCCCTCAGCTGCACACCAACCCGGTCACCGTGATCGTCGGCGGGAAGCCGGTCCGCGCGTCGCGCCGGAGCGCGCTCTGGTCGATCGCCTGCATCGAGCAGCTGTGGAGGGTGCGCGGGCAGAACATCGCGGCGCCGGAGCGCGAGGAGGCGAAGAAGACGTTCGATGGGGCGATCGAGCAATACCGGAAGATCGCCGCGGAGTGCCCGGAGGGGAGTTAGTCGAACCACTCGTCGTCCGCGTCGAACGGCGGCACGACGATGTTCAGGATCTTCATCGGCTCCTTGCCGACGACGGCGCGGTGACGGGTGCCCGGGCGGATCATGAGGGCCATGCCGGGCTTGACGTTGTAGAGCTTGCCGTCGAGCTCCATCTGGCCTTCGCCCTCGAGGAAGTAGTAGGTCTCGGTCTGAGCCTTGTGGTAATGGGCGCGGGCATCCTGGCTGATCTCCACGACGTGGACGCTGCACACCCGGTTGTCCTCACGGCGGAAGGCGCGCCGGCTCTTGCCGCAGGGGCAGGGAAGCGCGGGAATCTCGGTGAAGGTGGCGAACTCGAAGGGGAGCTGAAGTCCGGTCTCGATCGGACGGTCGTCGGCGGTCGGCTTCGACGGTGCGATCGTGGCGGCGGCGCGTCTCACGGTTTTCGGCATGGCCTAAAGTTATCGGCGGTGCGGCCCCGAGTCAAGGACGGGGAAGCTTCGCGCGATCGAGCCAGTACCAGGTCAGGCCCTGGATCTCGATCGCCTGCAGCGCGCGGAGGAACAAGACCTCGCGCTCCTCGCCGGCCGACTCGCACCAGTCGACCATGCGGAACGGATCCCATTTCGGGGTCGAGGCCAGGGCCTTGCGATAGTCGTCCAGCCCGGAAGCCCCTTCCAGCAGGTCCAGGGCGGTCTTGTGGAGCTGAGGGAAGAGGGGATGCTCGCCGACGCGGCGGAACCAGTATTTCGAGTTTCCGTAGTCGGGCTCGCGGCGGTGCATGACGCCGTGGAGGTAGGCGCCGAATTCGTCGGACAGTTCCTGGGCGAGTTCGTGGCAGCCGTTCAGGTCGTCGTTCCAGAGCAGCAGGCCCGCCTTCACGGCGCGGAACGCGGGGTCCTGGCCGGGGTCCAGGCGCACGAGGTCGCGCTGAAGCTCGGGGCTCCAGGGCTCCTTGGGCACGAGCAGGCCGGGCTCCAGTCGGGTCAGGAGCTTGCCGGCGCATTTCCGGACGGCGGCGGGGTCCATGTCCGGCTACCGCTTCAGGTAGGGAATGGTCATCGGCCCTTCCGGAAGGACGGCCACGGGGGCGTCCTT
>Ga0111538_10013478_pt1 | contig 10789 bp, 9 predicted proteins | sample SoiMethybrSBSTD1_FD_79669 | JGI IMG/M metagenome (GOLD analysis project Ga0111538, IMG submission 79669) | Bulk soil microbial communities from a Populus tree surrounding site in Tennessee, USA - Soil MetaG P. TD hybrid SBSTD1 (version 2)... | ecosystem: Environmental > Terrestrial > Soil > Tree... | reverse complement strand
TCGGCGGCGGCGGATGGCGACGGGGTCGGCGGACTGAGGGGCAGGAGCTTCCATGGCGACTACTCGGCGGCGACCTGGAGCGCGGCGGGTGGGGCGCCCCTGTCCTCGCGCGGCGTGCGCACGAAGAAGAGGAGCGGCAGGAGGAAGAGGAACATGACCGCCTGGAGCAGGAACGTGCGGTCGAAGCCGATGACCGTCCCCTCGCGGGCGACCGCGGCGGCGGCGCGGGCGGCGCCGCCGTGCAGCTCGGGGCGCAGCGCGCTCACCTGGGCGGCCAGGCCGAAGCGCGCGGTGGCGGCGTAACGGGTGAACAGGGTGGCGAAGACGGTGAGCCCGATCGAGCCGGAGACCTGGCGGAGGAAGTTGTTGAGGCCGGTGGCGTCGGCCAGGAGCGGACGCGGAATGGCGGCCAGCGCGGCGGTCGCGAGCGGGACGAACAGGCAGGCGAGCCCGGCGCCGGTGAGCGCGAGCGGCACGACGAGGTCGCCGGTCGAGGTGAGGGCGGTGACGTGGCCGAGCTGCCAGGAGCCGACCATGAACAGGACCACCCCGAACCCGATGATGGGAGCCGGGCCGATGCGGTTGTAGTAGCGGCCGATGAGGGGCGAGACGATCATCATCGCGATGGTGCGCGGCAGGAGCGCGAGGCCGGCCTCGGTGGCCGGCAGCCCCTGCAGCTCCTGCATGAACACCGGCAGGAGGAACATGCTGCCCATCAGCATCGCCATGGTCGCCATCCCGACCAGCGTGCTGGCGGCGAAGGAGCGGTCGCGGAACAGGCGCAGGTTGACGACCGGCGCGCTGGCCGTGAGCTCGCGGATGACGAAGGCGGCGAGCCCGAAGAGCGCGAGGAACCCGGCGGCGGTCACCCAGCCGGAGGCGAACCAGTCGTTCTGCGGCCCTTCTTCGAGGAGGAACTGCAGCGAGCCGACGCCGACGATCATGAGCGCGATGCCGGCCCAGTCCATGTTCTCGCGCTGCAGCTCGGCGCGCGTGCGGTTGGCGGCGCGCACGTCGTCCGGCTCGTGGACGTTGCGCCAGGTCATGAGGATGCCGAGCAGCCCGACCGGCAGGTTGATGTAGAAGATCCACGGCCAGCTGTAGTTGTCGGTCAGCCAGCCGCCCAGCACCGGGCCGACCGCCGGGCCGATCAGGATGACCATGGTGTAGATCGCCATCGCCATCCCCTGCTCGCGCGGCGGGAAGGTCTGGCGGAGGATGGCCATCTGGGTCGGCTGCAGCGCGCCGCCGCCCAGCCCCTGCAGCACGCGCCAGAGGACGAGCGCCTCGAGCGAGCGCGCGGTGCCGCACAGGGCGGAGCCGGCGACGAACAGCGCGAGCGAGGCGAGGTAGAGCCGCTTCTGCCCGAAGAAGGCGCCGAGGAAGCCGGTCAGCGGCATCACCATCACCATCGCCAGCATGTATCCGACGCTGACCCAGGTGATCTGCGTGATGGAGGCGCCGAGCTCGCCGCGCAGGACCGGCACCGCGACGTTCACGATCGACGAGTCGATGGTCGCCATCAGCGAGCCGAAGGCGATCGACACGGTGACCAGCCACTTGCTCCTGTCCGCCGGACCGCTCATCGGATCATCGGCTCATCTCGATTCCGCCCCGGCGCCGCGCAGGAACACCTCCACCAGGAAATCGGCGTCGTCGGTGAAGGGGCCGCCGATCTCCAGGCGATAGCGGAGGAGACCGCGCATCGCACCGAGCAGGAGGCGAACCAGGCGATCGACGTCGCCGCGCCGGATGGCGCCGGAGCTGGCGCCGGCCGCCAGGATGTCGGCGGCGGCGGTGTGCAGGGCGGTCATGACCGGACGGCTGGGGCCGCCCGAGGTCGGCTCGTTCCTGATCTGCTCGGCCTCGAGCGCGACCACGACGAAGCGCCGGTGCCGCTCGAGGAGCTCGAGGACGCTCCGCACCAGGCCGCGCAGGCGCTCCTCGAAGCCGGCGCTCTTGCCTGCCTCGGCCAGCCGCACGATCTCCGGCGAGATGAGGGCGCGGCGGACCCGGAACAGGGCTCGCAAGAGACTGTCCCGGTCGGCGAAGTGGTTGTAGACGGTGCCGACCGCGACGCCGGCGCGCGCCGCGATCTCGCTCATCGAGGCCTGGTGAACGCCGCGCTCCGCGATGATCTCCTCGGCGGCGTCGAGGATGGCGCCCGAGACGGCGTCGCGCACCCGTTCGCGGAGCGGCCGAACCTTCTTTTTAGTCGATGAACCTATATTCACTCTTTGTAAGAGTGTGCCCACCGACCGCTCTCGGGTCAAGAGTGCACATTTCGCGCGGCGAAGAGCTGGCGGTCGGGTCCCGCCCCGCGTCGACGACGAATGCGTGAGGGGCGGCTACTCGAGGTCAGCCGCCGCGCGCGACCGTAGCGATCGGCTCAGAAGTTGGCCCAGGGTCCGGCGGTGGCGGGGTCGGGGCTGATGGTACCGACCTTGTTTCCCGCAATGATCGAATAGGCCGTGCCGTTTGCGAAGGTGCGGTTCTTCCCGATGAAGTTGTTGATTGCATCGACCCGGATGCCAGTCTGGGTATTGCTGACCACTTCGTTGTCCTCGATCCGGCACCCGCTCCCCACCACCCGGATCCCGTTGGTCGAGTTGTCATGCGCGACATTGCCGCGCACGAGCGCCTCGGACCCGGCCAGGATCCCGTCGGCGGAGTTGAATTCGGCGGTGCACTGCTCGACCGAGACTCCGAACGATGACGCCACGATGCCAGTGGTGTTCTGCCGCGCGACCGAGCGGCTCAACCGGCTACCGCCATACAGCGTGAAGCCGGTCTGGCCGTTGCCCCAGGCCGCGCAATCGGTGGCGACGCTCCCCTGGTCCAGCAGGAATCCAATGCCGTTGTTGAGCGACGCCGTGCTGCCCGACACCGTCGTATTTGCCGACGCGATGATGCCCGATCCGGTGTTGTTGGCCGAGGAGCACCCGTCGACGGTGCTGCCGGCGTTGACGTTCATCCCGTCGCCGCCGTTCGACGAGGCCGTCGTGTCGCGCACGAGGGCGCGATTGCCGACCGAGAGCCCGCCGGTGGTGTTGCTGTCGACCAGGACGTCCTCGATCACGACGTCGGACACGTTCTGGGCGTCGATCCCGCGCCCGCCCCAGCCACGGATCGTCCCGTTGCGGATGACGATCCGCCTGAGGCCGCCAAGCACGTGGATCCCGTCGATCGATCCGGCGACGCCGACCAGCTGGTAGCCGTTCAGATCGAGCGTGACGAAGTTCGACTGGACGTTGATGCCCTGGTTTCCCGAGATCCCTGTCAGATTGCCGGTCAGGTAGTACGAGCCCGGCTGAAGGATCGTGATCGGCAGCGAGGAGATCGGAGTCCTCGGCTCGACGTCCTGGAGGTTCTTCATCGTCGGCGCGGGCGGCCCCGGTGGCTCGAGGCTCCCGGCCCCGATGTCGCCGCTCAGGAGCAGCCCTCCGGCCAGGACGAACACGCAAGGGACCACGCCGGCGTATCTCATGAGTGCCTCTTCTCTCGCACGAGAATCTGTAAGCACCACTCTATGCAGGCACGCCCGTGATGGTCAACGCCGGCGCGCCGAGCGAGGCGGTTACTTGAGGTAGGCGGCGGCGGCGGCCTGGTGGAGGCGGCGGAAGGCGATGCACTCGTCGACAGTCTCGAGAGTGACCTGGGCGAGCGGGGGGAGCGCGGCGGCCTCCTTGCCGGCGGCGTCCTTGCCGGCGAGGGCGGCGGTGAGGGCGGAGGCGGCGGCGGCGCGCGATTCGGCGCGGCAGACGCCGGCGAAGACGCGGGCGGAGGCGGGGCGGTCGGTGTCGGCCAGACGTCCGGCCAGCTCGCCGTAGCGGGCGAGAGCGACCGGCAGGGCCTGGGGCTGGGTGACCGGGTCGGCGACCAGCCGAGCGAGGAGCTCGATGGCGGCGGGCGGGGTGATCCTGTCCTCGTTCACCGCGGCCAGCGAGCGGGCGAGGAGCGCAGGCTGGCGGAAGGCGGCGAGCGCCGCCTGCGGGCGGCCGTCGTTGAGCGCCAGGATGCGGTCGTAGAGAGCGGCGCCGCCGGCGGGGGCGGCGGCCGCGGTGAGGAGGTCGGAGTCGATGGCGGCGCTCCGCTGGCCGGAGGGCTGCTTGAGCCAGGCGTCGAGCGCGCGCAGGGCCTGCTTCTGCAGGGCGGGGTCGTTGCCGTCGCGGGCGACCAGGGCGATGACCTGGCGCCGCACCTCGCTGGTGAGGTCGCCGTCGCCGGCGACGCCGGAGACGCCGAGCTCGCGGACCAGCGGCGCGTAGGGAGCCAGGAGCGAGGCGAAGCGCTTGCGGGCGCGCGGCTCGACCACGCTGCGCAAGACGAGCTGCAGGGTGGCGAGGCTGCGCAAGGCGGTGAGCCGGTCGCGGCCGGCGGCCAGCACGGCGAGGGTGTCGAGCCCGGTGGCGAGCGGCATCTGGCCGGATCGCAGGAGGGCGTCGATGTCGTCGGCCAGGCCGGCCTGCTCGCGCGGGGTGAGCTTGCCCCGCTCGACCAGCGCGCGCAGCTGATCGGCCGGCATGGTGTAGAGGTAGTAGCCGCGCTCGCCCGGGTTGGGATGGATCCACTCGGGGCAGCGGCCGGTGCTCGGCAGCTCGAGCGCGCTCGACTCGCCGGCGACCAGGGTGCAGACCGGCGCGCGCCCGCCCTGGTAGGCGACGCAGACCGGGACCTGCCAGCGGGTGGTCGGCGGGCTGGCGGCGAGCGGCGCGCGGTAGGCCTCCTGGCGGAGCGCGACCCGGGCGGCGGTGCCCGGCTTGCACTCGAGGGCGGCGGAGATGACCGGGATGCCCGGCTGATCGACGAAGGAGCGCAGCGCAGGTCCGAGGTCGTGGCCCGCCGCGCTCGACCACGCCTTGGCGATGTCGCCGCTGGTCACGCTGCCGTCGGCGTGGGCGGCCACGTAGCTCTGCAGCGCGGCCCGGTTGGCCTCGCGACCGACCAGCGCCTCGAACATGGCGGCGACCGCGCCGCCCTTGCGGTAGCTCATGGGTCCGAACTGCTCGCCGATGTCCTCGGCGGTGGCCGGAAATGTGCGCATCCGGCGCGGGCCGGCGCGGCGGTCGAGGCGAATCGCCCGCGCCTTGTCGACGATGTCGACCACCTGGCCGCTGTTCGCGGCCGGGTCGAGCGCGATGACCATCCAGTCGGACATCCAGGTGGCGAGCCCCTCGTTGAGCCAGAGCTCGTCCCAGTAGCGCATGGTGACCAGGTCGCCGAACCAGTAGTGAGCGATCTCGTGGGCCAGCACGCCCTGCAGGAGGTCGAGGCGCTCGCGCCGCTCCTCGCCCGACGACTCGCCCGGGGCGACCAGGAGGATGCCGGCCGCCACCGTGATGAGCCCGGGGTTCTCCATCGCCCCGTTGAATTCGGGCACAGCAATGAATTCCAGCTTGTCGTAGGGCGACCGGCTGCCCATGTACTCCTCGGCCAGGGCGAGCAGGCGGGGGGCGGCGGCCAGCGCGTCGCCGGCCTGACCGACCAGGCCGCGCGGCACGATGACCCGCACCGGGACGGACCCCTTGCTGCTCGCCTCGGCCACCTCGAAGGGCCCGGCGGCGAACGCCAGCAGGTAGCTGGGCAGGGGACGGGTCTCGGCGAACTCCACCTTCCTGAGCTGGCCGACCTTCTGCTCGCGGACCGGCGCGGTGTTGGAGAAGGCGGCCATCTGAGCCGGCACCCGCAGCGTCACCTGCCAGCGGACCTTGAACTTCGGGTCGTCGAAGGCGGGCAACGCGGTGCGCGCGTCGGTCGGCTAGAAGTCGGTGTAGGCGTACCACTGGCCGGCCAGCTGCTGGTGGAACAGGCCGCTGTGGTCGCCGATGGTGCCGCCGTACTGGATGCGGAGGCGGGCGCGGCCCGGTCCGACCCGGCGCCCGATGCCGAGCCCGACCAGCTCCGGGCGCCCGCCGGCGGCGCCCAGCCAGGCGAGCGGACGCGACCCGCGCGCGTCGATCAGCTCGGCGCGGCCGAGCCGCAGCCCGGCGGCGTTGAGCCAGATGGCCGCGACCGGGCGCATGATGTCGATCTCGTACTCGACCCGGCCGCTGAAGCGATCGCTCCGCGGGTCGAGCGTGAGGTCGAGCGCGGCCCGGCGCGGGACCACCGTGTCGCTCAGCCGGCCGGTCGGCGGCGGATCGGGCTCCGACTCCTCGGCGGCGACCGGCAGTGGCGCCGGCTCGACCGGGCTCGGCTCGGCACGCCCCGCGCCGCAGCCGAGCGACGCAGACAGCGCGAGCGCGACCGCGGGCGCGAGCGCGACGTGACGGTGGCGCCCGAGCATCACTGCGCCGCGGGCGAGATGGTCGCGAAGCCGCCGATCGTGATGTCGCCGATCGCGCGCAGGTGGATGCGCCCGATCCCTCCGCCGCCCCCACCACCGCCCGCCAGCGCCCCGTCGCTGGAGAACCCCGTGGTGGCGTCCAGGCCGTCGTCTCCCGCCAGCGCGCCGCCGTCCCCGCCGTTGCCGCCGAAGGTCATCCCCGAGCCGCCGGAGGCGCGGCCGCCGTCGAAGTCGTGCCCGTTCGAGCCGGAGTCGCTGGTGTCGCCGGCCCGTCCGCCCTCGCCGCCGCCGCCGCCGTTGGCGGTGAGCGCGCCGTTGATCTCGATGTCGATCGCCTCGAGCAGGAGACCGCCGCCCGAGCCGCCGCCGCCGCCGCCGCCGGACGGGCCCTGGACGCCGTTGCCGCCGCCGCCGCGCGCCGTCACGTAGCCGGGCACGCTGATCACGCCGCCGGCGACCAGCTGGATCGCGCCGCCGGCGCCGCCCGCCGGACCGCCATTCGACGCGGGATCACCGCCGGCGCCGCCGGAGCAGCCGCCGCGCAGCGGGATCAGCGTCGCGTTGCCGCCGATCGCACCGCCGGCGGTCACCTCCGGGTTGTCGGCGCCGTCGACCACCGCGCCCTGCCCGCCGGCGCCGCCGAAAGCGCCGCCGCCGCCGCCCGAGCCGCCCGACAAGGTCCCCGCCTGGTTCGACTGCACGACGCCGGGCCGACCGCGCCCGCCCGGAGTGCAGGCGTCCGGGTTGTTGCCGCCGGCGCCGGGGATCGTCCCGCTGCCCGGCGCGCCCATCGCGCCGTCCACCGCCAGGTCGCGCCGGGTCACCAGCGCGAAGGCACTGGGGCCGCGCACCGAGAGCCCGCTGGTGTCGCCGAGGGTGAACGTGCGCACGAAGACGACGAAGATCGCCGGCGCGTCGGTCTGCGCGATCTCGACCCCGTCGAGCGTGCGGGTGCCGCCGCCGGGATCGGTGAGGACATGGTTGGCGGTGTTGAGCTGGTAGGTCCCGACCATGTCGAGGGTCAGGTTCTCCGGCAGGTAGACCAGATCGCAGACCGCGAAGTTCGACGGCTCGAAGGGGAGGAGGTCGGCGCAATCGGTCCCGGCGTCGGCCTGGTCGCCGCCGCCGTCGATCGTCCCGCCGCCGCCGTCGATCGTCCCGCCGTCTCCGCCACCGCCGCCGCCACCGTCGATGGCGCCGCCGCCGCCGGCGCCGCTGTCGAAGTTGCAGCCCGCGGCGATCGCCAGGGCGAGCAGAAGAACGGGCAGGCGCCGCATCCGCCGAATCCTAGCCGCTCATCCCGTACAAATCGACCCGGATGAGGATCTCGTCTCCCACCACCTGGAGCGGGAAGCGCCGGAGCTGGAGCGATGCGTCGTGACCGCAGCGGCCGGTCTCCATGTCGAACTCGTATCCGTGTCCAGGACATGTGACCCGTCCGCCGAGCAGGTAGCCCCCCTCGAGCGCGACGTCCTCGTGTGGGCAGATGCCTGACGTGGCGGCGTAGCGGCCGTCGCCCAGGTCGGCAACCAGGACCGGGATGCCCAGCCCCTCGACCCGGAACGCGCGCATCCAGCCGACCGGCACCTCGCTCGCCGCGCACACCCTGACCCAGGTCACTGTTTTCCCCTCGCCCGATTTTCGGCCTCGTCGCGGGTGCTACCCCGGAGCGCGCTGCGCGCGCCTGCCCCACGACTCGGCCGGGGCGGGGGACCCCTCATCCGACGACCTGGCGCTTGGGGTCGAAGCGGTCGCGCAGCCCATCGCCGAGCAGGTTGGAGCCGAGCACGACGATCATGATCGCCGCGCCCGGCACCAGCGCCAGCCGCTGGGTCTGCCACAGGTAGGTGGTCCCCTGGTCGAGCAGCGCGCCCCAGGTGTAGTTGAGCTGCGGCCCGAGACCGAGGAACGAGAGCGACGCCTCGACCAGGATGACGCCGCCGAACGCGAAGCTCATCTGGACCAGGATGGGCGAGAGGATGTTGGGGAAGATGTGGCGCCACATGATGCGCACCGGACCCGCGCCGATCGCGCGCGCCGCCTGCACGTACTCGCGCTCGCGCACGCTGAGGACCTGGCCGCGCGCCACCCGCGCGTAGCCGACCCAGCCGTTCAGGCTGAGCGCGAAGATCATGACGCCGACCCCGGGGCGCGCGATGAGCGCGACGATCGCGATGTTGAGCAGGATGCCGGGGAAGGCGAGGAGGATGTCGACGATGCGCATGATGAGCTCGTCGACCCAGCCGCGGTAGTAGCCGGCCAGGATGCCCAGCCCGGTGCCGACGGTCGCGCACAGCGCCACCACCACGCCGCTGATGAGGAGCGCCATCCGCGCCCCGGAGAGGAGCTCCGACAGGACGTCGACCCCGTTCTCGTCGGTGCCGAGCCAGTGGGCGCCGGACGGCCCGGCCAGGATGCGGTCGAGATCCTGGTGGGTCGGCGAGTAGGGCGCCACCAGCGGACCGACCAGCGCGGTGACGAGGAACAGCGCGATGAGGCCCATCCCGATCCAGGCCGACGGGCTGAGCCCGGCCTTCTTGGCGACCGGCTCGCTCATGCGCGTCGCACCCGCGGGTCGGCCAGGCCGTAGGCCAGATCGACGAGGAGGTTGACGGTCACGTAGGCGACCGCGATGACCAGCACGGTGCCCTGCACCAGCGGGTAGTTGCGCTCGTTGATTCCCTCGAGCAGGAGCGTGCCGAGCCCGGGACGGGCGAACACCTTCTCGGTGATGATGGCGCCGCCGAGCAGCGCACCGAACTGCAGGCCGGCCACCGTGATGACAGGCAGGAGCGCGTTCCTCAGGCCGTGCTTGAGGATGACGACCGGTTCGGGCAGGCCCTTGGCCCGCGCGGTCGTCATGTAGTCCTCGCGCAGCACCTCGACCAGCGAGGAGCGGGTCATGCGCGAGAGCATCGCCATGAGGTGGGTGCCGACCACCACCGAGGGCAGCAAGAGCGCCAGCGAGGCATCGGGCTCGGCCGGCCCCGGCAGCCAGGCGAGCTGGACGTAGAAGACGAAGATGAGGAGCGGCCCCATCCACATGGTCGGGATGGAGATGCCGGACAGCGAGACGAAGGCGGCGCCGGCGTCCACCCAGGTACCGCGGCGGATCGCGGCCACCACGCCGAGCGGCAGCGCGAGCAAGAGCGCTACCAGCATCCCGCCGAGCGCGAGCTGGATGGTGTAGGGCATCACCTCGAGCACCCGGTGCATCACGGTCGGCTTGTTGCCGGGATCCGGGCACTGCCGCCCGAGCGTCCCGACGAAGACGTTCTTCATGAAGATGCCGAACTGGGTGGCCATCGGCTCGTCGAGGTGCATGCACTCGGCCATGTCGCGCCGCTGCTCCGGGGTGGCGTCGCCTCCGGCCAGCCGGTCGACCGGATCGCCCGGCACCAGGTGGAGGAAGAAGAAGACCAGGAGCGAGACGCCGAGCACCGCGAGCAGGCTCGAGGCCACCCGCCGGATCAGGAACGGCCCGATCGGCACTAGAACGCCTTCCCGGAGTCGAGGAGGATGGTGACCGGGCCGCTGTTGACCAGCTCGACCTCCATCATGGCGCCGAACACGCCGGTGGCGACGTCTGCCACTCCGGCGGCGCGCAGGCCGGCGACGAACTGCTCGTAGAGCGATTGCGCGCTGGCCGGCTCGAGCGCGCCGGTGAAGGCGGGCCGCCGCCCCTTGCGCGCGTCGCCGTACAGGGTGAACTGCGAGACCGCGAGGACACCGCCGCCGGTCTCGAGGACCGAGCGGTTCATCTTGCCGGCCTCGTCGGCGAAGATCCTCAAGTTGGCGACCTTGTCGACCAGGTAGGCCACGTCGGCCGGCCCGTCGCCGGCGCCGGCGCCGACCAGAACCAGGAGCCCCGCCGCGATGCCGCCGACCCGCCGCCCCTCCACCTCGACGCTGGCGCGGGACACCCGCTGCACCACGGCTCGCACGGGCGCATGTTAGCAGAGCTACCGGACCGGGCGAGAACGCAGCCAGTCGTCGAGCTCGGCGAGCTTGCGCCGGGCCGCGGGGTCGCCTTGGTAGCGGCCGCGGGCGGCTCGCGCCAGCTGGGCGGCGCGCTGCTTCTGGCCCTTCGCAAAGAGCGCGCGTGCCAGGCCGAACTCGACATCGGCCAGCTCGATCGGCCGCGCGCCCGCCTTGCGGATCGCCAGCGCCCGCTGGTAGGCGGCCAGCGCCTCGTCGAGCTGGCCGAGCCGGCGGGTGGCATCGCCGATCCCCTGGAGGGCGTCGCCCACGTAGGGGTGGTCGCGCCCGAGCTTCTTCTCGGCGATGGCGAGCGCGCGCCGGTAGCCGGCCAGCCCCTCGCGCAGGTGGCCGCGCTCGAGCTCGACCGCGGCGATGTTGGCGATCGACACCGACACGTCCGGTCCGTCGGGCTCGATCCGCTCTCGGATCGCCAGGGCGCGATGGTGGAAGGCGAGCGCGTCGTCCCAGCGGCGCTGGTCGAAGGCGACGATGCCGAGGTTGTTGAGCACGTTGGACAGGTTC
>Ga0111538_10013477_pt1 | contig 10789 bp, 4 predicted proteins | sample SoiMethybrSBSTD1_FD_79669 | JGI IMG/M metagenome (GOLD analysis project Ga0111538, IMG submission 79669) | Bulk soil microbial communities from a Populus tree surrounding site in Tennessee, USA - Soil MetaG P. TD hybrid SBSTD1 (version 2)... | ecosystem: Environmental > Terrestrial > Soil > Tree... | reverse complement strand
CGTCGGCGATCACATCCTGCTCGGCGGCGACAACATGGATCTCGCGCTTGCGCGGCTCCTGCAGCAACGCCTCGAAGAGGGTGGTCAGCGCCTCGACACGTGGCAGCTGCACGCGCTGTGGCATCAATGCCGGCTCGCGAAGGAGGCGCTGTTCAGCGATCCCGCCCGACGCGAACAGCCGGTGACGCTGCTCGGGAAAGGCTCGCGGCTCATCGGCGGGACCATGACGACTCCACTGTCGATCGACGATGTGAACCGGGTGCTGCTCGACGGGTTCTTCCCGTCAGTGCCCAGTGACGAGATGCCGGCGCGACAGCGACGCGTCGGCCTTCAGGAGCTCGGGCTTCCCTACGCCGCCGACCCCGGAGTCACGCGGCACCTCGCGCGTTTTCTGACGCGACAGGCATCAACCACCGTGAGTAAGGCAGACGTGCGACGCGGGCAGAGCGGCCTTACGTGCCCGACGCACGTCCTCTTCAACGGCGGCGTGATGAAGGCTGCGGCGCTGCGCGATCGAATCGTGTCGGTCCTCAACGCGTGGCTCACGCAGGAAGGATTCGATCCCGTCAACGTCCTCGACGTCAACGACCTGGATCACGCGGTCGCACGAGGCGCGGCGTACTACGGCATGGCGAGACGCGGCCGCGGCATTCGCATCCGCAGCGGCGCATCGCGCAGCTACTACGTCGGCATCGAGAGCGCGATGCCCGCGGTTCCCGGCATTCCCGCCCCGTTGAAGGCACTCTGCGTCGTTCCGTTCGGCATGGAAGAAGGCACATCCGCGAAGCTGGAGGCGCGCGAGTTCGGACTCATCGTCGGCGAGCCGGCCGAGTTCCGCTTTCTGAGCTCCACGATCCGCAAGGCCGATACGCCCGGCGCCCTGATCGAGGACTGGAGCGACGAGCTCGAGGAGCTCGGCCCGCTCGAAGTCACGCTTCGCCTGGACGGCCGCGAGGACGCCGTCGTTCCGGTGACGTTCGAGAGTCATGTGACGGAGGTCGGGACGCTGGAGCTGTGGTGCGTGACTCGCGATGGGAGCCATCGCTGGAAGCTGGAACTGAACATCCGGGAGCGTGAAGCCTGACGTTGAGCAGCTGGGTAGCTGGGTAGCGCGGTAGCTGGGTAGTTGAGTAGCTGAGTAGCTCCTCCATCCAGCGTTCTTGCATTGCACAACGACGTGGCCACCGAGCTACCCAACTACCGAGCTACCCAACTACCGAGCTACCCAGCTACCTAGCTACCTAGCTACCTAGCTACCCAGGATATGCACGTCGGAATCGACCTAGGCACGACGAATTCGGCTGTCGCATGGATTGAAACGACGGCCGTCGCGCCGAAGCGGCGCAGCCGCGAAGGCGGACCCAAGCTTTTCCAGATTCCACAGCTGGTTGCGTCAGGCGAGATTGGAACGGCGCCCGTCCTGCCGTCCTTCATCTACTTCCCGTCCCCTGACGAGCGCGAGACCGGCGCGATCGCGCTCCCATGGAACCCGAATCCTGACGCGATCGCCGGGATCTTTGCGCGCGATCACGGCGCCCTGATTCCGACCCGACTCGTCACCTCCGCGAAGTCGTGGCTCGCCAACGCAGCTGTCGATCGTCGCGCCGCGTTGCTGCCGTGGGCCGCGGAAGGCACGACCAAGATCTCGCCGGTCGATGCATCGGCGCGTCTGCTCGCGCATCTCCGCGACAGTTGGAATCACGAGCACGCGCGAGACGATGAGACGAAGCGGCTGGAACGACAGCAGATCGTGCTCACGGTTCCCGCATCGTTCGACGAGGAAGCGCGCGAGCTGACGGTTGAAGCGGCACGCGAAGTCGGGTTCGAGCACCTGACGCTGCTCGAGGAGCCGCTGGCGGCCGTATACGCGTGGATTTCGTCGCATTCTCGAGATCTGAAGCAGCTGTTCGCCTCAAGCAGCCTCGCGGACCCTAAACGTCCGCGCCGCATCGCGCAGAGTTCGCGCCCCAGCACTGAACAGCATCCCGAGCGATTGCTGCTCGTGTGCGACGTCGGCGGCGGCACGACCGACTTCAGCCTCCTACGGGCGACCGCGACGGGCAACGACGTGGCATTCGAGCGCATCGCCATCGGTGACCACCTGCTGCTCGGCGGCGACAACGTCGATCTCGCGCTGGCCGCCAGCGTCGAACGCAAGCTGTCGGACGCGCCTGGAGGGGCGCGCCTTGGTCTCGTGCAGCGCCAAGCACTGCGGCGCATGTGCAGCACGGCGAAGGAACAGCTGCTGGGAGAAGACGGACCGGCGCGCGTCACGATCACCGTGCTGGGCACCGGGCGTGGCGTCGTTGGCGGCGCGATGACCACCGAGCTGACGCGTGACGAAGCGATCGCGACGCTCACCGAATTCCTGCCGATGGTCTCGGCTGACGAGCGTCCGCAACACCATGTTCGTCATGGCCTGCGCGAGCTTGGGCTGCCGTACGAAACCGATCCGGCGGTGACGAGGCATCTTGCCGGCTTTCTCGCGCGAGCCGCACTCGTGGCGAGCGACGCAGCGAACACTGCCGCCGCGGGACTCGCGCGCCCGGACGCTGTTCTTTTCAACGGAGGATTCTTCACGCCTGCAATCGCGCGCGAACGCTTGCTGGACGCGCTTGCTGCCTGGTTCGGCAATCGGCCGACGGTTCTCATCAATGACTCGCCCGAAGCGGCGGTGGCAATCGGCGCGGCGTTCTACGGCGGACTGCGTCACGCGGCGGACGGCACGAGACAATTGCTGATCCAGGCCGGCAGCGCGCGCTCGTACTACATTGCGGTTCACGAGCGCGAACCGGTTGCCGCCGCGGACGCCCACCCGGCGGCGACTCGCATGACCGCGGTCTGCGTCCTGCCGCGCGGCACACAGGAAGGCACGCGATTCACACTCGATCGGTCGTTCACCGTGATCGCCAACCAGCCGGCTGCGTTCACGCTGCTCAGCGCGACCGACCGCGGCGATGCCGTCGACGACGCGATCTCCTTCGCGGCAGACGAGGTACACGTTCATGCACCGCTCGTGACGGCGTTGCGTTATGGACAGCGATCGCGGCGCGTGCCGCTGAACGTTCGTCTGACCGTCGTCTTTACCGAGGTGGGAACGCTCGAGCTGTGGTGCGAGTCACTGGAGACCGACCATCGATGGCGGCTGCAGTTCAATCTGCGTGCGACCCAGGAGCTCGACGCAGAGGCCCCCGAGACCAACACCACTGCAGATCAAGTGGTCGTCAGCGACGAAGCCGTTGCGGCCGCGGAAGACATGATCCGAGGCGCGTTTGGGCACTCAGGTCTCGATTCTCGCGTGATTGACGCGCTGGTCGGTGAGCTCGAGCAGGTCATCGGCCACGGGAAGCATGCATGGCCGCTGGCGGTCATTCGCCGGCTTGCCGACGCGCTGCTGCAGATGATCGATGGCCGGCGGATCAGCGCGCGACATGAAGCGCGCTGGTGCAATCTGACAGGCCTGTGCATGCGGCCTGGGTTCGGCACGCCCGTGGACCCGTTCCGCATCACGGAGCTGCGAAAGGTGTACGCCGCCGGCCTTGCCTATCCCAAGGACATTCAGTGTCAGGTCGAGTGGCTGATTCTGTGGCAGCGCGTATCCGCCGGGTTCACGACCAGCCAGCAGCAGGAGCTCGCCGGCCGGATGACCGGCTTGCTCGGCCTGGGGACACGCAAGGCGCCGAGGCTGAATCCACAGATGCTGCGAGAAGCATGGCGGCTTCTTGCGGGTCTCGAGCGACTCGATCGCGCGCAACGCGTCCGCCTCGGTGACGAGCTGATCGCGAAAGTTCGACGCGAGCCGCAGAACAACAGCTTGATGTGGGCCATCGGGCGGTTCGGCGCTCGCGTCCCCTTGTATGGGCCGCTCAACTCTGTCGTTCAGCCGGCGGATGCCGAGCGATGGCTCGACGTGCTCCGCACGATCAAGGCACCGACACCGGAGGCACTCGCGGCCGCGGCCCAGATCGCGGCGAAGACCAGTGACGTCGCGCGTGACGTCAGCGAGGAGGAGCGAAGCACCACGGTCGCGTGGCTCGAAGCCGGCGGAGCGAGCGATGACACGATCAGACCGGTGCGAGAGGTCGTGCCGGTGGATCCCTTGATCGGGTCGCGAGCGTTCGGAGAGGCGTTGCCGCAGGGGCTGCGTCTCTAAGAACTGCAAATCCCAAAGCCCAAATCCCAAATCCCAAGCCCCAAAGCCCAAAGTCAAAAGCCAAAAGACTAAAGACAAGAGACTAAAGACCAGAGACCAGAGACCGGAGACGAGAACGACCACAGACTCCTCTCAAGGCCCCTGATTGCCATGCCGATAGTCCGATCGTGACCGGTCTCCTCGGCGATGCGTTGCTCGTAGGCGTGGCCGTACTGGGCGGACTGGGTTGGGTCCGTGCACAGCGCCGTCTCTCTGCCGCAAATCGCAAGGAAGCCGCTCGCGACGACGTTTCTCGCGCCATCGAGAAGCGGATCCGCCTCGCCGAGCAGATTGCGCGTTTTGGCACGTGGTCATGGGAAGTGACGACCGACCGCTTCACGCTGTCGGCCGGCGCCGCGCGAATTCAGGGATTCGGCGACGATCCGGTCCAGTTGACCGAGGCGCAGCTCTTTGCAACCGTCCACCCCGACGACCGGACGACGGGACCGGAGGCACGGAGACGCGCGATGGAGCACGGCGGCTCCTACGCCACCGAATTTCGCCGCGTCCTGCCGGATGGCTCCATACGCTGGTATCGCAACCACGCTCACGTCGAGTCTGTTGGTGGTCGGCCGGCACGAGTTGCCGGAGCCATCATGGACATCACCGCGGAAAGGGAAGTCACCGATCGCGCCAACCAGGCGGCGGAGCGGATGCACCTGGCGGAAACCGCGGCGCGCTTTGGCATCTGGGAGATGGAACTCGAGACCGGCTACGTCAAGGGATCGCAGGCATGGGCCGAGCTCGAACGCGTGGCCGACGCCAGCATCGGACGTCACGTCGACGAGGTCCGCGAAATCGTCCACCCCGACGATCGATGGCTGCTTGCTACCGGCGCCGATCGTGCTTTTGCGACCGGCGAACCCTACTCCGTCGAATTCCGCATCGTCCCTGAACCCGGAGTGATTCAGTGGCGCCGCAGCACCGCGCGCGTGCAATTCGTCGACGGCAAACCGAAGCGTCTCATCGGCGCGTCACTCGACATCACGCGCGAGAAGGAAATGGTCGTCGCCGCCGAGGCGGCCAATCGAGCGAAGAACGAATTCCTCGCCAGCATGAGTCACGAGATCCGCACGCCGATGAACGCCATCGTCGGCATGACGAGCCTGCTCCTGCAGAAGGAGCTGGATGCGGACACCGCCGACATGGTGGACACGATCCGCAGCTCGTCGGACGCGCTGCTCACGCTGATCAACGACATCCTCGACTTCTCCAAGATCGAATCGGGCAAGTTCGAGATCGAGGACCAGCCGTTCGACCTCGCCAAGTGCGTCGAGGAATCGATCGATCTGCTCAGCGTCCGCGCGAGAGAGAAACGACTGAGGCTTTCGGCAACGCTCGACCCGTCGCTCCCGCGGTGGATTCACGGCGATGTGACGCGCCTGCGCCAGATCCTCGTCAATCTGCTCGGCAACGCGGTGAAGTTCACGCAGGCGGGCGACGTGTCGGTCACAGCGGCACCGATGACCGACGAAAGCAACACGACGTTGCTTCACATCGCGGTGCGCGACACCGGCTGCGGCATTCCCCTCGATCGCATGGACCGTCTGTTCCAGGCGTTCAGCCAGGTCGACGCGTCGACGACGCGCAAGTATGGCGGCACCGGGCTCGGGCTGGCGATCAGCAAGAAGCTGACGGAGATCATGGGCGGTCGCATCTGGGTGGAGAGCACGCAGGGACGGGGATCGGTATTTCAGTTCGTCCTCCCGCTGCGCGCCGCGGCTGTTCCGGACGAAATCGTGTTGTCATCGAGGCGATCGGCGAACGACATCGACGCGTCGTTTGCGAGACAGCATCCGCTGCGGATTCTTCTCGCCGAAGACAACGTGGTGAATCAGAAGGTCGGCGTCGCGATCCTGAAGCGCATGGGCTATGCGCCAGATGTCGTGGCCAACGGACTGGAGGCGCTCGCGGCCGTCGGTCGACAGCCGTACGACGTCATCCTGATGGACGTGCAGATGCCGGAGATGGACGGGCTCGAAGCGGCGCGACTGATCACCGAGCAGTGGGACGCGTCACAGCGTCCGCGGCTGATCGCGCTCACTGCCAATGTCTTCAAGAGCGATCAGGAGGCCTGCCGCAACGCCGGCATGGACGACTTCCTGAGCAAGCCGCTCAACATCGGCACGCTGCGCGATGCCTTGGTCCGCTGCTCGCCGCGCGAGCGGCAGCTGGTCCACTGACGGGTCAACTCCCAATCCTCTGACGCTGGAGCCAACTCCCAACTCCCAAACCGCGCGCCTCAGGACGTGGCGCGCAGACCGAGGAGCTTCGCAGCCGTCCCACCGAGGATCGCTTCGCGATCGGCGTCGCTGAGTCCTGGCGTCTTCATCACATGATCGACCGGGTCGCTCACCCACGGGTACGGAAAATCGGTCCCGACCACGATCTGTCCCGGTCCCACTTCTGCCGCGAGGTGACGAAGTCCTTCAGGCGTGAACACGAGCGAATCGAAGTACAGCTTCTTGATGTATTCGGTCGGCGTCTTCTTCGGGAGTCCCGGCTTGCACTGCTCCGGGAACACCTGGCAGCCGTGGTCCGACCGGTTCATGTACGAGCCGAGAAAACCGCCGCCGTGCGCCCCGATGATCTTCAGGCCCGGAAATCTGTCGAGCGTGCCCTCGAAGATCAGATGCGACAACGCAATCGTCGTTTCGAGCGGATTCCAGATCACGTTGGTGAGCAGCCCGTTGCCCTGCAGTCGCTTCGAGAGATCGTCGGATGGCTGCGGGTGAATGAAGATGGCCGCGCCGAGCTCCTCAGCCTTTGCCCAGAACGGATTGAACTTCTCGTTCGAGAGCTCGAGCCCCGCGACGCTGCCGCCGATGGCCGCGCCCCGCAGCCCGAGTTTCTTCATCGCGTGTTCAAGCTGCTGTGCGGCGAGGTCCGGGAACTGCAACGCGACGGACGCAAATGCGGTGAAGCGATCGGCGTGCGAGCCGCAGAAGTCGGCGAGCTTCTCGTTCTGCATCGCGATCAGCTTCGTGACGAGATCGCGTTCGGCGTCGTACCAGATCGCATTGATGCTCAAGACGGCGACGTCGATCCCTTGCCGGTCCATCGTCGCGAGCCGGTCGGTGAGCAACTGGCCTTCCAACGCAAGCGTGTCCTGACGAATCGCCTCGCGGCCGAGCATCTTTACCGACTCGGGAAACGCGCAATGCGCGTGGATGTCGACCGTCCTGATTCGACGACCGCGAATCATGACCGGCGCATGCCTGGCTGCCGCGGCGCCACGGCCTGACGGCGTCTGTCCTGCCGCGCGAAGCGCAGCTTCGGCAAGACCGCAGCCCAGGAACACGATGCCGGCGCTACCGGCGACTTCAGTCAGAAACTCTCTGCGTGTACGCATGCCCATCGCTCCGGGACCTGACAAGGTCCGCCCTGCACCTTCACGGGAGCGCATGGTACTTGAAATCGCGGAATCTCACTTCACCGGAGCAAGCCGCGTAGAGCGCGTGAGCCAGACTCCACGCGCCACGCGGACACACGAGTCATCGGGAGTTCTGCGACGGGGCGATCCAGGCGTGCGCGCGCATCCATGCGATCCAGCGGTCGGGCCATTCCGAAGTCGTGCCGAGATCGGGTTGCGTGCCGAAGCCGTGCGCACCGTGCTCGTAGATGTGCATCTCGATGGATGCGCCGATCTGCCGCATCGCCGCGTAGAACTGCAGGCTGTTTTCGACTGGAACGGTCTTGTCTTCCGTGGTGTGCACGACGAACACGGGCGGCATGTCCGTGCGCACCTGGGTTTCGAGCGAGAGCCGATCGACGAATCCTGCCGACGGATTCGCACCGAGGAGATTCGTTCGCGAACCAGCGTGCACGTATGGTGGCCGCATCGTGATCACCGGATACAACAGGGCGACAAAGTCAGGACGACCATTGACTGAATCGAGCGCCGCTCCCGTGCGTGTTTCCGGCGCATCCCACATGGTCGCGGCCATCGCTGCCACGTGCCCACCTGCCGAGGCTCCGATCAGTCCGATGCGATCGGGACGCAGCCCGAATTCGCTCGCGCGCGATCGCAGCACTCGCACTGCTTGCACGATGTCCTGCAGCGGTGCCGGGAACCCGTACTCGCCAAGGCGGTACTTCAGGATGAATGTCGCGGTGCCAGTGGACTGGAGCCGCGGCGCGATGCCCGCCGGCTCCGCCGACATCGCCAGGCGGGCGTAGCCGCCGCCCGGACAGATGATGATCGCGGTGCCGTTCGGCGCAGCCGTCGGCGGCACATAGGTCAACGTCGGCACGTGCACGTTGGATACGCGGCCGTCTTCGACTCGTTCCTCGCCCCCGTTCGGTTTCGCACCGGGAACGCCTTCGGGCCAGAGGGGGATCGTGGCCTGCCTCGGCTCGGGCGTGATGCGTATCGAATGCACGCGCCCTTTGAACCACGAGACGCGATTCAGCCGGACGCCTATCGACGTGCGGCCGGCCTTCAGCGAGGCGAACGACACTGGACCGCCGCCGTCCGGGAGGCCATCGACGTAATCCGTCATCCGGGCGCCGTCATAGATCATCGTCGCCACATGCCAGCTTCCGGCGGCGTGCGTAACGGCGCGATCGAGGAGCGTCAGGCGTGCATCGCCGGATCGCAGGTATGTGTCGAGCGCCCAGCGATCGCGGGCCACCGCGCGTATCTCGATCAACGCGCGGTTCTCCGTCCCCGCTTCCTCCATATGCAGGACGCGCTGCTCTTCAGGACCATCGCCGTCGGCCTGAAACACCAGGTCGATCGTGAAGCGCGTGAGTCCCGTCAGAGGATTGGTATCGAGGAAGAGACCGTCAGTGCGACCGTTGAACTCGACGGCCGGTCCGATGTCGGTCTGCACGACGCGTGGGGATCCGGCAACGGTGACCGCGTGACCACCAATCTGTGTGAGGCTGTCGACGCGCCAGGTCAGCGTGTCGGCAGCGGCTGCTGGCGATGTCGTCAGCGCGACGACCGTCAGCGCAAATCCCAGACCCCAACGCCCAAACCCCAAATGGCAACCTTTGTGGAGAGGCGTTGCTGGGACTTGGGATTTGGTCATTGGGATTTGGGATTTGGGATTTGACAGGAGCGCGATCTCGAGCGTCGCCTCAGCGCGACGATGCGTCAAGGCTCAGCGCGCGAATCAGCACCCCCATGTTGCGAACATAAGCCTCGGTCGAGATCCCTCTCAGGTTCGGATCGGGATATGGCGATGTATCGGTCTCGTCGCCCACGTAGGCCTGCGAGAAGTCGCCAGGCGCGACCTGCGACGTCCCTTGTCGCGTGAACGGATGGCTGTTGTATCCGAGCGGAGCCAGCCAATATCCCTGCGGCGTCAACGACGTCATCACGTCGTTGATCGTCGGGCCACCTGACGGTTGAACGGCGACGTAGCGCGGAAGCGGCATCAAGCCGGCTCCTGGCGCCAGCGGCGAGGTCTTCATGACCTCGGTCGGAAGGGTTGCCTTCGCTTCCGCGTACTGCTTGCGGAGACCAGCGACATCGACGCGACGAAACGAGCTGTAGTGCACGATGGTGTTCTTCGGGTTGTAGTCGAAGTAATAACGCCCGTTGACGACGTTCGATCCCTCGCGGTGGACGTAGAGCGCCTTGTTCGTGCCCAGCTCGATGAACGTCGGATGCGTGCGACCGTCAGGTGCCACACCGGGCGGCAGCTTCAGGCCGTCGAGCCAGTCGAGCGCCTCGGGAATCCGCGCGAGATACTTCGTGTCGCCGGTCAGTCGATAGAAGCGCAGCAGCAGCCCGATGTTCGTCGCCGTCGTGTGCGTCGCCAGCGACTTCGGCTCATATGTGCGCGCGCCCGCCGGCTTGCCGTCGAGCGTGTACTGCAACGACCAGCCAGGCTGAGGCGCTCCCTGCTGCGCGACCAGAAAGCCGTTCATCCCGCGCCTGATCGTGTCGAGCACACGCGGATCGCCCAGTGCCTGATAGCACTGCAGCAGAAACTCGACGTTCTCACCCGCCACGTCGTCGTTGAACGTCGCATACGACGTGTAGTCCGGCAGGTTGTGATGCGAGAACTCGTACTGCAGCGGGAATCGCTGCGGCCAGAAGCCCTCGGGATATTGACTCTCCATGACGAACTGAATCGCCTTGTCGAGCGCCGGCCGGTACTTCGGGTCACGCTTCTCGACATAGAGCCGAAGCAACAGCCTTCCGGACTCCGCGGTTCCCGCATCGTCGAACGTGGCGTTGCCCCAGTAATGCTGGAATTCCTCGAGCCGCCACCCGTTGCGACCGACAGTGTCGTACCAATCGCGCAGCGAGCGATCGCCGGCGAAGTCGATCAGATAGTTCCAGCCGCCGGACGGGTGCTGCCCCCAGATCAACGCGCCAGCCGCCTTCTCCGCAGCGGCGTAGTAATACTCGTCGCCGGTCGCGTGATACGCGTCCAGGAAGAGATGGCCCATCGTCGCGGTACCGGGCGGCTGCACCCAGATCTGCGTGTTGCGCGCTTCCATCTCTCCCCAGCGACGAGAGAGATCCGGCAGATAGGTCCACACATAGCCACCGTTGGTGCTGACCTTCTCCACCATGAAGGTCGTCGCGCGCTTCATCGTGTCGAGGATGCGGGAGCGATCGGCGTCACGACCCGATTG
>Ga0111538_10013475_pt1 | contig 10789 bp, 9 predicted proteins | sample SoiMethybrSBSTD1_FD_79669 | JGI IMG/M metagenome (GOLD analysis project Ga0111538, IMG submission 79669) | Bulk soil microbial communities from a Populus tree surrounding site in Tennessee, USA - Soil MetaG P. TD hybrid SBSTD1 (version 2)... | ecosystem: Environmental > Terrestrial > Soil > Tree... | reverse complement strand
GCAATCAAATCCTCGATGGCTACCAACTTGCGGAGATAGATCCACCGGAGCAGCGCCATCTCCAGGTGATATCTGGGCTGTGCGGCACTCCGGATATCGGCTTCAGCTTTGGTCAGCAGGTCGAAAGCTCGAAGCAGATCCTCGCGCGAGAAGCTGGCAGCGAGCGCCGTCAGCCGTTCGCGCTCGCCCTCGCCGGCAATCTCGGGATCGGCGATGCGCGAAGGGTCCACGGTGAGCACCAGCAGATCCCGCACGACTCGAGACAACTCGCGGCAGACCAGTCGCAGGTCGTACCCCATCTCGACGGCTCGCGCGGCAAGAACGAATGCCGCCGGCGCGTCCTCACTCGCTACCGCCTGAACCGCGTCGAGCAGCAGATCGCGCCCCACCAACCCGAGCACCGTCGACACATCGTCGGGCCCGATCGTCTCGCCGGTGAATGCGATCACTTGATCGAGCTTGCTCTGGGCGTCGCGCATGCTGCCATCGGCATCGCGTGCGATGAGCTGCAGCGATTCGTCGCCGACGACGATCTTCTCGGCGTCGACAATCCGTCGGAGCTGCCCTGCGATCGTCTTGCTGCTGATGGTGCGAAACTCGTAGACCTGCGACCGCGAGAGGACGGTCTCGGGGATCTTCCCCAGCTCCGTGGTGGCCATCATGAATACGACGTGCGGTGGCGGCTCCTCAATCGATTTCAGCAGCGCGTTGAAAGAGCCGCTCGAGAGCTGGTGGACTTCGTCGATGATGAAGACCTTGTATCGGTTGCGGACCGGCATGATCCCCAGTCCGGCGATGATGACTTCGCGAACGTTGTCGACGCCGGTATGGGTGGCTGCGTCTATCTCGAGGACGTCGATGTCGCGTCCCTCCGCGATCTCGACACAAGCGTCGCACACCCCGCAGGGTTCGGCGGTCGGCCCCTTGTCGCAGCTCAGCGCGCGGGCGAGAATCCGCGCCGTGGTCGTCTTCCCGACGCCGCGTGGCCCCGCGAAGACGAAGGCCTGCGCCAGCCGTCCGCTTGCCAGAGCGTTCTGCAGCGTCCGTGTCACCGCCTGCTGGCCGATGATCTCGTCGAACCGCTGGGGCCGCCACTTGCGCGCGAGGACCTTGTAGGACATTTCCAGAGAATTCAGATTGCAGATTTCAGATTGCAGACTGCGATTGCGGATTCACGCAGAGTGCAGATTCACGCCAGGTTGCCGTGTCAACGTCGGATGTCTGGTTGCAGATTGAACCGCGGCCCGGAAGGGCCTGCGGCACATGTCAGGATCTACTTAGCGCTGCTGCCTTCCGGCCCTGACGCGGTTCGTAGGCTGAAATTGCACAGGTTCCGGACCGCGGTGCAATCCACAAAACGTGAGTCTACTACAGCGGAACACCCCGCTCGAGAAACACCTGGACGGCCAGCACTTCGCCGACGACCACGGTAAAGAGATCAACGTAGAGAATACCTGTCGCCGACTGTGTCGATTGAATCTTCGCCGTCTCCCAGGTCATGTACGACAGCAGCACCGGCGCCGCGAGGCCGAAGAGCACGCGCATCCAGAAGAAGATCCCGTTGAACGACGTGATGTAGTGGCGGAAACTCGGACCACCCTCCGGCGGCCACGTCGCAAACGCCACGTAGACCGTCACCCCGACCACCACGATGCGGACCAGCAGGGCGACGATGTGAAACTTCACGATCTTCTGAAGGTGGGTCACCGGCATCGACGGCAGGACGAGATACCAGTGTCCGAGAATCATCGCCGTGCAGGCCCCGCCGAGCATGGCGGCCGAGGTGATGAAGCTGGTCACCGCCAGCGCTTGCGACGTGCCGCCGCTGCCCGCTGCAGCCAGCGCCTGGGCCACCAGCGCAATCACGCCGGCAACGATGGCCACTGCGGCAATTGCCGGCCGGACGCGGGCGAGGAGACGCCCGACCGTGGCCCAATACACCACGATCGCCGCTTCGGCGATCGTGAGCGCGATGAATCCGGAGTTCGCGAAGGCGCCGGTATCTTCCGCGGGACGGAAGACCATGGCCACGCCGATCAGGATCGCCGCGAGACCGGCGTTGAAGCGAAAAAACTTCACGCCCGCTTCGCGTGAGACGAAGGCGAGCGTGAAAGCGATGCCGATGCCGAGATGCGACAGGAAGAGGTAGAGAACCAGGCCTTACCTGCCCAGCCGCTTGTTGATTTCCGCCCAGTTGACGACGTTCCACCAGGCGCCGATATAGTCGGGCCGGCGGTTCTGGTACTTCAGGTAGTAGGCATGCTCCCAGACATCGAGGCCGAACACGGCTTTCTTTCCTTCCATCAGCGGGCTGTCCTGGTTCGGCGTGCTCTCAATCACCAGCTTGCCGCCGCTGTCGACGACCCATGCCCAGCCGCTTCCGAAACGGCCGACGCCGGCCTTCGCGAACTGCTCCTTGAACGAGTCGAAGCTCCCGAACGATGACGTGATGGCGTCCGCGATGGCGCCGGTCGGGGGCCCACCCGCATTCGGGGCCATGATCTGCCAGAACATCGAATGGTTCGCGTGCCCGCCGCCGTTGTTCCTCACAGCAGTCCGGACGTCTTCAGGAACAGTACTAATCCCGCGAATGAGATCCTCGACGCTCTTCGACTGCAGCTCGGGGTGCTTCTCGAGCGCGGCGTTCAGATTGTTGACGTAGGCCGCGTGGTGCTTGCCGTGATGGATCTCCATCGTCTGCTTGTCGATATGGGGCTCGAGCGCGTCGGCGGCGTAGGGAAGAGGTGGAAGTGAGTGAGCCATGCAGCGCCTCCTAAATCGGTGTCGTAAAGCCGAGCGGAACGCATGATCGTACTTCTGCGCGGCAGGACAGCGCAAGCCGTGCACAGCCAGCACATCGGCACGATACCGGGTTGCCAGCGAGCGTGAGCGGCCTTGGCTTCGACGTTGTTATATAGTGCGCCGAACCCTTCGTGAATCGCGCTGAGAGGATCGCGCTCACCGCCCTGCCGCTCTCATTCGGGAGCGCCTATGCGCTCTTCGGCCTTCTTCGTCACTGGCGGTTCGAGAGCGGCGCCTACGATCTGGCGATCTTCGATCAAGCGGTCTGGCACCTGAGCCGGCTCGAAGTACCGGCCAGCACCATCAACGGCTTCGACAACCTGTTCGGCGACCACTTTCATCCCGTCATCGCGCTGTTCGCTCCCCTCTACTGGGTCGCGCCGTTCGCGGAGACCTTGATCGTCGCGCAGGCAGCGCTTCTTGCGGCTTCGATCGTTCCGGTGTTCCTCTTCTCGCAACAGCGGCTACCGTTCCGAACCGCCTGCCTGTTGTCTGCCGCCTACGGTTTCTACTGGGGGATCCAACGGACCGCCGAGTACGACGTTCACGAGCTCGCGTTCGCACCCCTTGTTGTCGCCGCGGCGATTCTGTGGATGGATCGCGGTCGATGGGCGTGGTTCTGGTTGGCGATGGTGGCGCTCGCGTTGATCAAGGAGGACCTGATTCCCTTGGTCGGCGCCGTTGGACTCTATCTGGCGGTGCGGGGCGACTGGCGCCGCGGCGGCCTGCTAATGGGCGCGAGCTGCGCCGCGTTCGCTCTTGTTATCTGGATGGTGATTCCGGCGTTCAATAGAGACACGGGCTACAACTACATCTCGGTCTACGATGCGGTCTTCGCTCGGCCGTGGCTGCTTCCTCTGACGCTTGTCACACCCCTGGTCAAGGTACGAACCGCGTTGCTGTGGCTGCTGCCCTTCGGCTTCCTCACTCTCCTCTCGCCTCTGGCGATTCTGTTGCTGCCGCTCGCTCTCGAACGGCTGCTGTCGGCCAACCAGGGTCACTGGGGTGCGATCTACCACTACACCGCACCGATCGCGCCGATCGTGGCGATGGGCGCCGCCGACGGCTTTTCGAGACTGTCGCGCCGGTTCGCGCTCGGACGAAATGCCCAGACAGCCGTCGCCGGGACGATGCTCGTACTTGCGGCGATTCTGCCCGGTCACTTGCCGATCTGGGGACTCTTCGAGCCCGAGTCCTACCACCTGCGATCGCGAGATGGAGGGGCGCGTGTGGCGCTCGCAGCGATTCCGCCCGATGCGTCGGTCGTCGCTCAAAGCTCCGTCGCACCACACCTCAGCCATCGCCGGTTCATTTACGTTCTCGACTCGCGAGCGCCGGACGCGGACTATGTGATCGCCTGCTCGACGCTCAACCCGTGGCCGGCGGGAAGGTTCGACGAGCTGCAATCCCTGCTCGACGAGCGGCGAAGACGCGGCTATACGACTCTTCTCGAGGCAGATGGGTGGACAGTGCTGAAGCGCCCGGAGGCCGTCCGCTCGCGGGAGCTCTCGGGTATGGTTACGAAATACTGAGCATCCGGTCGAGTGCGACCTTCACCCAGTGCTTCTGCGAGCTCGGAACGGTGATGCGATTGTGGACTTCACCGGCGAGCAAGCCTTCGAGAACCCAGAGGAGATGGTTCGGGGAGACACGGAACATCGTCGAGCAGAGACAGCCGAAGCTGTCGAGCGACAGGACCGTGCGGTCGGGCTGCACCTCCTGTGCGAGGCGATTGACGAGATGGATTTCGGTGCCCACGGCCCATACGGATCCGGCGGGACTGTTCTTCACCGTCTTGATGATGTACTCGGTCGAGCCCGAGTCGTCCGCGGCCTGCACCACATCCCACGTCACTTCAGGATGGACGATCACACGGACGCCCGGATGTTGCGCGCGGATGTTCTGAATCTGACGCACGGTGAACTTCTCGTGCACCGAGCAGTGGCCCTTCCACAGAATGATGCGCGCCTGCCTGACAGCTTCCGGGGTCAGCCCACCCCAGATCTCATCGGGATCCCACACGACCATCCGATCGAGGGGCACGCCCATCTTGTACGCGGTGTTGCGGCCCAGGTGCTGGTCCGGCAGGAACAGAACGCGCTCGCCACGCTCCCACGCCCACCGCAGCGTGGCTGCGGCGTTGGACGACGTGCAGACGACGCCGCCATGCTCGCCAACGAACGCCTTGATTGAGGCTGCGGAGTTGATGTACGTGACGGGGATGACGCCAGCTTTCGTCGCCGCGGCCTTCTCATCGGACGCGGCCACACCTGCCAACGCGCCCATCTGCTCCAAATCGTTCCAGCACATCTCGAGCTGATCGGGGCCCGCCATGTCCGACATCGAGCAGCCGGCCGCGAGATCCGGCAGCATCACCTGCTGATGGTCCGCGCTGAGCACGTCGGCGCTCTCAGCCATGAAGTGCACACCGCAGAAGACGATGAATTCGGCCTCCGGGTGTTTGCTGACCTGCTTCGCGAGCTTGTAGGAGTCGCCAGTGTAGTCGGCGAACTTGATCACTTCGTCGCGCTGGTAGTGATGGCCGAGAATCACGAGGCGCCGGCCGAGCTTCTCTTTCGCCGCCTGAATGCGCGCGTCCATTTCTGCGTCGGACAGGCCGACGTAGCGCTCCGGCAGCGGCTGGCGCTCGGAGAGGTGCTCTTTTTCGTAGGCGGTGAGGACGGGCAGCAACATCTCTACTGAAGCATAACACCCGCGCGAGGCCGTGAATTCCCCGACGCGACGCAACGTGAACCGCAGAACTCGCAGAGCTCCCGGAACTTGTTGTCGAATTTGCGTAGTCCGCCCTGGCCTGCCGGGCTTGCTCGACCGGCTTGCCAGCCTTGGGCTGTGCTCAGCTGGCGCGTGCGATGTGGTTGTAGAGGGTATCGCGCTCGATCGGTTCGCGCCCGGCTGCTGTAATGAGCCGCGCGATTTCCCGCGTGGTCATCGCCTCGGGCGTTTGCGCCCCGGCCATGTGGTAGATCTTCTCTTCCTGCACAGTTCCATCGAGATCGTCGACCCCGAACCATAGCGCCGTCTGCGCCACCTCCACACCGGTGGCAATCCAGAACGCCTTCACATGCGGGATGTTATCGAGCATCAGCCGCGCGACCGCGTGCACCCGCAGCGTCTCGGCGGCGCTTGGCGCCGGCAGCTTCCGCATCTGGTTGTTGTCGGGATGGAACGCGAGTGGAATGAACGCCTGGAAGCCGCTCGTCTCGTCCTGCAAGTCCCTGGCGCGCTCCATGTGGTCGACGCGCTCTTCAGCAGTTTCAATGTGCCCGTACAACATCGTCACATTGGATCGCAGCCCGAGGCGATGGGCGATGCGATGGATGTCGAGGTAGCGCTCGGTGCCGCATTTGTCATGGGCGATCTTGCGACGGACGCGTTCGGCAAAAATCTCCGCGCCGCCGCCCGGCAGCGAGTCGAGGCCCGCCGCCATGAGCTCGCGCAGCACCTGTTCGTCGCTCATCGCATACAGGTCCGCGAAGAATGCGATCTCAACGGCGGTGAAGCACTTCAGGTGAATCTCCGGCCGGATGCGCTTGAAGCCGCGGAGCAGCTCCGTGTAGTAATCGAACGGCAAATCCGGATGGAGGCCGTTGACGACGTGGACCTCAGTGATCGGCTGATGACTTCGACGGCGCAGTTTGTCCCAGGCTTCGTCGAGCGACATCGTGTAGGCGCCCGGATCGCCCGGCTTGAGCCTGGCGAAGGCGCAGAACAGGCAGCTGGCGACACAGACGTTGGTGGCTTCGAGTCGGATGTTGTAGTTGTAGTAGGTTCGACCTGCGTGGCGCCGCTCGCGCTCTCGATTCGCGAGCCAGCCCACCGCGAGGAGATCAGGGGTGTCGAACAGCCGGACGCCATCTTCGCGATCCAGACGTGTTCCCGCTTCGAGTTTGTCGGCGATGTCGGAGAGGCCAGCCTGGGCTAGACGGGACAGCATGAATCTGGCAATTGGATAATTTGGGAATTGGGTAACTGAATGTGGTTCCGATTACCAGATTACCCGATTACCCAATTACCAAATCCCGCGTCAGGAGACGCCGAATATCTGTATGCGTAACGACCGCGCGCGCGGGCCGTCGAGCTCCGCCATCAGGATGCGCTGCCATTGCCCGAGCACGACCTCCCCGCCGCTGACCTGGAGCGTCAAGTTGTGACCCAGGAGCAAGGCGCGCAAATGGGAATCGGCGTTCATCCGATCGCAGTCAGAGTGGTCGGGATCGTTGTGCATCCACTCGGCGTCGCGCGCGACCATCTGCTCGAGGAACCGCCGGATGTCGGACAACAACGCCGTCTGGAACTCGTTGATGAAAAGGGAGCAGGTCGTGTGCATCGACCAGAGGCTGACGAAGCCTTCCCGGATGTTGAACCGCCGCACGAACTCCATCACTCGGTTGGTGAGGTCGACGAGCTCGACGCGCTGATCTGTCTGAACCACGAATGTCTCGCCGTGAATCGTGAGACCGCCGACGTTCGCGGAAGCGACCTCTTCCACAGGCTTCTCGCGAACTGTCACAGTCGAACTCTTGCTCATGCGCTCCTCTTGGCTGATAGGACTGAATGGACTAACAGGTTATGTTATGCAAAAACCTGCACGTGAGCAACCCAGTTGGCTCTCGGCTATACTCTCGGACGATTGACGCTCGCCCCGGCGGCCTAGGGAAGTGGGTGAAACGCCCACACGGTCCCGCCACTGTAAGCGGCTAGCGCTCTTCTCGCGCACCTGGTTTCGGTTCCAAGGGCAGTCACTGGACGCTCGTCCGGGAAGACAGCGAAGGGCGCGCTGCACCGCGAGTCAGGAAACCTGGCCAATTCGGGGGCGTCCTTTTTCGGCGCGTGAGACGCCGGAAGGAGCATCGATGCGACCCTACCGCCTCCGGCGGCTGGCTGGAGCCTGCCGTCTCTCTGCCATCGTTCTTCCGGTCTTCTTGAGCCGCGTTCAGCGTTCCGGCCGTCGGACGCGCGATGGCGGAGTGGGAGTGGCGTAGACGTGCTGCAGGCGCATGCGGTGTCGTTCGCGTACAACCGCGGCATGCTCCGGCGACACCTGGTGCTGGACCAGGTGTCGGTGAACGTCGAGCGTGGCACCGTGGTCGGTCTGCTTGGGCCCAACGGATCAGGCAAGACCACACTGTTGCGCATCCTCTCGGGCATGGTGACGCCGCAGTCGGGTCACGTTGTCCTGAACGGCCAGCCGCTGCTGTCGTTCACCCGACGCGGCCTCGCTCGCCAGATCGCCGTGGTCCCGCAGGAAACCTACTCCACGTTCGACTTCACGGTGCTCGACATCGTGCTGATGGGACGGTATCCGCATCTGGGCGCCTTCGAGCTCGAAGGCGCCGACGATCTCGAGATTGCCCGGGCCGCCCTCGCCGCGACCGACACGTCAGCTCTTGAGACGCGGATGTTCGCGACCCTGAGCGGCGGTGAGAAGCAGCGAGTCGTCATCGCCAGCGCGCTGGCCCAGGCTGCGAATCTGCTGTTGCTCGACGAGCCGACATCGTCGCTCGATCTGGGCTACCAATTCGAGATCGCGTCGATCCTCCGGCGATTGAATCGGGAGCGCGCCGCGACGATGGTGGTGTCCACACACGACCTGAATTTCGCGGCGGCGCTCTGCGGGCGGGTGGTACTGCTCAAGGAGGGGCGCGTGATCGCCGACGGCGCCACGGAAGAGATTCTCACCGCCTCGAACGTCCGGGCGCTCTACGGCATGGATGCGGACGTGACGTTTCACGAGCGCGCGGGTCATTTGACGGTGGTGCCCATTGGCCGATCGCAGTAAATCGGCAGTCCGGCTGAAGCCCCACAGAGCCCGGCTAAGACTGGACACGACGTGCTGATGGCGGATACCACCTCCCCCCTGAGACGCCGGTTCGCGACCACGCTGCTCGCGTTTGGCGCGCTTGCCGCAGCGGCAATTCTGCTGGCGCCGCTGGTCGGCAGCACCTCGATCAGTCTCAGCAAGGCATTCGACCGGAGCCAGCCGTTTGCGGACAACGTCGACGCACAGATCTTCTTCGTCGCACGTCTTCCTCGTGTGGTGGCAGCCGCCCTCGTGGGTGGCGGACTATCGCTCGCCGGCGTGGTCTTTCAGGCGCTGCTGCGCAACCCGCTGGCCTCGCCAGACACGCTCGGCGTGTCGGCCGGCGCCTCGCTCGGCGCCATGCTGGCCATTACGTTTCACGCAAACTTCTCCTTCTTCGGCATCTCGGCGGTGCCACTTGCCAGCTTTGCCGGCTCGATCGGCGCGCTGGCCATCGTCTACGCCCTGTCCACGGCGCGGCAACGCGGCACCTCGACGATGGTTCTGCTGCTCGCCGGCGTCACGCTGACGGCGTTGTTGTCGGCTGTCGTTCGCTTCGTGCAGTACCTGGCCGACTTCACCGAAACGTTTCAAACCATGCGGTGGATGATGGGCTCACTTGACGTAGCATCGTATGCTCCGCTCCTCGCAGCGCTGGTGCCGATGGCCGTCGCCTGCGCCGGCTTCGCCTTCCTCCCGCGCGTCCTCGACCTCATCAGCATCGGTGCAGAATCCGCCGCCGCACGCGGCGTCGACGTCGTACGAGCTGAACGCATGGCGCTCGTCAGCGCCTCGCTCGCCGTCGGTGCCGCTGTCTCGCTCGGAGGGCCGGTTGCTTTCGTCGGCATCATCGTGCCGCATCTGGTCCGGTTAATCGTCGGCGCCGATCATCGTCTCGTGCTGCCCGCATCGGCGCTCTTCGGTGGAGCGTTTCTCATTGGATGCGATCTCGTGGCCCGGACGGTATTCGCTCCACTCGAACTACCGGTCGGTATCGTCACCGCCATCATCGGAGGGCCGATATTCCTATGGCTACTGTTCCGTCGCGCCTGACCTCTCGGGTTGGCACAACGCTGCTTGCCGCGCTCATCTGTTCCGCGGCGGTGACGTCCTACAGGGCCGCCGGCGCAAGGGCTCCAAGCCTGGACGCTCCGACGGCAAGCCGACACTCGGGGACCGACGCCACCTCAAGCCTACAGGCCGCGACACGCGCGACACCGCTACCCCGCCGCATCGTGTCCCTCATCCCCGCGACGACGGAGATGCTGTTCGCGATGGGAGCGGGCAATCGGCTGGTCGGCGTGAGCAACTACGATCGCTTTCCGCCTGCGGTCGATCGGGTGCCGCGCGTCGGCGGACTGCTCGACCCAAATGTCGAACGCCTTCTGTCGCTCAAGCCTGATCTGGTGCTCGTCTACGAGACACAGTCGGACCTCAAGCAGCAGCTCACGCGCGCGGGCATTCCGATGTTTCTCTATGTTCATCGTGGACTGGCCGACATCACCCAGACCATGCGGACGCTCGGAGAACGAGTGGGCGCGAAGGCGGAGTCTGAGGCCGCTGCGCGACGGATCGAGGATCAGCTCGCCGCGGTGAAAGCTCGCGTGGCCGGACGCCCGCGACCGCGCACCCTGCTCGTGTTCGGGCGTGAATCTGGCGCTCTCAGTCAGGTGAACGCCAGCGGCGGGTACGGGTTCCTTCACGATCTGCTCGAACTGGCGGGCGGACTCGATGTTTTGAGTGACATGAACCGTCAGTCGGTGCAGCTGAGCACCGAGATGATCCTGACGCGCGCGCCTGACGTGATCATCGAGCTTCGCTATGGCGACTCACTGAAGCGGGACGATCTGGCGGCCGAACGGCGGGCGTGGAATGCGGTGGCGTCGGTGCCGGCCGTGAAGAACAACCGCGTCTACCTGCTCGGCGGCGATGAATTCGTCGTTCCCGGTCCACGCATCGTGCTCGCGGCTGAGCAATTTGCGCGGACTCTCCATCCCGAAGTGTACCGTTGACCTAATGACCCAATTCAAGACTCTGGTCTCGTGGAGTTCCGGCAAGGACAGCGCGTGGATGGTGCACACGCTGCGCGCCAGGCCAGACATCGAGCTCGGGGCGCTTCTGACGACGATCAATGAGAGCGCGCAGCGGGTGGCCATGCATGCGGTG
>Ga0111538_10013474_pt1 | contig 10789 bp, 10 predicted proteins | sample SoiMethybrSBSTD1_FD_79669 | JGI IMG/M metagenome (GOLD analysis project Ga0111538, IMG submission 79669) | Bulk soil microbial communities from a Populus tree surrounding site in Tennessee, USA - Soil MetaG P. TD hybrid SBSTD1 (version 2)... | ecosystem: Environmental > Terrestrial > Soil >... | reverse complement strand
CCAGCGTCTCCAACACAAGCCAACACCAGGCCGTGCCGGATCCTTGAAACTCGACTCTCGTTCTGACTCAGCCAGGTGATTGAACCTATCGTTCCCGGAATAAACAGGAAGCGGTAGGAATATCTCAATGAGAGCCGGCTCAACTGTTGGTAAAGAGAACTGGCAACTGCCATGCTGGACAGATTGTCATTCGCAAGCGATGGATGACATACATGAACCGAGATCAGGATCTCATCGTCGGTACTGCCTGGCAGAAAGCATTCGCCGTATGTCAGGTGACCCTCTTTCAAAGAGGAATCGATGAATACTTCGTAATCACCGTCGGTCAGTTCCTGGAGTTGCTGGTGGCTGAGACAGAATCCCCAGTCTTCCTTGTAGTAGGAGGTCCGATAAGGGACCCATTGAGGATGTTGCGGAAGCGTAAAGCAATGTGCCTTCAAGATCTCCAGCGAGACCTTCTTCCTTATCGGAGCGCTGTAGCTCACCACGTGCAAATTGCAGGCCTGGAAGTCCACGATCTTCCTGCCTTCAGGGTTCTTTATATAGGCGTCCCTGATGTTCCATTCTTTCGGGACAGTCCAATCGAAGACCTGAGTTCCAGTCGCGACCTCGCGAATCTCGATCGGAATATACTCCTGAAGGATTTTCAAGGTCTGCCGAACGCCGTCGCCTGTGATGCTGCGACACAGCGGGTACAGACGGGACATGAGGCCGAAGAGATCCTGGCTTGAATCGTTCGAAGTGCCAATCATCTGGTCAGTGGGATTCACCTGTTCCACCTAATCATCACGTTACCCTTTTCCCGTTCGAGGCCTCGCTCATGCGGCAAAATCTGCGTAGGCAGAATCCCTGGCAGAAATGATTCGATCAGCAGGCGGCCACTGGACTCCGAAAAATCGGTCATTCCAACGAATACCTCTCGCAAATTGCGGATCATAGAACTCTGATATTTGATAAGCCACTTCTGTGTGATCCTCCAGAGTCTGAAATCCGTGGGCGAAATCTTCGGGTACGTAGATCATCCGGCGGGTTTTCGCTGCCAGCTCAACGGAGATCCATTGATGAACGGTAGGCGAATCCGGTCGAAGATCGATAATGACGTCGTAAATCGCCCCGGCTGAGCATCGAACAAGCTTGGCTTCTCGACGGGGAGCTGTCTGATAGTGCATTCCTCGCAGAGTTCCGCGCTTGTGGTTAAAGGATATACTGCATTGGGCCAGATTCGGATTCAGGCCGTGGCTTTGGAACTCCCGCTGGCACCATGTCCTCGCGAAGAATCCCCGCTCATCCTGTGCCGGCTCGATATCCACAATGAAGGCGCCTTTCAGTTTTGTCTCAGTAAAGATCATGCAAAGATCTGAACTTTTGGAATGGGCACCACGAACTGGCCACCCCAGTCCCGTATGTGCCGCATCTGATCCATCACTTCTTCTCTCAAATTCCAGGGCAGAATCAAGAGAAAATCCGGACGGGTCTCGGCGACTTTTTCGGGCGAATGGATGGGAATGTGCGTCCCCGGCAGGAAGTGATCCTGCTTGTGAGGGCTGCGGTCGACTGTATAGTCAATGAAGTCAGAGCCAACGCCACAGTAGTTCAGTAACGTGTTCCCTTTGGCCGGAGCTCCGTATCCTACAACAGTCTGTCCGTTGTTCTTGGCCGCGATGAGGAATTCCAGAAGACTGCGCTTGGTCTTCTTGACCTGTTCTTCAAAGGAAACATAGCGCTCAAGGGTGTTGAGGCCGATGGCCTCCTCTCTCCGCAGGAGATCCGTGACGCGATCGACGATTCTCTTGGTTTCATCTGCCGCGTGACCAACATAGATTCTCAACGAGCCTCCGTGAGTCGACAGTTCCTCGACGTCAAAGATCCGGAGCCCATGCCTTTCGAAAAGGCGACGCAATGCAATCAAGGAAAAATACGAGAAGTGTTCGTGATATATCGTGTCGAATTGGTTTTCTTCGATCAGCCGCATCAAGTGCGGAAATTCCAACGTTGCAACTCCGTGGGCCGCGAGCAGAACCTTTAGCCCGCCAACAAAACCGTTTAGATCCGGAACATGAGCGAGAACATTGTTAGCGACGATCAGGTCCGCATGTTTCCCGCCAGCGATAAGGTCGCGAGCGGTGCCTTCGCCAAAGAAGCGCACCTCAGTCGGAATTCCACGCTTCTTCGCTTCTTCGGCGACATTCGCCGCGGGCTCGATGCCCAACACGGGGATGTTTTTTGCGACAAAGTACTGCAGCAGGTAACCGTCATTGCTGGCGATCTCCACAACCTGGCTCTTGGGGTTCAATCCGAATCTTTCCGTTACAGCCTCGGTATATTTCCTGGCGTGCGCCAGCCAACTGTCCGAAAACGAGGAGAAATACGCGTAGTCGGAAAAGATCTCTTCCGCCTTGGCCTCCTCCTCGAGTTGAACAAGGAAACACGAACCGCAGACCCGTGCGTGAAGCGGATAGAATCGCTCCATTTGGTTCAGTTGAGCGGCTTTCAGATAGGAGTTGGCGAGCGGAGACATCCCCAAATCCACGAACGTACTGGACAAGGCTTCTCCACAACTCCTGCATTTCGGGGCAGACTTATCTTTCATGCTTTCCTTCATGCCCTGACGGGGCGCGGTGATTCAACGAGACTTTCCGGCCAATAGAACTCCGGGTCGATCTGTCCCGTTGAAAGGAGATATTGAAGCTGTTTGAGCCGGGTAAATGCGCGGAAGTTGAAAGTATCAGGCGACATCTCGATACGCTGAAACAGTTCAAACAACTCCCGCGCTCCAGTGCGGGCATTCCGCGAGCACTTGAAGCCGGGAAGCAGTGCGTGAATCTTGTCAAAGTTCACACGGTAGCTCCGATTGTCTCCATCACTGTTTCCAAGGCTCAACTTGCAGCCAGAAAACGTTTCCGCAATGATTTCCGCGATATCACGAACCTGATAGTTCTCCGCCGTCGAACCCACGTTGAAAATCTGATTGTGAACGGCCTGCCTCGAGGCTTCCAAAGCGCAGGCAATGGCGAACCCGATGTCCAGGACATGTATCAGCGGGCGCCAGGGAGTCCCGTCGCTGCTCATTTTGATTTCTTTGGTTGTCCAGGCAAAACCTGCGAGGTTGTTGAGCACCAGATCGAACCGCATCCGGGGGGATGGCCCGTAGGCTGTGGCGTTTCGCAGGAAGGTGGGAGAGAAATTGTCTGATGCCAAAGCGGAGAGATCCCGCTCAACCCAAACCTTGCACTGGGCGTATGCGGTTTGGGGATTGGTCTCGGACTTCTCGGTCTTGTAACTATCGCCGTCGCCGGTGCCATAAACGCTGCAGGAGGACGTGTAGACAAACCGGTTAATGCCGGCACGAATCGCCTTCCTGGCCAGTTCCACGGTTGCCTGATGATTGATCTGGTAGGTCAGGGTGGGACTGTGCTGACCTAGCGGATCGTTGGACAGTTCAGCCAGGTGCACAATTGCATCAAAGCCTCGCAGGTCCTCTTCAGTGACTTGGCGAATGTCTTTGTTAATGCAAGGCGGGAAACGCCTGACTGCGCTGTTGTATAACCAACCTTCGCGATAGTAACCCGTATCCAACCCTGTAACTTCATGGCCTCGCTGCAGCAAAAGCGAGGCTAACTGAGAACCAATGTATCCTTCGGTTCCTGTGACTAATACCTTCATCAATCCTCCACCTTTCTCAGCGTATTCAGCTCCAGAGTCGTTCACGCATGCTCTTTTCGCAAGGATCCATATGAGGACAACTCGTTCGTTATACCCGGTTGGATCGAGACGCTGCCCATTACACCCAGAGCCATGTATTTAGCAATTCAGCTCGTCTTGCAGGGTTTTGGGCGGCCTTGAAGCTGTGCGCTACCGCCGTGTCAGTACCGATTTTGCGGTTGCCGGTACCTCTTACCGTCGGTATGAGCAGGATGAGAGAACCGCTAACCCACATTGGAGCCTCAACGCGCTGAGAAATCCTCCGGACCAGATTGCACTCTCCCTGCGATGTTGTTCAAGCGCCTGATTATAGCGGCTTGGTGTTCGTGGTGAATAGGAAGAAGGTGACAGCGGTTGCCAGCCGCTACGCTGTAAGTGGTCTATTTCTTAATGATTTCTCACCGTTTGAGGATGCGAGAGTATCAACGTCTGCGGATCACACCGAGGTAGTGGGTGCGGAGCCATGGCACTTTTCCCAGCAGGTGGCAGCCCAGCCACGACCAGGGGGCCAGGCTTCGCACGAGCGGCGGTGCCGGTGTGATGGACAAGAGGTCCACCTTGTATCCGGGGAAAAGTCTCAGAATTTCCGCTTTGCCAACGCCGGTCACATCCGGATTGCGCGGACTGTTAACACGGAAGTCATACCAAAGAATCAAACCATTCGGACGAACAACCCTCATCATTTCTGCGGCGACCTGTGCCTTGAGTCCATCGTCCTGGATAGAAGTGAATACCGTGGATTGCAGAACCATATCAAAACTACCGGCTGGAAAATCCAATCGTGCCGCGCTACCGCAGTAAACCTGAACCCCCGAAGGACACAGACGTCTCGCTTCTTCCGCGCGGTCGGATAGCAGTTCGATACCGGTAAGATTTTCCGGCTGCGCACCCCATTGAATCAGATCTCTTAACCAGGTGCCCTGACCGCAGCCAATCTCGAGAATGCGCGTTTCTTTGAGCGATTCGACCCCGGTTCGCTTCAACACCTCCAAAAGACGGCGTTCCCGCTCCTGAAGCATGAATACTTGTCCTGGATTGAACCACGAGTATCGGGAATCGCTTGGTTTCCGGCGGGCATATTTGTCTTTTATCCGATCCTCTTCAGCGGATGCACCTGCGGAGTGCGGTCGATTCATTGCCGCGGACCTTCGGGATCGGAGGCTATTGCCATAGCAAACGGTGATAACCATAGCACATCAGCGCACGGGAGTTTGTCGTGACGAAGCCAATGCACTACCGGATCGGCTGTAGTTTTGCGATGTCCAGATGGCATATTGTTTCTTGATTTGTGGGTCGAGGAACGATGCTAAGCTGGGGAGTCGTTTAACGACTAAATTTTACTGCTATGTTTGGACCAACTATTGATCACCTGCTCCTGAAACCATTCTGTCATTCCAGAAACCGTAGAACTGAACAGGAGCTCGAAGTCGATTTTCGCACTTATGCGCTTGATTTTTCTGCCGCGGAGGAAAAGGTTCGGAAATTCGAGCGTCGATTTGGCGGTCACTTCATCATAGATCCCAACGCTTCCTATCTGGATGTGGGCTGTGGACGGGGCGAACTGGCATGCGCGTTGGCATTGCTCGGCGCTGGTGAAGTCGCAGGTCTGGATATTACCCCGCGCTCTATTAATGCCAGCCGAGAGTCATGGAATTTAACGAGTCAGGCTCTCGCTCGCTCTGGAAAGCAAGTGGGACATGATGCGTCGTTTTTCGTTGGCGACGCGGCCACGTGGATACCGCCGAAACGTTACGACTACGTGATCTCGAATGAGGCCCTTGAGCACATTAATGATCCGGGAGGCTTTCTCGTCAACTTGAAGCGTCTCGCTAAGCCTCATGGAAAGATCTGTATTGGTTTTGGTCCGTTGTTTTATTCGATGTATGGAGACCATCTGGATGAGTTCTTCCGAGTCCAGATTCCGTGGCGTGGAGCGCTTTTCTCCGAACAGGCTCTCCTCAGACTTCGAGAGGAGTTTTTCCGGCCCGGAGATTTTGTAGAACGCTTTGAAGACGTCGTGGGCGGCCTCAACAAGATGCGCTATCGAGACTTCCTGAATGATGTGAAGAACGGCGGGTTGCAGATTCAGTTTCTGTCGCACAACCCGCAGTTCTCCGAGAAAAGCTACCTTCGGCCTATCGCGCCTGCTAATTGGCTCCTCTGCAGCCTGCCTTTGATTCGCAACTATTGGATTATGAGCGTTTATGCCGTGTTATCGGCGGAGGCAGCAGCATTTCAGTGATGGAACCGGTCAACATCTGACCCCAAGCCAGGCACGAATCCGGTCGGAGAATCAGGGTCGCGTCAAAAGAATACAGAAGTGATATCCGAACCGTCCGAATATGTGCACCTCGAGCCCTGCCTGCCTCGCAAGACTTCGGAACTTCCCGACCGAACGCTGCCATCCGCTCATTCTAAGCTTGCCCTGATCAATCAATGCCTGTCGTCTTCTCGTGTCCATCCAGTGCCGCGCATATTGAACCAGGCCAATGGTAGTCGCGGAACACTGCAGGTACGGAATACCCGTCTCCCTCACCATACGGAACAGCCGCAAGAGTTGAGCATCATCGAGCGCGTACTCCATTCCCCAACTGGTCAGTAGGTCGAACCCGGCGAACGGAATTTCCATGTCGGGAAGCGTCAGCACGTCCAGGACGCGCATATCAATACCCGATAACACGGACAATTTCTTACATTTCTCAATCACATAAGGATCGAGATCAGTGGCGACATATCGTATTTGCGGGTCCAATTTGTGAATGACATAGGCTTGCGCCATGTCGCCGCAACCAATCTCAAAAATCGACCGGTATCGAGTGAAGTCAAATACCTTGGCCAACGACAGCACTCCAATCAGATTGATGCTTTCGACACCGAGGATATATCGGAGATAATTTTCGTCGTTGTCGAGGTAACTTCCGTCTCTCCCCTGCGAGGCTGATCCTTTACGCCGCGTGTTCGTCCAGTCTTCCGCTGTTTCGACACCTTTACCCGCACCTACCGTATTGGGGTTGTTGGTGGTTTTGCAAGCCTCCAGGCTGAACGGAACTCCGGTCCACGCCTCGATTTCGCTATAGACATTCTTTGCCGCCCGATTCGAACCGGTAAGTCTCATTCCCAAATTGCTCCTTGAAACTCTTCTCCAATCATATCCCTCGGGAGATCGAAGCCTTTGCAGCCAGCTGCCGATAGAGGTCCAGATGTTTTCGTGCAACCTTTGACCAGGCAAAGCGCTCCCGCCCCAGAGACAGGCTAGCCGCAGCCATCGACTCCTGCTGAACGGGTGGTCGATCGAAAAACCTCGTAAGGGCCTGAGCGAGCGCAGCGGGATCTCTAATGGGCACGGTGTACCCGTTGATCGCCTCGTCGACCAATTCCACCAACCCTCCACCTCTCGTGACGATAATTGGCTTGCCGGCACCCAACGCCTCAAGGCCCATGGCACTCTGCGAAGGATCGCGATGCGGCATGACCGCGATATCGGCCGCCGCATAGAGCGCCGCTTTGAAACGTTCCGAAACATATTGTGGATATGCATGAACGATCCCAGACAAGGACAAGCGTTCGATCTGCGCTGCATAGGGAGCGAACGACTCCATTGGACTGCCTGCGATAATCAAACGCAACTTTGGCCGGTTACGACTTGCGATTGCCAGGGCTTCTATCAAGTCCGTGATTCCCTTGTAGGCGCGGATTCCACCCATAAACAAGGCGACTTCTGCATCCGGTTCCAGGTTGAGCTCGATCCGAGCATCGGTGCGACTCGGCATCGGACAAGCCAGGTCGAGAACGCCGTGCTCGATTACGTGAATCTTGTCAGATACCTCGTCGTCAACCCACTCAATAATCTGTTGGCCAACGAAGCGTGACAAAACGATCAAAGCGTCTGCCTGCCGATAGAGTCGTTGGTACGTCCGGCGGACAGACTCCCTCCGGTCGCCATGGGGCAAAGCATTGTGGACCGTGTACGCAACTCGTACTCCACGCCTCTGGACTCGGCGCATCTGCCAAACGTCCAGAAAGGGGAGCTTGAACCACTGCACATGCAGTACTGGTGTGCGCGTGAGAACCAGGTCGCGGAGCACTTCACGCCAGCCACTCAGGTACCCCTGTAGCTGAATGGTTTTCCACAGTCCACGCTTGTGGCGCACCGTGGGCCAGCGGTCCGCCAACCGGGCAGCGGTTTCCAGGAAATCCGTTTTCAAAGCACTATCCAGGAAAGCGTTGCGGTCTGCGAAGTACGGAGATGTCCGAAAGACGACTTCAGGGTGATCGCTGAGTGCTCGGGACAGCGCTGCATTGTAATGAGGGGCGGTCCCCGTGATATCCACAATCATCGCCAACGAACGTTGAGGGTCAGGGTCGTCCCTAAAAGAACTCTCAATAGAATCGCGGTCTCCGCGCGTCATGCCCCGCAACATGACTTGTTCCACATGCTTATCATCCATAAGAGGAAGCGACGATAGTTAGATACGTTATTTCTAACTCAGGAACTAGGGAAAATTCGCCGTGCGCTGCGCAAAAGCTGGAAAATATGAGGAACTGAGGGCTATTTACCGTAACCACAGCGAACGTGATCGAATATCTCCGCGTACTTTTGGGCCATTCGTTCGGACGAATATTGATCCAGCACGCGCACATAAGCCTTGTGAGCGAGACGCTGTCGGAGATCAGGATCCCCCGCAATTCTCGACGTGGCTGCTGCCAGGGAAGAAGAATTCGGACTAACGACCAGACCACATTCCCCGTCTGTCAGAACTTGCGGAATCGCTCCAACACCGGTAGCAATAATTGGCTTGCGCGCGGCCATGGCTTCAAGAATAACCATTGGAAGGCCCTCACTGATTGAAGGCAGAATGAAGACATCCAGCGCGGCAAGCAATTCCGGCACACGATTGCAAACGCCAAGGAATCTGAATCGATCGGACAGGCCCAGATCTGCAACCATTTTTTCCATCGATGGAAACAATGCGCCATCGCCGGCAATCACATAAAAAGCATTTGGAAGCGCTTCTCGCAGGCTCGCCGCCGCTTCTATGAGGAGATGATGGCCCTTTTCCGGAACCAGGCGTCCGATTGTCCCAATCAGAAATCTCTCGGAAGGCAGTTTCAGTTCACGACACAGTTCTTCTCGCGTACGGCCGATCGCAAAGCGATCTACATCAATTCCGTTTTCGATCACACTTACAGCTTCTGCCCGGATGCGCTTTTGGAGGATCTCATCTTTCACTTCCTGGCAGACTGCGACGACGTGATCGAAACGAGGTAGCAGTGATTGATCGAGCCATGCGTAAAATCGTGCGCGGCGGCTATACGTCCTCTCCGTCCACGGATGGCAAGTGGCCACACGTTTCACCGGCAATCTGCTGCTGGCGGCCAGTGTGTAAACATCGGCTCTGTAGCCGTGGGGATGAAGGATGCCAACTCCGTTTCTATTCACGAAACGTTTTATTGCTGCAACGGTGGAGAAATCGACTCGCTGGTTGCATTTGAAGATGACGGACTCTATGCCGTGCGCTTCGGCCTGACGAGCAAGCTCCACGTCGGCTTGCGAGTTGTTCGCAAGGAGGCCGATGATGGGGCGATAGCGCGTTCTACGAAGTCCCTTGGCAATTTCCAGGACGACATTCTCAGCGCCGAAGAAGCCTGAGCCGCTGCGGAGTTGCAGTACCGCCGTTTCAGGGTGGTCGGCTAACTTAGACATGGTCTTCTTTGGATGGGCCGGTCGTGGAGATGCGAGTCAAAGTGACAAAAGCGGGACTCGGCTTACGCTTACGAATCATGAAGTCCCATATGCCTATCAAGAAACCATAACCATAACCTACGTGGTATGCCCCGAATGCTAATGAGAGAAAAGGCAGGAGGTGGAATCCAGATCGGGTGGCCGTCACAATGGACGCCGCCAGATTGCAGACCGAGTACATCGCGACCATCAGTAACCAAAGCCAGCCGGCAATCGTCCACAAGAAAGCCAGCGGCAGTAGCGCGATCAGAAAAAAGACAAAAATGCCGGGCACGACATGGCGTACTGATGCCGGAATCTTGTGCTTCTGAATAACGGCGACTTTCCAGTAACCGTACTGCATGTACTGTTGAAAGAGTGCGCGCAAGGAACGGCGTGGTGTGTACCAACTGCGTATGCGTGCAGACTGCCAGACGCGCCCGCCGGAGCGAACGAGTCGCAGGTTGAACTCATCATCCTGATTACGGACCAAATCCTCGTCGAAGAATCCGATCCGATCGAACACCTCGCGACGCCAGCAACCCAGGTAGACAGTGTCTACCGGGCCGGAGTAATCGGCATCGTGTCCTCGTGCTCCTCCCGCAACGAAAGGGGACTGAAATGCTGCTGCAATCGCCCCGCCGACGAATCCAGTTGCTCTGGGCGTCCAGGGGCCGCCGACATTGTCGGCTCCGGTCTCTTCGAGTACGTCGACACATTGACGGACGTAATCCGCCGCATACTCCGTATGGGCATCGATGCGGACGATTATTTTTCCCGTAGCCGTTTTGATTGCCTGGTTCAGGCCCGTCGAGACAATCCGTCCTGGGTTATCAACGACGCGAAGCCGTGAATTCTCCGCTCCAAGACGTTTCAGTATTTCCCGCGTTCCATCGTCAGACATTCCGTCTGCAACTATGACCTCAAACCCGCCGTAGGGCGGTTCCTGCGCCAGGAGTGATCGAAGGCATGCCTCGATTGAATCTCTTTCGTTCCGGCAAGGGATAACCACCGACACGCGGGGAGATGCAACGCTCCGACTGCTCCGTTCTGAAGAGTCTTCCATACTCATACTCTACCGTGATTGTTAGAGGGCAGTGGGTCGGTTTGAAAACAACAGGCCAGCTCTGGATGGTGCATTAGGACACAGATACACAAAAAGTTCGCTGATTACGAACGAAATCCCGCATTTTCCGGTTATCCTCAGAACCGTTCCGGGACGTCGACAATAATGAACTTCCTGGCCAATTCGGAAAATGTCGCTGGATCCGATGCTTTCAGCGCGAGAATCGCCGAGGCATCCAGCGAAGTAAGGGACAGGGACTGTTGATTCGGAAGATAGGTGTCCCGGCCTGAGCTTACCTT
>Ga0111538_10013473_pt1 | contig 10790 bp, 10 predicted proteins | sample SoiMethybrSBSTD1_FD_79669 | JGI IMG/M metagenome (GOLD analysis project Ga0111538, IMG submission 79669) | Bulk soil microbial communities from a Populus tree surrounding site in Tennessee, USA - Soil MetaG P. TD hybrid SBSTD1 (version 2)... | ecosystem: Environmental > Terrestrial > Soil >... | reverse complement strand
TCGTGCACACGCAGAACGGCGACAACACCACGGTGTTCGACGGGCGCACTGGTTGGGTGGCCGCCGTCGATAAACCGATCCCGCTGCTGCCGCTCTCCCCCGGCGGTGAGCTCGACGGCGCGCAATTCGAAGCGATTCTGTCCTTTCCTGCAAGTATCGCCACAGCGCTGACTGGGTGGAGGGCGGGTTTCCCGACAACCTCCATCGACGACAGGAACGTCCGCATCATCCAGGGCACCGGTGCATCCGGCGCACGGACCAAACTGTTCTTCGAGGACGGCTCCGGCCTGCTCGTGCGAGTGGTTCGCTACACGAACACGGTGATCGGAATCGTTCCCACGCAGATCGACTACGCCGATTACCGCGAGGTCCTCGGAGTCAAGATGCCGTTCAAGACGATCGTCACCTGGACCTCGGGGCAGGGAACGATCGAGCTCTCCGATGTGCAGCCGAACGCGGCGATCGAACCGGCGCGCTTCGGCATGCCTGCCCCAGCGGTGCTGAAGAAAATCAGTCGTTGATCGCGGTTGACCGGTTACTGATCGATGCCACCAGACGACGAAGTGCGGCGCGGACCCTTTATGGTCCGCGAGGCGGGAATGCGTGATCGGCTCCGACCGCCGCGTGCGGCAGTGCGGGCGGCGAGCCCAGCGATGAAGTCAGTTGAAGCAGTTGAAGCATTGAGCATTCGGTCGGCCGTTCTCGTGATTGCTGCAGTGCTGATCGTGGGCGCGACGATTCTGCGCGAAGTACCCGCCACGGCGACCACGGCACCTGCACGTGCGACCACGTCGTCTGCGGCGGGCGACACGGCTGTCGCCTCTCTGAACGAGATGCTGCGAAGTGGTCGTGGACAGCTGCGATTCGAGGGACGGAGCGGATATCTACGATCCGTGCTCGATCACCTGCACGTGCCTGTCGAGTCGCAGGTGGTGACGTTCTCGCAAGCGAGCCTGCACGGCGCCCGCGTGACCGACAGCTATCCGCGGGCGATCTTCTTCAACGACGACGTCGCGGTGGCGTGGGCGCCGCAGTCGTCCAGCCTTGAACTTGCGGCGTACTCCCGGCAACGCGGCCTGGTCTTCTACACGCTCGAGCAGTCACAGAATGCTCCGCGGTTCGAAGAGCGACGAGACTGCCTCGCGTGCCACAGGAGCGAGCGGACGCTCGGCGTACCAGGTCTGCTCGTGCTCAGTACATCACGCAACGATGGCGCGGCACCAATCATGACGGATCACCGGACGCCGCTCTCCGACCGGTGGGGCGGATGGTATGTCACTGGCGTGTCTCGACGCTGGAAGCATCAGGGCAATCGCATCGGTCAGGGCTGGCTCACGTCCCTCTACGATCAATTCGACACGAGCGGCTATCCGACGCTCTACAGCGACATCGTCGCGCTCATGGTCCTCGAACACCAGGCACGCGCCTCGAATCTGATCTCGCGCGCCCAATCGCTGTTCCACACTGATCCGTCGGGGCGCGATGTCGCGATCGCGATTCACGAGTTGACCGACTACCTGCTGTTCGCTGATGAAGCACCCTTTCCGGCCGCAATCGTCGGAACCTCCGGGTTCGCGGAGTGGTTTTCCAGCCGTACTCCCCGCGGCGCGTCCGGACCTTCGTTGTATCAGCTCGATCTGAAACGACGACTGTTCCGGCACCCGGTCAGCTACATGATCTACTCAGACCTGTTCGATGCGCTTCCGCAGCCCGTCAAGGATCGCGTTTACACGCGGCTGCTCGCGGTATTGACAGCGCCTGGCGAAGGCAGCGTTTCCTATCCCGAGGTGTCGCCAGCCGAGAAGGCTGCAACGCTCGACATCCTCGTCAGAACCAAACCGGATTTTCGGGACTTCGTCCAGCAACGCAGCGCGAACGCGAACCCGAGGTGAGTCTCATGCGTCACGTCCGATCGCTGTTCCTCTGCACTCTTCTGCTGACCTGCACCGCGACGTGGGCCGCGGCCGCGCCATGTGAGTCGCTGTCCGCCTTGTCGCTGCCACACATGACAGTGACCTCCGTGAGCAACGTTGCTGCAGGGAAATTGACGCTGCCGGCGGATGCTGCTCCGCCAAATGCACCGCTCGCCGTGTCGACCTTGCCTTCCTTCTGCCGCGTGACGGCTGTTTCGCGACCGAGTGCGGACTCGGAGATCGCGCTCGAAGTCTGGTTGCCGACGAGTACCTGGAATACACGGTTTCAGCCTGTCGGGAACGGGCTGTGGGGCGGATCCATCAACTACGCCGGGCTGGTCGGGATGCTGCGCGGCGGCTACGCCTCGGCGAGCAACGATACGGGTCACCGCGGTGCTGGCGCGAGCTTCGCGCTCGGTCATCCGGAGAAAGTCGAGGACTTCGGTTACCGCGCCTTTCACGAAATGATCCTGCTCGCCAGCGCGGCGATCGATCGTTTCTACGAACGCCGGCCGTCGTTATCGTTCGTCGATCAGTGCGGCGGCGCGGGCCGCGGCGCTCTCGCAGAGATCCAGAGACATCCAGACGCGTTCGACGTGATCGCTGCCGCGGGGCTCGATACCGAAACAACCCACCACTCGCTCGGCCAGCTCTGGGTCTGGCAAGCCGCTCATCGATCGCCTGACAGCGAGATACCCGCGGCCAAGTTTCCGTTGCTGCATCGTGCGGCTCTCGAGGCGTGCGATGCCAACGACGGCGTGGCAGACGGGATCATCGCCAACCCTCGCGCGTGCAAAGTGGATCCCGCTGTTCTCCGCTGCAAGGCGGGAGATGCGCCGGACTGTCTGACCGACGCGCAGGTCGAGACGGCACGACGAATCTATTCGCCTGTGGTCAACCCGCGAACGAAGGACGTGCTGTTCGGCCCCTTGATGCCCGGCGGTGAGTTGGCCTGGGGGCAACAGACGGGACCCGAACCGTTCCCATACGGCACCGACTTCATGCGCTATCTGGTGATGAAGGATGCCGCGTGGCATCCGCGCACGCGTCCAGTCGACTTCGATCGCGATGCAGCCGCCGCAGATGCCGTCGCCAACCGCATCGTCAACGTCGAACCGGATGTGAACGCGTATCTCGATCGTGGAGGGACGCTGCTGTTCGTGGGCGGCTGGGCCGACGGCGCCATCGCGCCGGCCAGCAACACGAACTTCTACGAGCGAGTCGTCCGCAACGCCGGGTCGCGAGCAACCCAATCGGTGCGTCTGTTCATGGTGCCGGACATGGGGCATTGTCCGGCGGCCGCAACCGCCGCGAACGGTTACATCGTCGACACCGCCGGCATCGTCGATGAATGGCGCCGCACCGGAAAGGCACCGGACTCGATCGTGGTGACCCGGAAAGTGAACGGCGTCGACGAGCGCAAGATGCTCGTCTGCAAGTACCCGCAGTCGGCGGTTTACAAAGGCAGCGGTGATCCGAAACTGTCGGAGAGCTTCACCTGCCGCTGATCGGCGTCACGACGTCTCAGCGCGAGCTGCCGGTTGCCGTCGAAATCGGCAACTTCTCGAACATCTTGTCGAGCGCCTTGTTCATTTTCTCCACGTTCTTCGTCGGCTTGTCGCTGGCGGTTGCCGTGGCGACGCCGCGCCACACCATCTTTTTGGTCTTCGCGTCATAGAGATCGAAGACGAGGGTGCCCTCGATAGACGTGTCGACGGACGCGGTGCTGTAGCCGCCGCCCCACCAGGCCCCGTACCCGAACCCGTTCACCACGAGCTCCTTCTGTTCCTTCGTCGTCACATGCGTCACGACAATCAGGTCTGGCGCGGTCGCGTTCTTCGACAGGCCTCGGCCCGCGAGCCTTATGTCGACGGCCGAGTGAAGGCGATCTTCGCTGAGCGGATTCGGCGCTGGTGTGCCCTTGACCCACGCGTAGGTTTTGTACGTGGCAAACGGGGCCGCCGGATCCGAGTCGACGTTCACCTTCTGCGCGTAAACGATGGCGGTCGTCGTCATCGCTACCCAGAGGGCTGCAACAAATGCGTTCCTCATGCACGCCTCCATTCGTGGATGCACGGAGCAAGGCATCTGCCGGCGCGATCGGTGGCGCGGTTGCGATGTCATGACGCGCATTACACAAAACAATTTCCGGCTGCTCCCGCACGACCATGTGCTGGACACGGCCGCATCACGCGTCGGCTGACGATATGCCGTGATCTCCTCGCAGCCGGGTGTCACCCGTTGCAGCAGCTACAACCTGATGCCGCCCGGTACGGGCGCTGGCTTCTTTTGCGGCTGCGGCTGTGGATGCGACGGCAGGTGAAGTCCCGGATTCGTGTCCCCGGCACCGAGCCTGGTCAGCACCTCCTCATAGACCACGCCGTCACCGCCGGCGACGGTCCACTTGCCGACCAGGCGCTGGTTCCCGTTTTCGATTCGGTAGACGACGAGACCCGCCGCCGTCTTGCCGAAGTAGCTGACCGACAGCGACTCGCCAGTGGCAATGCCGACACCGATTGCGGACGTTTGCAATTCGCCTCTTTCGGTGCCATCAGGGAACATCCAGGTGAGGACGAGGGTGTCACCACGGCTGGCGATCTCGACGAACCCTCGATACGCGGATCCCGTCACGTCGATCCCGTCGCACAGGTACAACCCGGCCAGACCGGGTTGTTCCGCCGATCGGGCTGTGGGTGCCGCAACGATCGTGGTGAGGGTCGCAAGGGTGGATGCAGTGAACCAGCGCATTCGAGTCATGCCGCGCGCCCACTGCAAAGGCCTTGCTAGCGTTGAAAGGCGCCTTGCCGGGTTTCGATCGAGCCCGACAGCGCACGAGCGATGGGTGTAGGATTAGCGCGCAATCGAGCGGAGGCCCCATGCGACGAGTTCGAATGAACGTCCTGTTGATGATGGCGCTGTCGTCCGTGGCGGGGGGCGGCCGCGCATCGGCGCATCATTCCATTCAGGCACAGTTCGACGTCAACAAGACGATCAGCATCACCGGCACCGTCGCGCGGATCGAATTCATCAATCCTCATTCGTACTTGACGCTCAACGTCAAGGACGCTGACGGCAAGACGACCAAGTGGGCGTTCGAGATGACGGCCGTCCAGCAACTGCGGCGCGTCGGACTGAGCCGGGCCGATCGAGGCGGGCTGAAGACGGGCGACGAAGTCACCGTGACAGCCCTTGCCGCGAGAGACGAGTCCAACAGCGGCCTCGCGCAGGAGATCAGAACGGCGGACGGCCGCGTATTCAAGCTCATCGCAGACTGACGAGGGCTCCATGCGCGTGTCAGGCAGAGTATGGCTGGCGACTCTGATGCTCGCCTGCGTCTCGACCGCAGCGGCGGCACAGGACATACAGGCATCGCGTCGAACGAACAACGCAGCCCCGAAGCCTTCGGGGTCCACACCGCGCGCTCCCGACGGCCATCCGGATCTCACCGGTGTCTGGAATGGTCTGGGCGACAATCTGAACGGCGTTCCGAATCAAATCATCAACAACGGCGTGGTCATCGAGAGCGAGACGTCCGCGCGCGACCTGCGCAGCGGACTCGCGATCACGACCTTCCCACGGACGAACGCGCCACAGAACAACGAGGTGGCTGAACGTGCCGCGGCGTTGCTGCGCCGCAGCGGGTCGAACAAGCCGCTCTACAAGCCCGAATACTGGGAGATGGTCAAAAGCCTCGACCACAACGCCAACGAGGAGGACCCCTCGAACAACTGCATGCCCGCAGGTATTCCCCGCGCGGGCATTCCGTCGTACATCGGACAGCAGGCGAACCACGTGATTTTCATCTACCCGGGACAGGGTGGTCTCATCGCAACGCAGACGATGTACCGCATGATTCCGACCGATGGACGTCCGCACACGCCTCTGCAGGAGCTCGATGGCACCTACACCGGCGAAGGCATCGGCCACTGGGAGGGCGACACGCTCGTGGTCGACACCTGGGGGTTCACCGCCAACACCTGGTTCGATCAGCTGGGCGGCTACTTCCATGGCGAGAACATGCACGTCATCGAGCGGTTCCGGCGCGAGGGCAACACGCTCACGTGGACGGCCACGGTGGAAGACCCCGACGTGCTGCTGGAGCCGTGGACGACGACGCCACGGGTGGCACTGTTGAATCCAAGGCCCGGCGCGATGCTGCCCGAATCAAACCCGTGCAGCGAGCGCGACCTGAGTCACATCGTGACGAAGGAACACCATTGAAGCCCCTTGCTCTGATCATTGCGCTGCTGGCCGTCGCAGGCCACGGCCGCGTCGACGCGCAGAGCGCGCCCGACCGCGCGAAGGTGCTGCGGGCCGCCGCCGACGCGCTGGGGATGGTGCGCTGGTCGGACATCGGCACGACGACGACGCGTCTGCCCGGCATCGACGTCGTCAACACAATGGAATTCCACGGCAGCGGCACCGTGGAGATCGCGGGTCGGCCGGCGAAGGCTGACTACCGCGCGGCAATCGGTTACAACCCGCCCGGCATGCGCGTGGAGCTGACGTGGTCTGGCGCAGACGGCCGGCAGCAGCGGGCGATTCAGACGGTTCGCGACGACTACGCGTGGGACGACTCCGAGATTGGCGCCGGCCTGATCCCCGGGAAGGGCACCGCGACGCCGGCGACGACGGTGATCAGGGAACGACTGCTCCAGCTCTGGACGCTTCCCTATGGCGTCGTCAAAGCGGCGATTGCCGCCGGCGACAAGACCACGGTTGCGAGTCAGGGAGGAGTGACAACGCTCACGTTCCCGTTGAGCGGGATGCTTTCGGGAATCACCGTCAGCGCTACGCTCGATTCGACCAATCTGGTGACGAAGGTGGAGACGCGCCCTGGGAGCGCGGCGCCCGCGAGTCTGGCGACGCAGACGGACTACTCGAACTACGCGGATCGTGCCGAGGTGCTCACCGATATCAAGACGCCCGGCCGGATCGTCCGGCGGCAGGGCACGCGCACCGTGCTCGACGTGAACGTGATGGTCTGGGAAACGAATAACCCATACCTCGTGTTTCCGGTGCCCGCCAACGTCAAAGGCGCAGCCGCGAACAGATAACCCGCGTGCCGCGTGTGGTTCGTGATCTCGTCTATGCCTTGCGCCGCCGGGTGCGCGCCATGTCGACAACCCGCGCGCCGGCAGTGCCATGTTGTGATTTGAGGCCGTCGAGCACGAGTGACCAGAAGCTGGAGGCTGTGGGACTCATGTGCCGTCCAGCGAGGCGTATGAGCGTGACCGGAACCGAGAGCGCAGGGGCGGCGAGCAGCCGCGCGCGCACGTCCTGCGGCACGGGCGACGGCATCGCGCCAGTTGGCAGAATCCCGACTCCGACACCGGCCCGCACGTAGGCGAACACTTCCGGGAAACCGGGCACGAGGACGGCGTGCCTCAGCGTGAAACCCGCGTTGGCTGCCGCGCCCTCCACGAGCTTGCGCGTATAGCTGTCCCGCGGCGGCGAGATGAGCGTGACATCACGCAGCTGCGCCAACCGGAGAGGCGATGTTTCTTCGGCCAGCCTGTGGTCCTTCGGAATGACGACGTGCAACGACTCGCGACGAAGATCCACGCGCTCGAGCGAATCCGGTATCGAATCACCGTAGGTGATGCCGAAATCGGCAACGCCGCCGACGACGTCTTCGATCACCTGCGAGTTGCACCCGCCGCGCAGTTGAACGTCGACCTGCGGACGCCGCTCACGAAACGTGCGAACCAGCGTCGGCAATGTCTGCTGCACCACGATCGGGAAGCTGGAGACAATGACCTGACCGCGCTGCTCGTTCGCAATGTCGCGAAGCCCGCCGAGCGCAATCTGCAGGTCGTTCAGCACCCGCTCGCTGACGGCGACGAACTCGCGACCGGCGGGCGTGAGCTCGATGCGCCGCGTACTCCGGACGAACAACCGCACGCCCACCATCTTTTCGATTCTCGTGATGGTGCGGCTCAGCGCCGACTGCGACGTCTGCAGGAAGGCCGACGCATTCACCAGGCTGCCAAAATGCGCAACCGCAACGAGCGCGTGCAGTTCTTTCGCGTTGAGGCCCGGAACATTCAAAGCTTGCATCGTCATATCGGCTCCGCAATAGTGGCATCGACCTGAAGAGCGCGCAACAGCGATCTCCGCCGCTCCGGCGCAAACGGAGCTGACCTCCATCGCCTCCGTTGCCGGGTCACGCCGGCCGCGGGTTGACGCTCAGCCCGCCGTCGAGCACGACCTTCGAGCCGTTGAAGTATCGCGCCCGATCGGACGCGAGGAACGTCACGGTATCGGCCACCTCCGACATCTCCGCCCAGCGCCCGGCGATGATTCCCATGCGTTTGCAGAACGACGTCAGGAACTCCGGCTTCGTCACTCCCTGCGAGGCAGCCATCTTCTCGGCCCAGACCTCTCGACCCTCGGTGCCGACCAGCCCAGGGACGACGGTGTTGACGGTGATGTTCTGCGCGGCGAGATCCTGCGCCAGGTATCCGGTTGCCTGGTTCATCGCCGCATTGTTCAAGGCATGCGTGAGGGCTGGAGCCCAGACCGCCACCGACGCGCTGCCACTGATGTTGATGATTCTGCCGGTGCCGTCACTCGGCATCAACGGGAGGAACGCCTGTGTCACGCGCAGCGCGCCGATGATCTTCTGATTGAGATCGTCCATCCAGTCCGTATCGGGCCACAGGATCTGCCGGTCCATGCGGCGCATCGGTCCGCCGGCATTGTTGACGACGATGTGCACCGCGGGATGTGCAGCCTTGACGTGGCCCGCCGCCGCCTGGAGCGCGTCCGTACTCGTGACATCCGCGGTAATCGGCAGGACATTGACGCCGTGGCTTGCACGAATGTCGTCGGCCGCTCGTTCGAGCTGTTCTTTCCCGCGGGCCAGCAGAATGACGTCGACGCCTTCCGCCGCCAATCCGCACGCGATCGCCCTGCCGATGCCCTTGCTGCCGCCGGATATGACGGCCACGCGTCCCTTGAGTCCGAGCTCCATCGCCAATGTCGTCTCTCCTCGAGAAAATGCAAGATTCAAAATTCAAAAGGCTGAAATTGCAAGCAATTCACGGCTCATTTGCATTTTGCATTTTGCATTTTGCATTTTGAATTACGCGCACACGCGCTTTTTTCACCAGCGCGTTCACTTCCCCGGCGGCAGCGGATTCGGCACCCGGTTGGAAATCGCCGGCACCGTCTTCAGATACGCGAAGATCGCCTTCAGGTCGTCGTCCGAAGACATCCCATACATCCGCCACGGCATCGGATTCAACAGCGGTCGGCCGACGCCGCTCTTCTTCCCGTTGCGAATCGCCGCGATGAAGGTCTCTTCCGTCCAACTTCCAATCCCCGTCGCGCGGTCCTGTGTCAGGTTGCTCGTAAACGAGACGCCCCAGGGGCCGGACCACGCGGTGTTGGTCGAATTGATCGACACGAGCCAATCACCGGAACGAGGACGAGGCGCTGCCACCTTCACGTTTGCGGGGTGACCTGAGAGCATGCGGCTCATATCCGGTTCGCCCTTCTCATTGAAGGGGGTGTGGCAGCCGTTGCAGTCCTGGATCGTCACCAGATACTTGCCGCGCGCAATCATGGCTGCCGATGGTGCCGCCGCAGTGCCGCGCTGCTGCGCGATCAGCGACAGCGAGCACGCGACGAACGTTCCTGTCATCAACACGGCAAGAAATTTCCGATCGTGGCGCATGACGTCTCCTCTTATCGACAGCGGCTCACGCTGCCAGCGGCTCACCGCTATGATCGGGCAACGCGAGGATGATCACTGCAGCCGCAAGGAAAAACGCGGAAGTGGTCGCCATCGCCAGTCCGATGCCAACGCCTGGTAACGTCGCCAGCGCGCCAATGACGTATGGCGCGACCGCGCCCGCCAGCCTCCCCAGGTTGTAACTCGTCCCCTGCCCGGTGGCGCGCACCTCGGTCGGAAACAACTCCGCGATGAAGCCGCCGAACATGCTGAAGTAGCCATGCGCCACGTACCCGAACAGCGGGCCGAGCAACATCAGCACGAGGGGACTGCGGGCCATCTGCCCATAGATCGGCACGATGATGGCTGCGGCAACCATGAACAGGATGAACGTTCGCCGGCGGCCAAACAGATCCGCGATGAACCCGAACGTGAGATAGCCCAGATACGCGCCGATCTGCAGCGGAATGATCCAGCCAATCGAGCCGACGACACTCATGCCGGCGCCTCCCTGCTCGACCGGACGGGCGAGGAAGCCAGGCAGCCAGAAGAAGATCCCCCAATAGCCGAACTGCGTCGCGGAATTGAGCGCGATGATCAGCAGCGTGCGCGCGCGATACTCCCGACCGAAGATCACGGCGAACGGGTTGACGCGATGCCCGGGAGTGATTCGCCGCTCTGTCCAGGCTTTCGGTTCGGGTACCGATCGACGGACCCAGAGAACGAACACCGCGGGTACGACGCCAAACGCAAACAGCCACCGCCACGCTTCGGCACCGAGACCGAGTGTGTCGATGAAGACGCCGGCGAGAACCGCGGCCAGGATGTAGCCCAGCGCCCATCCGGACTGCATGATGCTGATCGCTTTGTTGCGATGCGCCGCCGGCCACGTCTCGCTGACGAGCACCGCGCCCGACCCCCATTCGCCGCCCATACCGATGCCGAGCAATGCGCGCCACATGAGGAGCTGAATGATGCTCTGTGATGTCGCGGCGCCAAGCGAGGCAATCGAGAACACGACGATGGTCGCCATCAGCGCACGAGCACGGCCGATGCGGTCGGCGATGAAGCCGAAGAGAATGCCGCCAAACGCCGACATGGCGAGCGTCACCGTTCCGAGCAACCCCGCCGTGGCGTCGTCGATCGAGAAGTAGCGGCGCAGTTGACCGATGGCCATGGCGTAGAGCATGAAATCCATG
>Ga0111538_10013471_pt1 | contig 10790 bp, 6 predicted proteins | sample SoiMethybrSBSTD1_FD_79669 | JGI IMG/M metagenome (GOLD analysis project Ga0111538, IMG submission 79669) | Bulk soil microbial communities from a Populus tree surrounding site in Tennessee, USA - Soil MetaG P. TD hybrid SBSTD1 (version 2)... | ecosystem: Environmental > Terrestrial > Soil > Tree... | reverse complement strand
GCCGAGAACGTCGACATCGTCGCGAACGGCGGACGCGTGCTGTTCGTGCGCGACGTGGCGAACGTCACGATGGACCTCGACGACGTGGAGCAGACCGAGTTCCGGGCGCTCGGCGGCGCCGACGACATCGTGGTGGGCGATCTCAGCGGAACGGACATGACGCGGATCGATCTCGATCTGCGCGGCCCGAACGGCGGCGGCGACGGAGCCGCGGACACGATCACGGTGAATGCAACCCAGGGCGCCGATGTATTCGGCGTTGCGGGGGATGCAGGCGGCATCAATGTCTTCGGCCTGCAAGCGGGCGTGAACATCTTCTTCCAGGAGGTGGCGAACGACCGGCTGACGCTCAATGGACAGGGCGGCGATGACGTCATGGACGCGACCAGCCTCGAAGCCGACGGGATTCAGTTGACGATGAACGGCGGGCTCGGCGCCGACGTCTTCCTCGGCAGCGAAGGCGACGACCTCATCAACGGCGGCGACGGCGACGACGTCGCCCTCATGGGCGCGGGTAACGACACGTTCGTCTGGAACCCGGGCGACGATAACGACATTCTGGAAGGCCAGGATGGCTTCGATACGATGGACTTCCGGGGCGCCAATGTCGCCGAGCAGGTCGACATCTCGGCGAACGGCGGGCGCGTGCTGTTCTTCCGCGACGTCGCCAACGTGCTCATGGACCTGAACGATACGGAGTCGATCGACTTCGCAGCGTTCGGCGGTGCCGACACGATCGAAGTGAACGATCTCAGTGGCACCGACGTGACGGAGGTCAATATTGCGCTCGCTGCTGCCGGCGGCGCCGGTGATGGGGCAGCCGACACGGTCGCGGTGCAGGCCACGGCGGGCGATGACGTGACGATCGTCGCGGGAGATGCGTCGGGCGTGAGTGTGCTGGGGCTCGCCGCTCAGGTGAACATCACCGGCGCAGAGGCTGCGAACGACAAGCTGACGATCAACGGCGGCGCCGGAGATGACGTGATCGAGGCAAGCGGCGTTTCCGCAGACGCGATCGGACTCGTCCTGAACGGAGGTGAAGGCGACGATATCCTGATCGGTGGTGCGGGCAACGACACCCTCGACGGTGGCCCGGGCGACGACGTGCTCATCGGCGGCGGCGGTCAGGATATCTTCCTGAACGGCGAGATCCAGATCCAGGACTTCCAGGCGGGCGTGGACACGATCGATCTGCGCGGCGTTTCCGGTCTGACGTTCGACTGGATGATGGCGCACGCGGCGCAGGTGGACGGCAATGCCGTGCTGGATCTCGGCAACGGCGAGCACATGACGCTGGCCGGTGTGCAGGCCTCGGCGCTCGACGCGCACGACTTCATGTTCGCGTCCTGACGCTGCGACATTGCAGTGGGGCCGCCGCCACCGGCCCCTGTCAGCGGAATGGCTGACAGCTGGTGGCGCGCTGTCCCGCTACGCTCGAAGGCGGGCGAGGACGCGCAACCGCATGTTGCGCGCCTGCCGGAAGCGGCCGCCGCAGCGGGCTGTTCACTTCACGTCGAGATTCGCCGCCTTGACGATGTCGCCCATGCGTTTCGCCTCGCTCGCGCGGAACGCATCGAGGTCGGTGCGAGCGCCGCCGACGATGTCGATCCCGAGCACTTTCAGCAGATCGCCAAACTCGGGTTCTTTCACGGCCCTCACGATCTCGGCGCTCACCTTGTCCAGTACCGCCGCCGGCGTGCCTTTCGGCGCCACGATGCTGTACCACCCGAACGTCTCGAAACCGGGCAGGCTTTCCGAGATCGACGGCACATCCGGCAAGAGCGGCGCGCGTCTGACGCTGGTCACGCCGATCGCCCTGACGCGCCCACCCTGCACCATCGGCAGCGCGGCTGGAACGACGGCAAACACGGTATGGATTTCACGCGCCGCGACGTCCCCGAGCGCCTGCGCGATCCCTTTGTATGGGACGTGCATCATCTGCCCGCCGGCCGTGTGCAGGAAATACACCATGCACAGGTGTTCGCCCCCGCCAGTGCCCGCCGAGCCGTAGCGAAGCTGTGTGGTTTTCGAAAGCTGAATCAGCTCGGGGACCGATTTCGCCTGCACTTGGGGGTGCACGCTGAGAACGAAAGGTACGGTCCCGATCAGCGCAACGGACGCGAAGTCCTTGTCGAGATCGAACTTGAGATCCTTGTAGACCTTGGTCGCGATGAAGAGCTGCGAGGTCAGCATCAGCCACGTGTAACCATCGGGCGCTGCTCGCGCGACGATGTCCGCGCTGATCGCGCCGGCGACGCCGGGCCGCGCGTCGACGACGATGCGCTGACTCCAGGACTTGTAGAGCCGCTCCGACAGGACGCGCGCCACGATGTCGGGTCCTGACCCTGGAGCGCTGCCGATCACGAGCCGGATCGGTCGGTCGGGGTAGGGAGCGGATTCCGCCGCATGGACCGCGGAGGTGAGCGCCGGCGAAATCAATAATGCGGCAAGCATAGTCGAGCTACGCACGATCACGCTCCTCCCTCATCCGGCCGATTTCGGGTGAGACACGCCGATCCGCATGAGCGTCGCCGCGGGTCAGGGACCGCGGCGTGAGCGGGTACGCGCCGGCGCCGAAACATCTTGCTCCTTCGTACCGGCAACCGCAATCGGCGACGAAAGTGCGTGACCGTGCCGCACGAGTCGACGTTCGTGGAGATGACAAACGCGATTGATCCGGTAGCAATGCCTGAAGACTTGCCAGACACGCTGGCGGCGAGCATCGCGCAGTGCTCGGCGACGGGCACGCTCTTTGCGCGCTCCCGGAGGAATACCACTCCTGACCGCCCGACAGGAAACCCGCCACGAAGCGAGGTCTATACCGGACAGCGTGTCAGGTGTTACATTCTGCCGCGCTACAAGACAATGTTGCGCGAATGCAAGGAGATGCCTCGTACTCTTTTCAGGTCTGGGCGGCGTGGTGTGGAGCGCCCGGGGATCGGCGACACGCCGGAGGCGCTCGGTTCGAACGAGCCCTCCAGCGAAGATTCTGCGCTGGAACCCGGTGAACTGCACCGGGTCGAGGCTACTCTTCTCAAGCCGACCAACGAAGCCGATACGCTCAAGGCGGTATCCGCGTACATCACGCAGCACCCTGACGATCCGGGCAGCCGGGCATTGGCGGCACTGGTGGGGGCGCTGTATCAGGACGCGAACGCATTCAGCTTCGAGGCACTCGACTGCCTCGGTCCGGTGACCCGTCGGTATGCCGAGCGCCTGATCAGTGCAAGGCTGTGGGGAGCTCTGCCTGAGGCCGAGTGGCAGCAGGCCGTCTCCATAGCTTCTTCCTTCGAGCTGAAAGATTCGATCTCGAGGCTGACTTCCAGCGCGAAAGCACCTGAGCCGAACGTCGTGATCGACCCGAGGCTGGGGGGTGCGCACAAGGCATCGTCCGAAGCAACCCCATTGCCCGAGCCGAGACTTGCCGCGCACCGGGGCGCCGTCGAACCTATTCTCCGGCCCGAATCTCGGCTCGTGCCCGCGCCCAAGTCTTCCGAACCGGTGATGTTGTCCACCAGCGCCCGGCCTTCGCTAAGGCCCCGCAGCCTCATCGGCGAGCGCGCGGATAACGCGCAGCAGTTCGCGCCTGCAGGCGCATCCGAGTCCGAGCCGTTCAACCTCGAAAACGTGGGCCGGCACTGGCGCGTCTTGCTGTGGCTCGGATTGGCTGCCATCGGCCTCACTGCCGTCCTCTACCTGTAAATGAACGAGCCGCTTCCCCGCCACGCCTTCGACGGGTTCGCCGACACGCGGGCGCCGCACGTACCCGAAGCCCCTTACCCGACGCCCGCGCGCTCGTTCGTGATGCTGCTGTATGTATGTGTCGGCCTCTGGTACCTGCACTGGCGCCTGGGAAGCTTCAACGACGAGGCGTTGTCCTTCTCCCTCCTGCTCTACGCTGCCGAACTGTTCGGTTTCGTGACTGCGCTGCTCCATCTGATGATGACGTGGCGCCTGACGGAGCACGAGCCGCCGGCGCCGCTTGAAGGCCTGACGGTGGATGTGCTCATCCCGACCATCAACGAACCGGTCGACATCGTTCGCCGTACCGTCATCGCGGCGATGAACATGTCCTATCCGCATCAGACGTGGCTCCTCGACGATGGCGCGCGGCCCGAGATGCAAAGGCTGGCTGCGACCCTGGGCTGCCGCTATGTCTCGCGCCGGACCAACGTCAACGCCAAGGCCGGCAATCTCAACAATGCCCTCGCGCACAGCACCGCGCAGTTCGTAGCCGTATTCGATGCCGATCATGCGCCGCGCAAGGATTTTCTCGAACACACGCTGGGCTTTTTCTCGGATCCACGCGTCGCGTTCGTACAGACGCCGCAGGATTTTTTCAACCTCGATTCGTTCCAGCACCGCAAGGTCCCGTCCCGTACGATCTGGACCGAGCAGTCACTGTTTTTCCGGGTGATCCAGCAGGGCAAGGATTTCTGGAACGCGTCTTTCTTCTGCGGCAGCTGCGGCGTCGTCCGGCGCAGCGCGCTGGACGCGATCGGCGGCTTCGCAACCGGCAGCGTCACCGAAGACCTCCACACGTCCCTGCGCCTCCACAAGCGCGGCTATCGTTCGATCTATCACGGCGAGCCGCTCGCGTTCGGAATCGCTCCCGAGCATGCCGTGCCGTATCTGAGGCAGCGCGTGCGCTGGGGACAGGGCGCAATGCAGGTCTGGCGCAAGGAGCGGCTGTTGACCACGCGCGGGCTCACCCTGCCGCAGCGTCTTTGTTACCTCGCTTCCGCACTTACGTATTTCGAAGGCTGGCAGAAGGTGGTCTTCTATTTCGCACCGGTGGTCGTGCTCCTCACCGGTGTGATGCCGGTCGACGCCCTGGACAGCGAGTTCTACTTCCATTTCGTACCGTACTACCTGCTCACGTTCCTGGTGTTCGAGGAGGTCGCGCGCGGCTATGGCAGGACGATTCTGCTCGCGCAGTACAACCTCGCGCGCTACTTCGCGTTCCTGTGGGCGACCTTCGGTCTGTTCTGCAGCAATCTCAAGTTCTACGTGACCGACAAGACTCGCGGCAGCGGCGCAGGCTTCGGCCTCTACATGGTCCCGCAGTACGCGGTCCTGCTGCTCAACGCGGTTGCGATACCGCTCGGCATCATCCTTTATGTCGCGAACGGGACGCTGCCGGAGACCGGTCTCATCGCGAACGTGATGTGGGCGACCGTGAACTGCATGCTCGCGATCATGTTGATGCGCTTCAACGCGGCGCGCGCTACGAACCTGCGCACGGAGTATCGCTTTCCGGTGCCGCTCGTCGCTCGCGTGAAGCTGCCGGGCCGGCCGTCGTGTTATGCAACGGTGGACGACATATCTCCGACCGGCTGCCGGCTGCATGGCTATTTCCCGTCGACGCTGAGGCAGGACAGCGACCTCAAAGGCGAGATCTTCCTGCCGCAGGGCGTGCTGCCGTTCGTCGCGACGGTGCGAGGTACGGTCGTGAACGCGGCGGACGATGCCGTGTATGTGAAAGCGCTGTGCTGTCGCTTCGACAGCCGGGCGATGTCGGGCGTACGGGCGGAGCTCGAACGCTTTCTCTACGGCTCGGGCCTGCAATGGGCGGTCAACCGGCTGCGCGAGCAATCGCATACGCCGCTCTCGGCGATGCCATGGTCGCGCGCGCGCTACGGGAAGTCGGATCAACTCTATTGGGCGCCGGTGCTGCTCGATAGTCAGACGGCCGAATCGGCCTCTCAGCTTGGCCTGCTCTCGTGCGGGAACTTCGGGACCGAGGGCCGGGCACTGCTGACGTTCAAACCGGTACCCGTCGATTCCACAGTCCTCGGATTGAGCTTCGCCCGGTCGGGTCAGAAGCTCGTCTCGGCCAGAATCATGAGCGAAGAGAGGCTGGAAAGTCCGACTGGTCCGATTTACGTGTACGGAATCGCCAGTCTGGTAAGGGAGCAAGAATGGATAACAGCAAACATCTCGGCGATCCGCCAACCGGAGGGACTCGCGTCGCTTGCCGCATAGCCGCACTGGTCCTCGCCTGCGCGAGTGCCACGGCGGCGGGAGAGTCGCTTTTCATAACGGGCGGGGAAGCAAGCAACGATGGTGATTACGCCTTCGCCGCCGCGATCGTCCCCTTCCCGGGCAGCACGCTCGGCGACGGTTTCGTGCAGCGTTACTGGGTCGAATGGCTTCGCTACGAATACACGGGCGGTCCTCTCAATCAGACCATCGAAGCCAAGGCGCCGGGGGGTGAAATCGCACTCGGCTATCAAAAGGCCAACCCGTCGGGCTACTACGGGTTCTATGCGGGCGGTCTGTATCGCGACACGTCCCTGTCACCCGACGACCCGGGGTCGAAAGCCCGCGGCAGTCACCTTCGGCTGCGCGTGCAGGCAGAGGGTGAACATCGATTCGCCGATGCGTGGGTCGTCAACGGGATCGCGAGCTACGTTTTCGGCCAGGAAGCGTACTGGCTGAGGGCGCGCCTGCTGCGGAAGGTCACGGGCAATCTTCTGGCGGGGGTGGAAGGCGTGCAGCACGGCGACCCGGATTACGAGGGACATCAGGTCGGCCTCGTCCTGACCGGCTTCGAACCGGTTCCGCGGCTGAATCTCGGTTTCAAACTCGGGATCAAGAAAATCGAGGGCCGGGACTCGAATTTATACGTCGGCATCGAGCTCGCCCGGCCTTTTGGTAAATAAATACCTCTCGTAAGCCAACGGGCGTCTATCTGCGTTATATGTCAGGCTCGGGTCCACAGAGCCTGTTCAAGGAAGGATATGAACTACAAACGCAAACCAGGGGAGGGGCAGGTGCTTTTGCATCTGCTCGCTGCCGTTCTCGCGCTACTGCCATCCGTCTCGGCTGCCCAGCCACTCAACGGATCGATCGGCGCCGCAGTCCAGTATGGCTCGGGGTGGATCGACTTTCCGCAGCCGGTCGATTTTGCGAAGGGTGAACGATTGCGGCTAGTGATCGGCGGCACCGCCGGCAAGATCCTCGTGCGCATGTTGGCCAAGGGGCAGGCGCGCGACAGCAGCGACGGGCTGGTCGGGGGGCCGATCGAGGTACCGAAGACGCGGGTCATCGAACTGACGCTCGGAGAACATCGCGCAGAGGTCATCCAGATCTCCGTGCATGGAGGGCCGAACCCATGGGGCAAGTTCCCCATGCCCGGGAATGGTCCGGCCGCGCTGCAATCGGTCGAGAAGCTGCCGCCATTGCGGCGGTAGCACACCCGGCACGCCTTCACAGTTTCTCTACATCCCGTATCACCGGCGCGGTCCGGTGGAGGCATAAGTCCTGAAGCGCGCGTGCGTGCGTCGCGGCACGCAGTGTAGATTACGTCGGGAGCGTAATTTGCAGTCCAGTCCGGCTGCGAAGCGCCCGCCCGATTTCCCACCGTGTCGATCCCAAGTGCGCGACCGATGAAGAACATCGGTTCGTAAGCGCATAAACTATTGACCTGCAAAATACTCAAAAGCGATGCACGAATTGCCGACCCGAGAACCAGGCGCACGGGTCGACTGGTTCGCGTCATCACACGTGAGAAGTGTCGATCACGTGCTTAGGAGAACGAGCTGATAGCAGATGTCGGTGCAGTCGAACGCGCATCGCAACCTTTTGAAGTGCCGTCACAGCCGGACACTCCACCGGGAGGTCGCAACGCGAAGCGTTCACGGGCTGCACGTTTCTCGCCGGGGAGTGTTCGAATCATGCGCAAACGAAAGCAGTCCAGGCAGGCCAACAGTGTCAAGGACACCATCGCCGGCTTCTCGTTGTTCGACGGTGTCAAAGCGCGGACAGTGGACGAGCTCGCGCATTCCGCGACTGAACTGACGCTGCCCCGCCGCAGCATCGTTTGCGCACCGGGGGATGACTGCACGGGCCTGCACCTGGTCGTGTCCGGGCGCATAAAACTGTCGCTGCCTGTCGCCGAGGCAGAGGAGAGAGTGATCGCTCTCATCGGAACCGGCGGCTGGTTTGGCGAGACCGCTCTCATGCTGCGCGAAAAACATCTCATCGCGGCTGCGACCGTGGAGTCGTCGCGGTTATTGCATTTACCGGCGAGAGCAGTGCTGCATTGCCTGCGCGAAGACCGCGGTTTCGCCGTGCGCCTGCTCACCGAGACCTGCCGCCGCTTGCGCGGAACCATGCTCGAAATGAGCACCTTGACGATCTCGTCGGCGCGCGACCGCGTGATCGCGTTCCTGGTCGATGTGCTGCCGACCGCCACTCATGCGAACGGCGGTGCGAGGATCAAGTTGCCGGCCGCCAAGCGGATCATCGCGTCACGGCTGAACCTGACGCCGGCCCACCTGTCGCGCGTGCTGGGGGAACTGAAGCGCGACCGCATCATCGGTGTCGAGGGCCAGTGCGTCGTCGTGCCCGATGTCAGCCGGCTGCGCGTGATGCACGAGGTGCTTCCGGAGGCCGGCGAGGGCCGCTTCGCGACCCAGTAGCGAGCATTACATTACCGCACGCACGCTCGACGCCTGCCCGCCACGTCGAGAACCCTCTCGCTTCTCCCCGTAGTCGTTCGCCCAGAGCGCCCGCTCCTGCCTGGAACCGGGTGCTGCAGCCCCGTGCCAAAAATCACGAGGCCACGAGCGTTGGTCGGTTTCGACGCGGCTCGCTGATCAAGTTCACGGGTACGGCGACGTTATGGGCACCGTTGGCGACCGTCCACGCACGCCAGCGATCTCACGCCTGAGTGCATTTCGCGCGTCGCTGGCCGAACTTCGGGGCCCTTGATCCGCGCCTGCGGCATGAGTGCGCCCCCCGTGCACCGGTCGTCATCGTGTGCCGCGGAGGAGCGGCGAAGGAGCGTTGGATTGGCACCGAGGACGACTGCTGCGCTGGCTATGGAAGCGCACACAGAGCAGTCACGGAACAACGAAACCAAACGGAACGCGCGCGGCTCGATCGCGCAGGCGTCCGTGTCGTCTTTCCAGTGCGCTCTCGATTTGCTCTGCCGCGTCGCCGCAGTAGCCAACGACGATGCTCCACCGCAACTGGCCATGCAGCAGGCGCTGGCGCTCATCTGCGAGCAGGGCAGCTGGGATCTCGCCCGCCTCGTAGTACTTGGGGAGGGCCCTTCCGAAACGCGCTCCAGCACGAGCCTGGCGCACGCCAGGGAGCCGGGACGCTTCGGCGAGCTCCTGGCGGCCTGCGACAAGGCGCGCTGCGTACTGATCGGAGAGCCGGTGCTCGAGCGGCTCCTCGTCGACCGTCGGGCGGTGTGGCTGGAAAACGTCGCGCCCGGCCCGGCTGCGAGCCCGGAATCAACGGCACCGAAAGCTGGCGAAGGCTGTCTCTTCGCCTTCCCGGTAGTCGTAGGCAACGAGCCGGCCGCAATCGTCGAATTATTCTCGGAGCGGGCTCGCGCCTGCGAGCGCCCGCTCTTCGCCGCGGCTGAGGTCCTCGGCGCGCACGTGGCACGCCTGATCGAGCGTCAAAGGTCGGCGGGCGCGCATGCGCACCTGGGCGCGATCGTCGCGTGTTCGGTCGATGCCATCATCTCCCGCTCACTGGACGGCACGGTTACAACCTGGAACGCCGGCGCGGAACGCATGTTCGGCTATGACGCGCAGGAAGCGATCGGGCGTCCCATCATGTCCTTCGTTCCGGTTTCACGTGCGTCCGAGATCGAGGAGAACACACGCAGGGTGCTGGCCGGTGAGGTGATCCCGCAGTACGAGTCACAGCGCCTCACCAAGGATGGGCGGGTGCTGGACGTACTCATCAGTCTTTCGCCCGTGCGCAACGCAGCGGGAGAGATCGACGGCGCGTCGTTCATCCTGCACGACATCACGGGCGTCAAGAAAGTACAACAGCGACTGCATCGCGCGAGCCGCGCACAGGGCGTTCTGGCTCAATGCAGCCATGCCGTGGTGCGCGCGACCAATGAGCTCCAGTTGCTGCGCGACATGTGCCGCATACTCGTGGATACGGGCGGCTATGCGCAGGCGTGGGTCGGATACCTCCGACACGACGCCGCGAAGACGATAGACCCCATTGCGTACGCCGGTTTCGAGGCAGGGTATCTCGAGTCCAGGTGCCTGACGTGGGCCGCGGATACGACAAGCACCACCGGAACGGCGATCGCGAAGGGCCAACGCTGCATCTGGCGCAACGTACTCACCGACCCCGGGTGCGCGCACCTCGTGCCGCGCGCGCGCTCACGCGGCTTTCAATCGGTGATCAGCCTGCCGCTGCATGTCGACGGCGCGTGCATCGGCGGCTTCGCGTTGTACGCGCACGAGGCCGATGCATTCGACGATGAAGAGATCGAGCTGATCGCGACGCTCACCGACGACATCGCGTTCGGCATCGCATCCCTGCGCCGCGAGGCCGCCCGCATCGGAGCGGAAGCGAGTCTGCAGCGTCTGGTACGCGCGCGGCGTGTAATGGCTGAATGCAATCGCGTTCTCGTACATGCCAACGACGAGCGGGAGATGCTCACCAGCATGTGCCGCATCGTCGTCGAATCCGGCGGCTATAAGCAGGGCTGGATCGGGCTGGCGACCGAGGATGCGACCATACCGATCCAGCCGGTCGCCTACGCAGGCTACGGCGATGATGCGCCGATGACCAGCGACGTCAACTGGACGGATCGCGGTATCTACCGGGGGCTCGCCGGCGAGGCTGTCACGAGCGGAGAGATTCGTATCGCGCGCGACATCCTGCGTGATCCGGCACACACCCGCAAACGGAAGCGGGCGCTCCAGCTCGGATATCAGTCATCGATCGCGCTGCCGCTCAAGTCGTCGGATGGCGTCAACGGCGTGCTCGTGGTCCACGCGGCCGAGGCAGAAGCGTTCGTC
>Ga0111538_10013467_pt1 | contig 10791 bp, 8 predicted proteins | sample SoiMethybrSBSTD1_FD_79669 | JGI IMG/M metagenome (GOLD analysis project Ga0111538, IMG submission 79669) | Bulk soil microbial communities from a Populus tree surrounding site in Tennessee, USA - Soil MetaG P. TD hybrid SBSTD1 (version 2)... | ecosystem: Environmental > Terrestrial > Soil > Tree... | reverse complement strand
GATGGCCGGTGCGGCGTCCGACGACATCAGTCCGCCCGGCCCCAGCACCGCGTCCATCAGGTCCTGCGGGGTGCCGACGGTCACGAACACGATGTCCGTGGTGGCCAGGTCCGCGGCCGAGCCGGCGATCTTGGCTCCCGCCGCACCCAGGGACTCCGCCTTGGCCGGGCTCCGGTTGTAGACGGCGACGTCGCACCCCGCGGCGAGCAGCCGGCGGGCCAGCGCCGAGCCCATCCGGCCCAGCCCGAGCCAGCCGAGCCGGAACCCATCGGGAGACTCAGTCATCCGGCCACCAATGCCTCTGACCTGCAGCAATCGTTTGCACCCCGGTAGCCTCCCTCACCTCGCCCAGGCTGTCAATGCCCGTGGCCAAACCGTGTCCAAGGCGCCTCAGCCATGATGGGACGGGTGGATGGCACGGAGCGTGCTCGGGCGACCAGCATGCGTGATGCAATCGTATGCATCCCTGGGCATCCCTGGCCGCCTGCTGCCGGCTCTGCTGCGCCGCTACGTGCGCGGGTCGTCGGCCACCCCCAGCAGCCCAGCGGCGTTGGCGCCCAGGACCAGATCCTCGCCCGCCGCGAGCCCGAGCGCGCGGACCTCGTCCGCCGGGTTACCGGTGCCCATGTCGAACGGCCGGTCCGAGCCGAGCAGCACCTGGCCGGCTCCGGCGTAACGGATCAGGTCGGCGAGGAGGTCACGGTCGTGGGTGACCGTGTCGTAGTAGAACCTGCGCAGCGCCTCGTCCGGCCCGGCCGCGCTGCGTGCCCGGGCCTCGCCACGGACGGTGAAAGCCCGGCGCAGGCGGCCGCGCAACGCCGGGAGCGCCCCTCCGCCGTGGGCGAGCAGGACCCGGAGCCCTGGATGGCGTTCGAGCACCCCCGACACGGCGATGTGCGCCGCCGTCACGGCCGTCTCCAGCGGGTTGCCCACCGAGTTCCACAGGTAGTAGCCGTCCAGGGCGGGCACGCCGAAGCCACGGGTGGTCGGGTGGATGAAGACCAGCGCGCCCGACCGCTCGGCCTCGTCCCAGAACGGGCCGAAGAAGTCGTCGCCCAGGTACCGGCCACCGACGCTGGCGGGGATCTCCACCCCGCACAGCCCCGGGATGGTGATCAGTTCGGCGAGCTGGCGCCCGGCCAGCACCGGATCCTGCAGGGCCACCGCGCCCACCGCGCTGACCCGCCCGGGATGGGCGGCGGCGGCCACCGCGAGCGCGTCGTTCTGTACCTGGCAGATCAGGCGTGCTTCGCGGCGCTCCGCGTCCACCGGCACCAGGTTGATCCAGGGGGAGAGCAGCAGGTGGCCGACCCCGGTCGCGGCAGACTCGGTGAGCATGGCGGCGACGTCGGTGAACTCGCCCGTCACCGAGTTGATCTCGCGGCCGCGGAAACCCAGCCGGTAACGCCCGTTCTCCCGGCTCACGACCGGGCGCCAGTGATCCGGCACCGTGCCAGCGGTCATCTCGGCGACGATGACGTGGCAGTGGGTGTCGATGATCAACGATTGGCTCCCGGCGCGGCGCCGTTCGCCGCGGCGGCGCCCGGGCCGTCGGCGGGATCCCCGCCCGCGGCGCTCCCCGCCCCAGGGGCGACCGCACCGCCGAGGTAGAGCGCGCCGATCTCCGGGTGCTCAAGGACCTCCTTGCCGGTGCCGGCCAGCCGGACCAGACCGTTTTCCAGCACCACACCGTGCGTGGACAGGCGCAGCCCGGCCCGCGCGTTCTGCTCCACCAGCAGGATCGTCTTGCCCTGCGCGTGCATCATCCGGATGGCGTCGAACACCGACCTGAGCACCTTGGGCGCCAGTCCCATCGAGGGCTCATCCAGGATCACCAGCCTCGGGTCGAGCATGAGGCTGCGGGCGAACTCCACCAGCCGCTGCTGCCCACCCGACAGGCTGCCGGCCTTCTTGTCCAGCCAGTCGGTGACCTGCGGAAACATCTCCAGCACCCCGGCGAAACGCCGCTCAACCAGGCCGCGTTCGCGCAGGATGTAGCCGCCAAGGGAGATGTTCTCGCGCACCGTCATCTCGCGGAACAGGCTGTGGTTCTGCGGTACCTGGACCACGCCGGCATGGAGGACCTCGCGGGGCGTCTTCCCGGTCAGCCGCTCGCCGTCCAGCATGACCTCCCCCAGCCGCGGCCGGAGCAGCCCGCTGATCGTCGCGAGCAGCGTCGACTTGCCGGCCCCGTTCGGCCCGACCACGCAAGTGATCCCGCCCGGCATGACCTGCAGCGACACCCCACGCAAGACGTCGCCGCCGCCATACCCGACCACGACGCCCCGGACGTCGAGCGCGCAGGGGCCAGCCTCAGCAGCTGCCATCGTCTTCCTCCGCCGTTCCGAGGTAGGCGTCAAGCACGCGGTGGTCGTTGCGGATCTCGTCCGGAGGGCCGGAGACCACCGCGTTCCCGTAGTCAAGGACGGTCACCCGGTCACACAGGGCCATTACGAATTCCATGTTGTGCTCCACGATGAGGAACGTGGTTCCCCGCCGGTTCAGCTCCCGGATCCGGTCACCGATGGTGCCGATCAGGGTCGGGTTCACCCCGCCGGCCGGCTCGTCGAGTAGGACGATGTCCGGATCGGCGATCAGCACATAGGACAGCTCCAGCAGCTTGCGCTGGCCGTATGAGAGCGTCTCGGCGCGCTCGCCCGCCAGCTTGGCGATCCCGGTGAACTCGAGCAGCTCCATCGCCCGCTGCCGGGTCGCCGGGCCGCCCGCCCGCGCAAACGGGTTGCGGACCCGCCCGCGCCGCTGCTGGCCGACCCGCTCCTTGTGGTGCGCCGCCACGATCATGTTCTCCATGACCGTCAGCCGGGAGAAGACCCGGGTCAGCTGGAAGGTCCGGCCTATCCCCAGCGCGAACACCTTGTCCGGGGCCAGGTTAGTGATCTTGGCATCGTTGAGGTAGACGTCGCCACTGTCGACCCGCCCGTAGCCGGTGATCATGTTGAACAGGGTGGTCTTCCCGGAGCCGTTCGGCCCGATCAGCCCGGCGATGCTGCCCCGCTCGATCTCGATCGAGCAGTCGCTGAGCGCCTGCACGCCACCGAAGGCCTTCGAGACGCCCTCGGTCCGCAGCAGCGCCATGCTCACACCTCCCGCTGCGCCGTTCCCGGCTGTGTGTTCCGTCCGCTAGGTCAGCTGCTCGTCCACACCTCTTTCTGGGGGATGATGCTCGTGGAAGGCGCTCCCGCGCTGGACAGTACCTGCACGAAGTTGCTGACCGGCTGCCACTGGAAGACGAAGCTGACGGCCTTGGTGTTCTGGCCGCTCGGCTGCTTGGCGACGTACCGGTCCCACGAGGCTGGTCCCTGGACGGTGTCGATCACGACGCCGCTGTGCAGGAAGTCGATGATCTTGGCCTGGCTGAGGCCGGCGCTCTGGACCGCGTCGGCCATGACCTGGCCCGCCGAGTACGCCTCCGCCACGTCCGCGTTGATGTCCGAGGTGGTGCCGCCGTACCGGGCGATGTATTCCTGCACCATCACGTGGCTCAGCGCGTCCGAGAAGCCGCCGTACCAGCCGTCCGGGACCATGATCCCGTTGGCGTTGCTGGGGGGGCTGATCGCTTTGAGGAACGCCTGGCCCTGGTCCGGGCCGGACGTCGCGATGAGCATGCGCGGGTTGAACCGCAGCTTCTTGAACTCGTTGATGAACGCCGACACGGTCGGCACGTCCACCGACCCGATGACGACGATCTGCGGGTTCTGCGCCGCCACCTGGCGGGCGTCGGCCGCGAGTGCCGCCGGGGAGGTGTCCGTATACGGCGCGCTGGCGTTGCTGTAGACGGTGGTGACCCCGGCCTTCTCCAGGCTGGCCTGCGCGGTTTTGACCGGCGGGTCGGCGAACTGGTCGGCCACCATCGCGTAGGCGGCGGTCCTCGGGCGGCTGCCGAGCGGCAGTTCCGCGACCCAGTCGGCGAACGGCACCAGCTGGTTTGCCACCGGCGCGCTGACGCCGAACAGGTTCTTCAGGCTCGCCGCGTACACCGTGGGCGCGGTGCCGGACCCCTCCACCATCGCGTACCCGTATTTGTGGGCCACCCGGGCCGACGGAAGCGTGAGCAGGGAGGAGAACGGCCCCAGGGTCAGGTCGACGTGATCTTGTGTGATCAGCGTCTTGTAGTTCCTTGCGGCGGTGTTCGGGTCGCTGTTGTCGTTGAGAACGACGAGCTTGACCGGGCGCCCCAGCAGCCCGCCGTGGCTGTTCACGTCGCTGGCCCACAGCTGGTAGCCGCGCAGGCTCGCCTCGCCGTCAGCCTTGAAGTCACCCTTCAGGGAGACGGAAATGCCGACCCGGATGGGGGTGCCGCTGGGACCGGCGGTGGTGCCGGTGTCGGGGGTGCCGGTGCTACCGATGCCACAGGCGGCCACGCTCGCGGTGGCAACGACGACCGCGATTCGCGCGGCGGTGACGCTGAGGTGGCTCATAGGCCTTTCCTTCCTTGCGCCCAAGCGTGCGCGGGCAGCGCGGCGCGCGGGCCCGCGCACGCGGCGGGTCAGCCGTTGCCCCGGGGGGGCTTCGGGCTGACGGCTGCCACCGGGCCGGTCGCGCCGGCCGGCAGCACCTGGATAAAGTTGGGGCCGCTCCGCTACCGGCAGACGGGAGCCGCGGTGTTCATGCCTGCGCTGCCGGGCGTCGCCGGCCCCTGCACAGTCTGCAGCGTAACGCCGCATGTGCGGGCGGTTGACGGCTTTCGTGTGGCTCGTGCTCTCGGCCGCGCTGACCGCGGCGCGGGAGACCGGGCCCCGGCGCGGCGCTGGCGCCATCCTCACCCCTAACAATCGTTTGCAGGCACAGCCTGGCCCACCCGCGCCGCGGGTGTCAATGCCATGTGCCCAAGCTGTAACCTCGGCAACCGCACGGGGCCGGGCGGCAGGCCGCGCAACCGTGTGCGGCAGCTACCCAGCTTGGCCGGGTGGCGCCGTCGAGCCCCGGACGACCAGCTCCGGGGTCAGATAGAGCACCTTGACCGGGCCGCCCTGACCTGCGATCCGCTCCAGCAGCAACTGCGCCGCCTCGGTTCCCAGCTGGTAGTGGGGGAAGCGGATGGTGGTGAGCGGCGGCCGCAGCCGGTCGATGAACGGCATGTCGTTGAAGCCGACCACCGACATGTCCGTCGGGCAGTTCAGGCCCATCTCCTCGAGCGCGGCCAAGCAGCCGATCGCCAGCATGTCGTTGCCCGCGGCCACGGCTGTGCATCCCGTCCGGCGCTCCAGCAGCGCCCGGGTGCAGCGCAGCCCCTCCTCGATCGAGAACGCCTTCGCGGTGACGATCAGGTCGGGATCGGGGACGAGCCCGTGCGCCTCCATCGCCGACACAAAGCCCTGATAGCGGCTCAGCCCGGTCGACACCTCCTGCGGGCCGGCGATGTGGGCGATCTTCTTGTGCCCCTCGGCGGCCAGGTGCGCGACCGCGATCCGCATCCCGCGCTCGTTGTCCACCGACACCGAGGGCAGGCTGTGATCGGCCGCCATCCGGTTCATCAGCACTACCGGCAGGCCCGCGCGCGCCGCGTCGGCAAGGAGCGGGTCGCTCAGATGCGCGGTGGCGAGCACCATCCCGTCCACGTGACGGGCACGCATCTGCTGGAAGACGAGCCGCTCCCGCTCGTCGTCGCCGTCGGTGTTGCCGATCAGCGCGACGTATCCGGCGGCCGCGAGCCGGTCTTCCAGCGCGCGCACGATCGGCGGGAACAGCGGGTTGGTCAGGTCCGGGATGAGCACACCTACGGTATGGGAACGGCGAGTCCGCAGGCTCCGCGCCACCGGGTTGGGGTGGTACCCGAGGGACTCGGCCGCGTCGAGCACCCGGCGCGCCGTGTCCTCCTTGACCAGCAGCCGGGTCTCCGGGTTCAGCGCTCGCGAGGCCGTGGCAGGGTGGACGCCTGCCCGCGCCGCGACGTCCCGCAGAGTCACCGTGCGATCGGTCATCGGCACCTCGCTCCGCTCTGTGCGCGCGAGGCGACTCCCCTCCCGCCGACGGATGTCTTAGTCGATGTTACCCATCGATACACACGATTGCCCGTTCTCACGGGCCGGCCCTCTTCGTCAGGCCCGCACGTCTCGCACCGGCACCGGGGCCGCCCGCGCCGGTGCCACAGCGCCGGGCCCGCCCATCAGGTACACCACGGAGATCACGAGGACGGCAGCCATCACGGCCAGCAGGAGCCGGTAGTCAACGACCGCGACGAGGGCCGCGCCGAGGGCGATCGAGGCCGTCTGCGGCACGGTGACGGCGATCGTGAGCGCCGCGTCGACCCGGCCAAGCAGGTCGGCCGGGGTCCGGTGCAGGCCCTGGCCGACCACGGTGCGTTGTCCCCGACGGTGGACAGCACCTGGCCGACCAGGTAGAAGCGGGCGTCCCGGTGCGCCAGCAGCGTGCGCACGTCAGCCGCGTCCTGTCGGCCCGCCGCTGGCACCGGCCAGATCGGGGACCTGGCGTCCCAGCACGACCACCTCGAAGGGCACGGCGCCGGCCGGCCGGCGGGACGCGTCGTCCACCCGGTCACCGAACCTGCCGACGAGGCCCGCCCAGTCGGCGGCGAGCTGGCGCGCCTCGTCACCGGTCAGGTACGTGCGCACGCCGAAGGCCTCCGGCCCGTCCAGGAACACGCCGGGCAGGGCGGTCTTCTGGGCGGGCTGGGCGCCGCTCTGGTGGCCGGGGGCTGTGCGCCGTACCGCCAGCAGTCCCGCTGTCAGCAGCCGTGCCAGGCGAGCCGGTTTCGGCTGGCGCAGCTGCGCGGCCAAGTGCCGCCGCTCCGCCTGCCGGTGCATTTCCGTGCGGTGCTGCTCGCCGTAGCGGCGGGAGATCTCGGGGTGCATGGCTGCCTCCGTAGGACGTGGGAAGGACGGGCTATTCCTCGGGGTCTTCGGTGGACGCTGAGCCGCCATCACCGGTGGCCGGGCCCGGCCATCCGGCCAGGTGCAGCAGCGGGTAGCTGAACAGCAGCGTCTCGATGGGCATCGCGCCGTCCGGGCGGCGTTCCGGGTGATCCAGCCGGTCTTCGAAACGCCGGTACAGGCGCTCAACCTCGGCCCCGAACTCGCGCGCCTCTTCCGGGGTCATGTAAAGGATGTACTCCGACTCGGTCGGCAGGCCGCTGTGCCGCCACTCGGCAGGCCAGGAACGACGCCGCGCGAGCGCGGAGCGCGCCCGTTCCATGATCCTGTCCACCCAGAACTGGCCGAGCTCTTCGGCCGCGACCGCCGCGCCGGGATCCTCCTGCTCGGTGGTGATATGCAGCGCGGTGTGGGCCCGGCGCCACGGCCGCTCCCGGCCCTTGCCGCCTCCCGCCTCCACCACGTACCCGTACTTGCCGAGCGTCCGGAGATGGAAGGCGCAGTTCGCGGGGCTCTCGCCCAGCAGTTCGCTGGCCTGGGTCGCGGTCAGTGTGCCGGTGTGCACCAGCGCCTCGAGCAGGGCGATCCGCACCGGGTGGGCCAGCGCCCGCATGGCCCGTGCATCGGTGGGCCTGAGCGTGTCCGTGGCACCCTCGGCGGGCAGCTCGGGCACGGTGCCGCCCGCGGACGGCCCGGGCGCCTGGCGGGCAGCAGACGCCGCATCCGGCTCGCGGCCCGAAGTATTGGAAGACATGTTTCGAAACACTACGCTCGAAATAGTTCTTTTGACAAGACCTCCGACGGCATTTTCTCCCCGCGCGTCCCGATGTGGTGCCCGGCTGCGCTCCCCCGCACGCCCCGTCCCGCCCCGCATGCCGCCGGTCCCGCGCGCGCCCTTTCCGCTCCGCGGGCTCCCCTTCGCCCCGCGGCCACCGTGCGACGATGAAGCCATGCGTATCACCGGCGCCGAGCCGACCGCCCTGTTCGCGGGGACGCACGCCCGCCCGCTGCAGATCATGCGGGTAACGCTGGCGGGCGGGGAACCAGACGCGGCACCGGGCCCCTCGGGCCGGGGCCAGGCCGGCCCGGTAACCGTCCGGGTCGAGGGCACGGGGGTCAGCACGCCCCATCCGTTGCGCATCGATGGCCTGGAACCCGGCGGCAGCCGGACCGCCGAGGTGCCGGTCGCCGTCGCCGCCCCGCACGGTCCCGGCAGCACGCTGCCGGTGCTGGTCATCGCCGAGAGCCCCGCCGCCCGCGCGCAGCGCGACGCGATGCTCACCGCCGCCGAGCCGGGCTGGACGATCTGGATGGTCAGCCACTTCCACTACGACCCGGTGTGGTGGAACACACAGGGCCAGTTCACCCAGACCCGGCTGCTGCTGCCCGGCGAGGACGGCAAGCTTCCGGAGGTCCGCACCGCCTTCGAGCTGGTCCGGCTGCACCTCGACGCGGCCCTGGCCGACCCCGACTACAAGTTCGTGCTGGCCGAGATCGACTACCTCAAGCCCTATTTCGACACCCACCCGGAGGACCGGGCGGACCTGCGGGCGCTCATGGCGCAGGGCCGGATCGAGATCGTCGGCGGCAACTACAACGAGCCGAACACCAACCTGACCTGCGCCGAGTCCACCATCCGCAACGCCGTCTACGGGATCGGCCACCAGCGCGACGTGCTCGGCGGCGATCCGCACAGCGCCTGGATGCTGGACGCGTTCGGGTTCGACCCGGGGTATCCGGGCCTGATGGCCGCGGCCGGGCTGACCTCGTCGGCCTGGGCGCGCGGCCCCTACCACCAGTGGGGGCCGTGGCGCACGGTCGGCGACAACACGCGGATGCAGTTCCCCAGCGAGTTCGAGTGGATCTCACCGGACGGGAACGGCCTGTTGACCAGCTACATGGCGAACCACTACGGGGCCGGGTGGGGCATCCACCAGGCGCCCGACCTCGCCGCGGCGCAGGCGGAGGCGCTGGGCCAGCTCGCCACGCTCGCCCCGGTCGCCGCCACCCGCAACGTGCTGCTGCCGGTGGGCGCCGACCACGTGATCCCGGCCCGCTGGGCCACCGCGCTGCACCGCGACTTCGCGGCCCGCTACGTCTGGCCCCGGTGCGTGACCGCGCTGCCGCGCGAGTTCTTCGCCGCCGTCCGGGACGAGGCTGCCGAACGCGGCATCTGGCTGACGCCGCAGACCAGGGACATGAACCCCGTCTACACGGGCAAGGACGTCTCCTACATCGACACCAAACAGGCCCAGCGGGCGGCGGAGGTCGCGACGCTGGACGGCGAGCGGCTGGCGACCCTGGCCTGGCTGGCGGGCGCCGGCTACCCGGCGGCCTCGCTGGACAAGGCGTGGCGGCAGCTGGCGTTCGGCGCCCACCATGACGCGATCACCGGCACCGAGTCCGACCAGGTCTACCTCGACCTGCTCGGCGGCTGGCGGGAGGCGTTCGAGCGCGGGGACGCCGCCCGCCGCGACGCGGCCGGCTACCTGGCCTCCCTCGCCGACACCCGCCCGCAAGAGTCCATCCGTGATCACGGACCATTGCCCGCGGATAGCCCACAGGATCGCCCGCGATCATGGACCGCCCCCCGGCCCGTCGTCGTGTTCAGCACCGTGTCCTGGGAGCGCGCAGGGCTGGCCACGATCACGCTCGGCTTCGCCGAGCCCGGCACGACGTGGCTGGCCCTCTCCGACGACACCGGCGCGGACGTACCGTTCCTCGCCGAGGGGGTGCGCCGCCACGGCGACGGGACCCTCGCCGAGGTGACGGTCACGTTCCGCGCGGCCGGCGTGCCCGCGCTCGGCTACCGGACCTACTGGGTGAGCGCGGCGCCCGGGCCCGGCGCCGAGGGCTGGGCGGCCGGCCCAGCCACGACCACGGTGATACAGAACGAAGCCTTCGGGGTCGAGGCCGACCCCGCGCGGGGCGGGACGCTCACCCGGATCCTGGACCGGCGTTCCGGCGCGGAGCTGCTGCGCGGGCCCGGCAACGAGCTGGTGCTCCAGGACGAGTACGACTATCACCCGCGCTGGGGTGAGGGACCGTGGCTGCTGTCCCCCAAGGGGCCGGGAGTCGGGTCCGCGGCCGTGCCCGCCCCGGTCCGCGCGGAGCGGTGTGCCATCGGCTCCCGGCTGGTCACCGAGTTCACCCTGAGCGGGCTCCGGGTCAGCCAGGAGACGATCCTGTGGGAGGGGCTCGACCGGGTCGAGTTCCGCACCCACATAGACGGCTCGATCGGCCAGGACCGGCTGCTGCGGGTGCGCTTCCCGGCCGACGTGCCGGGCGCGCTGCCGGTGTACCAGTGCGCCACCGCCGTGGTGGGCCGCCCATTCGGCACGCCCGACACCGACGTGGCGCACACCGCCTTCACCCTCGACAACCCGGCACACGAATGGTTCGGCCTCGGCGCCACCGCGCGGGTGCTCAGCGGCGGCCACGCCAGCCCGGTCGGCGTCGCCGAGGTCATCGTCCCGGACCTGCCCGACGCGGGCCGCGGCGCGGTGCGCGATCTCGTCGCGGCGCTGGCCGCCCAGGGGGTGACCGCGACGTGCTCCCGCGCGGACGGCCCCCGCTACGGCGCGCTCGACGTCGACTCGAACGTCCCGGACTGCCGGATCGCGCTGGGCGGGCCGGACGTCAACCCGTGGACCGCACGGCTGATCGCCGCGCTCGGGCCGCCCGCCGCCGACGAGCTCGCCGGGCGGCTGGCGGCCGGCGGCCGGGTGTGGGTGCCGGCCGCCCGGCCGCGTGAGCACGTGTTCGGGCCCGACCCGGACGTACGCGGCGAACGGGACCTGCCGGTGCTCGTCGTCACCGGCCCGGATCTGGCGGCGGCTGCCACAGCGCTGGCCGGCGATCTGGCCGGCTCGGTCATCGAGGCGGACAGCACCGGCGGCTCCCCGGACCCGCCGCTGGCCGCTCACTGCCTGGCGCTGCT
>Ga0111538_10013466_pt1 | contig 10791 bp, 9 predicted proteins | sample SoiMethybrSBSTD1_FD_79669 | JGI IMG/M metagenome (GOLD analysis project Ga0111538, IMG submission 79669) | Bulk soil microbial communities from a Populus tree surrounding site in Tennessee, USA - Soil MetaG P. TD hybrid SBSTD1 (version 2)... | ecosystem: Environmental > Terrestrial > Soil > Tree... | reverse complement strand
TTGGCATAGCCGCGGTTCCGAAGCTCGGGATCGACCCAGACCTGCTGGAGCTGCACGGCGGACGGTGTCCATGCGGACGCTTCGACCTTGAAGAGGATGCGACCGGCATCCGTCCAGAGCCACGATCTCCCCTCCTCGATCTGCGAGCGGGTGCGCCACCGGAAGCCGTCGGGGTCGCCTCGAAGCGGGTTTGTCCCGACCTCCTCCTCGTGTGCCGCGGCGCACGCAGGCAGCAGGAGGGCGAGATCCGAGACCCGGGCGACGCGAATGCCGGTGTCCCCGGGCTCCGGCGCCGCGTCGAGCACATAGACCGGCTGGCCCGGTCGGTCGGTCCGGAGCCGTGGCAGCAGGTGGTGCGACGCCTCGTAGAGATCGGTGACGGCCCGCTCCTCGCCGATGATCCAGCGTGGTCGCGCATTCGAGGTCGGGTGTGCGAAGCCGCCGCATCCTGCGCCCGACGGGACGACGTTCACGCCGATGTGGCAGAGCGCGGTCAGCTTCCGCCCGTCCTCGATCCCCGAGAAGCGTCCGAGCCCCCGTCGGGCGACGTCCTCCAGGAACACGCGCTCGACCGGATCCTCCGCGCAGAAGGAGAGAATCTGCCGGAGGCTCGGCTCGACCAGGCGCACCGGGCAATCGTCGCACAGCGGTTCTCCCGGTTAGGGTGCCGCCATGCCAATTCACATTCGCGCCGAGCCGGGGGACTACGCGGAGTCGTGCCTCCTGCCCGGCGACCCGTTGCGCGCCAAGTACATCGCCGACACGTTCCTCGAAAACGTCGAGCAGAAGAACGCCGAGCGCGGACTGCTCGGCTATACCGGCGAGTACGGCGGGCAGCGGGTCTCCGTCCAGGGCACGGGCATGGGCTGTCCCGGAGCCACGATCGTCTTCGAGGAGCTCGTCCAGCTCGGCGTGAAGAAGCTGATTCGTGTCGGAACCTGCGGGGGGCTCCAGCCCGACCACCAGCTGGGCGACCTGATCGTCGCGCTGACGGCGGTCCCGGCCGACTCGACGGCGATGCACCTCGTCGGGAACGAGCCGCACTGCCCGACCGCGAGCTGGAGCCTGATCCACGGCGCGGTTCACGCGGCCAAGGAGCTGGGCCAGGCCATGCACGTCGGCCCTATTGTCTCGAGCGACCTCTTCTACAACCCCAGCGAGGGCCAGTACGAGCGCTGGTCGAAGCGCGGTGTGCTCGCCGTCGAGATGGAGGCGTCCGCGCTCTTCACCGTCGGCGCCGTCCGCGGCGTCGAGTCGGGCTGCCTGCTGACGGTGAGCGACATCGTCGTCGAGGGCGTGTTCACGCGCATCTCCGACGACGAACTGCGCGCCGCCGTCGACCGGATGACCAAGATCGCGCTCGAAGTCGCGGTCTCGGATCATTAGCGCCGACACCGCCTTCCTCGTCAACCCGGCTTCGGCCAATGGCCAGACGGGCCGCCGGTGGCCGGAGCTGGCCCACCGCGCGGCCGAGCTCGGCCTCCAGGGCCCCGTGTACATCTCCGAGCGCCCCGGGCAGCTGCCCTCGCTCGCTCGCGAGGCGGCCGAGGCAGGCGCCACGCTGCTGGTGGCCGTCGGAGGCGACGGAACGGTCAACGAGGTCGTGAACGGGATCGTCGGGTCCGACGCGGAGCTCGCCATCATCCCGCGCGGGACGGGCGTGGACTTCGTCAGGACGTTCGCGATCCCGGCCAAGTTCGACGCTGCGGTCGAGCTCGCCAAGAGCGGTACGGCGCGGCCGGTCGACCTCGGTCGAGCGACGTACCGGACGTGGGCGGGCGAAGAGGCCTCGTCCCTCTTCGCCAATGTCGCGAGCGCGGGGATGAGCGGAGCGATCGCCAAGCGTGCGAACGAGACCTCGAAGGCGCTCGGCGGCAAGGCCTCGTATCTCTGGTCGATCGTCGCGGTCTTCGCCCGCTGGCAGGCGGACGAGGTCCACGTCGAGGTCGGCGGCGAGACTCGCCGGGCACGGATGCACGACGTCGTGGTCGCGAACGGCCGCTACTTCGGCGGCGGGATCATGATGTGTCCGGAGGCCGAGCCCGACGACGGCCTCTTCGACGTGCTCCTTCTGGGCGATCTGACCAAGCGCGACCTCGTCCAGACGATGCACAAGACCTACAAGGGCACGCACTTGCCGCACCCCAAGGCCGAGCTGCTCCGCGGTGCCTCGGTCCTCGTGGACTCGCCTCAGCCGCTGCCGATCCAGCTCGACGGCGAGCAGCCCGGAACGACGCCCGTTCGCTTCGAGGTCGTCCCGAAGGCGCTTCGGCTACGTGCTCCCTGACGTCTCCTTCGCCGCCGAGCCCTTTGCCGCCGTCGAGGACCGCTTCGAACCGGCCGACGATGTCGCCTCCGCCGGCTGCTTCGGCTCGTGGTCTTTCGCGAGCTCGGCGACCCGCCGCTCGAGCGTCTCGACACGCCGTTCGAGGTCCTCGAGGCCGCGCACGCGCTTCTGGAGGTCGTCCACGCGCTCGCGCATGGCGGCCACGCCCTCCATCGCGGCCTGCGCGCCGGGCAGGTCGCTGATACGGCCGAGCACCTGTTGGAAGAGATCCTTCGAATCCTTGGGCATGCGATCTCCCTATCCCGATTGGTAAACGCGAACCCTACTGACGACACCGGTCAGGACCTCGCCGGCCGAGCCGTCGATCCGCACCTCGGCACGCGAGTCGTACGGCGTCGTGCCCCGGTTGACGATCGCGACGGCGCCGCCCCTCTCGAGGGTCTCCTGCGGTAGCCCGGCCACGGGATAGACCTCGAGCGAAGACCCGACCACGAGGAGCAGCGCCGCCTCACGCGCGAGCTGCGAGGCGCGGTTCATCGCCTCGACCGGCATCAGCTCGCCGAAGAAGACGACGTCGGGCTTCAGCACCGCGCCGCAGCGTTCGCAACGCGGCACTCCGGTCTCCTCGACCAGCGGGAGCACGGCGGCGAGCGGATACGAGACACCGCATCCTCGGCAGCTCGACGTACGGATCGAGCCGTGAACCTCGACCACGTCCCGCGACCCGGCCCGCTCGTGCAGCAGGTCGATGTTCTGGGTGACCACGGCCTGCACGAGCCCGAGCCGCTCGAGCTCGGCGAGCGCCAGGTGCGCCGCGTTCGGCTCGGCGCTCGTGAGCATCGAAAAGCGCGGCGCATAGAACTGCCAGACCTTGTCCGGGTCGGCGCGGAACGCCTGGATCGATCCGTACTCGAGGGGGTCGATCCGGGCCCACAGGCCGGTCGGCGAGCGGAAGTCGGGAATCCCGCTCTCGGTCGAGATGCCGGCGCCCGTGAGAACGACGCACGGCTGTGCCTCGAGCAGCAACGTGGCCAGGCGAGCGACGGTCATCGGTCGATCGTAGAGTGCTCACGATGGACGGATACGCGTTTTCCACGGAGGTGCGCGTTCGCTTCGCGGAGACCGACGCGCAGGGCGTCGCGCATAACGCCGCCTACCTCGTCTGGTACGAGGTCGGCCGCGTCGAGTACCTCGCCCGCTTCGGGGACGGATACCGCGGAATCCAAGCCGCCGGATACGAGGCCCTCACGACCGAGACCCACATCCGGTACATCGCGCCCGTCCGCTTCGACGACCGCGTGCGCATCAACGTGCGGTGCTCCGACATCCGCGGGGCGCGATTTCGCTTCGAGTACCTCCTCGAGTGCGAGGGCCGAACCGTCGCCGACGGCTGGACCGTGCACGCGGTCGTGGACTCCGGGACGTTTCGGCCGGCCCGCTTCCCGACGTGGCTCCGGGAGGCGATCGAGGCGGTCGAGCCGCCCGCGTCGACCTAGTTCGACGGCGTACCGACGGTCGTCGTCGGCTCGGTCACCGTCGTTGTCGGCTCCGTCGTCGTCGGCTCCGTCGTCGTCGGAGTGGTCGTCGTCGGAGTGGTCGTCGTCGGAGTCGTCGTCGTTGCAGCCGGCGGCTTCGGCTTGGGCTTCGGCTTTGGCTTCGGCTTCGTGCCCACCAGGAGGATCTTCGGCTCGGCGCGGTACGAGGAGTACCAGGTGTCGTCGTGAAGCAGGTTCCCCTTGGCGTCGTACACCTTGCGGTGGACGCTCGTGGCGAGCGACGGGGAGCCGCCGTCCTCGACGACCTGCTCACCGACGTAGAGATCGGCATCGGGCTGCTTGACGACAGGAGGCGGGCCGGTCTCGGTGAGCGGCGCCGTCTCGCTCTCGACACGCCGGTGCTGCGGGGTCCCGTACAGGGCCACTGTCAGCGAGGAGGAGCCGACCCACGTGCGGAGCAGGAGCCAGTGGTCCGTGTCGTTCACGAACTTGAGGTCCGTGTCGGGATAGTTGACGGTCGCGTCGCGCCCCTGCGGGTAGTGGCTGATGTAGAGCGCGTGGTTCGTGCGGTCCGTGATCTTTAGCCCGGCCTCGTACGCAGCGTTGAACGTCGTCGTCGAGACCTGGCAGACACCGCCGCCGAGGCCCGTCTGGAGCTCGCCGTTGATGATCACCGGAGCCTCGAGAAACCCCTTGTCGGCCGACCGCTCGCCGGTCGTCTGGTTGAACGAGAAGGTTTCCCCCGGTGCGATCAGATGCTTGTCGATCAGGTGTGCGACCAGCTGGACGTTGTGGATCCGGTTCGGCTCGCCCCCGTACTCGGTCGTGTAGGCGCCGACGACCCCGGTGATCCCCATCGACTTTGCCTCCTGCGTCGTCCGGTCGGGCGGCGTCAGGTCGACGGCGAGCGGGGCGACCCTGTGCGTTCGCGAGAGCGCGGCGGCGAGGATCGACTTTGCGGTCGCGAGGACGTCCAGGGCGCGGCCGTCGAGGCCGGGGACCACGTCGATCCGATCCGAGTACACCGCGAATTCGGCGTCACGCGGCTTGCGGTTGACGAAGTGCTCCAGCCGGGCGAAGTAGGCGTCCGCGCCCTTTCCGCCGACCCTGATCGCGGTGGAACCGTGCGACGGAAGCTCGAGGAGGGTCGCGATGCGCCAGCGGGCAAGACGAAGGTAGGTCGGGCCGATGGTCACGCGGACGGGCGCGCCCAGCGCCGTCCTGGCCTGCGCGAGCGCCGGCGCCAGGTCCGCCGCCGTGACCTTCGGCCGGTCGGTGCGGTAGGGCAGCACGACCGGCTGCCGCTCGAACCCGGACAGCGCCGCGACGACCGTTTCGGCGGCCAGCTTCCGATCGAGGACGCGCCCGGCGCGGGCGGGCGCGATCCGCGGGTGTAGCCCGCGCAGCACGAGCGCAGCCTCGCGGTGCGGCCGGTTCGTGGCCCGCGCGATCGTTCCGAGACGGACGTTCAGCGCCGGCTCGAAAACGCTCGCGGCGGGGGTGACGTCCGCTCCGAAGAACCGGACGCCGAGGCGCCGGAAGACGCGGACCGGGCCGAAGCCTGCGCCGTCGCGCCTCGCCGCTTCGACCGCGGCCGCCCAGTCGACCCGCAGGCCGATCCTGGCGGGGGCGATCCGCCAGCGGCGGTTCCCGGTGACGAATACGACCGGCGTGTTCGCAAGGCGGGCGGCCCGGCGCTCGAGCAGCTGCCTCGCCTCGGTCGTCGAGAGGCCCCCGACGTCCACGCCCGCGATGCGGACGCCCTTCGCGATCGTGTCGGACGAGCCCGTAAACGCCCAGGCGACGGCCAGGCCCGCTGCGAGGACGAGGAGAACGGTCGCCGCCGCAAGGCGGCGAATCCGCTGCGCCCTCCTCGCGCGCTTCCGCCGAGCCGCGTACTGGGCAGGGGTGGACCGAGCCGAGGTGGCCAAAGAGCCTTGGATGTTAGCGAGCGCCTACGCCGCGTTTAGCCCATTTGGGCTACTCGCCGGACGGTAGGAACAACTCCCTTGCGATGACCAGGCGCTGGATCTGCGAGGTGCCTTCGTAGATCTGGAAGAGCTTGGCGTCGCGCATCAGCTTCTCGACCGGATACTCCTTGATGTAGCCGTAGCCGCCGAAGACCTGGACCGCGTCGGACGTGACCTTCATGGCCGTGTCGGCGGCGAACCGCTTCGCGAAGGAGGAGTAGATCGTGGCCTTCCGGCCGAATCCGTTGTCGAGCATCCACGCCGCTTGCCAGACCAGGAGCCGCGCGGCCTCGATCTCCGTGGCCATGTCCGCAATCAGGAAGTTGACGCCCTGGTGCATCGCGATCGGGACCTCGAACGTCACGCGCTCCTTCGCATACTCGATCGCGTACTCCATCGCCGCCTGGGCAACCCCGACGGCCCCCGCGGCCGTGGCCGGCCGCGTGAGGTCGAGCGTCTGCATGGCGATCTTGAAGCCGTCGCCCTCCTCACCCAGCCGGTTCGCCGCCGGCACCTTCACGTCGCTCATCGCGAACGCCGACGTGTCCGTCGAGCGCTGGCCCATCTTGTCGAGGTGCTTCTCGACCACCACGCCCTCGGCGTCCATCGGGACGATGAACGCGGACAGCCCGCGGTGGCCCTTCGACCGATCGGTCGAGGCGAAGACCGTGCTCCAGCTCGCGTGGGCGGCGTTCGAGATGAACATCTTCGAGCCGTTCAGGACGTACTCGTCGCCGACACGCGTGGCGGTGGTCTTGATCCTGGCGACATCCGAACCTGCGTCGGGCTCGCTCAGTGCGAACGAGCAGAGGATCGGCTCGTCGAGCAAGGGCGACAGCCACCGGCGCTTCTGCTCGTCCGACCCAGCGATTACCACGGGCCCCGAGCCCAACGAGTTGCAGGTCAACGAGACCGTCATTCCGGCGCAACCCCACGCGAACGCCTCCGCGATCAGCATCCCGTCGAAGATCGGGAGGGCGGTGCCGCCGTATTCCTCGGGGACGTGCACGTTCAGTAGCCCGACCTCGTGGGCCTTTGCGATCACGTCCGCGGGGTGCGTCGAGCGCTCGTCGTATTCGGCCGCCCGTGGGCGAATCTCCCTTTCCGCGAACTCGCGGGCGAGCGCGCGGAGTGCCTCCTGCTCCGGCGACAGTGCAAACGACACGCCGGTTCCAAGGGCCTGCTCGACCGTAGCCATGTCCCCCTCGCTAAATCGATTGACTAGTCAGTCAAAGTCTAGGCGCAGCCCCTCCCGGGCGTCAAGGAGACCGAAGCGGCCGAGTGCGATCGGCAACCGGTTCGCGGCCCGCATGTCCGCGGTATGGCGCCAGCGGCCGACGAACTCGACGACGGGCGCCCGCGGGTTCAGCCGCTTGATCGCGCGGTACAGCGCGCCCGACTGCGTCCAGCCTTCCGAGACGATCCGGTCGCGAACGCTCCACCACAACTGGAGCGGTACGCCCGAGAAGGCGATCCGCCGCGCGAAGCCCGCCGGGCTGCGGGAGGCGTACCTGCGCGGCTCGAGCGCCGGCGGGCCACCGATCTCGTACCGCGCGATCTCCTGCAGGTTCCTGCCGTTGTGGAGGTCGACAAACTCGCGGTAGCGGAGCGCGAGCCTTGTGGGCGCGTCGAACGCGGCGGCACCCGCGAGGAGGTGCGGGTGTCGGGCGAGGAGCAGCAGCGTCTCCTGCCCGCCCATGCTGCCCCCGAACGCGTAGATCCGGCGGCGGTCGATTCGCACCCACGGCAGCGCCCGCATCACGATTCTCGGCATGCGCGCGAGATCGTCGATCTGACCGCGGTCGCCCCACGAGTAGAGGGCCAGCCGTCGTCCTTGCCCCTCCGGATTCACGACGATGAACGGACCCTCGGCGGGCAGGTTGCCCCAGAACTTGACGTTCGCGCGTGCGGGGACTCCGCGGCCGTGCGGCGAGATCACGAGCGGCAGCGCGGGGTGGTGAAGAGGCCCGTACCAGGCGGGTAGCTCGACCCACGCGGCCCGGAGGACGCCGTCGTGTGCGCGGTAGGCGATGCGCACCACGCGGACCAGGCTCCCCGGCTGCGGCATCGTGGTCGCTCCGGCCACGCCGGTCCAGGCAAAGAACACGGCGAGGAGTACCGTGACCCGCTTCATCCTGCTTGTGCCTGTGGAAGCGCCTGCGGCTCGTGCTCTGGGGCGGCGAGCACGGCCGCTCCTGCGACGACCGCGACGAAGGCGAGCACCCGGAGGGCGCCCTGGGCGCCTCCCGGCAGGCCCTCGTCGAACAGCGTCATCCCGGCGAGGATCGGGAGCGCGTTGGTCAGGAGCGTCGCGAGTCCGGCGCTCGCGAGCGCGCCGCCGCGCTGGAACCCGAGCTGGAGGCAGACAAACGCGAGCCCGTGACAGGCGAGGACGATCGGGATGAAGGCAAGGCGGGCAGATCCCGAGGTCGCCGCCTTCGTCGCCACGTCACCCGCGGCGTAGAGCGTTCCGGCTGCGAGCCCGAACCCGGCCGCACCGGCCACGAGCGCCGGCGCGAGCACGGCGGCGCACGCCGATGCCGCCACCCACAGGGCGACGCCCGACCATGCCGCCCCTGTCCCCGACGCGACGTGGCCCGCGAGCGAGGCGCCGAGCAGCGCCAGGCCGACGACGGCGCAGCTGACTCCCATCCACTCACGGCGCGAGAGTCCCTGGGACGAGCCGACGAACAGCGCGAGGAGCCCCACGCCGCCGGCCGACACCGCCTGCACGAGGGAGAGCGGCGCGAGCGCGAGCGCGAGCACGTAGAGCGCCCAGCCGCCGAGCCCGGTCACGAATCCGAGCACCCAGCGCGGGGACGTGAAGAGCAGGCGCAGCGAGCGCAGCGGATGCCGGATCTGGAGGGCGGGCAGGCTCGAGGCGGCGCCGTGCTGCGCGTAGAAGCCCCAGTTCAGTGCCCCCGCGGAGGCGAGCGCCACGCCGAGGCCGGCGGCGACCGATCCGGTCAAAGCCGGTCGCGGCCGCTGAAGGGCAGGTATGCCTCGGCCGCGAGGGCCGCGATTCCGACGCGAGGCAGATCCCGGCGGCGCTCGTAGACCACGAACCGCCGCTCCCACTCGGGGAAGAACTTCCGGTTGAACAGGAGCAGGTTGTCGAGCTGGAAGTGCCCCTTCAGGCGGAGCAGCGCCTGCCGCTCCAGCCGCTGGAGCCCGGAGAGCTCGGCCTCCGGCGCCAGCAACGCGGCAAAGGGGGCGAAGTTCAGCGAGATCCGCTCGACGCCGTGGGCGCGGGCCCACTCGACGGTTTCGCAGACAAGCCACTCGTTGAGGCCGTTCGGCGTTTCGCGCAGGCGCGGCATCGAGGAGAGCGATAGCGCGCGCTTGCCTGACGAGACTGCGAAGTGCAGGAAGCCCTTCGGCAGGCCATCGGGCCCGCGGCCGATCACGAAGACCGCGTCCTCGTCCTCGAGGCGGAACAGCGCGTCGATCGCCATCGCGAACCCGCGGTTCGGGTCGCCTCCGCGCCAGGCCGAGGCGATCGCCTCGAGCTCGGCGCGGAGGACGGAATCGATCTCCCTGGGGTGGACGACCTCGGCAGTGAAGCCGGCGTTCTCGAGCCGGTGCACCGACTGCCGCACCTTCCGGATCTGCCGGCCTTCGAGGGAGAACCGTGCGACGTCCATGATCGCCTCGTCGCCGTGGTACAGGCTGTGCAGCCCGTACGACCGGTAGAGATCGAGGCATCGCTCGGACGCGCCGAGGATCGCGATCCGCCAGTCTCGAGCCCGGGCGAACTCGATGAACGAGCCGACGAGCTCGTGGTACGTCTCCGGCGGCCCGATCGGGTCCCCCGAGACGATCGCGACGCCGCCGACCACCCGGTAGGCGAGGAAGGTTCGATCGTCCTCGCCGAAGAAGTACGACTTGTCCGCGCGCAGGACGAACGGCGCAAGCGTGTCGACCCCCCATGCAGCTACGAGCGCGCGGGCGAGCTCCCGCTCCCGCGCCTCCTGCCGCAGCCGGTAGCGCCACGGCGCGAGCAGCCCGACGATCAGGTATGCGACCGCGGCGATGCCCATGATGAAGATCGAGGGGCCGAACCACGCCCCGACGCGGGCGTCGAGATCCTTCGAGCCGTTCAGGCTCAGGCCCGCGAGCGCCGACAGGGTCTCGCGCGCGGCGAAGCCAACCGAGTAGGGGCGGTCGTCCATGATCCGGTTCACCCAGAGGGCGCCGCAGCCGTACGCGAAGATCACGCACAGGAAGAGCCCCGCGCGGATCGCAGTTCTCCCCGCGCCCGGATCGGGCGGGGCGCCGAAGGCGTGGCGGGACGCGACGAGCGCCACCGCCGTGAGCATCGCGGCCGTCGCGCCGAGATCGAATCCGTGCATGACGTGGAGCGCGGTCAGCGCGAGCAGGAGAGCGACGGCGATCTGCCAGGCCCGTTGCTTCCTTCGCGCCAGCCCGCGCGCGACCACGATCAGCGCGAGCCCGAGGGGAGCCACGACCGCGTGCGTGAGCGGATGAACTCGTGCGGGCGCGAGCTCCTCCAGGAAGGTGTCGCGGTGCTCAGGCACGATCGCCTGGAGTGCGGTCAGGACGCCGGTCGCCGCCACCGCAAACGAGAGCACCAGGGGCGCGCGCGAACGACCGTCCGACCGCGCGCGGCCCGCGAGGGCACCGCCGAGGCCGGCAAGGACCGCGGCGACGTACATCGCTCTGAGGCGAGTCGCGGCGTGCAGGGCCTCGGCCGACGGAACCTGCCGCACGACGAAGATCGACGCCGCTGTAGCCACGTACAGCAAAACCCCCACCCCGATCGCGAGAAGCGGCGCGGCAATGACCCGCTCGGCACCGGCCGCACGGGCGATCAAGCCGAGCAGCAGGCCGGTCAGGCCCCAGACAAGGACGAAGAGGAGGAGCGGCAGCGCGGAGCGTTTCGACAGCTCGTCCAGCGGAAGCGCCTCGCCGATTCGCGGACCCGGAATGTGGACGTCGCGCATGACGTAGAGCCATCCCGTCGCCGCGACGACGACGCAGAGGCCCGCGAGGCTCGCCAGCGCGATCCGTATCGCGG
>Ga0111538_10013465_pt1 | contig 10791 bp, 10 predicted proteins | sample SoiMethybrSBSTD1_FD_79669 | JGI IMG/M metagenome (GOLD analysis project Ga0111538, IMG submission 79669) | Bulk soil microbial communities from a Populus tree surrounding site in Tennessee, USA - Soil MetaG P. TD hybrid SBSTD1 (version 2)... | ecosystem: Environmental > Terrestrial > Soil >... | reverse complement strand
GGGCGAAAGCAGAAATCTTTCCGGAAGCCGCCATCACGGTCGCAGCGGTGCCGGCCGTCGCCAGAAACGAACGCCTGTTCAAGAGGTTGTGCATGGAAATATCGCCCTCTGCTTTGGTGCAAAGGACGGTAAGGCCGGCTTGTCAGCCGCGATTGTATATTTCGGTCATTGCCTGCCGGGAGACTTCCAACCAGCGCTGTTGGCGGCAAGGTCGCGGCCGGGAACAATGACGTTGTTCCAGTCGCCAATGAAATGACTTGGCGAGGCACCGGCCAGTTCGTGGCACTCCCGGATGAAATGCGCCTGATCGAAATAACCGACCTCGTGGAGAATGTCGGTCCAGAGCCGCTGCGGCTCGGCAAGATGAGCGACCAGCGCCGCGTCGAAACGGATCGTTCGCGCGTAGTGCTTGGGCGACAGGCCAACCTCGGTCCTGAAACGACGCTGGAATTGACGGGCGCTGAGTCCTGCCAGCGCGGCAAGCCGTTCAATCCGCGCGTTTCCCCCTGTTTTTAACAGCAGGCGCGAGGCGTGATCGATCCCATCCCGCGCCGCGCTTCCCTCCAGCATCGTGCCAAACCAGCGTTCGGCGGCAGCGACACGCGATGGAAAATCAGTTGCCGAACGGACGGCATCGCTCAGCCGCTTGGCGCGATAACCCAGGACGTCGGACGCGGGAATGCCTTCATTGATCAGGCAGCTCATGTCAACGCCGGCCAACCGGTTGAGACCCGCGGGCTGAAACAGGATGTTGAACAGATGGATTTCGCCTGATGCATGGAGCTGAATGCGGCGGGAGCCCTGCGGCCCGACCACCGCCGTTTCCGGCGAGGTTTGCAGGGGACCGCCGTCGATCCTGACCCTGAACGGCTCCTTCAGAACGATGTCGATGATCTGGTGAGGGCGCGGTGGAAGCGGCCAGGAAAGGCCGGGCGAACGCAAAAATCCGCGGCGCTCACCGAACGAGCGGACAATACGCCGAAGCGCGGGATGTGGCAGGACTCGCTTCTGAACTTCCACGGCGGCCTCCAACAAGAAAGCCACAAATGTCCATTGCCGGCCTTAGTCGCCGGCAGCGTTGCGATGCATCAATAGCACGGTTTGCTCTCAAGCGCATCGTTGGGGAAACAAGGGCTTAGCTGCTGAACGTGCCGCTGCGGTCGCTGAAGAGATCGAGCCGGCCAGGCGCGCGGACTTCCGGCGTGGCCGAAATGATCGAAGTCGCCGGTGCAACCGTTGCTGGCGCAACCGAGGTTGCTGGCGCAACCGAGGTTAGCGACGAACCCTTGCCCCACAATTCCTGAACCGCAGGCGAAATCGGCTCCCTGCGCTCGCCGGCCTGGAACAGCGAACGGAACATCGGCTCGGACTGTGCTGAAGCCGTTTGCGACATCGCCGCCATCGGCGTCACGGCGCGTTGGTCCGGGAAGCTCGAGAGATAGGCCGCGTTGTCGATCGCCATCGTCGCCGGTGCAGCGCTCGCGACCGTGACACGCCTTGGCAGATCGCCGCCGACGGCTGCCATCGCGCTGCGCGTCACCGGCGAATTGGCGGCGCTGGCGTAGCGTGTGTTCAGCACCGAGTAGACCTGGGAGACGCTGCGCGCCTGCCCCGAGCGATCATAGAAAATCGACTGGTTGGCCGCGGCCGCGTTCGGAAACATCCGCGCCGCGGACGCATTCGGATTGTCTTCGGCGTTCTGGATCAGCTTGCCGGCGCCGCCGACGCCCAGGAAATGCGCCATATAGAGTTCGGCGTCGGTCGGGCGGCGGCCGATCTTGCCAGTCAACTTGAAACTGTTCGACTGGGTCAGCACCGCCGCCATTGATGATGCAGCATCCGGATCGTCGCGCAGCCGCATGATCGCGGCCCGCGCGTCGGGATCGCTGACCGAATAACTGCCGAAGGGATTTTTTGTGATGGCGTCGGCATATTTGCCGTAGCCGAGATGGGCGCCAGCTTCCTTTACGGTGCCGAGCCAGGTCTGGTCGATGAATTGAAACAGCCCGCGCGCCGATGAAGTCGTGGCGGCGGCTTTCGGGTTGAAGTTGGATTCCATCTTCGCGGTGGCAAGCAGATATTCGAAGCTGGCGCCGGTGGTGGACGCGGCCTGCTTGATCGAGCCCGCGATCTTCGCGCGCGTGGGATCGACACCTGCCGCAGCCGTGGCGTTCGTTGTGTCGACCGACATGTCTCTGGTGCCCGCTCCTCGCGAAACGACCGCGCGGCCTCTCAGGCCCTGGCAATCAGCGCCTATATGCGGCCGAGACTGCCGCAATTATGGTTAATGGCGGGTTAAGAGTTTCCTGTGACGTCATTCCGGGGCAGCCCGCAGGGCTGAACCCGGAATCTCGAGATTCCGGGTTCGCATCTTCGATGCGCCCCGGAATGACGACGGCGAGACGTGCCTCTATGTGTTCTTCCGATAAGCGCTTGCGGAATCGAATTGCCTGTCCGCATCCACGAACGACAACCGCGCGCCGCCATCAGCCGCTTCGATCTTGCGGTAGAAGCAGGAATGCCGGCCGGTGTGGCATGCAGCGCCCACCTGCTCCACCCGAATCCAGACCGCGTCCTGATCGCAATCCAGGCGCATCTCGACCACGCGCTGGGTCTGACCTGAAGTCTCACCTTTTCGCCACAACGCGTTGCGCGACCGGCTGAAGTACCAGGCATCGCCGCTTGCGATCGTCTTGCGCAGCGCCTCGTCGTTCATGTGCGCGACCATCAGCACGTCGCCGGTCGCAGCGTCGGTTGCCACGCACGTCACGAGCCCGGACGCGTCAAATTTGGGTTGGAAATCCAGCCCTTCTTCGCGGTCATGGTCATGTTTTGAACTGGACACGGTCGGCCTCGCAAATTGCAAGCGAGGTTACCGGCTCGGTCCTCGCACCATGGACAGGAAACGCGCCTGCTCCGCGGGATTGTCGCGGAACATGCCGGTGAAGCGGCTGGTGAACGTCATCGCGCCATGCTTGGCGACGCCGCGCACCGACATGCAGGTATGCTCCGCCTCGATCACGACCGCAACGCCGCGGGGCTTGAGAACTTCGTCGATCGCGGCTGCAATCTGCGCGGTGAGGTGTTCCTGGGTCTGCAGACGTCGGGCGAAGATGTCGGTGAGGCGCGCAAGCTTCGACAATCCCACCACTCGTTCGACCGGCGTGTAGGCGATGTGCGCCCTGCCGTAGAACGGCATCATGTGATGCTCGCACTGCGAGGTGAATTCGATGTCGCGGATCAGGACGAAATCGTCGTAGCCGGCCGTCTCGCCAAAGGTGCGGTCCAGCACCTCGGCGGGGCACTGGTGATAGCCCTGGTAGAGCTCGTCGAAGGCTTCGACCACCCGGCGCGGGGTATCCAGCAGGCCCTCGCGGTTGGGGTTCTCGCCGATATAGCTCAACAGGGTGTGCACCGCGTGCTCGGCCTCGGCGCGCGACGGGCGCGGCAGGTCGGCGCGGACGGCGGCGGCCAGGAATTCGGCGGGATCGAGCTCGGCCGGGCGCGTTTCCGGCACCACATCGGGCGATTTGACGTCGGAAGGCTTTGCTTCAGAAGGCTTTACTTCAGAGGGCTTGCCGGGCCGTAGGGATTTGATCAATGCGTCCATGTCTTCTCCGTTCGACCGGTCCAAGAGACCGGAGTGTCACCGGGCAGACGGGGGGCGGATTTTCCGCCGGACGCCTGAGTCCCATCACAAATACGATGGCAGCCGAATTAGTTTCCATTCCGGCGCCTCGAAAAAACGGCCGGGCTGTTTTTCCGTCGTTCCTGTCCATATATAGGACGATGAAACCCAGCCGCCAAGGGCGCTCGCACCGCCGAGCCCGGGACCCTGATCTATGCTGAACGACATCTACAACAAGCGGATCATCGAATTAGCGGGGAATATCCCCCGCCTCGGCCGCCTCCCCGACCCCCACGCCAGCGCCACCGCCCACTCCAAATTGTGCGGCTCGACGGTCAAGATCGACCTCAAGATGGACGGCCCTGTCGTCACCGACTTTGCCCATGACGTGAAGGCCTGCGCGCTGGGCCAGGCCTCGTCCTCGATCATGGCAAGCCATGTGGTCGGCTCGACGGCGGGCGAACTGCGCGATTTGCGCGAGACCATGCGCAAGATGCTGAAGGAGAACGGCAGCCCTCCGGACGGCAAGTGGGCCGACCTCGCTTTGCTCGAACCGGTGCGGGACTACAAGGCGCGACACGCTTCGACCATGCTGACCTTCGATGCCGTGGTCGATGCCATCGGCCAGATCGAAGCCCGGGCGAAACAGACGGCGTCGGCGTAAGGGCCGGAATGTCCCACGTCATTCCGGGGCGATGCGCAGCATCGAACCCGGAATCTCAAGATTCCGGGTTCGCGCCTTGCGCGCCCCGGAATGACAACTTCAATGAAACTTACTTCTGCTGCGCCGGCGCGATCGCGGCGCCGCCGGTCGGAGCCGTGGCTTCGGCGGTCTTGGTCGATTTACCCGGTTGCGGTTGCGCCTCGCCTTCGACGGCGGAGCTGACGAACCGATCCTGCGTCGGCTTGGACGGCTTCGCTTCGGCCATCGGCACCGCCGCATTGTCCTGCGGGAACACGTCGGACACCGCGTCGGTCGTGACGAGGTTGGTCAATCGCAATTCACCGCGCGACAATTCGTGCAGATCTTCCCACGGCGGCACGCTGAGTGCGAGCGACAGCAAATCGCCGGTGCCGCCCATATCGAAGGTGTATTTGGCGAGACGGCCGATGTCGCGCTCCACGATCATCAGATCCTGCGCGGTATAGGTCGCAGCCTTGGCGTCATCGGCGCGATCGCCCATCCAGATCTGGTGTACGCGGACATGCGCCGTGGTCGGCACGTATCGGGTCTTGCCCGCAAGCAGCAGGAACACGCACATCGACTCGCAATAGGCTTCCGGCACGACGCGCGCGCGTTCGCCCTGCGCGGTCTGCGTCCGCATGGTGACGCCGACAGTCGTCAGCGCACCGAGGCTGCGGAAGCGCCGGCCCAGCGCGATGGAATCGTTGACCGAGCCGCCGCTCGAATCCAGCACGATCGTTGCGCCGCCGAGTTGGCGATCTCTGGCGAAATCGTCGAACGCCTTGGGACTATCCGCTGTGACGATGCCGACGGCTGAAACCCAGCCCTTGCAGTCGGGCTGGCACCCGACCCAATTGAACTGCATCGGCTGCTTGCGTTCCTCGAGGGTGCCGCCGGCGTATGCCGAATTGCCCAGCGTCGTGATCGCGCCAGGCAATGCGAGACAAAAGGCGGTGGCGCCAAGGAGCGCCCAGCCGCGAAATTTCAGCGACGTCACAAACCTCAATTTGGTTCCTTCCCCCAAGCCCCGTAGACGAGCAACGGCAATGGCACCGGTTTTCAACGCGACATGATTCTGTCATTCAGGCGTTATCAAAACGGTAACCGTACAGACGTTTGTCGTCCATAATACCTTTGCTGCGCTGCCATCGGAAACGTGCGAATAGTGGGGAAGTGTGGCGTAAATATCTGCACCGTTGAGTTCCCTGCCGAGGAACCCCGCAAAACTACGTATATCATTTCAGCACCTTGCCCATGAACCGTTCATCGCACCAATCATCGCCGCGTTTTTCGCAATGTCCGGATTGCGCGAACGCCGTGCGGCGGATGCCGCGGAACGTGGGACGCGCGCTGATCTGGATCTACCGGCACACGCTGTCGCCGCTGGTCGGCTACAACTGCCGGCATCTGCCGACATGCTCGGTCTATGGCGACGAAGCGATTGAACGTTTCGGTTTGTGGGGCGGCGGGTGGATGACGCTGGCGCGGATTTTACGCTGCCAGCCGTTCGGCACCTCCGGCATCGATAACGTGCCGCTGACGAGGCCGCCGGGGGCGCGTTGGTATCTGCCGTGGCGCTACGGGCGCTGGCGCGGCGTCAACGGGCCCTGAACGGCGCTCGCGCAAGTCTTCAACGCCAGAAGAAGAAGGGGAATCCGCCGCCACCTTTGGGCTGTGACCAGCGGCCGACATCCGCCGGCGGCCGCGGTCGTCGCGGACGCGGTGGCGCAGATGACGGCGGTGGTGGCGACGCTTCGGTCGATGACATCGCGTCGGAACTGGCCGTGCCGTCATCCGGCAATTTCACCGACAGCAGCAAATTCGATTCATGCGTGCGCCAGCGATAGCCGATGCCGAAATCCATCGGCTGCGCGCGTCGAAACAGCGCGGCGTAGGATTCCTGATAGCGGCTGGGGAATTCGTCGATCGGCCCGAGATAGCGACCGAACGGAAAGAAGCGCCATTTCTTCGAACTGTAGTAGGTGAGCGGGATGCCGGAATCGTCCTGGATGATGGTGGCGCTGTTGGCGAGCAGGAAGTCGCGCACGGTGGTGAAGTTGCCGGAGTGCAGCAAATAGGACGCGCTCTTGATCAGGCTGTTGCCGGGCGCAAGCGTTGCACAGAATTTCAGGAAACCGCTCGCCCTCACGCCTGAGTTGGAAAGATCGGTCGAGAAGTAATACAGCGTCCTTTCCTGGCCGTCGCTGCCGGCAAAGATGATGCGCGCGCCGCGCACCGCGTTCGGCCCGGGATTTTCGTTTTCGAAGTACGTCGCGCCCTTGTCGTCCAGCGCAATCGGACTGACGCTCCTGATGGTCTTGCCCGAGCGCGCCAGGAAAACATAGAGGATCGGCAAGGTGCCGCTGATCTGCCCCGCCTGCAGGTCGACCTTCATCTGCTTGGTGATGAAGAAGCTGAAGCTGAGGATCGAACCCAGCGAACGTTCGACGTTGTAGAGCGCAGACGCGATGCCGCCGCGCGGCAATCGTGTCAGATCCGGCACCGATCCCACCGGCTCCAGCGCGCTCAGCACATAGGTCGAGGCCTTCGAATAGAACGCGTCCGCATAGAGAAAATCCGGGCCCGAGAACATGTAGAACATGGTCGGCCGCGGCGCGGCGAGATTGGTATCGGACCAGGCGCGGATCTTCGACAACTGGCGCTGCTCGAGCTGCGCAAACGCACTATCGAAGAACCTGGCGTGGCGCTGCCAGCCCGGATCCGTGGTCAGCGGCGTCAACGGCGAGTCGGCGGACGGCATCATGCCGGCCAGAAACCTTGCGGTATCGTCTGCCGTTGCGGTATCGGCGCGACCGGGAAGCATGGCCGCGAACAGCATGGCGGCAGCTAGCGTCGCAATGCGCAGGGAATGCAGCATGTTCATTCGCGACCCGCAGATGCCGCCACAGGGCCTTGACCTGCCCGCCTGCGAAAGACGGCGTAAATAACAAGGCCCGAAATCATGATCAAGATACCGAGGGCCGACTGCAGCGGCCGCTCCGTCAAGAGATAGTACATCATGAAGCCGGTCACGAGCAGGAAAACCACAGGCGTTACCGGGTATCCCCACGCGCGGTAGGGCCGCGGCAATTCCGGCTGCATGACGCGCAGCTTGATCACGCCAAGCACGGTGAAGAACGAGCAGAACAGCAGGGCGAACTGGATGAAATCCAGCACGGCCTCGAAGCTGCGCGTAAACAGCATCAGGCTCGCGACCGTGAGCTGAAACAGGATGGCGTTGGCCGGCGCGCCGCTGGCCGAGCGGTTGGCGAACGGCCGCAGCACCGGAATGTCCTCGCCCATCGTCATCATGACGCGCGGCCCGATCCACATCATCGCGCTGATCGAGGAGATCAGCCCGAAACAGATCATCGCGCCGACGATACGGCCGCCGAATTCGCCGAAGATGTAGCTGCCGGAAATGCGGGCGACGTCGAGCTGGCCTGCGAGCTTGTCGATCGGCGCGGTATGCAGGAACACGGCGTTGAGTGCGACATACAACACGAGCACGATCAGCGTTCCGAAGAGCATCGCTCGCGGCACGTTGCGCTCGGGCAACCTCACCTCGCCGATGATGTAGGTTGCGGCGTTCCACCCCGAGAACGAATACATCACGAACACGAGGCTGATCGCGAACGGCGCGCTGACGATGTGCGCGAAATCTGACGAAGACGGCGCAAACGACACCGGCTGCGCCGTGCCGATGACAAATCCGCTGACGAGGAAAGCAACGATCAGCAGGACCTTCAGGATGGTCGCGATCAATTGAAAAGTTGAGGAGTGCCTGACGCCGGTGAGCATCACCAGCGACACCAGCCAGACCACGCCAAGCGCGAGCGCCAGCGGTGGGGCATCCGGCAGCACCGATTTGCCGTACTCGCCAAACGCCATCGCGGCGAGCGCCACGGGCGCAGCGAAGCCGACGGTCGCCGATACCCAGCCCGCCACGAAACCGAAGGCGGGGTGATAGGCGCGGCCAAGGAAGTTGTACTCGCCGCTCGAGCGCGGAAACATCGCGCCAAGCTCACCGTAGGAAAACACGCCGCACAGGGCGACGATACCGCCGATGGTCCACAGCAACAGGATCGAAAAGCCCGACGGGATGTCCTGGACCTGAAAGCCGAGGCTGGTGAAGACGCCGACGCCGACCATGTCGGCCACGACGATCGCAACCGCCACGAGAACCGAGATGGTTGACCTGCCGCCGGCCGGCGCACCGGGCCGAGCGACGCTTCCCGTTTCTGATGCCGCCATGACGGACCGTACCTTCAGCGCCCAACGCCCGGGAGCCGCATGTTGCAGGCTGACGTCCCGCAATTCAAGCAGTGTTAACAAGGGTTTAAATTGAGACACGAAATTGGTTTTATAATACCTTCCGTGGCTCCGGACCACTACCGGATTGCGAAAACATCGTGACGGTCCCACAATCGCGACACGATTGCATGGTCTCCTAAGAGCTTCCGGATGGGGAGTTTTTCCGGAAGCTTTACGTCGCCTGAACGCGTGTGCGCATGCGCCGGTTGACGGTGGATCTTGGGTGGATTCTTGGGGCAATAGGTGGATGGTCGGAGCTAATCCGAAATTCCAGATCGTTGGTTGCGCGAATCGGGCGGCGTCCCCGGCCACGCCGCGCCGTGCCCGGCCCCTTCCATGGCACTGGGCGGCGATGGCTGCACTGTTCGTGCCGCTATCCCTCGTTCTCGTTCAATGCGGCAAGGCGCCCGACGCCGCAATGCTGGCGGCGAACACGCAAGGCGCAAAATCCAAGGCCGGCAAGGCGCAGGCTGCGGCCGATACGTTCGAGGACCGTTTCCCCCAGCCGCAATTCGCCGATCGTTTCCCGACCGCCAATGAAAGCCTGCCCCAGGTCCAGCGCCAGGTTGCATTGGCCCCGCAGCAGCGCAGGGTGCGTACCGAGCCCGTGAGGGTCGCATCGCTGACGCCCACGCTGAACCTGCCCCGTCCCACCGAGCGCGAGGAGCTGACCACACTGGTCAGCATGAAATCGTCAGCCTTCCCCTATTTCGGCACCAACCCGCGCTCCGAAGAACCATTCCTCAACATCTCCAAGGGCGACCGCAAGGGACACCGCAGCTACGGCGGCCGGGTCTATTGGCAGGACGAAACCTACAACGACAGCCGCGTGCTGGTGCATGTCCCCGAGACGTTCGACGTCCGCAAGCCGGGCGTGATCGTGGTGTTCTTCCACGGCAACGGCGCGACGCTGGAGCGCGACGTCCGCGACCGGCAACTGGTGCCGCAGCAGATTTCGGATTCCGGCGTCAATGCCGTGCTGCTCGCACCCCAGCTCGCGGTGAACGCCGCCGATTCCAGCGCCGGCAAGTTCTGGCAGCCGGGCGGCTTCAAGCGCTTCATCGATGAGTCGGCGAGCCACCTCGCCCGCCTCTACGGCGATCCGAAGTCGGCCCAGGCGTTCGCGAACCTGCCGATCGTGATCGTCGGTTACAGCGGAGGCTTCCTGCCGACCGCCTGGAGCCTCGAGGTCGGCGGCATGCCCGATCGCGTCCGCGGGGTGTTTCTGCTCGACGCCGTCTACGGCGAACTGGACAAGTTCGCGTCCTGGATCGAAAAGAATCGGTCGGGCTTCTTCGTCAGTTCGTACACCCGCTACACCAAGCGGCGCGACCTCGAACTGATACAGATGCTGCGCGACAAGGGCATCACGGTCGCCGAGAGCATCGACGGACCGTTGCGTCCCGGCAGCGTCGTGTTCGTGCAGACGCGCGATGGCATCACCCATCGCGATTACGTGACACAGGCCTGGACCGGCCATCCGATCAAGGAAGTACTGGTCAAGATGGCGGCAACGCCCGCGCTGACCAGGATCGCCAGCGCGCCCTGGACTGCGAACCGGTAAGTCAGTCGCAGCGTCAGCTCCAAGGCATTCCTACTTCGGCCTGGTTAGGATCACCGTCAAAAGCGCCAGCGCGATAAAGGCCGCCGCGACATATCCGGCGGCGTAAAGGAGATCGCGCGCGTACAGCAAGCCGCCGATCGCCGATCCGACGGCCTGGCCGACATAAAGCACCGACGTATTGAGCGATACCGAGGCCGAGGCGAGCGAAGGCGCTGCGCCGACCAGCCTTACCTGCTGCATCGAATTGGTGGAAGCAAAGCCCAGTCCCCAGATCGCGACGGATACCACCATCAATGGATAGATTCCGGCGGCGAGCGCCCAGCCGGTTACGCCGGTCAGCATCAGCGCCGTGAACAGCACCGAGGTCTTCCACGCGCCCCAGGAATCGACGATGCGCGTTGCGATGGCGATGCCGATGAAGCCGCACACACCGTAGCAGGCGAATACCAGGGCGATCGCGTCCGGCCCGGCGCCCGTCAGCTTCGCGAGCAGCGGACCCATGAAGGTGAACACCACGAACTGGCCGGACATCTGCAGCGTCGTGATCGACAGCAACAGCATGATCAACCGGTTGCGGCCGACATCCGCCCAGGTCTTGAG
>Ga0111538_10013464_pt1 | contig 10791 bp, 5 predicted proteins | sample SoiMethybrSBSTD1_FD_79669 | JGI IMG/M metagenome (GOLD analysis project Ga0111538, IMG submission 79669) | Bulk soil microbial communities from a Populus tree surrounding site in Tennessee, USA - Soil MetaG P. TD hybrid SBSTD1 (version 2)... | ecosystem: Environmental > Terrestrial > Soil > Tree... | reverse complement strand
CCGGCAATCCACGTATCGGTCTTCTGGAACTCGGCGACGAGCGATTCGCTGAACGGCCCCGCCGGCCCTCCGAGCCCGGCAGCTCGCAGCCCGTTCTTCGCCATGAGCGCGCCCCATGCGCCGATGCCTGGCAGGAGGCCGACAACGACGGCGGGCGCATGCTCGCGTGGCGTGGCCTGAAAGGCCTGCGCGACGATCATCATGCCGATCCACAGGACGATCGCCATCCCGGCGTCGATAGGGATCGCCCAGGCGATCCAGGCCAGCGTACCCGTGACGCAGATCGTCGTCACAAATGCGCCGTTCAGGATCGAATACCCGGCGCGCGCCCCCATCGCCTTCCAGCCGGGATGCCCGATGTAGATCGTCGTCGGGAACGCGGATCCAAAGAGCGCGGCCGAGACGCTTCCGAGGCCGTTGACCGTCAACGAATACCGGGTGTCGTACGAGTCGCCGGCCGCTTCGGCCGACTCGATGTTCTGGAGCGAGCCCAGCACGTTGAACAGACCCATCGCGATGATGACCGATAGATACGGCAGCAGGTGTCCGCCGCTAACAGCGGCAATCAGGTCGCCGACGACGGGGACGGGAGGGTGGATGGTGGCAGCGGAGGGGCGTGCGCCGACCGGCGCGATCCCGGTGATCCAGCACAGGAGTGTCCCAAGCGTCACCGCGACGACACCGCCGGGAAGGTGTCCCTTGAAGCGCACGCGACCGAAGTAGGTCAGCATCACGATCGCCAGCGTGGTCAGCCCCACGACCGGATGCGCGAAGGTGCGGAAGAGAAAGCCGAGCGAGATGAACCCCAGGGCGATGCCCGCGAGGGTCGAGAGGAGCGCTGCCCGCGGGGTCGCCTTGCGCACGCGCTCGGCGACGAAGGCACACCCCAGCTCGATCACTCCGGTCGCGAATGTCGCCAGCAGACCCGCCTGCCACGCGACGCGCACGGGGTCGACCGCGCCGGCCCTTTCGGCCAGAGCCTTCGCCGGTAGCATCACCAGGAACACGTGGGCAAACAGCGACACCGTGTTGATGCCGTACGGCAGCGCGCACACGTCCGTACGTCCCGTGCGCGCGGCGAGAGCGCGCGCCTGGAACGCGTACGCCACGTTGCCGACGAAGATGGAGATGGCAGCCGCTGGCAGCACCCGACTGTAGAGGAGATCGGGCGGAAACCCGAGGACACTGCGGCAGAGGGTGTCGATGAGCAGCAGCTGAACGAGATTGTCGAGGGCGAGGCCGAAAAACCCGTCGATGTCCCCTCGGACGATCCAACGCACACGCACATGCTATCGCCAACAGCGACAGAGCCGAAGAGCGGCAAGATGTGCGGGTGGTTGAACGATTCGGGTATCAGGCAAGGGCGCCAGGTGAGACCTCGATTGAGATCACTCGCGTAAGCCGGCCTTGCGAAGACCGTCCATGATGTGGTTCAGGTCGTGCGGCGCCGCGTTCCATTTCTGCAGCTCGAGACGGGCTGAAAAGTTCGGTTTGATCTCGAAGATTCTGGCCAGGGACTCACCGGCATCGAGGCGTCCCAGTTGCCCCTTTGACGCAGCATTGAGGAGATGCGTCCAATAGAAGTCTGGTAGTCCGATCTTCTGGACATCGGAGATCACCTTCTCATAGGCCTTCTGGTGATAGTGCAGCCGCGCGAAGCTGAAGTAGTACCACGTCGGGTGTAGCGGATTGAGTTGCTGGGCACGCCGGGACAGTTCGCAGCCGCGCTCGAACTCACCCATGAACGCCAGATAGTGCCCGACATCAGCCAGCGTCTCCGGATCGTTCGGGTTGAGGCTGATCGCCAGCTGCGACTCCGTCTCGAACTTGTCGTTTTCACCGCGAAAGAAATGCGCGATCGCCAGCCAGCAACGGGCGTACGCGTTCTGGGGATCGAGCCGCGTCGCCGCCAGCGCATGAACCAGCGCGCGGCCAATCGGATTGGGTCGCGGGTTCATCTCGAACCGGTGCTCGCCGAGATAGACGTTGGCCAGAAGCGCATGCGCGTCAGCCGAAAGCGGATCGAGCTCCACGGCTTTCTCGAGCAGGTCCCTGGCCTCGGCGTGCATCTCCGCGCTGAGCACCCAGGTATACCGCCGCGCCCGCAGCAGGCAGTCATAGGCGTCGAGCTCGATCGAGCGCTTCTTCAGCGCGCGTTGCAGGGCAACGTCCTGCATGGTGACGCCGAGGGTCGCCGCAATCGTCCGCGTCACCTCGTCTTGCAGCTCGAAAATATCGTTCATCTCGCGGTCATAGCGGTCGCCCCAGAGCTGCACGCCGCTGGCGCCATCAACGAGCTGAACCGAGATGCGCAGGCGTCCCGCCGCCCGCCTGACGCTGCCTTGTACGACGTACCCGGCCTTCAGCTGTTGGCAAATCTCGCCGAGCTGGAGAGCACGGCCTTTGAACTGCCGCGTGGAAGCGCCGGCGATCACCCGCAGGTCGCGAAAGCGCACCAGGTTGGTGATGATGTCCTCTGTCAGCCCGTCGGCAAAATACTCGTCAACGTCGGCACTGAGGTTGGTGAACGGCATCACCGCGAGAACCGGCCGTGCCGTCGGCTCGACCGCGCGCTGGTGGGCAGCCGAGTCGTCGGCGTCAGCATGGCCGGCGGCCGCATCTAGCACCTCCGCGGGCGGGGTCTGGCCATCAGGAATCACGGACTGATCCGGCGCATCCGGACGCGACCATCCGTCGCCCGCGGCCGTGACCCTTCCGGTGAACTCGAAGCCGCGCCCCCGAATCGTCCGGATATAGCTCGGGGAGTCTCCGCTGTCCCCAAGCGCCCGGCGTGCGGACTTGATGCAGGTGGAAATCGTGGCATCGGAGACCGCCCTCCCCTGCCACACACGCTCGACGATTTCGTCCCGCATGACGATGCGCCCGGCATTGGCGGCGAAGAACACCATGAGATCGAACACTAATGGCTCGACGTGTTGTGCGACGCCGCCGCGGCGAAGTTCGTACCGGTCGGCATCGAGCTCGAACTCATCAAACTGGTAACGCATCGAACCCGTTCCCCTCGCAATCCTCAGCTAATCCCCCGAGTCTTCACAGGTCCCCTTCAAGCACTTGGTCGGCAAACGCGCGACATTTGACAGCGCAGCGGAGACGACCGGGAAAAGCAACGAACCGGTGAGCGCAACTTCAAAGGGAGAACATCACATGACTGCGACAGTGGCCACTTCGACCCCGGATTATTCTGCCATCAAGGCCAAACAGAACGCCGCCTGGGCCTCCGGCGACTACGCCAAGATCGGCACGACCCTGCAGATCGTCGGCGAATCGCTGGCTGAAGCCATGGACCTGAGGCCAGCCTCGTCTGTGCTCGACGTGGCGGCTGGCAACGGCAATGCGACCCTTGCGTTCGCACGGCGCCTGTGCACGGTCACGTCGACCGACTACGTCGACGCGCTGCTGGCGCGCGGCCGCGCTCGCGCAGAGGCCGAGGGACTCGACGTCACTTACAGGATTGCGGACGCCGAGCAGCTTCCCTTCAACGACGGCGCATTCGATGCAGTGGTTTCGACCTTCGGCGTCATGTTCGCGCCGAACCAGAGCAAGGCGGCAAGCGAGCTGCTCCGCGTCTGCCGGTCGGGCGGCATGATCGGCCTGGCGAATTGGACGCCGGCGAGCTTCATCGGCGAGGTCTTCAAGAGGCTCGGCAAGCACATCGCCCCGCCCAGCGGAGTCAGCTCACCCGCACTCTGGGGAACCGAGTCCTGGATCACCCAGACCTTCGGGCCGTCGGCACGCGCGATTGCCGTCGAGACGAAGGCGTTCGTCTTCAGGTATCACTCGCCCGAGCACTTCATCGAGGTCTTCCGCGCCTTCTACGGCCCTATCCACAAAGCGTTTCTGGCGCTCGATCCGGTCGGCCAGGCCGCGCTGGCCAGCGACTTGCTCGACACCGTCGCTCGCTTCAATACCGCAACGGATGGCTCGATGCGGGTCCCCTCGGACTACGCGGAAGTCATCGTGACCAAGGCCTGACTTTCAGGGCGTCCGTTGTCGTCCGCCAACCCGACGGCGGCCGCCCACCCCGTAACGCCGGGTCCTTGAGCACGAGCCGGGAACAAAATCCCTCACCATCGCCTCAGTCTCCGGGTGTATAACCACCGCACAGCTCGAACCCACATCTCAGACAAGAATCTCACGCTTAGGGTTGGAGGCGAAGATGATCCGCTGTCTGCGCAACCGATTGATGTTTGTTTCGGCTGTCGTCTGCGTCGTCAGTCTGCTTGAACTGTCCGGGCGGGCTCAACAGGCCTCCTCGCCCATCGACGTTTCCGATCTCCGAATTCCCCAAGGCGCTCGCGTGGACTCGCCGACGTCCGGCGAGATCGATGTCTGGATCACGCTCGCGGATCCGCCGCTCAGCGAGGCGAGCGGACCGAATGCGAAGCGCGGAGCGAGTGTCCTCAGCCGCGGGCAGCAGCGCACCTATTCGACCATGCTCGAGTCGCGCCAGCAGGCCCTCGTTGCGCAAGTCGAAGCCCTGGGCGGACGGACGCTCGCCCGCGTCAGCAAGGCGCACAACGCCGTTGCCGTTCGTATCGATGCCTCGCGTGTTCGAGAACTCTCCACGCTGCCTGGCATACGGGCGGTGAGGCCCGTCAGGAACTATCAGAAATACCTCAGTTCGACCGTTCCCTACATCGGTGCAGCCGCCGTGCAAGGGAAGGGCTTCGATGGAACGGGTGTGGTCATCGCGATCCTCGATTCAGGCATCGATTACACGCACCGCAACCTGGGAGGTCCGGGCACTGCTGCCGCCTATACCGCCGCCTACGGCGCCAATCCCGCTGACGCGCGCAACACGACGCGCGACGGTCTCTTCCCGACGGCAAAAGTGGTTGACGGTTTCGACTTCGTCGGCGAGAACTGGCCGAATGGGCCGCTCGCGCCCGACCCCGATCCGATCGATTTCGATGGTCACGGAACTCATGTCGCCGACATCGCCGCCGGCGCGAGCCTGGACGGCACACACAAGGGAGTCGCTCCAGGCGCAAGCCTGATGGCCATCAAGGTCTGTAGCTCGGTCTCTACCGCCTGTAGCGGAATCGCTATCCTCCAGGCTCTCGATCTGGCTCTCGACCCGAACGGCGACGGCGATCTCTCGGACGCGGTCGACGTCATCAATATGTCGCTCGGGTCAGACTACGGCCAGCGCGAAGACGACCTCTCGGAAGCGAGCAACGTTGCCGTCGGTTTTGGTGTGGTGGTCGTGGCTGCGGCCGGGAACGCCGGTGACCGCCCGTACATCGTCGGCTCTCCCTCGTCTGCCGCCGGCGTCATCAGCGTAGCGCAGACGCAGGTGCCCACCGCGACGGCGATTCCGCTCATCGTGAACTCTCCAGTCACCATCGCGGGACTCTACGGCAATACCGAGACGCTGGACTTTGCGCCAGTTTCACGTGCCGTGACCGGCAACGTGTCGTTCGTCGGTCGTGGTTGTCCGGCCGACTCGATCGCTCAGGGGTCGCCCGAAGATCCCTACCTCGACGACCCGTCAGGCAAAGTGGCGCTCATCGATCGAGGATCCTGTGCCGTCAGCCTGAAGATCGACCGCGCCGCAAGGGCAGGGGCGACCGGCGTGTTGATCGGCCTTGTCGCGGCTGGTGACGCCATCTCGTTCTCCTTCGGCGGCGGGACGATGTTCGTCCCATCGCTCGTCATCACTCAAGCGACGGCGAATCTCATCAAAGCGAACATTGCCGCGCCAGTCAACGTCACGATCTCGCCCGCAGTAGCCATCCCGTTGACGGGCAGCATGGCGAGCACCTCGTCGCGAGGACCGAATTACAGCGACAACGGCATCAAGCCCGACATCGCGGCTCCGGGTGCCTCCGTCTCTGCGGTAGCGGGCTCGGGCACCGGCGAAGAAGCGTTCAGCGGAACGTCCGGCGCCACGCCAATGGTGACGGGATCGGCGGCGCTCTTGATACAGGCGTACCCCGAACGCCATCCTTTCGAAATCAAGGCGCTCCTGATGAACACCGCCAGCACGAACGTGTTGACCAATCCCGCCACGCTGCCAGGCGTGCTGGCGCCGATCACTCGCATCGGCGGCGGCGAGGTTCGCGTCGACGAGGCGCTGTCTGCCAAAACGGCTGCCTGGGACATAAAGACCAACGCCGGCAGCTTGTCGTTCGGCTACAAGCCCGCCAGCGATCTGATCGAGCTGGCTCGCCGTGTAACGGTCAGCAACTACAGCAGCTACAACCGGACCTACGTCGTCAAACCGTCGTTCCGATATGCGAACGATGGAGCAAGCGGTGCGGTTCATGTCATCGCTCCATCGACGGTGACCGTGCCCGCCCACGACACGCGATCGTTCCGTGTTGCGGTCACGATCGATCCGGCCAAGCTGCCGGTGTGGGTGTTGAACGGCGGCAGTCAGGGAGGAAATGGATCGTTGCTGCAGAACGTCGAGTTTGATGGCTACATCAGCATCGCCGACGACTTCGACGACATTCATGTGCCCTGGCACGTCCTGCCGCACAAGGCTGCTGCGGTCGTACCGGATCGCCGGCAGGTGAAACTGGCGAACGGGGTCGGCAGCCTCGAACTTGCGAACAATGGGGCCGTGGATGGGCGCGTCGACGTGTTTTCCCTGACCGGAACGAGCAAGAAAATTCCAGTCGACGATCTTCCCGAACCCGGCGACAACTTCGCCGTCGTCGATCTCAAAGCGGTTGGTGTTCGCGCGGTGACGGCCGGTGGCCAGCCTGCCGTCCAGTTCGGGATCACCACGAATGGATCTCGATCACACCCGAACTACCCCGCTGAGTTCGATGTCTTCATCGATGCCAATCGCGACGGCGTGTTCGACTACGCGGTCATCAACCTCGAGAACGGCGGATTTGGCGTCACGGGACAGAATGTGGTTGCGGTGATCAATCTGACAACAAATGCGGGCATTGCACGATTTTTCGCAGATGCCGATGTCGATTCGTCGAATTTCATCGCGACGGCCCTTCTTTCGGATCTAGGTCTGACGCTGGAGTCGCAGTTCGATTTCTCGGTAGTGGCCTTCGACAACTACTTCACGGGGGACGCTACTGATGCCATCGAGGGGATGACGTATACGCTCGCGCTCCCGCGGTTCGTCGCATCGGGCGTGCCGCCAACAGGCGTGCCGGTCGGAGGCACGAGCACCATGACCATTCAGGAAACGGGCGGTGATGAAGCCTCGCCGTCGCAGAGCGGATTGCTCCTGCTCTATCGCGATGGCCTGCGCAACAGGGAGGCGTCGGTGATCCGCGTACGGTGAAGAATCACCAATCAGAAATGGTGCGCGACGATCAATTCGCCCGTGGATTCGCGGGGAGCCCGAGCCGCGCCATGAGCCTGGCGAACCGCGCGTCCGACCGCAGCGGGTCGAGCACGGGATACCCGACCACGAGCAGAGCCGATCGATCGTCCGCTGCGCGCTCCAGACAATCGATCGCCTCCTTCGGCTGATCGAGGCCCACGTGCGCGGCGGCCCGCAAGACCGCGTCGACGTACCGCTCGTCCGCACAGCGAACGAGATCGGCAACGATCGTGTCGGCCTCGCCGCGACGGCCGGCGCACGCGAGCGCGTGGGCCAGCAGCCCTTGCCAGCCCACCGCGGCCTCTCGCAGCGGCACGACCGCTTTCTCGAATTCAGCGATGGCTGCGTCGTGCTGATGCTGGAGCTCGTAGGCCATCGCCAGCCAGACGTGTGCGAACACGAACCCCGGATCGAGCTCCAGCGCCGAACTGGCGTACTCGATGGCCTTTTCAGTGTGGTGCTGCTGCAACGCGACCATGGCCGCATGAAGGTTGACGGTCGGGGACAGGGGTTCCACGTCGAGCGCGAACCGAATCTGCGCGGCCGCTTCGTCGAATCGGCCGAGAGGCGCCAGCACTTGAAAAGCGTACCAGGTACGCGCCTGGACGTACCGCGGATTGAGCTCGACCGCGCGGCGGAACTCGTCCTCCGCCTCCCGCCAGTTCCAATCGGCAAACGCGCGCACGCTGCCAAGCGAGGTGTGCGCCTCCGCCAGACTGTCGTCGATCGCCACGGCACGAGTGGCGGCCTCGCGACACTTCGGCCAGACATGCCCCGGATCCATCACGCCGATGTAGCTGAGCACAGAGTACGAATCGCACAGCCCGGAGTACGCCAGCGCGTACTCGGGATCACGCTCGATCGCCTGCGCGAAATGACGCAGGCTGTGCTGGAGGCTGGCGGGTGTGCGCCGGTTGAAGGCGTGCCGGCCACGTAGATAGAGACGATACGCCTCGCTGTCCTCGGTGGACCGCCGCGTGAGCCGCTGCCGGTCGTCACGCGTCAGCCTGCCGCGGAGGCTTTCCGAGATCCTGCTGGCGAGCTCCTCCTCGATGGCGAAGATGTCGGCCAACTTCCGCGTGAACCGCTCCCCCCAGAGTTGCGCCTGCTGCGCGACGTCGATGAGCTCCGCCCCGACGACGAGCCTGTCGCCGCGCTGGAGAATGCGGCCCGTCAGGACCACCTGCGCTCCGATCTCGCGTCCGGCCACCTGCGGGTCGATCTCCCGGCCCTTGTAGTGGAACACGGTGCTGCGCGGCGTCACGCGTAGCCCAGCCAACTGCGTCAACCGGTTGATGATCGTTTCAGTGATGCCGTCGCTCAGGTATTCGACATCGGGATCGCGGCTCGCGTTTTCAAACGGCAGCACGGCGATCGAGTCGATCGTCTCGCTCGACGGCCGGCTGGCCGATCCGCCGCTCGCCACCGTTTTCAACGCGAAGGCGAGATCGCGGGCTGACTGGAAGCGCTCGCCGGCGTTCTTCTCCAGGCAATGCGAGACGATGCGGATGAGGTCGGCGGGAATCGAGGTGCCCACGCTGGCCAGATCCGGCGGATCGTCGCGCAGGATCGCCGACAACATGTCCTGTGCCGTACGGCCGTCGAACGCACGCCGCCCGGCCAGCATCTCGTAGAGCACCGCACCGAGCGCGAAGATGTCGCTCGGCGCGCCAACCGTCTCACCGCACAGCTGTTCCGGCGACATGTAACCCACGGTGCCCATCACCGGCCCGGCTGCGTCGTCGCGGTGTCGTCGGGCCGCGGCGCCTGGACGTGCGCCAGCCCGAAGTCGAGGATCTTCACGCCGCCTTCGCTGAGCAGGAAGATGTTGTCCGGCTTCAGATCCCGATGGATGACCCCCTTGGAGTGTGCTGCCGCCAGTCCTTCGGCGAGCGCGTCGGCAATGCGGACCGCTCGTGGCCAGGGAAACGCCGCGCCCCGGAGCCGCTCGCGCAGCGTCTCCCCCTCGAGCAGTTCCGTCACCGCATATGCGATCCCGCCATCGGATCCGAAGTCGTGGATGGCCAGGATGTTCGGATGAGACAGCGCGGCGACAGCTTTGGCTTCGCGTTCGAACCGCTGGAGCGCGTCGCGGTCATGGGCCAGATGCTCGCGCAGTACCTTGATCGCGACCGGACGCTCCAGCCGGACATCGCGCGCCCGATACACTTCGCCCATGCCGCCCGCGCCGAGCATGTCGGTGATTTCATAGGGACCGAGGCGGCTACCCAATGCGAGCGCCATCTTCCGGCGCATTCTACGGCAGGAGCACGGGGCACGAAACGCAAGGGCCCGCCGCAAGACGAGAATCAGAAGCGGACCACCGTTCCTACGGCGGACTGGACGAAGGCATCGGGCATCGCCTGCGCGAATCGATGAACCGCCTTCCACCCCGAGCAATGTCCAGGAACGACCCGGCTAACCTGTGCCGACACGAAGGCCTCGACCGTCGGATCGATGACGCGCTCGAAGATGCCGCCGGTAAGATGGCATCCGCCGATGAAGCCGGCGATGCGCTGTTCGCCGGTGAGCCGTTGTGCGTTGCGTAAGACGTTCACCGCACCGGCGTGGGAGCAGCCCGATACGATGACCAGGCCTCGATCCTTGACGTTGACGATGACGTTCTGATCGTCCCAGATCATCGGATCGGGTTCCCAGCGCTCATCCGACCGCGCATAGTGAATCGGGAAGCCACGCTCGAACTCGGTGTGACGTTCGACCTGCCCCGACACCAGGAGGGTGTCGTCGAGCAGCAGCGTGTGCCCACGCTCCTCCACCAGCTGCACGCCCTCGGCTTCGAGATCGGAGCGGCTCGGCGGCGGCAACCTGATCTCCGTCCCGGTCGGCAGCACCACCTTACGGTCGCGCCACGCTTCCGGGTGAATTACCAGTGGGAGCCGGCAGCGGCCGTATCGCGCAAAAAGTCCCTCGAGACCGCCATGGTGGTCTCCGTGGCCGTGGGAGATCACGATGGCGCGCAACTCGCGAACGGGGACGTTGAGCACTTCCAGGTTTCGCGCGAGGCCGTCGGGTGTGAGCCCGGCGTCGTAGAGGATCGAGCTGCGGCGGCCACCGGCCTCGACCGTCACCAGCGCGGAAAACCCGTGTTCCGCGACGAGCTGCTTGCGGTCCGACACGTCGCGCAGGACATACCTGCGCACGTCCTCGGATCCGGCCACGAGGACGTCGACGAAGTTGTCCATCACGATCGTCACATCGGCGTGCCCGACTTCACGGAGCGGCACGAGCCCACTCATGATGGCGGGCGATGATCTCGCCCAACGGATCCGACTGTCAAGCGAGTTGTAGTACGTTGGGAACGCATGGCCGGCGATGATCGCTCCGGCAGCGAGCCACCTGAGCACCGGACGATTGTCAGCCGCGCGTTTGACGCGTTCCGGGACGATGTCGCGAATCCTCCGCCACTCACGCTCCGCGGCGGCAATGCCGTGGATGGCTACGACCCGCCGATG